>JAESFQ010000050.1_pt1 | contig 75120 bp, 75 predicted proteins | sample 9269431 | NCBI WGS metagenome assembly JAESFQ01 (sample SAMN14502588, study PRJNA617103) | algae metagenome | isolation source: Plectolyngbya sp. WJT66-NPBG17 and co-occurring heterotrophs from well... | place: USA: Mojave Desert, Joshua Tree National Park, California | collected 2006-08-06 | reverse complement strand
GCTGTGGTTTCAATTTCTCCGACATCTCAAAAAAACTGCTCAGATTGCTGCTCATTATCACTTTGAGGTTGTTCTCAAATCACTGCCGAATCTGTCTTATCAGGAATGGTGCAAGATCTGAGTTATCCGATCGTCATGCAAAGCAGCCGGATTTTGATGCTATCCTCGTCGCGATCGTCATTGATCCTGTTTGATCCCTCATCGCTAAAATCTTTCGTCCCCTGAATTCCTTGTATTTGGGGACTTAGGGGATTACAAAGTTCATGAGTTAGCTGTATCAATCACGATCGATTGAATGATCCCTTCGGTGGGCGCAATCTGACCGATAAATTCGTAGAGGATTTGATAGGTGTTGGCGAATTCAGATGGTTGAGCAGATAGAATCCCTTGCGATCGCAAATTTGCCCGCTGAATCAAGAGACGTTGAGCAATTTGGGTAGAGGGAGTTTCATTTGTGGGTGTAGTTGAACTGAATGTGGCGATCGCACTTAAGCGAATGCCTTGAACATATTGAGCCGATTGGGTTGGAGTAGCAGGACGAATGCTGAGATATTGACCAATGCCGAGAGGTTTGATGTCAGTAGGTAAGAGAGTGATGCGGATAGGTAGCCCTTCCATCACTGAGGTAAGCGCTTGGGTTAGTTGAGCGATCGCATTCGTTTCGAGAGAATTGGCGATCTCGCCTGTCTTTTTACCAGCGGGATTTTGTGAAGTCATGGCAACTCTTGCAGACCATGATGCAATTCAGGTTGAACGATGGAGTCAGAATCTTCTGAAGCTTCAGCGTTTGCAAGTTCTTCTTCTAACACTTGAATTGCGCCGCTAATTCGTAGCAGCGTATCGCGCAAATTAGCTTTCTTTGTTTCTAGTTCAGCCAAAGCAGTTTGCCCCGCTTCAAATTCGCTCCGAAGCAAATTGAGACGATGTTCAAGTCGTTGTTGCATGAGAGAAGGTTTCATAATTTCATAATAAATGCGAGCGCAAAATAGGGAGGTCGATTCTCATGAGCGTTTCCGCCTCCATTTGATTGAATGTCTCTGACTTCCAGGATGTCTGGCTCCCCGATTGTTTCGTTAGCACCAGTTACAGTATTTGAACCGCCCGGACTTGCACGTGATAGCTTATTCCATTCACCGTTCGTGTGATTATGACTTGGAATCTGATCTAGCCTTAATGTGACCTCTTTCTCTCCTCCTGTATTACCGAATGAATATTCATTGCCTGCACCGACAATAAAGCGATCGCGTAAGTCAGGCGTAGTATTATTCCTTCCGTCGCACAGTGCCCATCCTCCAGGAACTTCATCATGTGCTCCAGACCACATCATAATCATGCCGAAAGTAATAGCAGCGTCATTATTTAATAGATTGTAGTAAGTCGTCTTGATATGTGCGTTATCGCCTTGATAAGGCTGAACCACTTCCATCGCTCCCCTCCGACCCCAGACAAACAATAGTGCATAAGGATTGCGTTCACCAGCACTAGAGAGTAGCTTAAATGCTCTGACAGCACCAATGCTTCTCAATAAAATTGCAGCAGTTCCAGTCGTCGGTGTGGCTCTCACTGCATCAAAGGAAGCCACTGCGATCACATCCCCAGGCTTGGCATTCGTCCGCACCCAATCTTCCCAAATATTCCATGCTTCTTCTGAGCTGTAAACATCAAATGTCGCTTTTTTCTTGAATATGCCATCGGGGTTGAGAATGACACAGTTTAATCCCCGAATATTATCGATGTCGATCGAGACATTCGCAATTTTCAGCGAAGTGATTGTTCCTCCCACAGAGTCAAACGCTGATCCCCGTAGGTAAATTTCATAGTCTTCGTATCCTAGAGGATTACCACCCGCATAGAGTGTTCCGCTTGCTCGAACATCGCCAGTGACCTCTAATCCAGCTTTTGCATTAACTTTACCAGAGACTTCAACTTCTCCGGAAGCCGTCAGCTTGCCTATTGTTGTTAAAGTTCCGCTCAAAGTTGCATTAGTCGCAGCAATGTTACCACTGACTTTTAAGTCGCCGCCATTCACTTCCAGTTTTGCAGTTGGCGCATTCGTGCCAATTCCTACATTTCCTGCTGTCATCAACGCAATATGATCATTAAAATCATTAGCAACTCCAATTTCTAGTGTGGCTTGCTCTTTTTCAGTTGCGATCGTGGAGGCTGGATTGCGAGAATAGTAGCGAATCCAAGCTATATCTTCACCTCCACCAAAGGGATCAGCAGGGAAAGTGATTCCATTGTTAGCAGCACTTCCAGCACTTGGCGTAATGGCTCCACTGACTTTTAAATCAGTTGTCACTTCTAATCCAGCTTTTGCAAAAGTTTTACCATTGACGCTCAGGGCTTGAGCGATCGACAATGCGCCTTTGATTTCATCTCCTTTGCGATCGATTTTATCCGTCTCTAATCGCGCAATTTCCTGCGTTGCATCATTCCAGTCTTGAGACTTGAGCGGATCTCCAGATTCTTTTTTCTGATAAACAAAGGGCATGATAGTTTCTCCAACCGATTAAAACAAGATTTGCCAAAGAAGTGTCAGTCTAAAAGCTGGGGTTTTGCGAATGGCTGGAAATACGACTCGGTTATACATTACGCCATCTTCGTTAAATAGCCCCGCTTCAGTGAGGTCTGCATTGTATTCAGTTGGTTCTAGATCGGCACTAATCTTTAAGTGACATCGAGCAATCCCGTCTACTTCTTTCCAGGTGATCATGTCTTCAAAATTGCCGACTTTGATCGCTTTGCGATCTCCGACCTGAGCGTGCAAATTTCTATCGATGGGCTGTACGTCTTGGCTCCCCGTTCCGACTGCAATCTGAGAAATTGGTTTGATCTGGCTCATTTGGCTACTCACAAATCGTTCAGCTACTAACTGCCGACCTGTTTGAACAATACTATTATTTGCGATCGTTGTTTCGAGCAATTCACCTTCTAAATTGTAGACTTGAATGCTCAATCGACCTCGAATATCTAATGTGTCAGTTAGGTTCATGATCAAGAAACCGGGAATTTTGTAAGTTCAGCCTAGCCCGTTCAGACTATCAAAATAAGAGTAGTCAAACACTGCACAAGTGAGTAATGATTCAGTTATGTCGTGAGTATTGCTGAAATCAGAAGTCTGTGTAATGTCTTGCTCTTCATAGGAAAATTGGTCTTGGGTGTTTTGATTTTCAGGAGAAAGGTGCTTCTCGTAAACAATAACAGAGGATATCCCGGTTGCCCTAATCTTTTCAATTAAGATATGAATCTGATGACGGGGATGATCTAGCGTTTCGTTAAAGCGATCGCTATAGCCCGGAATATCCCACGGAATTCTGACGGTGAACTGTCCTGGGGTGAACTTGTAGAAAGTGGATTGAACCTGAATAGCATAGAGCGCAGCTTGTTCTGGGTTCAATGGTTCAGTTTTTTCTTGCTCAAAACAACAAAAGTCGAGCAGTGTTCTATCGAGTGTCGCAACTTCAGAAGTAACATCTGCTGCGATCTGCCATTCTGAGCCACCGGATGCGATTTCTGGTAGAGCGCCGACGATCGCGGATGGTGGAACTGGAACACTATTAATCGTTGCTCTTCCTTCTGGCGACCACTCAAAAAGTTCTTGAGTGTGTAAGGAATGGGTGTAGCGCAGCACCTCCTGATTGTTCGTGTCTCGTAGGCTGAAATCGCGTAGGGGTGGCAAGATGCGATTTCGGAAGAAGCGAAACTGTTGATTTTGATATTTCACCTGATAAGTCTCGATCGATTCATCAACGTGATAAACCTTGATTTGCCAGGTATCGGCTCCTGCGATCGCAATCTTGCTTCGATTGGTTCCAAATGCTGAATATAACTCCGGTGGAAGCGATTCTTGGTGATTCAGAATCTTGAGTAGATCACAATTCGGTAAGTTTAATATCAGTTCGTCTTCAATGTTCAGAAAGGGATCTTGGATACTACAAGCTAAGTTCGGAGCAGTTGGAGACGGGTTTGGGTTAAATAGCTGTAAAAGATGAACAGGATAAATGGTTTGCTTACTTGGAGAGACATTTGGAACAAACTCGACCACCCGAATTAGTTGTTCATACACCGCGAAGTTATCTTTTCGGCGTTCAACTCGGAACACTCGACTTGCGATCGCATCTGTAATTTGCCATTCTTGTCCCGGAATTCTGACAATCACAGTTGTGCTTAACGACAGTTGAATTCCAGCTTGCTTCACAAAGGACGATCGTAGACCGGGTGATGCTCTAAGTGAGTCGAGAAAGCTCTCTTGAATAAGAGGCAGGTGAAAGATCAAGGTTTCCCAAGGTCGAGATCCGGTAACGCGATCGGGACTCATACCCAGATTTGCAGCGACAACATCTACAATGCCATCACAGGTCGAAGCTCCGTTTTTTAGCACTGTGATCAGTCGCTGTAGCCGCTCTCGATAAGGTGCATCACTTTTTTCGATTTGAGTTGGATACACAGCTTCTAGCTGTGATCGAAAGTTCTGATCGGTCTGAATCTTTTGATTAAAAAATTGCGCGATCGCTTGGCAAACTTCGAGGGCGGTTGGAATTTCGCTTTGAGGAAGTTCTTGCGGATAAGCGGCTTCTAAGAGCAAGCGATTAAGGCGATAGAGGTCTGCGCCCTTTGGAGTTTGTTTGAGTAGGGTTTGGGTCGCCTCTGGTAGGCTCAATGCTGCGATAGAAAAAGGAAGAGATGCGCCTAGATTCTGGCTTAGGTTCGTTGTGAGAATTTGCTGAAATTGCGTTTTGAGGAAGGCTTGACAAGTCTGTTGGAGATTACAAGGGCTGGTGATTTCTATACTTGCGTAGCGATCGAGCTGTCGAAGAAATCGCAGATCTGAAACGAAGGAGCGAAATTCTGATAGGAGTTGGGACTGAATTGGATAAGAAAGCTGATCATCAAGATCATAGAGCGATCGCTGAACCGAAGGAGAGAGCCAGCCATAGAGGTACTGAGCGACACCTGGTAACGCTAACGGATCAAGTTCGTTTAAGTGATGCCAGAGTTGGATTTCGATGTTGAGCCATTCTGTCCGATCTTGGAAGTAAATTGCTAAAGTTCGATCAGGAAGGATTTTCTGATTCAGCGTTTCAGTAAGGTTAGCAATCAGCGATTCGTCAGGCGTTGAACCATCATAAGCATTTAAACCCTGTAGCGTCTGATCCGAGAACTGCGATCGTAGATAGGCAGTCAAGGGATCAGTTGCGACTAATAACTTGAGTAACCAAGCCTTCGCGCCTTCCAGGCTGGGAGAAATCGCCCTTTCTAAGTTAGGTAAGAACTTTGTATTACTAACATCGTATCGCTGGATCAGAGATTCAAGCTTAGTCGATCGTTGATCCCAAACTGCTTGAAAAGGAGACTGTGCGATCGCAAAGCTTTCGAGAATACTATCTAGCTGAAGAATGTCACTCGCCTGTAAGTTTGGATTAACTTGCTTCAGTTGAGAAGTACTTCCTAGCCGTTCTAAATACATCACAAAGATGCGATCGAGATCGCCTTTCTCAACGGCTGTAAAGCCTTGAGAGCCAGTATTCTCAGCCGTTGAGACAAAGCGCGATCGCAGCACCTGTTCAAGATCAGTTTCTGCTTGCTCGACGATCGCCGCGAACACTCCCATCAACCGATAGAAGTCATCATTCTGATCTTCAGGGAGATAGAACTTTGGAAAGCGATTTGTGATGCTAGTCGTGCGCCCGCTGAATGACATAAGAAAGGCAAGCTATGGGGTGAATCTATTCAGGTGAAGCAGTTACAGTAATTTTATTTGCATAAAACTTCTCAGAAGGCGCTCTAGGAATTTGCCGAGTCTCGATCGTATAGTTCTGAGCAGGATTTCCAACAGACAATTGAACTCGATCGAGATTGCTGACATCAGGAACTGACAGAATCTGACGAATGAGTTGATTAAGCTGAAGTGTTTGCCCCATTCGCATCTGATCTAAAAAGTGAATGATTGCTTCTTGAACTGTTTTTTCTAAAACTTGTCGATCGCTCTCTGACCAAGCCCGTTGAGGATTCGCCTCAATTACAAACACCCCATCGAGCTGAATCTTGACCGCAGGTTGTAGCTTGATATAAACTCCAGCGGCTCGAACTTGGTCGATCTGTCCTTGTAAAAACTGTCTGCGCGTTTCCCGATCGAGATCCGTCCCATCGACAAATACATCGACTACGCCATATTTTTCATTGTCAAAATGCTCGATTAATTTCACTTCTTTGATGCCGGGTAAGCTGAGTAATGTGTTCTCGATCGCAATTAGCGAAGCTTTTCCAGAAGTAATCAGAGCATTTTTGGCACGGCGGCGAAGGTCATCATCGGTTTCTGCTTGCTTGCCTGTAAAGCGAGTCGCAGCAGGATTAATCACCGATTTAATGCCTGGAATCGGCAGCGGAATAATGTGAATGGCTTCGGCTGCGACGACTTTTGATTCGCCTCGTTCTACAGCTAAAACTTTAACGGACTGTTCTGTTGCCGTTGCTAGAAAGGACTGATCTTCAAGGGTTTTATAAGATTTTTTGGGTGCATCTTTGCGATCTTCAGTTGTGACTAATGTTCCTGCGGGGATCACGATATCTTCTTTACCAGGATCGCGCTTAAAGGTCACTTCGCCTTCTGCATAATCGGGCAGGTTGCGCTTAATTCCCAAGATTGCAACCAGCATATCTAAGTGAACGCCTTCTGCATGGTCAATATATGCTGCCTTATAAACTTGGTGCATCTGTTCATAGAGCAGCGCAATTTCATAAGCAAAAGACTCATACATCGTTCGCATGACGCTGCCGACCTGAAAATCAGCCATTCCAGGTAACTGATCGCGGGTCTGCTGCTCCATTTCAGCATAGACCTGATCGAACTTTTTCGGTTCAAAACTCATAGTTCTACCTCTAAGCTCAAAGTCATTGCTCGATCGTCGATCGGCTGGATTACGAGCGTCATGATCAACTTATCGCGCTTATCTGCGCTACGAGAAGGAGGCTCGATCGAGATCGATTGAATCTGAGCAATACGAGACTCTTGCGCTAGGCTTTCTCGCAGGTAGAATTCAGCTAGTTTACGAGTTCGATCGTTGTTGATCTCACCCATGAGCAAATAGAGCCGAGAGCCATACTCTGAATGTCCCAAGGTTTTAAGTTCACCTCGACGAGTATTGAGCCGATTCAGAATCGCTTGTGCTAAATTATCTCTCCCCTGAACCGTTGCAAGCCCTCGTCCTGTCTGTCCGAGTGCCCCACTCGTCAGTTCAATATCAAAAGAATGTAAGATAGAGTCTGTCATTTTGATTTAAGTTGAAATCGTTGTTCTAGCTGCTGTAGGATTGAGTTTGATAGCTTGCCATCTAAGGTGCCTGTTACAGTTAAATCTCCAGCGATCGACAAATCTCCTGTGACTTTGACTTGCTTGGAAGATGCGGGAGTGAGTTCGATGTTACCTTGCTCATCTAACCGAATTTTGGCTCCATTGATCTCGACCTCAAAGCTTTTCTGACTGGCGAGGCGAATGTTTCCAGCTTGATCGATCACAATCTTGCTCTCTTGATCGGTAACGAGTGAGATTCCCTCTTTCTGATGCAGTTGGATCATGGCATGACCCGATTTACTGCGCCCTGGGCAGGTTTTACTCTCTCCATGACAGCACTCACTCGGAATGTTCTCGATCGTACTGAATTCATCATTGGGACAGATAAACAACTTCATATAAAGCTGTTCTGGCGGGGGCTTTACCTCTCGAACTCCTTTTTCTTTTGCATCAAATTGATAGTCGCTATTAACGCCCTTAATCCTGACCATTGAGCTACCCCACCTGAGTATTTCTCGCTTTCGCCTGTATCGAATTCAACGTCTCATTCGGAATCAAAATCGGGCAGGGTGCGCCCATATTACCAAGATGGGTATGACTTGAAAGTGTCAAACTATCCCCATCTGCGATCGCTTTTCCCAGCTTGATCCCGCCAACTTTCACGCTGCTCGTGGTAGCATCTCCAATCTGAATGGTTCCTCCTTTGCTATTTAATGTGATGTTCTGACTCGCAGCATCGATCTCGATCCCGCTGCTAGAGATGGTAATCTTACATGTTCCGTTGTCAATCAAAATATTACTATCTTGAAGCGAAACAGTGCATTCTTCAGCTTGTAGTTTTATCTCTTTTTCCTTTAGTGTAAGATGGCAATTCTCATCAACTTGAGCTTTAATTTTCTGATCTTTAACGGTTAGTACGCTTTTTTTATCTTTGCTTGTAAGAGTGATAATTCCCTCTGCATCTAGCTTTAAGCTTCCGCCTTCTTTAAGATTATGCTGCAATAAGATTTCTTTCTCTTTATTAACGGGAGGTCGATCGCTGTCATTGTATAGCCTACCAATAATTACAGGTGCATTTAAATCTCCGCCGATAAATGTCACTAACACTAAATCATTCACACTCGGAATATTTGTCCAACCGAGATGAGAAGTTGCGATCGGGACTTTGCGGAGTTCAAAATCGCTGCCATCCGACTGTTTGCGATTTTTAAGCTGAATCGAACATTGATAGTTATCTTTGTCGTCTTCGGCTGCATGAGGAAAGATTGCAGTCACGATGCCAAGTTCAGTCGTGTAGATCTTCTGAGCTTCTTGCTGCGCTACTTTTTTCATCACGCCAACGATCGAATCCATCAATTTTTCTCCCATTCCAATTGGGTGTAAAATCCACTGCGTAAACTGAGCGAGTGTGTAACTGCGGTGATTTTGAACGTACCATTTTGTGATTCGTTTGGCAGATCAGCAAGTTGAATTGCATCGCCTAATTTTGCAGCAGGCAGTCCCAAAAGCTTAACCCGTCCTTGTGCTATATGAGTATGACGTTTTAAGTAGGTCGTCGCGATTTTACTAACAATATCTTGGGTGCGAGCCGTGGGATCAATCACTCGTAAAGGTGCAGTAGCAGTCTTGCCTGCTTTGCCTTTTACTTCTTTTTTGGCAAACCAAGCATAAGATTGCTCTCCCTGTCCTTGGCTAATCGGGCTCTCTCCATAGACCTCAACCCCTACGATCGAACTTTGTTGCTGAAACTGTTCGATTGCTAAAAGAGTCTGACCATATCGTCCCACATGGGTCTGCTGAGGCGCATATTCAGCGAAAACCACTTGATCTTGAACATTCGCGTAGAAATCGAATCCACATTGTTGCGCTAAGTGTTGCAGATTGTCCCAAACCGTTTGTCGATCGCCCACTGTATAAGTGGGAAACCGAAGCCCTGTCTCGATTTTTCCGATTTTGAGCTTTGATGCAGTCTGGATTAGATGCTTCGCGATTTCACCCGCATTGGATTGCTCAAACAAACAATTGAGACGAGTTGAGACAAGCGATCGAAATTCGCTTTCACCCGTAACAATCACTTGTTCAAGATCTGATCTGACGTGGCTAATCTTCCCGCTAAAAATCCGCGATCGCGTTTCTCCATATCCTACGTCGATCGTCATTGGATCTTCTAGTGCAAGGCTTAGTGTTGGTGAAGCACTTAGCACTAGAATGCAGTGATTGGCTGGGATCTGGAGGGCGGCATTAGTTTGGATCTGCAACAATCGAGAGGCGGAAGTGGGTGTGTAAGTGGTGTTGCCTAGCGTGATGCTGTAGTTAATCTGAACCATTGCCTTTTAGGTTGATGTGGAACAATACCCGAACCCTCTCTACACCGGAATCACCGAGAGAAGATGATTAAACGCATCCCCAACATCATCTAAACCGATATACAGTTGACCTTGCAGCGCATAAAGTTTTGCTTGTAATGCTCTAAAAGCCTTCTGAATCGGTTCTTTAATGTTCTCTCTATGAACCTTGATCAGCTTCTGATAGGTTGTATACAGAGCCTTTCCGATCGCTTGAGGAATTTCCTCAAGGTTTGTGATGATTGTTGCATGAAACTCATCCAATTTCTGGATCGTTTCCTTCGGGTAAAGGTCATGCAACATTCTAATCAGCTTGGGGAAGACAGATTGTAAGCTCAACGTAATTTCAGAGCCATAAACCGCTTCTAACAACAATCGATTCAACCGGACAAGTTCTTCCTCTTTCAATCGATCGCGTTTCTGAATCAATTCTTTTGTCACAGTAGTGAACTTATCTTTATACACCTCAAATCGACTCTCTAGATAGAACTGTGCATCAGTTAACAACGCATTAAACGCTTTCACCAGAACGGTAACTGCTCCTTCACCGGGCGCATTTAGGCGAGTTTGTTGTGCTTCGTCTAACTTAGCCCAAATGTAAGCTGAAACAGGATTACTACTGTCCTTCAATCTATCGATCAAGGCTTGTGGAGCATTCTTGAAATCACTCGCGCCGCTAAACGAATTCAAAATGATCACAGGTCGTAGCGATCGCAATGTTGTCTCAATTTCTTTGTAGATATCTGCAATGAACTTGAACGATCGAGAATCACTGGCAGATGTTGAAGCTGCCCCGCTGTTTTTGTAAAGATTGCGTTCGCTCTCGATATCTGCCTCATCAATGCCAAAACAGACGACGAGATCCTTCAGGGATGCGATCGCGCTTCTCAGAATGGTTGCTAATGCTGTTGCTGCCCCGTCTAAAATTTCTTTGATCTGAGTCGGAGCGTCTTGCAAAGCTTTGAAGACAATCTCGATCTTAGTTAAAAGCTTTTTAGGTTCAGCCAAAATCTCATCTAGAGAAGTGAGAATTTTCCGAATTGGAGCAGTTAATTGTTGTTCGATCGCATTAGGAATTTCTGACTTGAAAGCGCTGAGGATCTTCGGATAATCTGCCTTTTTCAGGTTTGCTAGTTTCTCGGAATTCGGGCTTCTGCTAACGACCTCTAAGCTACTCTCAATGTTCATCGAAACGAGTGCATCACTCATCGCCTTTTTCAAGGCTTCTAAGCGCTGGCGCAAGTCCTCGTACTCAAACTCATATCGAAACGGTTCAACGGCGTTTTTGATGCGCTGAGAAAAGCTTTCTAGCATCGAACTTGTTTCTGTCCATTGTGTATTGAGTTGAGTTTTGGCAGTTTTGTGTAGCGTCAGTTCCGATACACTAGCATCATAAACGCTCCTCACCCGATCAGCAGGATTCTTCGTGTAATCTATGATCGCTTGATTCAGCGCTGTTAATTCCGCCAAAATCTTGTCATCTTGTTCCGGCGTGATTGCATTGATGTAGCTCACACATTTAGCTTGAAATGTATTCACCTGATTAATCTGCTGCTGAAGACTTAGCGACAAAATCTCTCTTAATGTTGTCCAAAAGTCACCTTGCATCAAGATATCTAATCCCAATCCACCCAGAAGCTTCTCAGCACTTCCAAGTGCGCTGCTTACTGCCTGAACAACGCTATCAATTCCAGTCGTGCTTAAATTATCTAAAACCCGCACGATCGTTCTTTTCTGCTGCCGCAAGAACTGGATTAAATTCTCTGGATTCAAAGCGCTGACGACGCTGAACAATTTATCATAGAGGGTGTTCAGCAATTGGATCAGCTGATCAGGATCAAGCACATTGAGCTTATCGATCAAGCTGTGATAGTAATTCTCTACATCGGCTAACAGCTTAGAAGGCTGATAGCGCTTTAATTCCGTAACCAAATCAACAATGTGGGGACTGAGCCAGTTTTCTACTAGCTTTCCAGGTTCAAACTGCTCAACACGATCGCTAATTTGATTAAACTCTGTGTTCACCGAGCCAACCATTTTTTCTAGCGGGTCAACGATCGAGGCAAAGGTTTCTTTCAGTTCAGGATTAACAATACCCGGAACATTGACCTGTTTGATGATTCCGGTTCCAACTTGCAACGCAACTTTTTTCGGGGTGCTAAGTTCCGCAACTTTGATCTCTTTGAGCTTTCCTTCGAGAGAAGTAGTTTTAGCAACAACGGATTTGAAGGCAGGCTCTAAACTAACTTGCTCTAAAGCTTTGACTGCTTTATCAATCCCGCCTTTTGCAGTGTCGATCGCGCTTTGAATTTCCTTGCTCTGAAGAAAGCTTAGAATCTTTCCAAGGAGTTCCTCAATCTTTTTCTGAAGCTGCTCCCGATTCAAATTCGTCTCTAAAGTCTGCTTAAATTGTCCTAGAGAACCATTGATTTTGTCAGTTGCTTGCTTGATGTTGTTCCCAATTTTGCTAATGCCACCGTCAACCGTTGTAATTAGGCTATTGCAGGTTTCTTTCAGAGGCTTTACGATCTTCTCGCTGGACTGCTGACAAGCTTCTTCTACAAACTTTTTAAGCTTATCGATCGCTTCTTTCAAATAGACCTGAACTTTCTCTAAAACTTTCCTCGCATCATCAATTTTTGCAGAAATCGTCTTCACAATCTTGGTTGCAATTTCTGAAACTTTCTTGATCGCATCACTGATTAGCTTGCCAATTTTGCCGATAAAGTCTCCGAGCTTTTTAGTTACAGCTAGAATGTTCGCTTTTAATCGATCGACAAAATCTTGAATTCCTTTGAAAAGCTTCGCCAGTCCGCCCTCTGGATCGCTCACACTGACTTGTGAGAAGCTCTTTAAGGTTGTTTCAAACGTCTTAGCATCGAAGGCAGTTAGCGTTGCCAAAGCTTGTTCGATCGCTTGCGCTGAAACTTGAACTTCAACTGTCCAGCCCGTCACGGTCTGACGTAATTCTTTTAAGGTTGTACGATCGAGCTTTTCCGGGTCGAAATCTGTTGTTGTGAGGAATTGTGTATAGCTATTAATCAGCTTAGATTGCTGGTGGACGCGAATTCCGATTTGCTGGATTGCTTGATCTGGAAGTTGATTACTGAGAGCCTTGACTTGAGCAATGAAAAGGTCAGTTAAAGCATTAGAACTCAGGTCTTGAATCCAGTCTTGAGGGTTCGAGAGCTTATCTAAGAACTTTCTGAAAACTTTCACGATCGTATCTAGCACCTTAGACGGGAGTGCGCCCGCATTGACGAGAAATTGCTGGAACTCAGCAAAAGGGCTAGATTCCGATGTGACTGAGAGAGCTGGAATCAGCGGCTTTCCGTCTTTGCCTTTCGTTAGCTCAGTCACTAAATCACTCACAGAATCATTCACGTCACCCGCACCCGATTTGAAGCTGTCGGCTCCCGGATTTTTAGAAATGGCTTGAGTCAGCGTTTCAGGGGTCAAAGCTGCAATGCCTCCCATCTGTCCGCCCAGTTGATGATGCAGTTCTACGGTCGAGAAGGGAGCTTGTAGCACAGCCGCGCTACTCTGAGTGTTACTAAGCGATGAGATTGCTTGATCGATTTGGCTAGTAATCGCGGTAGACTCGTCGCCTAAGATAGACGTACTTGGGTTAAGCTGACTTGCAGAGTTTTTTGACTGTTTCAGAATTGATGAAGGTTCTGCGAAAATTGCACCGGGATCGAGTTCAGTACTTTGAAGCTTGTCAAGAATGGCTAGAGACATCGGAAAAAGAGGGCTAAGGTGGATTGGAAGTTATGCGCGGAACAGTGTTTTGAATTGACCTAAAGCTTCATCTAGAGTCTGCATCGTTTCTTTGATTGGCTCTAAAGCTGTTTTTAGAGAAATGACCGGATTAGAAATCTCTGGGATTGTTCCCATGTTCAAAACATCTGGCAGTGTCATCGCTGTCATGAGTTCTTTTGCATTGACTTCAACGCCTGCATCTACATTCGTTGTTGTCATTGCTGGGTCGTTGACTGATTCCGCGATCGTCAAAACATAGCTAAACTGATCAGGGTCTTCTGCCGATTGTTGAACTTCAAATCGTTCTAAAATCACTTGGCTAAAATATGCCTGTCCAACAATATCAGCTAAGAAGTCAACGGGTTCTTGTTGGCTATAAACTTTCCGCAGTTTTTCAAGTTCGTCTCTTGCCTTCGCACCATAAAAAATTCCTTCAAGCTGGAGCCGAATTGATTCGCGTCCCATTGTTTGAATGACATTCCCCTGCATTCCAGGAACATTCTGATGAACACAGTGATTTTGCTCTAAGGTGCGAATTCGATGGATGCGATCGAGTGCGATGCCTGCAATTTCAACTGCCATAGTTAACTCCCATAAAATCGACGATATTCTTGATTAATCTCTTGTCTTACTGCCTTTAAAATTGTGTCTAAATCAAGGTTTGGATCACTCCGTAAGTACTGATCTGCTTCACTGACTACCTCGATCGAAGTCGGCTGAAATACTATGTCGCTCTGTATTTTGTGAGTTGCGATCGCATTGTTTTGCTCGATCGCTTCCGGCGAAGCAGTTACAAGCGTTGCCAAGTCTCGTAATGTTCTTGGTGCTTCTGAAAAACTAGGATCGAAATTTCTACTTTCATAACGCAAGAATGGCTCATTCAGTCCGTTTTGAACGGACTTCGCGCTATTAACCCCGATTTCCAATCCGGGGCGGGTAACTTCGCTCACCGATCCCTTCTCAACTACAGGACGATTGACTTCGCTCACCAATCTCTTCTCAACTACGGGACGAGTAACTTTGATCGACGACATCTTAACTACGGGACGAGTAGATTGGCTCACCGATCCTTTCTCAACCACAGGGAGATCGAACTCAATCGCCGATCCCTGCTCAACTCTAGGTCTAACAAATTTGCTTGATGATGCTTTTATCTCTTCCTGCCGAGATGAATGCTCAATCTCGGACTCCGATGAATGTTCAACTTCTCTTCTAGAGAAATCCCTGAAACTCTGCCCAGATGAATGATCTGAAACACTTCGCACAGTTGTCCGAACTGGCTCGATCGCGGATGAATTTCTTAAATACTCAGGACGAGACGAACTCTCAAGCAACGGATGAGACTCAGATTTTGCACGAGTTGTCATCGGTTCTGGCTTTTCGTCGATCGCACTTTCTCGCCCTGGATTAGAAATCGGGGATAATCGTGCGAAGTCAGTTTCAACTGACTGAAGAGGTTTGATCCGGCTTTCAGTCCTCTTTAGTGAACTTTGTTCTGTCACCCTCGTCCAATCTGGGCCGGGTGAATGCAACAGACGAGAGCCTTGAGAATCTAACGATTCATAGGAGCGCTCTGTGGAACCTGGAAAGCTAGAATCTGCGCCAAACGAACTTACTGAACTAGAAAGTTTAGCACCCGGTAAGAAATCTTGCGTGAGTGCATCATAGAACTCAAATAGATCCGCTTCTAGCTCATAAAAATGCTCCACATCAGCCTCCAACCCTTGAAAGCTGATTTCTTCTAGCTGCATCAGCGATCGTAAAGGATCAATCAAACCATTGCGCCATCGATCGAAATCTAGCTGCAATGCTAACCCCAAATCTTGTAGAGAATTAGACTCCATCCCGCTCCTGCACCTCCTGATCGAGTAGTTCCAGATATAAACTAATTTGCGCCATCGTTAGACTTTGAACCTGTTGAGGTGTCCACCCAAATGCACGAGCTAAACGAAACGAGGCTTGGACTAAAGGAGAAGCCTTCAAATCCAACATTAGTTTTTTTTTCCAGTCAGTCCACTAATTTGCCGAATTTGATCAATCAGAAAATTGACCAATCCTAAATGCAGTTGCTTCACTTGTTCTAACGACAAAGCAGGCTCTACCAAAGCCTCTTTAATCATCAGCAAAGGAACCAAGCCTGCATCCTGACGCGCCGCTTTCATGATTAATTGAAAAGTTCCGAGCGTCAAAGGACGCAGCCGCACGATCGAGTTAGAATTCTCCGAAGTACGACCTGAGATCGGATTAAGAACCTCTGGCGGAATCTCGACTTCAAAAGTATTGGAACTTCCAAGAAAGAGATCTTCGGGGCTAATGGTGACAGAGTTTATCATAATCGCTCAATTTATTAAGGTCTGATCGAATCAACCGTCTGTCTCTTCACTACTAATCCGCAAAGCGCGAAACGTAAGTGCTTCCATCACAAAGTCATCTTCTGGAAGGCTAAAATTCCAGCTTTCAAACTTTACCCCAAACACAGTCAAGGTACTGCTATTTGTTGGATAAGCAGGATTGCCAAGGCGAATCACAATGTTAAAGGTTGGTTGTGCGATCGCACCGATTGGAGGTGGACTCTTTGCCCCTTCTCCCAATAGCAATCGAATCAAAGCACCATTGACATGCGCCCGCTCTACAAATCCTGAGACATTGATATTACCAGGTCGAAGTTCGGTTGCAAATCGTTTTCCAAGTTCGTGATAAGGCTTGAGAACATTCTCGACCTGCACTTTCACATTTTGCAGCCGTCCCACCACACTAGAAAAATCGTAAGCGGTGATCAAATCACTGGCAAGCCTTCCCTCGACAGTCGCTTTATCATCGACGGCTAAGACCAATGAGGCATCCGAGCCTTGAAATACATTAACATTCGGCATGAGAAATCTCCTTAGCTCAGATACATCGTCACTTTGATGTAGTCAATACTAAACGTAGGCTGCAAGGTAAGGGCTACCATCGTTTCCCCCGCTTTTTCCTGATCGCGAGTCGCGGTAACACTCAGCGTATATCCCACCAAAGCCTCATCGTTGACCATGCGCGTCAAGAAAGCATCCAAAGTCGCCTTCATGGCTCCCCGAACTCGCTCATTGTTCAGCTTACCAATATAAGGATCACATCCCGATCGCACACCATAAATCGCATAGTCTACAATCCGTCTCGTCGTAATTTGCCGCCATGCGCCATCGTTTGTCGTAATGCCTTTGACGATTCTGAACCCATCCCGCCGCTCGATCGCTAAAACCCGCTTTTCAACTAGCGTCTCTAACTGAGACGCATTGAAAACACTGGTTAATCCTCCGATCGTTAGCACTTTATTCGTCGGACTCGCTTGAACAGGAAAAGAGGCAATCAATCCTGCGACTGCGGCAGCGGTATAAGCGCCAGGAAGTTGATCGATCGCTGTTCTACTACTCGCCTGAATTCCAGGTGCAACATAGATTAAGCGATCGCTGTTTAATTGATGATTCGCGATCGTATCCAGATCATCTTTGCCCTGAACAAACGCGCCTCCCACTAAGCCCATTCGCTCATGCTTAATTTCTGCGGTTTTTCGCAAATGTCCGACCAATGCTTCTGCTGCCCAAGGCTGCGTTTGCCCTGCCAGTAGCGCAATGTTCACAGCTTCATTTTCTAGTAATGCCAGACCTGATTTGTATTCCTCTCCAGCGGCTTCGGCTCCATCATTTCCCTCTTGAAACGAGCCTTCTAGATTCTCCGGCATCGTCGCTAAAAGACCTTTTGTAGGAGAGATTACATTGACCAGCTTTGATCCAGAGATCGCGCTACTAAAATCATTTTGAAGACTATACGCTTCACGCACATTGTTGCAAATTAGCTCTAGTCGTTTCAAATTCGTTGCTTCTTCGGTCAAGATCTTGATTTGAATGCTATTACCCCAAGTTCCGGGAGTTTTAGCCTCTAACTTACACCATTCAACATCTCCAGTCTTGACTGAAAAAATTGCTTTTTTCAATGTCTTCTTTGCAGCCACTCTCACCGCATAGACCGTTCGCCCACCATTATTATAGATTAGCTCTAACGATCGGATTAAAGTCAGTTCATTCGCCTGCCCACCTTGCCAAGCATTACTGTCCCCAAAGATCTCCTTCGCCTCTTCAAAACTGCCGATCAGCTTGACCGTATCTACATCGCCTCGCGCCGCAGTTCCAACAATTCCAATGTTGCCCGAAGCAACTCCACCCACACTGATCAATCCTTCGTCCCGAACTGTAACGTAAGTTCCGGGCAAAATGGCTTCTACCATGTGACCTCTTGATTCATGAATATCCTCTGATAAAAAACCAGAGGACTTTTGCACCCAATGATCGACGGTTGCTTTAAGAAAGCATTTATCGCTGCATCTCAAAGCAATAGCGCCGTGATTCTATCACACAAATTTGCTGAGAGAACGTCTACTTTCCTAGCAATTCTGCATAAGCTTTGACAAATGAGATCGTTGTCTTTTCATCGTCATAGATGTTATTCTTCAACTCAATCAGTTTCCGAGCTTCAATGTTAAAAGTTTGAGCAAGAGCCGTAATACGATCGACAAATTCTTGAGCATTCTTAATGTTTTGAGTTGTCATCAAACTAAAAGCTTTCGCCTCAACACTCAAACCTTTCTCTTGTTCGGTGAACTGATAGTTCCCTTTGCGAATTTGCACCAGAACGCCAACTGCATTTTTGAACTCACCCACTGCTTTTTCTGACTGAAGCTGCAATGGCTTCATGGCGAGTTTCTCCATTGTGGTTGAACCCCCTGTCTTTTCTAGCAATCCTTCGCCTGCTTTAAAGAATCGATCGAGATACTTAGAAGAGCGATAGTACAGCCTTCCTGCTTCGTCCGCTTTCAAATCCTGCAAAGCTTTGCCGTGAGCATAGTGCTTAATATCTTTGAGGAAATCTGCATATTGCTCATTAAAAGATTCTAGAAGATGCACAGGACGAATCATGGCTCTCGCTTTCCGCTTTTCTTCCTCGCTGCCCTGATTACCCAGAACCACATCAAAAACAGCCCCTTCAGAAACATAAGCTTCGCTTGCAAAGAAGATTGCTCTTCCAGTCTCATATTTCGCAACTTCTGGATTTTTCTGTGCTTTACGAACTCGCTCCATCACGTCCGCATAGAGTCGGTTGCTTGTTTTCAAGACGAGATCTCTAAATAACTCTGGATTCTTCTGCAACTCTGAGCTTTTTGTAGTATCAGAGTAATCTTGAATCAGATGCAATAGCTCTGAATTGTTCGCTTGCGCTTCTGTTGCAAGCTCAACTAACAAGTTTTTTGAAACTTTCTGCCACTGCTCCGGTGATTGAGCAGGCTCCCAGAGCTTCTGAAGCGATTTCAATTTGATCCCGTTCTTTGCCGACTCAAACCGCTTGTAGAGAATTGCGATTGTTCCTAAGCGATCGCTCAGTGTTCGATACAAAGTGTTTGCTGCTTTTGCGTCGTCGATTTGCTGACCGTCTTTATCTACATCAATCAACGGCATTTGCAGTCCAAAATACTTTTTCTTTTGGAACTGATCTTCTAAAGCGGTTAACAAATCTCGAACCGCAAGATTGAACAAAGCATCTGCAATGTCATATTGCTTTCTCACTTTGATCTGCAACTCAAGATCAAACCCCTGGCAAACACTCGTGACATAGCTTTTCCATTCATCGCTTGTGCTGAACCGTCGCTGCTTCACTAAAGCTGCAATATCTTGATCGCCATCACTCATTGCTTTTGTGCCATCAGCTAAGTCGGAGTCTTTATAGTCTTCTACATCGCTAAACTCAATGTTCTTCTCTACTTTTGTGTAGTCTTTGACGTAGATGTTCGTGTCAAAGAGTGTACCAGGCTGCGCTTGAAACTCTTTCTTGATGGCTTCATTGAAAGCTCTCAGAATCTTAACATCATTGCCATCGGGAGCCGCGATCGTCACATCATAATCTGATGAGAGGTCGGTACTGCCAACAGACTTCGCTACCAAGGGAGACTTCAGCGCTAAAGCACATTCTTTCAAAACGATATTGACGACCTCAGTTCGACACAGAATCAAGCAGTACATTGCCCATTGATACCGTCTGGCGTAGTTGTCAACCAGCGTATGCCAATCTTTTTGTTTCTTGATCTCCTTCTCGCATCCTTTCTTAGTCTGGAAATCGAAAATTTTCTCACCATACTCTTTACGATAGTACTCGTGGAGCAGCTTGATTTCGTCGGGTGTGAGTTTCTGGCGCAGTTTCGGGTCTTTGAATTTAGCGTCTGCATCTTTAACTGCATTGTCTACTTTAGCAATCTGGTCACGAGACGGCTGAATTCCTGCCTGAGTCATGAGGTTCTCCTCGGAATCTGTTTAAAAAGCATCAAAAATTGGGATCGTACTCACTGTTTCAAGATCAAGTGGGTACAATCGCACAGCAGTAATTAAACATGCTGCAAGACTTTAGCATGTTCCTTGCAGCATGTTTAATTGCAGCTAGACAATATTCGGAAGTGGCGATTCTAAGACTTAGTTCAACTCAGCAAAGCTGGGACTTAGCCCAAAATAATTGACGATCGAAAAAAGCAAACGCTGCGAACCCGAATCAAACGATTAGCCAGAAAAACGATTTGCTTCTCCAAGTCCACTTGGTTGCACGACGTAGTGATTGGATTGTTCATCAACCGCTATGAATTTGGTCGAGCGGTGTGAAAGCTAGTCCACAGGTCTAGAACACTACCCACGTAACCGCCGCAATCCCCGCCAAATCTTTTCATCCCTGGGTCTCATGCCACGCAAGCTTCGCTCCACGCAGCGTTCACATAAGTTGCAATGGCGCGTTGCAGCCGTTCAAAGGTTTCTAGTTGCAGATGCTCGACGCGGCAACCACTCTTCAGGGTGTAGGGGTACCACTCGATCAGCCACCGATTCGTTAAATTTAATTGAATACTGAAAGGGAAAGATCGGACGAGCGCTGGAAGTACCACACAGCAAAGTTTTTAGGCAGTGGCTAATCCTCGGAGGTTGTTAGGAAAAATGTGACTAAAGAATAGAATTTCAGTCTAGAGAAACTTTTACTGGCTGGAGAAACATGATAAGCATTCTTAAGTTACCTGCATTTTGCCTTTTTGAATTGGCAAAATGAAACCCTTTCCCAGGAAAGCATCCGTTCAATGAGATGGACAGATGAAGGCTTATTCCAACTCCGCCCTTAATTCAACGTCCTAGTTAAGATATGCCTGACGCACTGCCGCAAAAGCGATTCACCACACCTATTTCTACGAATGAGAATGAGCGGTTGGCAGCTCTGCATCGCTACAAGATTCTCGACACGCCTCCCGAAGCGGCATTCGATCGCATTACCACTTTGGCAGCGCGGTTATTTCAGGTGCCGATCGCGCTGATTTCGCTGGTGGATGAATCGAGAGCCTGGTTTAAGTCGTGCATTGGCTTTGGTGCGCGTGAAGTGTCGCGTGATGACACGCTTTGTAGCTTTGCCGTGTTGACGGATGAGCCGCTGATTATTCCCGATGCTCGAAAAGACGATCGCTTTGCCTGCAATCCCTTTGTGCAACAGGAATCAGGGGTGCGCTTTTATGCGGGCGCGCCCCTACTCAGTCAGGATGGCTTCAATCTGGGAACACTGTGTTTGCTCGACACTCAGCCTCGCGACCCATTAACTCCAGAGCAGCAGGCGACTCTTGTTGACTTAGCCGCAATGGTGGTGGATGAACTGGAACTGAGATTGGCGGCTTGCAAAATTGCTCAGGTGGATGCCGCGCTGCTGAAGATTACGCGAGGGGTAGCATCGGCTACGGGTGGAGCATTTTTCGAGGCGATGGTACAGCACTTTGCCAGCATTCTAGACGTAGAGTATGTCTACATTGGCTTAGTTGAAGGGGATGACCTCAGAAGGCTGAGAACGATCGCCACCTGCGTTCAGGGTCAAATCGTTGAGAACCTGGAATATCCGCTGCAAGAAACCCCGTGCTGGGAAGTGCTTCAGCAGGGCAGAATTTGCTGCTATCCGCGCGACGTGCAGGCTCACTTTCCCCGTGCGCCTCGGCTCAAACCGCAGTCCGTCGAAAGCTATGTTGCGGCTCCCTTCCTTGACTCGAACGGCAAACCATTGGGATTGTTAGGGGTAATGGATAGTAAACCTTTGGAGAATGTGCATTTAGCAGAATCGTTGCTGATGCTCTTCGCCGATCGAATTGCTACCGAGCTAGAGCGTCAGCAAGCTGAACAGGAACGGGAGCGGTTTCTCGCGGTCGCTGCGGATTTGCAAATGGTTATTGGCTTTGACCACAATCTGAAATGGGTCAGCCCAACGTTTGAGCAGTCACTCGGCTGGACAGCAACCGAAATGATTGGGCAGCCTTGGTTCAACCTTGCCCATCCGGACGATATTGACGGATTTAACCAGAGAGGCGATGAGGGAATCAGCGACAATGAAACCTTTGCATTTGAAAACCGCTATCAGCACAAAGACGGCTCGTATCGCTGGTTTCTTTGGAACGTACGGCCATATTCAGAAGAACGTCTGATTTATGTGACTGCCGTTGACATCAGCGATCGCAAGCAGACCGAAGAATTGCTCCGTCACAGCGCCGATCGCGATGCCTTTCGCGTCACGCTTGCCGACGCGCTCCGCCCGCTTGCCGATCCGGTGGAGATTCAGGCTACGACCAGCCGAATGCTTGGCGGATATCTCGGCGCGAACCGCGTGGCGTATTTCGAGATTCGAGGGGCTGATTACGTCGTGGAGCGCGACTATGTTAACGGCGCTGAAGCCCTCGCGGGTGGCTACCCGATTGATTCGTTCGGGCCGAAGCTACTCGCGGCATACCGCACGGGTCGCTCTGTGTCCGCATCTAATGTGGAAACCGATCCCAACCTGTCCCCGGAGCAACGGTCTGCCTACGCTGCGATCCAAATTAGGGCTTATATCGGCATCCCGTTAGTCAAGGACGGCGAGTTCGTCGCGGGTTTGGCAGTCCACTCGTCGAAACCGCGAGATTGGACACTCGATGAAGTCGCACTAGTGGAAGAAGTCGCCGATCGCATTTGGGCATCTGTCGATCGCGCTCGTGCCGAATCAGCTTTACGTGAATCGGAAAGATTTTTGAAGGGAATCAACGAAACCGCGCCGAATCTACTTTACATTTTCGATTTGAATGAACGACGAAATGTGTACATCAGTCCGCAAATTTTTCCAATGTTGGGCGTTTTGCCCGCAGATGTGCAAGTGCTTGATTCACAGGTTCTTGCTGAATTATTCCATCCCGATGACCTTGAACGCATTGAGCAGCATCATGACAGGATTCGAGTTGCACAGGAAGATGATATTTTTACCCTTGAATATCGGATGAAACACTCAAGCGGCAAATGGCTTTGGCTATCAAGCCGCGATACGATTTTCGTCCGCGATGCTCAAGGTAAACCGACGCAAATACTCGGTTCAGCGATCGATATTACCGATCTCAAACAAGCTGAAGCAGAACGGGAACAGCTTCTAGCGCGTGAGCAAGCCGCACGAGAACAAGCCGAGCAAGCGAACCGGATTAAAGACGAATTTTTAGCCGTGCTGTCGCATGAGTTGAGGTCGCCCCTTAACCCAATTCTCGGTTGGGCAAAGCTGCTGAAATCGGGCAATCTAGATGCAGCTAAAACAGCTCAAGCCCTGACCACGATCGAACGAAACGCCAAATTACAATCCGAACTGATTGAGGACTTGCTGGATGTTTCTCGCATTCTGCAAGGGAAACTGAGCCTGAATGTCAGTCCCATCCAGTTAACATCGACAATTCGAGGGGCGATCGAAACCGTGCAACTCGCCGCTGAAGCCAAATCCATTACGGTAGAAGCCAACCTGGATGCTGAAACGGGACAAGTTACTGGCGATGCAACCCGCTTACAGCAAGTGGTGTGGAACTTGCTCTCGAATGCCGTGAAGTTCACGCCCACAGGTGGTCGAGTAGAGGTGCGATTAGAGCAGGTTGACGATCAAGCGCAAATCACTGTCAGCGATAATGGTAAAGGCATTCCAGCGAATTTTCTGCCGCATGTGTTTGATTATTTTCGACAAGAGGATGGTGCTACGACTCGTAAATTTGGCGGGTTGGGATTGGGGCTAGCGATCGTGCGTCATTTGGTTGAGCTACATGGTGGCACTGTTGAAGTCGAGAGTGCTGGAGAAGGACTGGGAGCGATGTTTACCATCAAATTGCCGTTGATGCCCATCCAAACCCCAATCGATCTTGATCAATTAGCTGATGAATTATCATTCAACTTAATTGGGGTGCAAGCATTAGTGATTGACGACGAACCCGACTCCCGTGAATTTGTGGCGTTTGTGCTGGAACAGGCAGGCGCGATCGTCACCACCGCCGCAACTGCAGCGGAGGGATTTTTGGCGTTAACGCAATCCCCGCCGGATGTTCTCCTCAGCGACATTGGAATGCCCGACATGGATGGCTATATGTTGATGCGTCAGGTGCGAGCATTACCTTCAGAGCAAGGGGGACAGGTCAAGGCGATCGCTTTGACTGCCTACGCTGGAGACTTCAACCAGCAACAGGCATTGCAAGCCGGATTTCAACGGCATCTGAGCAAACCGATCGAACCCAATGAGTTAATCACCAATATTGTGGATTTGATCAGGAGGAAAAGTCTTGACTGAATCAGCCCAACCAGACCCAAACTTTTCATTCTTTGAACGCTTAAAAGGCAGTCTAATGGCAACATTTCGGTTTCTCCTGCTTGAAGATAAGTTACAGGATGCAGAGACAATCCAAGCCACGCTGACAAAGGGCAGGATTGACTATGAACTGCGACAGGTAAACACTCGCGCTGGCTTTGTGACGGCACTCGAAACCGATAGGTTTGACTTGATCTTGGCAGCTTATTCAATGCCTGATTTAGATGGCATCGCTGCCCTGAAAATTGCCTGCGATCGCTGTCCTGACGCGCCCTTTATTTTTGTCTCTGCCAGTTTAGGCGAAGAATTGGCGATCGAAGCGCTCAAACAAGGAGCCACAGATTACGTCCTCAAGCAACGGTTAGAGCGGCTAGTTCCTTGTGTCGAACGGGCATTACGGGAGGCACACGAACGCCGAGATCGGCAACGGGCAGAACGGATGCTGATCGAGCAGAAGCAATTGCTGGAGCGAATTGCTTCAGGACAAACGCTGGATAACTGCCTCTCAGCGGTGTGTGGTGCGATCGCCCAACTCAATCCACGCGTCCGTGCCTCCTTCCTGTTAACCGATTCCCAAGGGCGCACCATTACGCCGGATTTTCCGCCCTCGTTTGGGCAGGGACTCAAAGATGCTCCGATCAACGATCTATTATGTATGGGGACATGCGGCGAGGCGGTGTATCGCGGTCATTCCGTCACCTGTGCTGATATTGCCAATGATGATCGCTGGTCGCAAGATTGGCGAGATTTATGTGTTGCTCACGGCGTTTTGGCGTGTCATTCTACACCCGTGCTGGGTACGAACGGTCAGCCCCTCGGAGCATTGATGCTGGCGTTTGACGAAACGCGGTTGCCGACGAATTGGGAATATCAACTAGCAGCCTTTGGCGTTCAAGTTGCTAGTCTTGCGTTTGAGCGCGATCGCTCCAGCCTTGCCCTGCGCGAATCGGAAGAAAAATACCGCACACTGTTCGAGTCGATCGACGAAGGCTTCTGCATCTGCGAACTACTGTTGGACGAAAACGGTACTCCGATTGATTATCGGTTCCTCGAAGTCAATCCGATATTTGAAGCGATGACAGGACTGGAGCAAGCGACGGGCAAAACAGCACGGGAACTGGTTCCCAATCTCGAAGTGGAATGGCTTGAGACGTATGGAAGAATGGTGCTGACAGGCGAATCAGTTCGGTTTGAGCAGCAATCGATCGCGATAAACCGTTGGTTTGATGTCAACGCCTTTTGCATTGGTGAGCCGCAAAGCAACCAATTCGCCATTTTATTTACCAACATTAGCGATCGCAAACGGGCGGAACAAGCACTGCGCGAAAGCGAGGAACGATCGCAGCTTGCTATTCAGATCGCGCAACTAGGAACATGGCGCTACGTCTTAGCGACGAATCTGGTTGAGTTAGATGAGCGGATGCGGGAAATTTGGGATGAGGAGGATACCGTGCTGCCGCTCTCCCATGTGATAGAGCGGATTCACCCAGACGATCGTGCCCAAGTCACGAGTGCGATCGGTGCTGCCCTTGATCCAATGTCAGCAGGAGGGTACGAGATTGATTACCGGATTGTCTGGAAGGACGGCACCGAGCGGTGGATATCCGCGAACGGGCAGGCAACTTTTGCGGGTAAGGGAGCGTTGCGGCAAGCCGTTGAGTTTTTGGGAACTGCTGTTGATATTACCGATCGCAAACAAGCCGAAGCCGTCTTGCAGGAAAGCGAGGAGCAGAGCCGGAACATTCTGGAGAGCATTATGGATGCCTTCTTTGCCATAGATGAGAACTGGCGGTTTACCTATGTGAATCAAACTGCCGAAACACTGGTCAATCGCACTTCAGACGACTTAGTTGGAAAAGTATTTTGGGAAGAATTTCCAGGAATGAATGACAGCGCGTTTGAACAGATGCACCGCCGCGTCATGCGCGATCGTGTGGCTGAGTCATTGATTGAGTTTTATTCCGACCACGATCGCTGGTATGAAGTCCGCTCCTACCCAGCCGTGAACGGTGTCACCATGTATTTCAGAAATGTCACCGATCAAATTCAAGCCGAAGTAGCCTTGCGTCAAACCTCTGTCGAACTCGAACGACAACTGCAAAGGTTTGACGCGATCGCCACTTCCGTGCCTGATTTCATTTACACCTTCGATCGATCAGGACGATTCACCTACACTAATCAGCAGTTGCTCAACCTTTTACAGAAAACGTCGGCTGAGGTGCTGGGCAAAAACTTCTTTGACCTGGAGTACCCAACTGATTTAGCAACCCGGCTGCAGAATCAGATTCAACAAGTGATCGAGACGCGCCAACCGCTCAAGGATGAAACGTCATTCACCAGCGCCTTTGGTAATCATGTGTATGAATATGTTTTCGTGCCGCTTTTCGATGCGAACGGCGTAGTAGAAGCCGTCGCAGGCGTGTCGAGAGACATCACTGATCTCAAACGCCTTCTGCAACAAGAACAAGCCGCCCGTGAAGCAGCCGAACGTGCCAATCGAATTAAAGATGAGTTTCTAGCCGTGCTGTCCCATGAGTTGCGATCGCCCCTGAATCCGATTTTGGGCTGGACGCGACTGCTGCAAAATGGCAAGCTCGATGCTGCCCGTCAAGCAGAAGCCTTGAAGACGATCGAGCGCAATGCCAAACTACAGGCTCAACTGGTTGAAGATCTGCTCGACATCTCCCGTGTCATGCAGGGCAAGCTAACCTTAACAGCGGCTCCGGTTAGTTTGGCATTTGTGATTTCTGCTGCCCTTGAAACCGTGCGTTTGGCAGCAGAAGCAAGGAACGTTGGGATTACGCTTGACCTTAGTGAGGAAATTGCTCCGGTCTTTGGTGATGCGACTCGACTCCAGCAAATTGTGTGGAATTTGCTTACTAATGCTATCAAGTTCAGTCCAAACGGTGGACGAGTCACCGTTGAACTGCGGCAACTCGATCAATTAGCTCAAATTCGGGTGATCGACACGGGCAAGGGTATCAATTCACAGTTCTTACCTCATGTGTTTGAGTATTTCCGGCAAGAAGACGGCTCGACGACACGCAAATTTGGCGGGTTAGGGTTGGGATTGGCGATCGTGCGGCAAATCGTGGAAATGCACGGCGGCACCGTCAATGCAGAAAGCCAGGGGGAAAATCAAGGCGCAATCTTTACCGTACAGTTACCCGTGATTCAACAGGCAAGCCCGACGACTTTTGAACTAGACCAAACTAGCGTAAACATCGAAAATCCATTAAGCAACTTGCAAATTCTGGTCGTGGATGACGACAATGACACCCGCGAGTTTCAAGCATTTGTGCTGGAACAAGGTGGTGCAAAGGTAACAGCCGTTGCTTCTGGTTTAGAAGCACTGCAAGTCTTAGACCAGTTCATTCCCGATGTGTTAGTGAGCGATGTTGGAATGGCGGAAATGGACGGCTATATGCTGATTCAGCAGATCCGATCGCGCCCTCTTGACAAAGGTGGACAGATTCCAGCGATCGCACTCACTGCCTATGCCACAGAAGTTGACCAGCAAAGAGCAATTCAAGCAGGGTTCCAGGCTCACATGACCAAGCCTGTAGAACCAGAAGCGTTAGTCAAGGCGGTTAGTGCTTTGCACATTCTGAAGGAACCATTACACTGATTGGGAGATAAATACGCTGTGCTGGAGCGCAGTGGCGGCATCTCGCTTATCAGCGTCAGGCACAAGCAGCCCTCAGACAGCAAGCCGACGAACTTGAGAAAGCGAATCGCATCAAAGATGAATTTCTCGCGGTTTTGGCGCATGAACTGAGAACGCCGCTGAATCCGATTCTCGGCTGGACGAAATTACTGAAAGCGGGTCGCGTTGATGCTGATCGAACTCGCCAAGAGATCGACATTATCGAACGCAACGCCCAACTGCAAACCCAACTGGTCGAAGACTTGCTCGATGTGTCGCGCATTCTGCAAGGCAAATTAACACTAAATGCGAACACGATCGATTTGGGTGCGGTAGCCAGCGCCGCGATCGATACGGTACGGCTGGCGGCAAATGCGAAATCGATCGGGATTCAGTTCGATCGACCTCCCGCGAGTTTGCCAGTTCTAGGGGATGCGGCTCGATGGCAGCAAGTGGTTTGGAACTTACTCTCAAACGCGGTGAAATTTACCCCAAATGGTGGACAGATCTAGGTGCAACTCGAAATCATGCTCGAATTCAAGTCATCGATACGGGAAAAGGCATCGATTCTGAATTTCTACCGCATGTGTTCGAGTATTTCCGCCAGGAAGATAGTAAAACGACGCGCAAGTTTGGCGGTTTAGGATTGGGACTCGCGATCGTGCGTCAAATTGTCGAACTCCATGGCGACACGGTCAGCGTTGATAGCTTAGGTGAAGGACAAGGCTACGTTTACGGTTAGACTCCCGCTCAACATTAAGTGAACATCAAACCGATGATTCAACTTTAACGGATGCTAAAGCACTGTCTGAACTGCCGTTGCGAGGAATTCGAGCGCTGGTGGTCGATGATGAACCGGATTCACGGGATTTTGTGACGTTTGTGTTGGAGCAAGCCGGAGCAGAAGTTAAAACCGTTGCATCTGGAATCGATGCACTGAATGTATTATCTCAGTCTGCACCGAGTATTCTTCTCAGTGATATTGGAATGCCAGAACTCGATGGCTATATGCTGATTCGACAGATTCGCCAATCTTCTCAAAGCAATTCAATTCCTGCGATCGCGCTCACTGCGTATGCAGGCGAAATTGATCAAAAAAAGGCGATCGCAGCCGGCTTTCAGCAACGTTTATCGAAGCCAATCGATCCAGAATATTTAGTCTCAGCCGTAATCGGACTGCTACAACAATAAACCGTAGTCGTTACAGAACTAAATCACTTGCTAAAACTTTGGGCATTTCTAATTGCCTTGATGTACGCAACTGTATTTGTCTCAAGGTTCGCATTCGAGAACGATTCATTGCGTAAACTTGTTGCTATCAGGAATTGCTGACAACTCTATCGCTTGGTAGAGAAGATTTTAAAGGATTATTTACATTCCCTCAATAGACTTCGGTTGGCTGCTGATTCAATGCAATAAACCTCACAGAAGGCAAGCCATCTTAGGATAGGTTTCTCTACCGCGTGAGACGATTACGATCATGTGTGGGACATACTGAAACGTAACGATTGATTGAGTTACAAAGTGAACCATTTAACCCCTCTAACAATCCCCGTGGCTGATCGAATCCTGGTTGTCGATGACATTGCTGATAACTGTTTTTTACTTCAAGCCGTCTTAGAGCAAGAAGGGTATGAAGTTGAGCTTGCCAGCAGTGGACGAGAAGCCTTAAACAGGATTGAGGAGCAGCACCCCGATTTGGTGTTACTCGATGTGATGATGCCCGAAATGAACGGGTTTGAAGTGACGCAACAGATTCGCCAGAACGATCGCCTGCCGTTTATTCCCATTTTGTTAGTCACAGGCTATGACCAATTCAGTCCAGCAGAAGGATTTGAGTTTGGAGCGGATGATTTTATTCGCAAACCGATCGACTTTGACATTCTGCTCGACCGTATCCGCGCCATCCTACCAGAGGAACGTAACCTGTAATCTACGCAGCGGTAAAGTTCTGATGAGCAATTCACCTTCATTACGACCGTAGACAGAAGCAATACCACTTGCAGTTCGCTGTACATAGCGAACTGCAAGTGGTAATTCGTCCTATTTCAATCATGGATTCCCAAGAAGCGTTAGTTTTGCGCGGGCTGCGAGTGTTACTGGTTGAAGACGAACTTGATTCTGCTGATTTAGTGACCTGCATTTTAGAGCCAGTAGGTTCAGAAGTTAAAGCATGTGCTTCAGTGGGTGCAGGGCTAAAGGCTGTAGGGCAATTTAATCCACACATTTTTCTGGGCAATCTTTCACTGCCTGATGAGGTGGCTGTCTGCTGATGGAGCAAATGAGAAAGTTTGAGCGCGAACAAGGTCAAGACTCAATTCCCGCGATCGTCATCATCGGATCGAGTAGAGATGGAATTCGCGATCGTGTTTTTGCGGCAGAATTTCAGCAATACATTACAAAGCCGATTTTGCCGGATAAGGTTATTGCGTCCGTTGCTCATCTAACCGGACGAGCAGAGATAAACGAGAAGTCTTGAAGCGATGGAGCGCCAATCCAGTAAACGGGTTGACACCAATAAAGTCCCCGGCTTCTAGATGAAGCTAGGGACTTTATTAAGAGCTTATTAAATACAAATGAACGTCTGAACTCTAACCACAATCGTGAAACGTTGACAGACGGTTTAGCCAATCAAGTGCAGCACGTTGCGTAGCACACTATAACCTGCTAAATCCCAGAGTAGGTAAGCTGTAAATCCAATCATGGCAAAGCGACCATTCCATAGTTCAGCTTGAGGATTCCAACCAAACAGAAAAGCATTACGGTCTGCACCGTTATATGCAGCTGAAACGGGAGGACGATCGGTGCTAGGGCGAGTTTCTTTTGTGGGAGCTTGCATTTTTAATGTCCTAAAACTATTGAAGATGCTTCCCATCCTATTCAGAGATTTGAGCTTTGTTCTCCTCCAATAGTTAAAGCTTGCTGATGCAACTAAAGAGTGAGATCAATTGATGCCTCTAAAGTCTGAGCCAGGTTCAACAGATAGGGGGAGTAAGCGCCACTTTCAGGACAGCAGTATAAGTAGAACGAATCGTAGAGGATTTATTTGTAATGCCTGATTTGAGTGACACCATGTTCTTGCTGCTGGTACTCATCTCACTTGTATTCTCAATGAATGAGATGAAGGTTTCTTTAGAAGATGAAGACTTGAGCGGTTTTTCGGTTTGGACTTGCGTTGCAGGGATACTTTCTACTTTACCATTGACGCTTTAAGGTTTTTACAACTTTGCCCTGATCGTGTTGCGCTTTGTACTGATGTGGAAGTAGCAGTTAACTTGCTCTTGTTCTATCGAAATAAGAGATAGCTTCGACTTTAACATTCTCTTGATCATGACCTTTACATTGTTCATAAGCTGTTCAATCTCTTCGCTGCCACCTATTAACCTGGCAATTGAAGAGGAGGCAGGAAATGTGAACGGATTGCTAGAATTGAGCGATGAAGAACCCTGATGCTCGATTGCTGAATCCAGCAGCACAGAACTACTTGCGACCACAAGCGATACGCCTGAGACAACAAGGCAAGCGGGTCATCGACATTGCGGCTTATCTAGGCGTGCATCGCAACACGATTACCGACTGGGGGAAAGACGATCAGACGCGAGGCGAAGCAGGACTTGAGCAACAGCAGCGCATTCCTACGAGTGCTCGTCAGCCTCGGTTGCGAACGGCTTGGAGAAACTCAATCGTGCCAAACTCGTCCAAACAAGGCTCCTGGTTGCCCTGCCCATCGTAGTCTTGTTGCTACTTGCTTCCCCCGCAATGGCGCACCATCGCACCATCTGGCGGGAGGCACCGTGCCGAGCAACGGTAGTGTTCTAGATGTGTGGGTGTAGTGTTACACTGCTCGCCCAAACTCATGATGATTGATGAATAATCTAACCACGGTGTCGTGCATCGTCTCAGTCTTAGAAAAACAGCTCGTCTTCCTGGCGAGTCGCTTGATACGAGTTCTCAAGGTTAAATGCTTCTGCTCAATGCGCTGCGTGCTGGCTTTCCCGACAGTGTGAGGCTGCCTGTCTAACAATCGCAAGTAAGCTCCCCAACTATCGGTGTAAAACCGCTGAATCGAAAAGGGGGCTAACAGTAGAGGGAAGTTGCTTTAGGGCTGAATCTTCATGCGTTGCTAGCAAATAGGCAAGTACCTTACCGCTGCGTTGTCCGATTGACGCTGCTCAAGCAGGGTCGTGTTGACTTGTTCAAGTTGACTTGACTTTTTTTCAGCGTTTCAATCACTGCCGTCGGGCTAATCCTCAGCGCTCGTGCTGTATCGTGGATACCACTGCCGTTGATTGCCATGTCACTGATTTGCGCTTTGACTTCAGGTAATCGTCCACGATAGCTAAAGTTCAAAATAAACGATCGTCCCACACACTCTAAGTTGCGACAACGATAAAGTTGTTTTCCAGCAGCACTACGACCATGCTTTACCACATCAATACTCTGGCAATCGGGCATTGAATTGGTTCTAGCACTATCTCTGTCCTAAGACCTCTAGCGCGTGGTTTTCATTCTCCCATATATCCACCCATTTAGAACATTACCGAATTATTTACTCAAGATTTTGTTTGGATAAGATGTGTTTGCCCTGCAACCTCTCATCGATTTCTTTACAAATGGCGATTAACGAGGAATAATAGGTCAGCCTTTTGGCAAGTTCAACTTTTAAGTCCCTGCGCTCAATAAATATGGCTTCAAAGCAATCTCTTCGATCGATCAGGAAGTCTGTTACTCTATTGACACTAGCAATTCCTTTCTTCGTCTTTACTGCCTGTAGTTCCGCGCCTACGACCTCTCAATCTCCCGGTACAACAAGTAGCCCAACCTCTACAGGCTCTAATCAAGGGAAGGCAGGTCGATTTGCTTTGATCATGAATGGGCCACCTACTGACAAGTCCTGGAATCAGAAAGCCTACGAAGCTGCACGATCGCTGAAATCCAAAGGCGTTGATGTCGTTACCTCGGAGTCGATTTCTCCAGCAGACGTTGAGCGTGTACTGCGTCAGTATGCAGAAGCGGGATATAGTCCGATCGTGGCACACTCTTTTAATTATGGAGATGCCGTCTTCAAAGTTGCAAAGGAATTTCCAAACGTTAATTTCGCTTGGGCTGGAGGAATTAACAAAACTGCTCCCAATGTCGCGGATTACGATCAACCTTTTTATGAAGGAGCTTACCTCATTGGGCTGATTGGCGCTAAATTGTCAAAAACTGGAAAGCTAGGGGCATTGTACGGCTTCGACATTCCAGTGTGTCATTCGATGGGAGAGGCGATGTTGGCAGGTGCAAAATCTGTGCGTCCCGATGCAACCTTGACTGATGCGGCGGTTGGCAATTGGGATGATGTGGCGAAAGCAAAAGAAGCAGCGTTGTCACAGGCGGAGACTGGCGTTGATTTTTGGATTGGATGCGGTCAGGGTCCAACGCTAGGGCAGATTGAAGCCGCGAAGACGAGAGGGGGAATTGCCACAAGTTACGTTGGGGATATGTCGTCGATCGAGCCGAAGGTGGTTGCCTCCAATTTAGTTTGGAATATTGAACCGCTGTTCGCCAAGATGATTGAAGATACTCAGGCGAAGAAGTTCACCGACCAGTTTTATAAAATGGGCGTTGCACAGGGAGTTGTCGCTGTAGAAGTGAATCCAGCATTCAAGGATAAGCTCACAAGTGAGCAATTAAAAGAGATCGAAGCAGCCCGCGCCAAAATTGCTTCGGGCGAACTGAAAGTTCCATTTGTACCGAAGTAGGCTAGAGTTCGATCGAGAAAAATGGCAAACGGAGAGTAACTGAGTTCTACGTTTGCTAACAAGTCAAGATGTGGATTGATTATGCTTCCTCAATCGAATTCACGAGATGATATGGCGATCGCAATGATTGGCATCACAAAACGGTTTGGGAATGTGATTGCGAATCAAGCGATCGACTTTCAGTTAAAACCAGGGGAGATTCATGCTTTATTAGGTGAAAATGGGGCAGGAAAAACCACATTGATGAACATTCTCTGCGGGTTGTATGAACCTGATCAAGGTGCAATTCATCTACAGGGACAGTTGAGGAAATTTCGCTCTGCTAGAGATGCGATCGCGGCAGGAATCGGAATGGTTCACCAGCATTTTATGTTAGTTGAATCGTTTACTGTGGCAGAAAACGTTGTTCTGGGTCAATCGTCACATCGACTGCTGCAAGAATCTCCTAAGCAACTTTATCCACGGCTGCAACGATTAGCCGACCAGTACAGATTGAAAATAAATCCAGCCGCACAAATTTGGCAGCTATCAGTTGGAGAACAACAGCGAGTCGAGATTCTAAAAGCACTTTACCGCGATGCAAAGATTCTTATTTTCGATGAGCCAACAGCAGTTTTAACGCCACAAGAAGCTCAGGATTTGATTGCTACTTTGAAAAACTTAGCAGCTCAAGGAACCTCGATCGTCTTTATTTCTCATAAGTTGAATGAAGTAATGGCAGTCTGCGATCGCGTTACGGTGCTGCGGGATGGGCAAGCGGTTGGGACGAAAATTGTTCGAGACTGTACGGAACGCGAACTTGCACAATTGATGATCGGTCGAGAAATTACTTCCGCTCGAAACCAAGATTTAAACGCTTCACGTCGAGCATTAGAGCCAGGACTTACGCTGAAGAATGTCTGGGTGATGGGCGATCGCAGTTTTCCAGCACTGAAAGAAATTGATTTAACGGTTCATCAGGGTGAGATTGTTGGGATCGCTGGAGTCGATGGTAATGGTCAACGGGAACTAGAAGAAGCAATCGTTGGACTGAGATCGCTTAAGCAAGGAGAGATTTGGATGGAGGGCAATCTGGCGCATGTTCCTTCTGATCGGTATTCGATGGGCTTATTGACTGAATTCTCGATCGCAGAAAATTTAGTTCTGAAAGATGTACAATCCTCGCCGTATCAGCAGAAAGGACTGTTGCGCTGGAGGTATATTTTCAAATATGCAGCCGATCTGGTGCAGCAGTTTTTGATTCGGGCTGCTTCTGTCAAGATGCAGGCAGGAAAGCTTTCGGGTGGGAATGCTCAGAAAGTGGTATTCGCGCGTGAACTGAGTCGAGATCATCAAGTCTTAGTAGCAGCTCAACCGACGCGAGGACTAGATATTGGAGCTACGGAATTTGTACATACACAGCTTCTTGCGCGACGAGAGGCTGGAGTCGCTGTATTACTGATTTCTACAGAGTTGGATGAGATTTTGAAATTGAGCGATCGCATTGCGGTTCTCTACGAAGGTGCGATCGTGGATGTGGTTGATACTCAGTCAGCAAACCTTGACGATTTGGGTTTATGGATGGCAGGAAAGAAAGGAGGCGATTTTGCTGAATCCTAGTGCTAGATCATCCTCTTCGATTTGGTTGCGACTGAAGCCGTTTGCTCCGATCATCGGTGCGATTCTCGCGCTGCTCCTCAGTGGGATTCTGCTTCAATTCAGCGGTGCAAATCCATTGCAGGCATATCAAGTCATGCTGATGGGTGCATTTGGCGGATCGCGTCAGATTACTGAAACGCTACTGAAAGCAACTCCTCTGCTGATTATTGGATTAGGAATGACGATCGCGTTTCGCTGTCGGGTTTGGAATATTGGAGCGGAAGGACAGTACTATATCGGTGCTTTGTGCGGGAGTCTCGTTGCGCTCACATTGCCCGATTTGCCTACGGGAGTGTTGATCCCCTTGATATTAATTGCTGGTACGTTAGGAGGAGCGTTGTGGAGCGCGATCGCTGGAGTGCTGTATCTTTTACGCGGCATAAATTTGATCATTTGCACCCTCATGCTGAACTATATTGGCATTCTCGCAGTTCAGTATGCAGCACGAGTTCCGCTGAGACAGCCAGATGGTTTTTTACCCGAATCAGCATCCTTTAGCAGCAATGCTCAAATTCCAGTACTTTTTGGGACTCGATTGCATTGGGGAATGACGATCGCGCTTTTGCTGGTGGGCGGAGTTTACATTCTGCTATGGCATACGCCGCTAGGCTTTCACCTTCGGGCTGTCGGCTCGCGGCTGAGTGTTGCTCGAAGCATGGGGATCAAAACAGGTCAGAGTATTTTAATTGCCTTGATGATGAGCGGCGGACTCGCTGGACTCGCTGGCATCATTGAAGTGAGCCATACTTACACCCGACTGAAAGGCGAAATCTCAGATAGCTATGGATTTAGCGGAATTTTAGTTGCGCTGCTGGGTCAACTTCACCCGATCGGCGTTTTAATTGCATCTGTCTTGTTTTCAGCTTTGATGGTTGGGGCGCAGTCGCTGAATGTGACTTTGCAAATTCCAGCCTCCGCCGCTCAAGTGATTCAAGCGCTCGTGGTGCTGTTTGTGTTGGCGGGTTCTGCGCTGTCAAATCGTCGATCGTAAATTGAGGTTGTGATGTCCTGGGAACAAGTTCTAACCTGGAGTTTTTTGATCGCATTGCTAACGGCTGGAATTCGGTTAGCCGTTCCGGTGCTGTTAGCTGTGTTAGGAGAGATCATCACTGAGCGATCGGGCGTGATGAATCTGGGGTTAGAAGGGGTAATGCTGGTCGGTGGATTAGCAGGGTTTGGAGTTGCTGCTAGTCTTGAACAAGCGACCGGAAATGCAAGTCTCGCCGCTTGGGGTGGATTAGCTGCAGGCTTGATTGGTGGGGCACTGATGGGCTTGATCATGGCAGTGCTAACTGTAAGCTTGAAGACAGATCAAGTTGTGACCGGTGTAACGCTTGTTCTATTCGGACAAGGATTGACGGCTTATCTTTTCCGATCGCGGATTGGACTTTCAGGAACGCGAGTGAAAGGGCTAGAAGATTGGGCAATTCCGGGACTCTCGAACTTACCGATCATAGGTGAGATTTTGTTTAATCAAACCGCGATCGTCTATCTGACAGCACTCTTAGTTTATGCTTGCTGGTTTTTCTTGTTTCGCACGAATGCAGGGCTTTCTTTAAGAGCCGTGGGCGAAAATCCGGCGGCAGCTGAGACTTCAGGGTTGAATGTTGATCGCATTCGTTATCTTGCTGTCGTGAGTGGCTCTGCTCTAGCAGGCTTAGGCGGCGCAGTCTTGACAGTCGTTCAGTTGAGACTCTTTACTGAAGGAATGATGGCGGGTCGAGGTTGGATTGCGATCGCGCTTGTTTTCTTCTCGCGGTGGCAACCTGCATGGGCACTCTGGGGCGCATTACTGTTTGGCGTAGCTGATGCGCTGCAATACCGGATTCAAGCGCTGGGATCAAAAGACCTACCCTATGAATTTCTGCTCATGCTTCCCTATGTACTGACGCTTGTGGCACTATTACGAGGAACGAGCCGCAGTGATACGCCTGCCTCGTTAGGAATTCCTTACATTAAAGAAGACCGCTCTTAAATTCTTGGGAAGTGAATCCGATGATTGATCCGATTTTGTGGAATGACTGGCATCCCGTTGCTCGATCAACAGATCTCAAACCTGGAACCATTTTACGATCGCGGTTACTAGACACCAATTTAGTCCTTTGGCGAGGAGAACATACATCCGCGATCGCCTGGGAAGATCGCTGTCCCCATCGCAGTGTCAAACTCTCGACAGGAACCATTGTTGATGATACGTTAGTGTGCCCCTATCACGGCTTAGCTTACGCTCCAAGCGGGCAATGCGTGAAAGTTCCGGCGCACCCTAATTACACTGCGTCAAAACAGGCTTGTGTGAAATCATTTGCGGTACAAGAGCAATATGGAGTTGTGTTTGTGTCGCTCGGCAATCCGTCGCAGCCAGTTGCCCCTTTCCCAGAGTGGGATGATCCGAGCTATCGCACCTATCTCAGCGGGGGGCATTTCTGCCACTGTAGTGGATTACGGGCGATCGAAAATTTCCTTGATGTCGCACATCTGCCCTTTGTTCATGCTGGGATTTTAGGAGAACCGGAGCAAGCGGTGATCGAGGATTACGAAGTCACATCGATCGACACAGGCATCTACATGAAAGATATCAAGATCTGGCAGCCTGACCCCGATGGTACTGGGCAAGGTGGGATTGCAACATATGACTATTGGACGATTCGACCTTTGACCGTAGCACTTCGCAAACAGAGAGCGAATGGTCAAACGATGGCGTTAGTTTACTCTGTCACGCCCGTTTCTGAGGAGGAATGTATCGGCTGGATGTGGGGCACATTAAACTATGCTCACCATATTTCTGAAGAAACGATGATAGACTTTCAAGATCGAGTCATCCTTCAGGATGTTGACAATCTAGAGTCACATAACCCTAAACGTCTGCCGCTCGATCTCCAAGTAGAATTTCACTTACCCAGCGATCTCGCTTCTTTAGGCTATCGCAAGTGGCTGAAACAATTGGGAGTCACTTACGGAGCAATCTCATAAATATTGTTGAGTGTTCTGAACAGATTCGATTTCTAACTAAAGTTGTTGCTCTATTAGAGTTGCAGGGAAGCTTAAAGAAAGTAATCAAAGCTCTGCGATACTTTCTATGGTTATGTTTCCTGGGTATGAAATCGTTGAGAAAATCTACGAAAGCTCAAAAACGCTGGTTTATCGAGGAATTCGATCGGGTGACCAAAAACCAGTCGTGATGAAGGTGCTGAAAAATAAGTATCCAACGCCCAGAGAAATTGCTATTTTTCGGAAGCAATACAGTTTGGCAAGCGATCTGGGTATTTTGGGAATCGTGCATCCGTACAGTTTAGAAACGTATGATAACCAATGGGCATTAGTTTTAGAGGATTTTGGCGCACTTTCCCTAAAAGATTACTGCAAAACGCATTCTCTTAACCTGAAAGAATTTTTGTCGATCGCAATTCAGACGACTCAAAGCCTAGGAGAACTGCATCGAAATCGACTGATTCACAAAGATATTAAACCTGCGAATCTGCTGATCAATCCAACCACTGGACAGATTAAAATCACCGATTTTAGCATTGCCTCGATTCTGCCAAAAGAAACCCAAACGCTAATCAGCCCAAATGGATTAGAGGGAACATTACCTTACATCTCGCCAGAGCAAACGGGGCGCATGAATCGGGGTATCGACTATCGCAGCGATTTCTACTCGCTCGGCGTGACCTTTTATCAATTACTCACAACTCAGCTCCCCTTTGTCGGCAATGATCCTTTGGAGCTTGTTCACTGTCATCTTGCAAAACAGCCGATTCCACCATCAGAGCTTGATCCAACGATTCCAGCACCCGTATCAGCGATCGTAATGAAGCTCATGGCGAAGATGGCAGAGGATCGCTATCAAAGCGGGGCTGGATTGCAACACGATCTCGAAGTCTGCCAGCAGCAGATCCAACTCTGCAACAACGTTGAAGTTTTTGCTTTAGGAGAGCAAGATTTCTGCGATCGCTTGTCCATTCCCGAAAAATTGTATGGACGAGAAGCAGAAGTCAATCAACTTCTCAGAGCTTTTGATCGAGTCGTTCAATCTGGACGGAGCGAATTTTTGCTCGTCAGCGGCTATTCTGGAATTGGTAAAACCTCTTTAGTGCAAGAGGTTTACAAGCCGATTGTGCAGCGACGGGGCTATTTCATTGCGGGGAAATTTGACCAACTGCAACGCAATGTTCCTTACTCTGCGATTGCAAGTGCTTTCGGATCACTGGTACAACAACTCCTGAGTGAGAGTGAAGCCCAACTTCGACAATGGCAAGAAAAATTAGCGATCGCGCTCGGTGCAAATGGACAAGTCCTCATTGATGTTATTCCAGAGCTAGAGCAAATCGTTGGCAAACAGCCTGGGATTGCAGCATTAAATCCAACAGAAGCACAGCATCGATTTAATCGAGTGTTTCAGAACTTTATTCGAGTGTTTTGCCAACCTGAACATCCGCTGGTCATTTTTCTCGACGACTTACAGTGGGCGGATTCTGCGACACTCCGCTTAATTAAACTCCTCCTTGCAGATCAACAAACTCACTGTTTGTTTCTGATCGGAGCCTACCGGGATAACGAGGTCAGCGCCACGCATCCCCTAATTTTGCTCTTAGAAGACTTGCACACTCAAGCCGTTTCGATTCATCAAGTCACACTTAGACCTCTATCATCCCAGCATGTTACTCAGTTGATCTCAGATACGTTGAGAAGTAATACTGTGAATCCGTTAGCCGATCTAATTATGCAGAAAACGGGCGGCAATCCATTCTTTGTCAATGAATTTCTCAAAACGCTACATCAGAACGAACTGCTCTGGTTTGACTTTCACAAGAATTACTGGCAATGGAATCTTAAAGAGATTGAGACGCTCAACAGTACAGATAATGTTGTCGAACTCCTAATCAGTCGATTAAAAAAGCTCCCAGCAGCAACCCAGCAGATTATTCAACTCGCTGCCTGTATTGGCAATCGATTTGATCTCAAAACGCTATCGATCGTCTCGCAATCTTCAACCCTTGAAACAACTGCACAAGCCTTATCGATCTCGGTTCAGCAAGGCTTGGTTATCCCTACTTCTGCCCCAGAGATTGTTCAAACAACGGAAGTCATTGTTGTCAGCGATCGCTATAAATTTTTGCACGATCGAGTCCAGCAAGCGGCTTATGCACTGATTGACGATCGCGAAAAACAAGCCGTCCATCTAAAAATTGGACGATTACTCTACGCGAATGCACTCGAAGGCACATCAAGCGATCACATCTTTGAACTCGTTGGTCACTTAAATCTGGGTCAATCACTCATCACTCAATCCGATGAGAAAGTTAAGTTAGCTGATTTGAATGTGCAAGCAAGCCTCAAAGCGAAACGAGCAGCAGCTTACTCGGTCGCTCAAGACTGCTTGAGCAATGCTGAGAGTAACCTCACAGAAGCAGCTTGGTCAGAAAACTATGAATTAATGTTCGCCCTGCATCGAGAGAAAGCAGAAATCGAATATCTACTCAGTAACTTTGAGGAATCTGAGCGATTGATTCAAATCACTCTAGCACAGGCAAAATCTGTTCTTGAGAAAGCAGAAATTTATCAACTGCTGATTGTTCTATACACGATGCAAAGCAAGTATCAATCTGCGATCGACACAGGGCGCACTGCACTTTCATTCCTTAACATTGATATTCCTGAGTCAGATTTGCAGAACGCATTCAAAGCTGAACTTACGATCGCTGAAACACAGTTAGCAGATCAGAAAATTTCAGCCCTGCTTGATCAGCCAGAAATGTTGATTCCAGAAGAAAGGGCTGCGGCAAAACTACTCACAACATTAGGTGCGCCAACTTACTTTTCTAATGATGATCTCTGGCTAATTTCTGTAATGAAACTGGTCAATCTTTCTTTGAAACAGGGTTTGCTTTCAGAATCAACTTATGGTTACTCTGAGTATGGGTTGATTCTGGGATCGATGCTAGGGGATTATCAAGCAGGTTATGAATTTGGTCAGCTTAGCCTTAAGATCAGTGAAAAGTTTAACAATCAAGCAGAGAAGTGTAAAGGCTGCTTGGTTGTGGGCGGCTCAGTCAATCACTGGGTTAGACCGCTCAAAGAAGATGCGGCAATCTTTATGGAAGGGTATCAGGCTGGCTTAGAGTCTGGCGAGCTTCAATTTGCAGGCTACAACATTGCTCACCAAATTATTAATCTGTTTTATCAAGGAGCCGATCTAGACTTCTTACTTGACAAACTTCTCGATTATTTGAAGTTCGCTGAGCAAACACAGAATCAGCTTGCGAGAGATATGCTAGTTTCGTGTCAGATCATTCTCCATAGTTTGCAGGAATCTAATACCCAGCAATGCAACTTTGAGACAAAAAGCCTCAGTGAAACTCAGCATTTAGAGGAATGCGAAAACCGTTCAAGCTTTGCTGCGATCGCGTTCTATAAAATCTTAAAAGCTCAAATCTTGTACTTATACAATCGTCTAGACGACGCTCATCAATGCACTAAAGAAGCAAGGCATCTGCTTAAATATCTACCCGGCTGTATCTCGCTCTCCGAATTCAATTTTTATAATTCATTGATACTAGTTTCTCTCTATCCAACTGTAACTGAACCTCAAAAAAGTGAATACTGGCAGCAGATCACAATCAATCAACAGCAGATGGAGATTTGGGCAGAAACTTGCCCAGAGAACTTTCGACATCAATATTTATTAGTAAAAGCAGAAATAGCTCACTTGCTGGATGAACCATTTACCGCGATCGACTTATATGATGAAGCGATCTCACTGGCAAAAACGAACGGGTTTGTGCAAGACGCTGCATTAGCGAATGAACGAGCCGCAAAGTTTTGGATGGCTAGGGGAAAAGAGAAGCTTGCTCAAGTCTATTGGAGTGAAGCCTACTACCACTATCGAGCCTGGGGCGCAACGACTAAACTCATAGAGCTAGAGCAGCACTCTTCTCGCCTTCTCATTGCGGCTCATCCGGTTGGTAATCAGCCTTGTATTGTGGACGAAACCTTATCGATTACTCACATTTCTTCAACAAGTAGTAGCAGTACTCAGCTTCTAGATTTAAGTACAATTTTGAAAGCCTCTCAAGCGATTTCTCAAGAAATCCAACTCGATAGATTGTTTGAAAGCTTACTCAAAGTGATCTTAGAGAGTGCTGGAGCAGAGCAAGGAGCTATTCTGCTCCCAAGAGATGAGCATTGGACGATCGCAGTCCAAGGACAGAGTAACCATACAGACATTACGATTTTGCCTACTCTCTCTGAAGCAGATATGCCCGTGGAGGAATTTCTGCCGATGTCGATCGTTCAGTATGCGGCTCGCACTCAGCAGAGATTAGTCATTCACGATGCGACAAAAGAACCAATTTGCGCGACTGATTCCTATGTCCTAACTCATCAACCCAAGTCTATCCTCTGTTTTCCAATTACCTACCAAGGCGGACTCTGTGGCATTATCTACTTAGAGAATCGACAAACGACTGAAGCCTTTAGCCGCGATCGCTTAAAAGTTCTATCTCTACTCTCTGCCCAGATTGCGATCTCTCTCGAAAACGCAAATCTCTACCAAACTCTACAAACTGCTAACACTGCTCTGCAAACTTCCGAAGCTCGTGAACGAGAACGGGCTGAACAGTTAGAACATTCTCTACAAAACTTACAGCAAACCCAAACTCAATTGATTCAAACGGAGAAAATCTCCAGCTTGGGTCAACTGGTTGCAGGGGTCGCTCATGAAGTGAACAATCCTGTCGGCTTTATTGCAGGAAATCTCAATCATGCAAAACAAGCGGTTGAGGATTTAATTGGTTTGATTCGTTTATATCGTGAAACCTTTTCTCAACCTGGACAAGCGATCGAGGACGAAATTGAAGCGATCGACTTAGACTATCTGATTCAAGATTTACCCCAGATGATCAGCTCAATGAAGCTGGGCACAGATCGAATTAAAGAGATTATGCAATCGCTACGAAATTACTCTCGTGTTGATGGTAGCAAGAAGCAACTTGCAGATCTGCACAAAGGAATTGATTCCACACTGATGATTTTATCGCATCGTTTGAAAGCAAACCCTGAACATCCAGCTATTCAAGTCATTAAAGAATATGGCGAGCTGCCCGAAGTTTCCTGCTTCGCGGGTCAACTCAATCAGGTTTTTATGAACTTAATCGCCAATGCGATCGATGCTTTAGAAGAAACGAATCGAGGCAAGAGCTATGCAGCATTAGAAGCTAAACCTAATTGCATTACTATCCGAACCAGTGTTGAAAACAATGATGCGGTTGTTCGGATCAAAGACAATGGAACTGGAATGCCGCCTGAAGTTCAACAGCGGATCTTTGAAGCCTTTTTCACCACAAAACCAGAAGGCAAAGGCACAGGGCTTGGTCTTCCCATCTGCTATCAGATTGTTCGTGAGAAGCATGGAGGACAGTTAAGCCTTCTGTCAGTGGTGGGTGAAGGCACAGAATTTATCATTCAAATTCCAATGAATTAAATTCTTGATTCTTGTCCTTAGTCTTTAACAATAGTCCGGACAGATTTTGACAAGAAAGCTACCCATCGCTTAGGGTGCAAATAATCTACGCACCGGATGGATAGCTATGGAAGCCATTGTACAAAGCCTACTGACCGAAGTGGGCGATTTCGCAAACCGCAGACGAAACTCTTCATGAGCTTATTCGCCACGATGTTGGTGGTGTGTGGCAAAGTCAACTTTACCAACCTGAGTCGATACAGTGATTTGAGCGAACGCACCTACCGCCGACAGTACAAACAAGAGGGTAATGTTCTAGATGTGTGGATATACCATTATACTCCTCGCCCGAACTTATGACGGTTGATGAACAACCCAATCACCGTGTCGTGCATCTTCTCTGTCTTAGAAAAACAGATCATCTTTCTCGCGAGTCGCTTGATCCGAGTTCTCAAGGTTAGATGCTTGCGCTCAATGCATTGTGTGTTGGCTTTACCAACTGTGTGATGCTGCTCATCTAACAATCGCAGGTAAGCTCCCCAACTATCGGTTGCCATAACCAGCGTTGATGTTGCTTTGACCCGACAAAGCTCCACATTTCATCCATCTCTGCCTCCTCGACTCGCACTACCATGACGGCTTCGCTATCCGGTTGTCGCTGTTCAATCAACGTTGTGTTCACTTGTTCAAGCTGATTTGACCTTTTTTCAGAGTTTCAATCACTGTCGTCGGGCTAATCTTCAACACTCGCGCCGTATCGCGGATACCACTGCCATTGATTGCCATGTCGCTGATTTCTGTTTGACTTCACGTAGTCGCCCAGGATAGCTAAAGTTCAAAATAAACGATCGTCTTGAACAGGCGGAATTGCGGCAACAGTAGCGTTGTTTACCAGCAGCACTGCGACCATGTTTGATCCCATCAATGCTCTGGCAATCGGAGCATTGAATCGGCTCTAGCACCATCTTTATCAACTGTCTTTAGCTCGTCGCTTTCATTCTCTCATATATCCACGCATCTAGAACATTACCTGGAACTGCACTGGCTTTAGCTGCTGCCGCTATTTCTCCAACAATTGTTTGGTTAGTAATTGCTAGTTTGATCATCAGAATCACTACGATCGTCCCTCAAATCACGGTTCCTTTTGCAGCTTTGCTGGCTCCCCCAGCCGTGCGAGGCAAGGTTGTCGGAACTGTGATGAGTGGATTGCTCATCGGCATTTTGCTAGCTCGAACTGTAAACGGTTTTGTGGGCGCAGGGTTGGGCTGGCAGGCAATGTATTGGATTGCCAGTGGGTTCATGCTGGTTCTGGCGATCGTCCTCTTGCAGGTGCTACCCAAGAGTCATCCTGACCTATCCCTAGTTGATGCGCTCCCTATTGAAGCTGTTGCAAGAGCCTGTACTGCAAGAAGCTTCAATTACAGGAGCAATGGCTTTTGGAGCGTTTAGCGTATTTTGGAGCACCCTAATATTCCTCCTAGAACAGCCACCGTATCAGTACAGAAGTGGGGTTGCAGGGTTGTTCGGTCTTATTGGAGTGGTTGGAGGCAGCAGCGGCTCCATTAGCAGGCAGGCTTGCAGATAAGAGAAGTCCAAGGCTGGCTGTAGCACTGGGTTTGATCACCACAGCTTTATCTTTCCTAGTCTTCTGGTTGTTTGAATATCAGCTATAGGGATTGGTTGTTGGCGTGATTTTGCTGGACTTGGGAGTTCAGGTGACGACGGTATCTAACCAGGCATTGATCTACAGGTTGCCGGAAGAAACACACAGTCGCCTCAATGCACTATTCGTCACGTTCTACTTTGTTGGTGGCGCGATCGGCTCATTTCTCGGTGCTTATGGTTGGAATCTTTGGCGGTGGAATGGAGTTTGTGCTGTCAGATTGTTGCTGTTGATAATCGCTTTTGCAGCACTCTTGCTCAGACGTAAGCGCTCATCTGTGTGAAAATTTATTGCTGAGGCATTCAGGCGGAGAGAGCCTTGCGGAAAATGATCTTGTCATCGCCCGTCTTGTAGAACTCGCGGATTCGGGCTTCCTCGTTGTAACCGCTCCTGCGATAGAACGCCCGAACATACTCAAAGCTCTCCAGCCCTGATGTTTCCACCAGCAGAATACGTTCGCCGCGCTTCGCTAACAATCTGCTCAACTTGAGCTAGCAGTGCCGCGCCGCGTCCTTGCCTCTGACGATCGGGGTGGACGGCGATCAAGTATAGATTCCACGTCCCCTCGGTCATGCGCTCTGGCGCGACATATGCGATTCCCACTGGTCCGTTGTCATCGTCGGTAAGCCACGAAGTCTGGACGATCGGTTTCGTCGTCGAAGTGCTCATTTAGCATTTGTGTGAGTTCCTCGGTTTCGTGAGACTGGAACAACCCAGTCGCTTCAGCCAAAGCGATTAGTGCGATCGTGTCATCGGGTGTGATGGGTCGAATCATCGTAGATTCCGTGGGTGTGTAAAACAGGTAGTCGCTGAAGGGGATATTACAACAGTTGTTATGTCCTTAGCACGACATAACAACTGTCGTAATAGAATGTCAATATGATTGCTTCCTGTCGCTGTCCCTTAAGGAGAACTATGAGCTATGACGATCGCCGGGTGGAAGTGGCACAAGCAGCATGGCGAGTGATTGTCCGTGAAGGGTTAGATCGCACCAGTATGCGGGCGATCGCTCAAGAACTTGGCTCTTCGACTGGGGTTGTCACCCATTACTTTCGAGATAAAGAAGCACTCACCCTATTTGCACTGGAACAAGTATTTGAACATGTTCTGGAGGAAATGGAGGTCCGTGCCAAGGGACGACAAGGCATTGACCGACTCGCGCAAATGCTGTTTGTGGCTCTCCCGCTAGAGGATACTGACAGAGCCGATTGGAAAGTTTGGGTAGCGTTTTTGGGCTATTCGATCGGGCGCGAACCCCTGGTTCAAGAGCACCGCAAACGCTATGACTTGTTACGGCAGATGATTGGTCAAGAGTTAGCTGAGTTACAAACAGCCAAGCTGATTCGAGCCTAGATGTAACCCTTAAAGCCAGCGCCCTCATCGCCCTAGTAGACGGCATTGTCACCAGTGTTGTTATTTGCCCTGAGCAGTTCTCGGTTGAGCAACAACAATACCTGGTGCAGCGACATCTTAATGCTTTACTATAGTCCAATCTTTATTGCGACTACCATCCACATTAATCCATAGGCATCTAACAAATATGACTTCGGTTTTTCTACGTTGAGTCCGGCTTGTGCTAACGCTTTGGCATACTCAGCGGTATTTGTATAATTCGAAAGCAAAGCAGTCCCAGCGGGTTTGAGGACACGGGCAATTTCATGACAAGCAATCTCACGTTCAGTTTCGCCAGCAATGTTGTGAAGACACAGCAGCGAAAGAACGACATCGAAGGAATCGTCCGCAAAACTCATGGACGGACATCTTCCTTCTGATTTCAATTTTGTCCTTCACGTCCTCAAGTTCAGCATTTTTGAGCATGTTCTCGATCGAGTTACCCGTCAAATCCTCGGCATTCCAGATATCGCTACCGATCGCCTTTCCGGTCGTCAATCGCTTGGCGGCTCCAATCATCAGCAATCCTCGTCCCGTACCGATATCAAGGACAGTTTCATCGCCTTGCCACTCGATCAGGTTAAGCATTCGGTCTCGAACATTGAACTTCCCCAAATGCCGTAAACAAGCATAGATATACCCAGCGCAATCGGCATTAAAGACACTCCGCAAAGTACGAGACCGACCGAAAAGCGAGTGTCAAAGATGCTGAGTGGTGGTATGAACCAGTCCCCGATCGCCATCACAATTCCGATTAAAAGAAAGTTGCGAATAACGCCTGGTGCATCAATACCGTAGTTGAGTTTGCTCGACTGATTCAACATTTATGCCTCTAATTTCTGATCTTTCCAGCTTTGCTCAATCCTCTTGATTGTCCGAGCATTTACATTGGGCTAGCAATTTCGATCAGAATGCCATCTAAATCCCGCACGTAGGCAACCGTTTGTCCCCAAGGTTTTACTTTGGGAGCGACAACTGCGATCGCACCCGCTTCTACTGCCTTTGAAAATGCGGCTTTTACATCTCCTGCGACAAAGCCAACCTCAATGCCAGCAGGCGGTTTTGATAAGCTGTTTTCTTGGAATCCTTCAGGTAAGTTTGAGTGTGCAAGTTCATTGGCGGCAAAGGCAAGTGCGGTTCCGCCCGTCTCTATCTCGGCGTATTGTCCGCTCTCATCGATGAACCGTTGCTTTAGACCAAAGGCACGTTCATAAAACGCGACAGATTGAGCAACATTTTTGACATAGAGAATTGTGTAAGCAAATTTCACTGTTTTTAGCGTTCAACGGCAGCAATTAACACTGTCTCTCACATCGCCCTGCTTCGTCTTGAAGAAATCGGACAGGGGAAAAATTATCGTGAAATGAACGTGGTTGGAGTTAAGCCTGCTAACTGCTGAAATTCGCGTGCCATGTGCGCCTGATCTGCATAGCCACACGCTAAAGCGATGCCACACAAATTAGAAGATTCCAGGGAGCGCAAATGGGACACTGTGTTTTGAAACCGCAAGATTCGTGCTAATACTTTTGGCGGTAGCCCCACTGCTGCTGTGACTCCTCGCCGTAGCGTCCTTTCGCTCACCCCAATGATTTCTGCAATTTGTGACACTGGCATTCGTCCTTGGCTGCTAGAGATGAGTCTGATTGCTTCACGAGTTGGTGAGGAAAGATCGTCATTCATCCGTTGCAACTCCAACAGGCTTGTTTGTAGCGTTCTTAGCGCTTGTTCCAGCGAATTGCATCTACACAGTCGATCGAAGATCTTGCCAAACACTGAGGCACAATCCTGCGCCTTGACCTCCTGCTGAAATAAATCGATCGCACTCAGGTTGAGAAATTGCCCTGCCATACCCGGATGGAAGCGAATGCCGACGAATTCTGTGGCGGGTTTGATGTTAAATAGCTCGAAGCGATCGGTCGAACCGTAGATGGTCAACTGTGGGTTGTTGATGTCCCCATCTAACGATCGCTCGTACTGAAAGATTAAGTCCATGCAGCCATCTGGCAAGACTCGATGCTGAACGGATTCGCTAAATTGAATTGTGGCATCGGGCGTTGAAAAGCACCAAAAGGCACCAATGAGAGATGCGATCGCATTGGAAGCAGTAAACTCTGTGTAGTACGGAGATGGGCTTATCATCAGAGAGATTGTGGTGGTTTACTGGAAATCGCCAACGACATCGTTCAGCAACAGATCGATCGTCAGATCGGGGTAAAGCGAGGCAAATTTGGGCAGTAGCGGTACGATGCACTTGAGTCCAAACGAGATAGAAGCGGTCACGCGCAGGGTTCCCTTGGGCTGTCCAGAAACGTCTGTGGCAATGGCGATCGCCTGATGCATCTCTTCGGTCAATGGTTCGATCCGCTCAAAATAGGCACTTCCTGCCTCAGTCAATGAAAGTTGGCGAGTGGTTCGCTGAAATAGCCGGATACCCAGTTCCTCCTCCAGTCCTGCGATCGCCCGCGAAATTGAAGAGGGATCGAGCTGGCGATCGCGAGCAACGGCGGCAAAACTACCTTGCCTCACGACTTCAACAAAGGTTTGCAGTACTGACAAGTCCATTGTTGAATTGTAAGCATGAATTTGCGCCATGAACAGACTTAAGAAAGCTCTTTTTGCACGAATTAACAGCTATTCGTGTAGAAAATACATGAGAGTCGTTCCTAAACTAGATTACAGGAAGTTTCTTGTATGCCAGAGAAGCGGTTAAACGAATGTCTATCCTGCACGGCGGTCGCGGCGGCGCAATTTTTAACCTCTCATCGGGGGCTTCTCGTCTGGGTTCTCCTGGCGAGTATGTAGACTACGCTGCTTCTAAAGGCGCGATCGACACGATAACGATTGGGCTTGTCAAGGAAGTTGCCAATGAGGGAATTCGGGTAAATGCAGTCCGTCCAGGCGTTATTTACACGGATATTCATGGCAGTGGGTGAGCCGAACCGAGTCGATCGAGTCAAAGCGTTTATCCCCATGAGGGGACAGGTGATTGAGGTAGCACAAGCAATTTTGTGGTTACTGTCAGATGAGGCTTCCTATACGACAGGTTCATTTATTGACGTTGCGGGCGGCATTTAGCCGCAGATCAATAAGTACTTGTAGAGATCAAACACTGATTTGGAGAAATATGAGCCGAATTGCAATTTTGGGAACTGGAGCAATGGGATCTCGCGTCGCGCAAAACCTACTCAATGCGAAACATCAAGTTGCGGTGTATAACCGATCGGCAGACAAGATAAAGCCTCTGCTGGATCAGGGCGCAGTTTATGCCGCCACACCCAGAGAAGCTGCCCAGCAAGCTGATCATGGCGCGCTCAACGTCGGATGCAGTCGTGAGGAAGTGATTAAAATTATCATGCAGATGGCAGTCTATGCCGGATTTCCGGCTACACTCAATGGCGTGTTTGCTGCCAAAGAAGTGTTTGCGGAACGCGATGAAGGACTGGTTTAAGACAACATTAAACATTGAAAATTCAGGCAGGTAAAGATGAAGCGCAATCAGCGGCAACCCTTGCAACTTTACGTTGGAGAGAGTGAAACGAGCGATCGCCATGCCAGCTGGCTGGAACTCTTTTTTGATCTGGTGTTTGTGGTGGCGATCGCAGAACTCGCCCATTTTCTGCATGATCATCTTGATTGGGGCGGCATTGCCAGTTTTGCCGTGCTGTTTGTGCCAGTCTGGTGGCTGTGGATTGACTTTAGCTATTATGCCGATCAGTTCGATGTTGAGCGTGGCTTTTACCGCCTGGTTATGCTGGGCGTGATGTTTGGCATGATCGTCCTGGCACTGACGATTTCAGAAGCCTTGCAGGGTGGCTCCGCCGAGTTTGCCAGCATCTATGCCGCCTTGCGGTTGGTAATCGTCAGCTTGTACTTCCAGGCATGGCGACTGGTGCCGCAATCGCGTGAACTCACAAAGCGCTACATGCTAAGCTTTGCGATCGCGCTTGTGCTGTGGCTAATTTCAATCGCGCTGCCTCCCCCCATTCGCTTTGTCTTGTGGGGCGTGGCGCTGCTGATTGAAATTAGCAATGGCCCAATCACGTATGCCACCATTCGATCAGTGCCCGTTCAGGTGTCGCATATGGATGAGCGGTTTGGGCTATTTGTAATCATTGTCTTGGGAGAGGCAATTGTGGCAGTGGCGAGCGGCGTATCCGATATTCAGTGGCAGTGGCAAGAAACGCTAACAGCGATCAGTGGGTTCATCGCTGCTGTCAGTTTTTGGTGGCTGTACTTTGAATGTGCAGAAACCTCAGTGATTAACTGGGCACTGCGAAGCAATCAAAAGTCTGCCCTGTTGCGATCGTTTGTCTACGGCTATGGTCACGTATTCGTCTTTGCCGGAATTGTTGCTTCTGGTGTTGGCATCCAATCTGCGATCGAAGGGGTGGAAGCAGGACTCAGTATAGAAGCCCGCGCGGTTCTGTGCGGCGGTATGGCTTTGTTTCTGCTGGGGCTGACCGCTGTGCAGTGGGCAGCTCCGCGATCGCTTCCTCAGCAGATTTTAAGTGGGCGAACGGCGGCGGTGATCGCCTGTGTCCTGCTGATCGTCCTGGGTGGATGGCTTGCTCCTGCTGCAATCCTGGGGCTGCTGGTGCTGATTCTGCTGGGTCTAATTCAAGTCGAGTCAATCTTTGCTCGAATCACAGGGCAGACGGATAGCCCAGATTGAATTTGGCGGAGTAAAGCAGAGTTTGCCCCATAGCCTGATCAATGCGATGAAGTTGAAACCTTAGTTTAGAGAACGTTTCTTGAGTGAGCAGCAATCTATCCGACGCTGCAAAACTGCAACTCCTGCTATCCAATTGGGCGCATTGGTCAACACGTTGATAGCAAATTATGCAATCAACGTGGCAAGGTAAGAGTTCCGACGCTTGAGAAACCCCAATAGCCGACTGCCATAATCATTCACAACCGCTTGTTGAACAGATGGACGAGCCTGTAACGCCTGTCGCCACCGCGAGTCTTCGGTATAAGCTAAAGCAACTCGATCAGGATCGCGGGTGTTCCAAGCATCTTCTGCGGCTTGAACTTTGGCTTTAGCCGTTTCGATCGTAAAAGGTGGTAAAGGCGGTTTTGTTTCCATCTTTGTTGTGAGTTGCAGTGTGTAATTGTGCAAGGTTAAACTTGTCTCTTTCAAACGCAATCTATTCGTTCGCTGTGATCGGATTGTGAGGAGAATAATCTAAAAACTTCCAGTGCAGCGATTGGGGTAATTCAGTCTCTAGCCACTGCTCAATCGCGAAATCCCAATATCGGTGCGTTCCACCCGTTGCCTCGATCGAGCGATCCAGATGCCACTGAATCGTCGCTTGACCCGTCAGTTGCAGGGTACGGCTGCGATCGAAGTCTAGAAAAAGCAGCCCCGCTTGAGGATTCACAAGCAGGTTTCCCAGCGTATTGAACATACTGTTTCCGGCGTAATCGGGAATGCGTAGCGATCGATCATTTAGAATCTCGACGAAGCCCGGATTGCCGCCGCGATGTGAGGCATCTACCCCACGAGTGGGATGGGCACTCGTAACAAACAGGGTATCGGCTGAGGCAATCCAACGCTGCTGTTCGGAAGTTAGAGATTGTCCAAACTGTGGCTGAGTGTAGGGTACAGTCGTTAGATCAAGATTGGGAACCATCTGCCGTCGCTGAATGTACTTGGGACAGTTGGGGTAGGATTCTACAACGTCGAGACGAAATCGATCGCTAGTCAGTTGAGCGATCGAGCCGTTCACCCGTAGCCGCCGCCGACTGGCAAGTTCGATCATCAGCATCCCAACTTGAGGCTCAGTTTGAATGTTTGCCCAAAACGAATCGCAGGGGTTCAGGCTAGCGTGAGTTAGGTCAAACTCGATCGCCTGTGAATCAATGGGTTTGATGAAACCAGGCAACCCAAATAATAGCGATGCCCAAATGTTTTGCTGGGCATCCACACTTCCCAGAACGACCATGCGCTGCTGCTCAATGAATTTAAGCGCGCCCCTGGGAAGCGTATTGGCGATGATTTGTCCATTCTGCTGGGCTGAGATCGCCTCACCAACCCGTTGCTGTACCAGCAGTTCGCCCTCATGAAACGGGCTTTCCAGTTGCATAGAGCCTATTCTCCAATTACAAGAACCTTCAGGGCTAAACGATCACCAACTCACGGCTCGATTCAGCTAACGATTCAGCTAAAAGGTCAACACCGTGTAGCCCTCTTGGGTGAGCTTTTGAAAGCTGGGCAAGCCCGTCGTACCCGGAACCTGATTGTCTGTAATCAGGTCAAAGCCCGATGCAACAACGGCTTCATGCGCCCCAAACACATCCGCACAGCCGCAGGAAACTCCGGCAACGGTGTCTTTAACCGCCTCGAATAGCTTGTGAGCCGGATGGTCGGCTTTGGTCAGTTCTCCAATCCAACTGCTCCCCGTGCCCTGAAACAGCACCGTTACTTCATTGCCGTTGTGCTTGAAGTCGTAAGCCGAGGCGAGCGCATTGAATAGTCGTCCCAATGCTTCTTCAGTACCGGGCTTGGGATCAGACAGAACCACAATGGCAGCTTTCATGCAGTCTTTCCTATGAGTTGAAAACGATTGAACCGATCGTTCGGTTAAGGCCAATATACCGATCGTTCGGTATGATATCAACAGATTCAGCACAAGAGTTTTTATGGATAGAACTGAAGTGGTTCAGAGAATAGCCAAAGTCTTTCGACAGTGCGGGTATGAAGGCACAACGCTGTCTTTGATTTCAGAGGCAACCGGATTGGGGAGAGCTAGTCTCTATCATCATTTTCCCAATGGCAAGCAGGAGATGGCGGAGGCGGTGCTTGAGTATGCGGGGCAGTGGTTTGGAGAAAACATCCTTGCGCCTCTGCAGGGTGAGGGAACGCCCGCCGGACGGATTGCAGTCATGGGCGCTCACTTGAGTCAGTTTTACGATTGCGGGCGTAGTGCCTGCTTGCTGGCAATCTTTACGCTGGGTGAATCAGACTTGCTCTTTCATAAGCGAGTCAATCAAATGCTGAATGCCTGGATCGATCGTTTAGCTGCGGTTTTGATGGAGATTGGTATTCCAGCGAAGCAAGCGCGGCAACGGGCTGAAGATGCGGTTATCCAAGTTCAAGGCGCATTAGTTTTAGTTCGGGCACTCGATCGCACTGAACCGTTTGAGCGCACCGTGCAACAACTGCCCATAAGACTTTTAGAACCGATCGCTTGATTTACGACAGTTAGGAATTTCTGATAGGCTGCGATCGTAGCGCGATCGCAAATGCATTCATCAACTCAATCTGCAAACCTTCGGTACATTTTAACCGTTAATGGTGAGAAACTTTCGTGGTAATGATGAGCAATATTGAGATCGTTCAAGAACTCTATCGATCGTTCCGTGAAAAGGATTACGATGCCTTCTTGCAGATCTGCGCCTCAGATTTGCAATGGATTCAGAACGAAGGATTTCCGCGTGGGGCAACGCATCAAAGCGCAGAGGCAGTGGTCGATCGAGTCTTCAAAGCGTTCAACGACGACTGGAAAGCCTGGTCGTTTGAGATTGAGCAGTGGCTCGATGCGGGAGAAACGATCGTCGTGATTGGTAGCTACACCGGTGAGCATCGAGTGTCGGGTAAGACGTTGCGCTCACCTGCTGCCCATGTTTACGACCTGCAAGATGGCAAAGTATGGTGATTTCGCCAATTCACTGACACCAAGATGATTTGGGATGCCATGAAGTAGTGGAGATAGACAAACGGATGCTCAAATCCTACTCAATTTAGAGTGGTCTATCGATGCTGGTCATCAGGCATTACGTCCCGCCATGACTCCACCATCGACGTTCCATGTCGCACCCGTAACCCAAGCGGCGCGATCGGAGAGCAGGAACGCCACAACTTCGGCAACATCGTTGGGTTGTCCAACCCGTCCGATCGGATGAAAGCTGTTGAAGCCTTGTAGCGTTGCGTGGATTGCTTCTGGTGCAATGAAGGCTCCATAAATTGGCGTTTCTACGACTGCGGGCGCAACCGCATTGACGCGAATTTTGTACTGAGCTAGCTCCATCGCTAAATGCTGGGTGAGGGCGTGTAACCCTGCCTTTGCCATTGAGTAAGCTGATGAGGGAGTTGCCAGCACTGCCTGATGCGCCCACATCGAGCCAATATTGACGATCGCCCCGCCCTGCTTTTGTTGCACCAGATTGCGAACAACCTGTTGGGTTGCCAAAAATGTACCGCGATTGAGGTCGAGGTAGCGATCGTAGTCAACTTCTGTATGATCGAGAAACGACTGAGGCAGAAACACGCCCGCAGCATTAACTAAATAATTTACGTCGATTAGATTTGAGGCAATTCGCTTCACAAGCTGAGTGGTGTCTTGGCGATCGCTGATATCAGACTGCCAAGCTTGGACATTCCCCAATGGCTGTAGATCGGCTGCGGCGATTTGCAGTTTATCCAAATTGCGCCCTACAATCGTGACGGATGCACCGTGACTCAGGAGGATTTTAGCAATCTCCTGCCCAATGCCGCTGCTGCCGCCGATAATCAGTGCCTGTTTATGCTTAAAATCTGGGTACATGGATGTTCCTTACTTGAGACCGCGAGTTGACAGCAACTCATAGCCAGATAGTAAGCAACTCTGCTCTTCTGCGAAAGTCAGCACTTTTCGGTAAGGTACGCACTTTTCGGTAGAAATTGGGGCGGAGCTTGAAGAAGTTTTTTACGCAGACGCAATGCATCACGATCGATCTGGAAAACCAATGTCAGCCGCCGCGATGCTGGAGTACATTGTGGGCTGCAAGTGGTCGATCCGAATTTTGACGCTGATTCGGCAGGGGGTCGATCGTCCGGGCGCAATGACGCGATCGATCGAAGGACTGACGACTAAGGTGCAAAATGACTGTCTGAGCAAAATGGTCAGTTTCGATATTTTAGAGAAGGTTGCTTATCCAGAAGTTCCGCCCCGCGTGGAATACAAGCTGACCCAGTTTGGACAGTGGTTTGTAGCAGTTTTAGATGCAGTTGCCGAGTTGCAGCAGGAATTAGAGGCAGGCCATCCTACTGAATTGAATCAGCGTCAGGTAGAACGTCCAAAATTCAGCGGTGGAGCAAGCCAGTAAGGTACTCAAAAAATGGCGTTGGTAAATTAGGAGATGAATTTCAGATTTCTATTCCCTTCGATGCCAGACAATAGGATTGAAAGGAGGGTGAAGAGGAATCCCCATGAAATGTCCTGAATGTGGCGGCGAACATATTCGCAAAAATGGGCATCGTCAGCACAAGCAAAACTATCTTTGTGTCGGCTGTGGACGGCAGTTTCTGACCGAATACGAGCCAAAAGGGTACAGCGAGGACGTGAAACGGCTGTGCCTGAAAATGGATGGCAATGGCATGGGAGTGCGCGGCATCAGTCGCGTGACCGACATTGCTCACACCACAATTTTGAACTGGATCGAACAATTAGGAGAACTGTTGCCAGAGTCTTACGACCCAAAGCAGCACCCCCAAGTGGGGGAACTCGACGAACTCGAAACATTCGTGGGCAAGAGGCAGAATAAGCTGTGGATTTGGACTGCGGTGGATCACTTTGCCCCTGAAATTTTGGGCTGGGTTGTGGGTGACCCTAGTGCCGTAACGTTTCGACCTTTGTGGGACGCGATCTCGGTCTGGCAGTGTTACTTTTGGGTCAGTGATGGTAACCCAGTGTATCCAGGGTTCGTTCCCGATGGCGACCAGATTGTCAGCAAGACTTACATGATTTGAGTCGAAGGCGAAAACACTCGTCTGCGCCACTATCTCGCACGTCTGCATCGCAAAACCTTGTGCGATTCCAAGTCGGTTGAAATGCTGAAGCATTCCCTTCAGTTGCTGATTCACTACCTTAAGTTTGGAGATGTCCCTGTCCCCGCTTAGTTCATCTTCTCATTTACCAACGCCGCATTTCCTGCCCAAGCCGAACAGGGCATGGTTGGGACAACAGCCGTTGCCTTTGGGCGATCGTCCACCGACCTCACGCATCTCTACGTCACCACCAACGGCGGCATGTCGTTTCCGCCGCCGACTGGAATTGAATCTGCCAAAGTGTTGCGGCTAGAGGTCGGCGCTGAAGGATTACCCTTACTCTAAATTCCTATGCATTCTACTGATCAAGGCGCTGATCCCCCTGTCACGATCGATGTGCTTCAGAAAATTAAACCGGGCTGCGAGGCAGAGTTTGAGGGAGTCCTGACCCATCTAACCGAAGCTGCCAAGGCGTTTGAGGGACATTTAGGGGCAAATATCTTTCGTCCGTCCGATCGCGCTAATCCGGAGTATCGGATTGTCTTCAAGTTCGATCACCTGAGCAATCTACGGCAGTGGGAACAATCGGCAATTCGACGTAAACTGCTGGAGCGAGCCAAACAGTTAACGGTGGGTGAGGGCAAGTGGCAGACGCTGACGGGACTAGAAACCTGGTTTACGCTGGCAACTCAGCAGCCGATCGTGCCACCTCCTCGATACAAGATGTTAGTCATCACTTGTCTAGCCGCGTTTCCAACGATTAACCTGATTAATTTTCTCTTACAGCCACTCAACTTCTTACCTCTTCTGCTTCGTACTTTGCTCACCACGATCGTCCTGCTGTCATTAATGACTTATGGGGTGATGCCCCGTATGACAAAGCTGTTTGCAGGATGGCTCTATCCCAAATCCAAACCTTGATCGCAAATGAGGAACAATTGTATGAAGATTGGCATTATTGGAGCAGGCAATATGGGCAGTGGCTTAGGAAAATTCTGGGCGCAGAAGGGACACCAACTGATGTTCAGCTATTCCCGCAATGCTGCCAAATTACAGAGAGTTGCCGAGGCGATCGGCAGTAATGCTACAGTCGGTACGCCAGCCGAAGCCGTGCAGTTTGCGGATGTGGTGCTGCTCTCTGTGCCATATAGTGCGATCGCTGATGCACTCAAAGCAGCAGGCTCACTATATGGCAAGATTCTGTTTAGCTGCGTCAATGCGCTTTTACCGGACATGAGTGGTATGGCAGTTGGCACAACTACTTCAGCCGCCGAAGAAATTGCCAAACTCGCTCCCGGTGCGCGAGTCGTCGAGGCATTCTCGCTGTTTGCAGAAGTGCTAGATTCTCCGTCTCAACGCTTTGATGACCAGATTGCCACAATTCTCTACACAGGCGATGACGAAGCAGCCAAACAGGGGGTGGCAAGTTTATTGCGCGAGATTGATGTGGAAGTTGTAGATGCGGGAGGACTGAAAAATTCTCGTTTTGTGGAACCTGCCGTGATGCTGTTGATTCAACTCGCTTATGTTCAAAACATGGGACAAGTGGGTTTCAAATTGCTAAAACGCTAAGAGTGATCTAAATCGTCCGACTAATCATGTTCAAGGTTTGGCGCAACCAAGTATTCGCAGCGTCTTTATCTGCCAATTTGCTCCACAGCATTGATACCGTCCAGGTTCCTGTTTCAACGGGCAACTCAAACAGTTCGAGATTGTGCAACCGTACTAGTTGTACTGCTACTCGGTTGGGCACGGTCGCAATTAAATCATTGGTGGTAAGGATTGCTGGAAGTGCTAACATATGCGGCGTGGTGAGCGCAACTCGACGCTGTAAATGATGCTGAGCCAAGAGCTTATCAATTTCACCCGTCGTGTCGCGCCGCAGCGTCACTAGCGCATGAGATAGGCTGGCAAAGGTTTCTAAAGACATTGTGCCATGAGCAATCGCGGGATGTCCCTGACGGGCAATGCCGACAAAATGTTCTTGAAACAAACTGATGCAATGAGTTTGCTGGGGTAGTGTGGGAAACACCCCTAGCGCAACATCAATCGTGCCTTGTTCTAATAGCTCACCTAAGCTGTCTTTCTCATAGCCAATGAGCCGAAAGTTTAAATGAGGGGCATGCTGACCACAAAACTCTAGCAGGGATGGCAGCATTACATAACTAGTGTAGTCGGAGCTACCGATCTCAAACCGCCGCGATGAAGCATCCGGATCAAAAACTTGACTCGCCTCTAACGTCTGCCGAATCTGATTCAGAGCAGCCAGAATGCCTGAGGCGATCAAAATCGCCTTGCTGGTCGGCTGCATCTTTCTACCCATGCGAATAAACAACTCATCTTCAAATACGATTCTCAATCGCCCCAATGCTGCGCTCATTGCAGGCTGCCCCAGGTGCAGTCTTTGGGCTGCCAGCGTGACGCTGCGTTCTTCAAGCAGTGCTTCAAAGGCAACCAGTAAGTTCAAGTCGATCTCGCTTAGATTAATCGATTTCATTAATTTATACTATTCGCAAAATCAATTTGCTTAATTCACAGTCTACTGCTAGATTGCTTACAGAAGCACATTCCACAATGGGAACTGACTGATGACGAAGCTAGTCGCGATCGTAGGCATGGGCGATGGGATGGGAATGGCGATCGCCCGTCGGTTTGCTAAAGAGAGGTTTGCGATTGCTATGATTGCTCGTAACGCCACCAAACTCTAAGCATTCAAAGCGACTTTGCAAGCCGAAGGATATGAAGCTTACGATTTTGTTGCTGATGCTGGAGATGAAGCCTCGTTGCAGGCAGCCTTTACATCGATTCAAACCCAGTTGGGTAATCCAGAAGTGCTGGTTTACAACGCTGCTACGCCCAAAATGGAACCGATTCTAAATGAAACGATGGATACGTTGGCGATCGATTTCAAGATTAATGTTGCCGGAGCGTTAGCCGCGACAAAAGCTTTGTTGCCTGCCCTGCAAGCAAAAGGTCAAGGCACGATTCTGTTCACAGGTGGTGGTTTTGCAATGTATCCCAGTCCAGATTTTGGTTCGCTCTCCCTGGGCAAAGCCGGGATTAGAAGCCTTGCTAAAATGCTGGCTGAGGCATTAAAACCTAGCGGTATCCGTGTTGGCACAGTTACTATTTGCGGCACGGTGAATCCTGAAAATCCCAAATATAGCCCGAATCAGATTGCTGAGCAGTACTGGGCTTTTCACACTAATTCAACCTCCGATTCAGAAATTATTTATTAATTGCTTTCACATTATACCTAGAGAGTATTAACGATGACTGAGATTGAGAGCCAAAATTTAGCGATCGCCCGCACGTTTATTGAACAATTCCTAGGAAAAGGCGACACCAGTATTGCTGCACAAGTTCTAGATGAAAATGTGCAGGCCACGAGGCTGAAGCCCGATAGTCCAATTAATGGACGAGAAGAGTACGAGCAGATCTTTAGTGCGTTCTATGATGCCTTTCCACCAATTCCGGGTTCGGAGATGATGATTGAAGATCTATTTGCTGCTGGCGATCGGGTAGTAGTGCGCTTTCGCTGCGTTCAAAAGCATACAAAAGATTTTTTTGGCATTGCGGCAACCCATCGAGATATCACCTTTATTGAAACTCATGTGATGCGATTGCAGGATGGCAAGATTATTGAGAATATAGTCAGTGCAACCAATTTAGAGTTTGAAATGTTGATGGCTCCCGTGCTAACACCTCTGATTTTGAAATAAAGCCTAAATCATCGTCTCTAAGATTTTTGATAGATCGAGTCAAACCATGAAAATTAGTGTGATTGGTTCAGGTGGAATTGGCGGGACTGTAGGAACGCTGTGGGCAAAAGTGGGACACGAAGTACTGTTCAGTTCTCGCAATCCTGAAAAGCTTTCTGCATTAGTAGCGGCAGCAGGAGCCAGCGCCAAAGCAGGCACGATCGTAGAGGCTGCTAGCTTCACCGATGTAATTTTCTTGGCGGTCTACTATTAGACGACCGACGATGCTCTAGCGGCGGCTGGCTCACTCGATGGCAAAATTATCATTGATGCCACCAATCCCTATAACCGCACTGATGCAGGTCAAATTCAGCGCGTTCCAAACGTCAGTTCAGCCCTGGAACTCGCTCAGAAAGTACCGCAAGCAAAGGTGGTAAAAGCCTACAATACCCTGCTGACTGCAATGCTTGCCAATGACATCATCGCTCTGATCCCCATGTGCTATTTTACTATGGGGATGATGCTGAGGCGAAAGCGATCGTGGCTCAACTGATTCAGGACAATGGCTTTGCAGGCATTGATCTTGGCGCATTGAGTCAGGTCATTCGTCAAGAACCCGATGGAAGATTCTACAACAGACCCCTGACTCAAGACGAGGTGCAATCGCAGATCTGAGAATTGTCGATCGAGACACGAAAAGAACTTAAGCGTTTAGCGATCGAGCCAAATCATCCGCTCTGACGTGTAGCGCTCTCCTGCCGCCGCCCCAACTGGAGCGATTTGATCGATTTGATGTAGTTCTTCTGCGCTCAACATAATGTCGCTGGCTTTGGCGTTCTCTTCGATATAAGCAACTCGCTTTGTGCCTGGAATGGGCACGATATCCTCTCCTTGATGCAGCAGCCAAGCAAGAGCGATTTGTCCGGGTGTAGCTTCTTTAGTTTGAGCAATCGTTTTGATTTGCTCCACTAAACGCAGATTGCGATCGAAATTTTCCCCTTGAAAGCGTGGCTCAGAGCGGCGATAGTCCTTGTCATAAGCTTCAGCCCGGTTTGCCTGTCCGGTGAGAAACCCTCTTCCGAGTGGACTGAACGGCACAAATCCAATGCCAAGTTCCCGCAATGTGGGCAGAACTTGCAACTCAATGCCTCGTTCCCAGAGCGAATATTCCGATTGCAATGCTGTGATTGGGTGAACCGCATGGGCAAGTCGGACTGTGGTTGGGCTAGCCTCCGAGAGTGCTAGATAGCGAACTTTGCCTTGCTGCACCAATTCTGCCATTGCACCTACGGTTTCTTCGATCGGTACCGTCTTGTCTACCCGATGTTGATAGAACAGATCAATGTGATCAATGCCCAATCGCTGCAAGGAAGCATCACATACCCGCCGCACGTTGTCGGGTGAACTGTCTAAGCCGATCGTTTGTCCAGTCTCATCCAACTTGAAGCCAAACTTGGTGGCAATGATCAGGGGAGCGCGCTTTCCTTTGATGGCACGACCAACAAGTTCTTCATTGGCTCCGTAGACCTGAGCAGTATCGAGAAAGGTAATTCCGAGTCCGATCGCCCGATGAATGGTTTGAACCGATTCGGCTCCACTGCCACCGCTATAAAGCGAACTCATGCCCATATAGCCCAGTCCCAAAGCCGAGACTTGTAATCCTTGGGTGCCAAGTGTGCGAGTTTTCATCTTGTTCCTCCCTTTTGATCCTTAATCCAGTTCTTGAGCGTTGCGTTCAGCAAACACTTCTTTAGCAGCAAACATGCCATTCAGCGCCGCCGGAAACCCCGCATAAACTGCCATTTGCAGGATGACTTCAATCACTTCCTCACGAGTGCATCCGACGTTGAGCGCGCCGTGGAGATGCACTTTGAGTTGAGGTTGAGCATTCCCTATCGCCGTCAGAGCCGCAACCGTGGCAATTTCTCTAGATTTCAGATCTAAGCCAGGACGAGTGTAAACGTCACCAAAAGCAAACTCAATGATGTGACGAGCCAGGTCGGGCGCAATCTCTTTTAGGCTTTCAATGACGCGATGTCCGGCTTCACCGTCTACTTCTGCTAGTTTTTGTCAGCCGCGATCGTAGCGTGTTGTCTCCTGCGTTTGTATCTGTGTCATGGTGTAATTCCAGTGCTATGTAGTGCTGAATTTTGGCTTGAATGATGTTGAGATTCTCAGAGAGTTGGTCAATCTGTTGCTGCACCGCTTGCTGATGGGATTCTAGGAGCATTCGCCGTTGGACGATCGTGCTGTCACCTTGTCGCCTCAGTTCAGCGAATTGCTGCATTTGGCGAATTGGCATTCCCGTAGTGCGGAGGCGGGTGAGAAACTCAATCCGGATAATATCCTGGGGAGAGTAACGGCGATGCCCATTGGATGGAGGCGCGCTCGATCGAGGTCAGTAAGCCAATCCGCTCGTAATACCGCAGCGTATGACTGCTCAGTTGTGTCAAGGCTGCGACCTGTTGAATCGTCAGTTCATCATCCATAGCCACCACCATAAAACTTAGAGCGCGCTCTAAGTCAAGAGTAAAAACGTTTATCGAAGTTGCTCAGTTGATTTTGCCTGTCCAGTCAGCCAATGTCCGAGATGGGGATCATCAGCACAGCCGCCACAATGTTAGGACAAATCGAGATGCCACCCCACTCAGGCTCACAGGGTAGAGAAACGACAAATGTTCCCAGATCATTTCCAGCGAGACATCACACCGAGAGTTAGCAGGGTTAGCAGCAGCATCAACCCACCTGCTAGCCCATAGGTTGTGCTTAAACCTACCCATTGACTGAGAGGTTGACTGACAAATGGTGAAGTAAACTGACCGAGGAAAAAACTGGTGGTTAATCCACCCAAGATCCTTCCCCTGAAGACTGCTGGAGTGGATGAGGTCAAACATACGGTCATGTTGGGCATCAATAATCCTACGCCTAACCCGGCGATCGACAAGCCAACTAAAACCATTGCATAGGTGCGGGCAGAACCAATCGCCAGATATCCAAGCCCCATCAGTAAAAAAGCGATGGCGTAGACATTTAGGAAAGTAAAGCGAGCTTTAAGCCGCTGATAGCTGAGGGCACTGATGGAAGTGGCAAGCGTGGCAAAGGCGATCGCCAGCCCGCTTTGAGAGGCATTGGCGTTGATGAGTTGCTGAAGGTAGAAGGGGATTTGTACCGGAATCATGTAGAACACGATTTGAGTCGCTAGGGCAATACTGTAGGTCATGATCAGCAGTATCCAGGGAACTGACTCAGGGTTGATTGCCTCAGAGGATTGTGTGGATGGATGGGTAGAAGGTTCGGGCAGCACCAGCAGGATGAAGGGTAAAATCAGCCATGCCAGCAGGTAAATTAGAAATGGCAGCCGCCAGTTAAGGTCAGCAAGATAACCGCCCAGAGTCAGGAAGATTACGCCGCCAAATCCCATAAAAGCAGCTTGCAGCCCCAGAAATTGGGCACGGGTAGCACCTCTGTAGTAATCTGCAATGAGAGTGGTTGCTGTAGTCATGATTCCTGCCACACTCAAGCCCAGCAGCACTCGCCCTAGCAGCATTAACCCAATCTCATTGAGCAAAAAGCCAGAACTGCCCGCCAAGCCATAAAGAAAAACCGAAGCAGCCAGTAAACCTTTACGCCCAAAGAGATCGATGATTGTTCCAGCGATGGGCGCACCGATCGCAATAAAAAGCGCTGGGGCAGTTAATATTAACCTCACCCAATAATCAGCATTGGCAACCTCAGAAAAGTACTGCCGCATGGCTGGGAGAGCCGGGGCGATCGTTGCTCCTGCCATCACGGTCAGGGTGCTGACCAGCAGTAGCGTTGTTTTGACAAGAAAAGTATCAGGACTGCGGGATTTCATCATATTTTCAGGACAAGGTTTGAACGTGGTTTGAATAGCAGCAGTTGTGATCGTTCAAGCTCGAATCATGCCTACCAAACCAAGCCGAAACATAATTAATGAGTTGAACTGGGTGACATCACCGCTATTGCTTTTTCAAAGGCTTTGGGATCTTTGAGCAACTGTGCCACCATTTGTTTAGCTTGTTCACCGGGATAAACATCCTCAATGCCATCGATCGCGGCTTGTAGGGCATCGTTGACCACTTCTTCAGGCGACACTTTCGGGTCAGGATAGGCTTTTCCCATGCCAATATCAATGGTTGCAGGCAAGACAGCAATGACTAAGGTTCCCTGTGCTGCCAACTCTGCTCGCACTCCCTGGGTGAGTGATAGCGTCGCTGCTTTAGAGGCGCTGTAGCTGCCGTTGAAAGGAAGATTGACCCGCGCTACCATCGACACCATGTTGACGATTGCTCCGCCCCCAATTTGTTTTAGCACAGACGCAAAGGCACGACACATCATCAACGTTCCAAAATAGTTCACCTCCATTTCCATGCGGGCTTGAGATAAATCAGATGCTGCAATCAACCCTTGATTGAATCCAACCCCGGCATTGTTGATTAAAAGTGTCACGTCTTGACATTGGGCTGCTGCCTGGTTTACCGATTCTTCATTGGTAACATCTAGGGCAACCGGAATAATCGTGTTAGGATCAGTCGCTACCAGGTCGGCTAGCAAATTGGGATTACGAGCCGCCGCATAAATTTTGGTAGCACCGCGCGATCGCAATGCCTCCACATAATATTGACCCAGACCGCCATTGGCTCCTGTCACCAGCGCAACTGAATTCGCAATTTCCATCTTTTTCCTCGCTTATAAGATGCCGCCATTCACCTGAATGACCTGTCCATTTACCCATCTCGCCTCATCCGATGCCAGAAACGCTACGACATCGGCAATATCGTTTGGCTGCCCCAAGCGACCCAATGGTGTCGATTGCACCAGTTGTTCCAGGGCATCCGCAGGCATGATTAAACCATCCGTGTTGGTCACTCCTGGTGAAACTAGGTTTACCGTAACCCCACGATGCCCCAATTCTTTGGATAGGGCAAAGCTAAACTGCTCGATCGCGGCTTTGCTGGCAGCGTATACCCCGCCTGTGGAAATGCTTTGTTGGACTGCACCGCTCGATAAGCTGATGATACGTCCATCGTCGCTTACTTGTTTCGCCGCTTCTTGTAGGGCAAAAAATGTGCCTCTGGCATTGGTGTTAAAGATGCGATCGAAGTTTGATTCTGTGATGTCCACCGTTGGCTTGTAGACAGACACGCCAACATTATTGACCACAATATCAATCTGCTTAAATGTGCTGAGAATTTGTTGAAATAAAGTACGTGTACTTTCGATATCACTAATATCAGATTGAACTGCGATTGCCTTTGGCACAGAAGCGTTCAGTGAAGATGTGCCATTGTTTTTAATCGTTTCGACAACCGCTTCTGCTTGATTTCGATTGCCAGCATAGGTAATCACTATATTGGCACCAGCACGTCCTAACCGTTCCGCAATCGATCGTCCAATCCCGCGCGATGCTCCTGTAACAAGGGCTACTTTTCCTGCCAACGACGACATTGCTCTGTCTCCTAAACGAACTCAAACTGAGTCTTGACCAAACCCCAAGGTATACTTCTACTGACTTTTTGGGAAGTACCTACTTTTTTGTAAGTTCCTATAAGCTCAGAGGAGAATGATTCAATGCAATCGGATCAAACTGACGGTACATCATTTGTGCAAATGACACTTAAGGTGTTGGGCGGCAAATGGAAGCTTTTGATTTTGTGGCATCTCAAGGATGGTGAAAAACGATATAGCGAGTTAAAACGGTTGATTCCCAAAATTAGCGAAAAGATGCTGATTCAGCAACTGAGGGAACTCGAAAAGGACACCATCATTAGCCGTAAAACTCTATCCGCGATGCCGCCAAAAGTTGAGTATTCCTTTACAGACTATGGCAAAACCCTCATACCTGTTTTTCAACCCCTCTGTGAATGGGGACAGGAGCATCTTAAACGGATGAATGCAAATGAAATAGATTGATTTTATGAGGAGGACTGCTGTGGTTATCATATTTTGTTTCAAGGGTATTGCTGATGCGTTCATGAGCGCATCAGCAAAGCGGCAGCGCAGCGATAGGTTAGAAATATGAACTAGCTCCACTATTCGGGCTGGATCAGGTCGATCACAACCGCAAGTATGATCGCAAAGTCGATACGACTGTATGTAGAGCTTCCAGAAGTGAACTTGAGCGCGCTGACAATGACGATCGGTTGAACTCGCGATGTGCCAAAGAGTAAGAGCAAGGGGTAGCCAAGGATAGGTCAGGCGAACGACTCGCCAAAAAAGCCTGCAAGACATCTTGACTCAAGCGCCAACAGGCTGCACATTCAACTCTGTGCGCCACAGTGAAACAGGCCTTTTCCAATTCTCTTCCCACTTCTGGGCAATCAACGGTCTGTCCGTTTTACCCATCTGCCAGCCCTGAGAGATCGCGCTGAGCATCACGTTGAGCATTTCTGGTTGCCATAGCGTTACGCTAATCAGCGCATTGGCAATGAGCAGACTGGAAAGCGGCAGTTGAAACTGTGCCAGGTAGAAGGCTTGCAGACAAATTTCCCCAATTTCACTCGTGTCGAATCCGGTGATGATATGCCAGATGTCGTGAGTTTGCTGCCAGCGATATTCCACGTAATGAGTATCCGAATCAATCGCGTTCTCGGTCTCGATGGTTTGAAGCCCTGCCAGCTTTATGAAGCAGGCATAGACATGACCTAAAGAATCTTCGGGAGATTGCAGCAATGCCTCTAGATCATGTGGTGGAGCTTGGTAACGCTCTGTCAGGACATCGGCGATTTCTGGTGTAGTTTTCATGTTGGCGATCGCCAGTTGGAATGCTGAACTGTCAATCAGGCTGTTGCTCAAATTCCAGACTGGCTCTAGAGGGTGTTATGCACTTTGAAAGCGGAGTTCAACAAACTGTTTGACCATCAACATCGCAAATGCCACCAGGTGAAACCCGGCTAATGTTTCAGCCAAGCGCTCATAATCTCGCGCTAAACGCCGAAACCGAGACATCCAGCCAAAACTGCGCTCTCTTACACAGTCCCCCTACGGAGGGAAACCCTCCTCCAGGGCTGTGCGCTCCACGACCCACCGACGCGGCAGCAGCACGAAGCCTTTCTTCGCTTCTGGCAGTTTCACCACTTCTAATCGAACCCCCTGTTCTGAGGCAGCAGTTGCTGCTGATTCTCCCGTGTAGCCTTGGTCTACAAACGCTACTTCGACCGTTGCTTGGGTCACCTGCTGAACTTGCTCGACCAAGACTTCCACTTGTGAGCGGTCTTGCTCATTCGCAGGCGTGACGTGCAGCGCTAACAGTTGCCCCAAGGTGTCTACCACGATGTGAACCTTGCTGCCCTTTTTGCGTTTCCCCCCATCGTAGCCTGCGCGATGTCCGCTTTCAATCGTGGGCTGCAAGGTTCGACTATCAAGAATCACAGCACTCGACTGCGCGTTGCGTCCTGCTAGAAGCCGCAACAATTCACACAGGTCATGCACCATCGCTTCAAACACTCCTGCTTTCATCCAGCGCATCGTTTGTTGATACACTGCTGCCCACCGCAGTAGGTCATGCGGCATCAGTCGCCATGCTCCTCCGCTTCTCGCAACGTATCGCACCCGTTGAACACTTCTCTCAAACTGTGTTCGCGTTGCGGTGCATCTTCGCTCATCAACGTTAAAGACGCTGCGACAAATCCCCATTCTTCATCACTTACATCTGTCGGATAAGGCTTTCTACTCATGCCTCCAGTTTAACAAAAGTGCATAACACCCTCTAGAGTTTCAATACTGATAAACACGATTCCCAATCTTGAATCCGATTGCCGCCTAAGAATTTGTAGCCAGCTTGCTTTAGCGTGAACGATTTGTACCGTCTAACTTTCTTGAATCCCGGTGGTCTGACTCCTTTTTTGTGATGCTTAAAGAACAGTTGATAGGCTTTCTCGATTCGTTGGCAGATATCTTGTACTGCCTGAGAGCCGACCTGTTGCCAGAAGGCTTTACGCTTTCTGAGTTTGGCGATATGAGACTGAAGTTTGCTGCAATTCAAATGCTTACCCCATATTCGGTAGTACCGTTTGTGGAGTGCGATGCAGTGGTTATAAATCACCCCGGCAGCGTTGATAGACCGCTTAAGGTGTTTATTCCGACTGCTTTGATCTAACCCTCTTTGATCACTCTAGGCAGATGAAAAATTAGAGCTCACGCTTAGAGTCCTACAATGCTGCCAGCCAGAAAACTGATTGAGCATCCGAATCAAGTACGAAAAACCTTGCTCTAGTGATGGAACTGCAAGCACCGATAACCAAGGCTTGAGTACGCAGAAATAAATATAAGGCTGAATGACCAGTTGTAAGTTGTGCAATCGACTCGTCCAACTACTCGATGATTGCCAAAAAGCATGAGTGCGAAATTTCTCAAGCAGTGGTTCTTCACTGACATTCGGACAAGAATTTAGCCCATCAAACTGTAAGCTCACCATGAGATAGGCGCTACTGACAATCTCCCACCACCGTTCAATTTGGCCATAGTGTGTCACCCGATAATCTGCCCACCCTAGCTTGTCTTTGCATTGTTTGAAGCCATACTCAACCCAGGGTCTCAAGCCAGACAGATTGCCAATCTGGTCGAAGTGGTCTCGCTGCTCATCTAAGTGGCTCATCACTAACCAAGTACTGTTGTCCGGTAGCACTGCTGGGTCATTGGTCAATGTCCAATAGCGATGCTCGAACCTGCGACCAAAGATCACCTCGTGGATGTAGCGCTCCTCAGTCGAGCCGTTTGAGAAGACGCGCTCAAATCGGTGCCACTCACTGGTGGTTACTTCGACCTCATTTGGCATCCACCCGCCATGATTCGAGCGAATTGCCAGAATCCAAGGTAGGTGCAATGCGTCGAGACTGCTAACAAAGGCACTGCTCTCACCATAGAAACTATCTGCCAGCACGAGCTCAATTTTGAAGCCAAAGGTGACTAGCTCCTGGATGATACTTTGCGCCAACTGTAACTTCGTTTGATGAACCTCCCCAGGCTTGAGCCGGTGTTTAGGCTTGAAGATGAACAGTAAGGGAAACGTCAACTGCTCCACAATGCCATACGCATTTACAGAGACAATGCTGTTCTCAATCTTACCGATGTTACCGATGTACTGCCGAGCTACATAATCGGTGGTATTGCCTTTTTTACGGTCGCCTGTTTCGTCAATCACAAGCGTTATTGCTCTGCCGTTTAATTGCTGCAAAATCAGTTTCAATCGTCGTTTTTGTAGGGCGGCAACTGACCAAGACGATTCAGTTAGACAGTGATGCAGAACCTGATCACTCGACAAGCCAACCGCGTGAGCAATCGCGGGCAGTGATTTACGTGGCACGTCGCTGATCATGCCAAGATGCAGATATTTGAATGCCTCAAAACATCGCACATCGGCAAACAAATCGCGGTAGACCGAACAGTAGTTATCGATGAAGGTGATGGTGCTGACAGGTGCGCGTGGCTCAACCATGGATTTGCTCAACATTTCAAGAACTTGCTCTCATTTTATCCTCCCTAGATTGATGAAAGAGGGATATAGCGGTTGCCAATAGAGTTGCGGTATTGAGCGAGAGTTGCTGGGCACTCTAGTGGTGTTGAGTTGCTCAGTATCGATTATGCCAGGAGCCTATAGCCAAGATTTACGGGAAAAAGCCATCGCTGCGATAGATTGTGGTGTGCCGAAGAGCGAAGTGATCACGATGTTCAACATCAGTCGTGATAGTCTCGACCGTTGGCTGAAGCGGCGGGCTGAAACTGGAAGCTTTCAAGCGATACAAGGGTATCAGCAGGGACACAGCCATCGGATTGTCGATTGGCGAGCGTTTCGCACCTTCGTGAAGCTGCATGGCGACAAGACCCAAGCGGAACTGGCAGAACTGTGGCATGAGCCAGTGAGTTCACGCACGATCTCACGCGCGTTCGCTCGGATTGGATTCGCTCGTAAAAAAACTAGGGCGGCAAAGTTTGCTGGAAAATCAGAGCGAGATTGAGTAAGCTGATAGACAACGTTCTCGGATGGAACAATGGTCAGAAGGAGCGCTCAGCCCAACGCCACGCGCACAGAACAACTAGTGGGTGTGCAACGGAACTGTCTGCATTGCGGCAGAGGGATGTGGCAAGACTACGAAAACCGCCGTCGTATCCGCACATTGAACGGCTTGGTGCAACTGCGATTGAAGATTCGGCGCTGTCCGAATCTGGAGTGCGTCGGATATCGACAGCCCTATCGACCGGAAGCCAAGGGACAATGGGCATTGCCGCAGCAGGAATTTGGGCTAGATGTCATTGCTCTAGTCGGACAACTGCGCCACCAAGAGCATCGGAGCGTGGGTGAGATTCATCAGCAATTACAGCAACGGAACTTGTGCGTGAGTGAACGTACCGTGAGTCACTTGCTGGCGCGATATGACGAACTCGTTGCTTTGAGATTGGGCGACCGTCAACGGTTGAGAACGGTGTTGCAAGCGCAGCAGCAAGTGGTGTTAGCGATTGATGGATTGCAACCGGATGTGGGGCACGAAGTGTTGTGGGTGATTCGAGACTGCTTGAGCGGGGAGATCCTCCTGTCGCGAACTTTACTATCCGCCACTCATGCAGATCTTGCAGCTTTGTTTGAGGAAGTGAAGCAATGGTTACCTGTGCCAATCGCTGGGGCCATTAGCGATGGACAACACTCGATTCGCAAAGTAGTATCCGTCGCGTTTCCAGAGGTAGCACACGGGCTGTGCCAGTTTCACTACCTGAGAGAAGCTGCCAGACAAATTTATGATGCAGATCGCCATGCCAAGAAAGAGTTGAAGAAACAGGCGCGAGGAGCCAGAACCTTGGAGCAACAGCACTTAGCAGACGATGTGACCGACGAAGTGATGCAGGGATACTGTCAGGCAGCGCGTTCTGCTTTGACCGATGATGGTCGTCCCCCATTAGATGCCGCAGGATTGCGCTTGCAACAACGAGTCAGTGCGATTGAGCAGAGTCTGGCACGAGTGGAGCAAAAAGGGGGCTGCCTCAACCCTTGACAAAACTGTATCACATTCTCAAACGCGCTTTGGCACAAACAGCAACACTTTGGCAACCGACTGCTCAAAGCTTCGAGTGGTTGCATCAAGCCGCAAAAATTCTTCAGAATGAAGCTCAGATGAGCAGTCGTGGAGTGCGTCGCCGATTTCAAGGATTGATGGGAGCCATGGCACGATGGGAACCGCAAGCTGCACCGCTTGTTGGCGCGATTGACCATTTTCTCAAAGTTACTCGCAGTGACTGGAGCGGGTTATTCCACTGCTATGACATCGCAAACCTTCCCAGAACGAACAATGATCTGGAACAGACTTTTGGTAAATGGCGACATCATCAACGGCGCTGTAGTGGACAAAAGGTGGCTCCAGCAACCGCCGTGACCCGTGGTTCTGTGCAATTGACCTCAGCACTTGCGACCCAGCAGAAACCGTTTTTTGCCCCTGAGCTAGCCACTGTTCCCCATGAACAATGGCAGCAGCTTCGTTCTACACTGCGTCATCATCAACAGAAACGGGTACAACAGCGGCAATTTCGTCGTGCTCCTCAGACTTACTTGGCTCAACTGGAGCAGAAATTACTCCAGCAAACTTTGCCGCCCTAGAAAAAAACAACGAGCCTACTACAGCGGCAAGAAACGCAAGCACACGCTGAAAGCACAAGTTGTGGTGGTGAACCAATCAACTGGTCAGATTATTTGTACCGCGTTTGGCAACGGGCGCGTCCATGACTTCCAATTGTTCAAGCAGCACCGCATTCCAATGCTTCCCGAACAATTGTGTCTGGCAGACAAGGGCTATCAAGGATTAGCAAAATTGCATCCCCATCGCTGCAGTCCAACCCAGCAGCCAGCGAAATCGAAGTTGGACAAGGCTGAGCGACAATACAATCAGATGCAATCAGATGCTGGCAAGTTTGAGAATTGTGGCAGAACAGACGAATCGGCGATTAAGAATCTGGCGGATTTTAGCTGAACGCTATCGCAACTGCAGACGGCGATTTGGCTTATGCTTCAACTTGATTGCCGCGCGCTGCTACGCAGATGCCGCAAGGGTCGTCAATATTGAACTTGCCTGCAGTTCTTGATTCACGCAAGAGGTCTAATATAATGATTTCGGGTAAGAAGTGTCTCCACTTAAACAGGGATTGAGATGGCATTTAGATTGATGTGAGAGGAAATTAAACCTTCTCACATTATCATTTTTGCGACACAACCTGATCAATCCCCAACAGTGTGAAACCGAGATCGCGCATTAACGATTTGTGCTATTGGAATCTTCTGGAGGATTGTTTTCCGGTAACTTCAGATTTCCTACAATGGTCTTCAAGTAGGGTTCAAACTGTTTCAAGCTAGCATGATCTCTGAGCACATTGGTTTCTGCTGCTGGATCATACCCTGTAACAATGATGTTTAATTTCCCATCAAATGCCATGTAGCTCACATACTGCTCGCGCACTTGTCCAGCCTGATCGATTCCCTGAAAGCCATACTTCAATCCAGGAATACTACCCACTTTGATTGCTTCTGGGGGTTGTACCTGCACCTTATAAGCCTTGCCATAAGTCGTCACGCGATCGTTGATGATCACCTCATAGTAATCCGCAACGATTGCCTTCAATGCTGTCAGCACCTTGGCTGTGTCATTTGGATTGCTATAGGTAAAGAGCCCTGGAGTTAACCCAAGTTTATTGAATTCAGCAATCAGTTGGGGATGGTTGGCGTATTCCAAGCGTTGGATTGCGATGCTGCCGATGTAAGATTTGTTGCGGAAGACACAAAGAAAGGGACTTTGAGAATCGCAGGGGCTAACACTCCACCCGGCAGGGACAGAAGTTTTACCAAGCAGAAAAATCCATGGGTTGACTAATTCTCTTTGCGTATCGTAGGAGGGAGTTCCATCCGTTAAGACCACTACATAGCGATGCTGACGGTACGCTGTTTCAAAGTAGGGCTTCAGTTTGCTCACATCATCTGCTGTGCGGACATTCACCTCAAAGTAGCCGCCTTCCGGTACCCAAGCGATCCACCAACCCAATTTTGCTTTGTCGTAGCCAACGGTTTGCCAGAATTTGAAGCGTGCTCGGCGCTCGTCTTCAGGATGGATGCTCTGGTTGATTTTGCGCCAACTGGGTTCTCCTGCGTTGCGTAGGGCATCTCTCAACATCGGCAATGGTGCTTGAATTGGTGGACGATTGACATACCAACTGTAGAGATCGCGCTCTGTTAACAGATACTTCCGCGTACAGCCATCATACTGAGCCGATACTAATCGACCGTTCGCAGCATAAACTTCAACGGTTGAGCCACCTAATTGCAAGGTGTTAAGCACCTGTTGCTTTTCAAGTCCCGTTAAGCGATCGAAGGCAGGTGTCAGAGTGATGCGGCGGTCTGCGATAGTATCCAACATCTTTTTGCCAAAGAACTGATTCGGATCAGTCTTGAGTTGGATGGCGCGTTGTTTGACTTCAGGGTTGACGATTTCTGGTGGACGGACAAACCCGGCACAATTTGCCTGGGCAGAGTCGGGAGCCGCGATCGTCACACAAGTAGCCGCAATAATCACCGGGAGAAAGAATCGTGCTTTGAGTTTCAACATGATTTCACAGTGAGCAATATAGAGTTATGAAGCGAGATCGAGTTGCGCGATCGTGCCAACTTGATTGTTTTCGTACCAAATCACATCGAGCTTTTGCACTTTGCCGCAAATTTCAAAGTCTGTTGCATTCAAGTCGTCAACGACCGTTTTACAGACTTGAGGATCGAGATCATTGGCAATCCCAATGTGGGGGATGAATGGAATGTTGAGACGTAATTCTGGAGCGAGAGTTCCGGTATAGAGTCGCTCGTGTAGCTTGACAATGCGACTGTGTCCTTCATCTGGAACAAAAAAACATGAGTGTAATCGTTAAAGGCATCGTCTCCGAGCATGGCACAGCGAATTACAAAATCGAAAGCTGGAATAGATTGGGTAACTTGCTGCACATGGTGAATGAAAGATTTTTCGTCACGATCGAACACGGGAAAGACTAGGGTGAAATGAGGCGCAACGACATTGGCATACAAGGCATCCTGTTGTCTAAGGCACCGATTGAATTTTTTCTAGGTCGTCTACAGCTAAAGTTGGATAATTCACTACCAGTAGGCTTCTAGTCATTGCTGTACCTCTAAGCAAAATGCAGTGCATGAAGCGCGTTAATGTCATTAGACAAGATCAAAGGAATCGCTTGAGTAATTTTCTCAGTGTCCCAATTCCACCAGCTAATTTCTAGCAGTTTGGCAATTTCTGTGTCACTAAAACGGTGTCGGATTACTGTTGCAGGATTGCCACCTGCGATCGCGTAAGCTGGAACATCTTTCACGACAACAGACTTTGCTGCAATGACGGCTCCATCTCCAATTTTGACTCCAGCCATAATCACTGATTCATAGCCAATCCAGACATCGTTACCAACCATGGTATCGCCTCGACTGGGGAGATTGAGCAGTTGATCCATTTCACCTTCCCAGCCATTGCTAAAGATTGGAAACGGATAGGTCGAAATGCCATCTAGCTTGTGGTTAGCACCGCCCATGATGAATTTGACACCAGTTGCGATCGCACAAAATCTACCGATGATTAAGCGATCGCTGCCATAGTTGTACAAGACATTGCGTTCAAAGCCTGCTGAGTCGATTGGATCATCATAGTAGGAATAGTCGCCCACACTGATATTCGGAGCCGTGATGCAATCCTTGATGAAGCACACCCTTGGGTGATCGGGCATGGGATAGCGTTGGTTGGGATCTGGACCATAAGGGCGTGTCATACTGTTCTTCCAAGAATTCTTCCTGATAATTTGATTGTGTCGCAAATACTTTTTAATGACAAACAATCTATCTCATTCGCATTCCGTTAAGCGTTACTTCCGAAGAGTTGCTCAATGAATTTTACTTGAGACACACTGTCCCCTGGTATGTTGAGAGTGTGGTAGACCGGTATCCCCAAGGTTCTTCAAAACCGTAGTCAAGCTTGGGTCGCCACCCCTTCTCGAAGTGCTGAGAACTCGTAAAATCGCCTGGACTTTG
>JAESFQ010000049.1_pt1 | contig 75444 bp, 56 predicted proteins | sample 9269431 | NCBI WGS metagenome assembly JAESFQ01 (sample SAMN14502588, study PRJNA617103) | algae metagenome | isolation source: Plectolyngbya sp. WJT66-NPBG17 and co-occurring heterotrophs from well... | place: USA: Mojave Desert, Joshua Tree National Park, California | collected 2006-08-06 | reverse complement strand
ATTGAGCATTGGTGGTGGGTGCTGAAGAATTGGATGCGGCAACGGTGGGATGAGTTTGACAGCTTCCGGGATTGTGTCGATGCTGCCTTCAAACATTGTCCTAACGTGCTTGAGTAGCGCTATAGCAGCGAATTTCGCCGCCAAACAACATCTAGCGTATTGCCTTAATTTCCGCGCCATGCGAATCTACAGATGGCGTTAAGTCCGACTCACAATGGAAACCCAAATCAAAACAGAACGGCTTTCACTGCGCGTTACGGCAGAGGAGAAACGACAGTTTGAGCAAATCTTAAAATCTCGAAATCTCACAATGTCAAAGTTTTTTTATGCAGCGGCAAAAGAACTGATTTCTAGCAAGTAGCGAGATCGTCGCTCTATTACACAATGTTTCACGCTCTTTAGTCTCATTTCATTCCTGAATTCGTCTGAAGTATCGATTATCGCTAAAGTCTCACTACCTCACTATGAGACTAATATGAGACAAGCCTTACTCTATAAGGTTCTCAGCGGTAAGTACAAATACTTTTTCTGCAAGATTGATCGTTAAGCAATTCGCTGGGTGAGGGTGTCAGTCCCAGGATAAAAAAATAGACCCCGGAGCTACTAACTCCGAAGTCTCTCACGGCTATAGCCGTAAAAAATCGTGATCCATTTATCGCATTACTGTACGCAGAAATCAAGAGTAAATCTGTCCGCTTTCTCTAAACCCCTTGGTTCTTCTGGCGTTTCTCGCAATTTGATTTTTGTGCGCGCCTATCTCCGTCTCGATTCCTGTTTCAATTCTAACAGAAATGGGTCTCATGAGTCTCATAAAGAGACTTGTAACCTTCTGAATCTGGGAGATGCAACATGAGTCTCCAAAAATTCAAAAGGCATCAGAGTGAAGCGATCGGCGGTCAGGTGCGAGTCCAAACCTTAGAAGAGTGGGCGACTGCCGATCTGAAGTCCAGCGGTATTAATGATGGAATGATTGCGCTCAACTTTCAAGTAGTCGAGGGCGATTCAGTTATCGAAATTCTGTCGGAACACGCGATCGCAGAAGTTCAGCGGGTAAATAGCTACGCCACCAAGCCAGCACAGCGAATTCTTGATCGATATCAGTTCGCGGCACAGGGCGGCTGGATTGCTTTGGCTGATCAAAACAATGTTGCCTATTTCAAACCGAGATACCCTCGTTCGAGCAAATCTCAAGGTTTTGGAACCGATAAGGGCAAGGCGATCAAGTACGAGACTCCTGCAAAGCGCGAGGCGTTGCCGCTGTTCCCCTTTGTGGATTTGGAGACAGCAGACCGAATCTATCAGAAGTACAACGCAGAGCCGCTAGAAGGCGAATCGTTTTGGTCCTGCGTTAGACGGTGCAATTTGCCGATCTGCGTCACTGAGGGCTATAAGAAAGCGGTTCTGTTAACTCAGCAAGGCTATCCAGCTATTTGCTTGCGAGGTGTCGCAAACTGGCACTCTAAGGACAGTAGAGTGCTTTTTCTGTGCCTCCGAGAGTTCGCAACTGAAGGCAGAAAGATCCGAATCGTCTTCGACCAAGACGAGAAACCGAAGACGATCGCGAATGTTGCGATTCAGATTCGGCAATTGGGCAAGGCATTCGAGCAATTGGGTTCCAAAGTCTCTGTGACAACTTGGGACAGTGCCAGCGGTAAAGGAATTGACGATGCTTTTTTAAGAGAGGGCGCGGACTGGCTTGATCGAACGATCGCGGTATCGTTCAGCCTAGACGAGTGGCAGAAATGCGGACTGAAGCGCCAATACTTCGAGATTATTCGGAGGCTCAAAACCCTAGCACTGACACCCGATCGGGACACTCAGGGCGATTGCTATTTGTCTGGGTTGCCGCCTGAAACCCCGATCGGCTCGATCACGCTGATTCAGGCGAATATGGATGCGGGAAAAAGCTATTCCGGCATCGATCCAGTGGTCAGGCGTTGGATCGAAAATGGTGGGAATGTTTTGCGGCTTGATCCGCTTCTGTCACTTGGGGCGCAAGGGGCGAAGCTCTCAAATATCGTCCACAGTTCTGAGTACGATCTAAGCGACACTGAAGGCTATAGGCTTTTCTGCCGGGATATTTCAGCCCGCCACGGTGCAGCAGTCTGTTTCAATTCTCTGCCTAAAATTCCTAATTGGTTTCTGACGGAGCGACCGCTCTTACTCGTTCTGGATGAAGTGAATCAGGGTTTAGATTATTTGATCAAAGGCAAAACATTAGCCAACAGACACGGCGAAATTCTCGATAAATTTTCCGAAATTCTGTTCATCTGCCAGTTCAACGGCGCAGTGATTGCGGCAGAGGCAGAAATTCACCCACGATCGCTCAAGCTGCTCAAGGCTTATTCTGGTGCTGATAACGTTCGATATTTCAAACATTACCGCGATAACGCGCCGTGGCAAGTGACGATCGGATCTGGCGATTTGAGCGGATTCGCGTCAACCTTGATCGGCGATTCGAGAAAGCTCATCATGACTGATTCTCAAGCTAGCGGCAAGCGGCTCGAACGCTTTCTGCGGAGCGGAGGCGTTATCGAAGAAAATGCTGACGATTATTTCGCCGATCCCGATCAGTGGCTCGAAAACAATCATCTCGATAGAAAAATTGTCCGCATTGACTCAGAAACGAATCGCGGCGGGAAATTTGCCAAGTTTTTTGACAATCCAGATAAGTGGCTGGAAGACAATCAGCCCGATATCCTAATCTGCTCTCCCACAGTCAAAACGGGAGTATCGATTACATGGAAGGGCTTCGACGCTGTTTACGGCTACTTCTTGGGCGCAACCGAGCCGGACGGCTGGATGCAGATGTTGGGCCGCTACCGTCCTACCGTTCCCCGGTTTGTTTGTTGCCCTAAATTTGTTTTGACTCAAGGCGACGAGTCGTTACTTTCAACAAGTGCGATCAACAAGCACGGCAAGGCAGAGCGGCAATTTATCGCGGCTGACTATGCGATCGAAGCGCTCGCAGAAACAGACGAGCGTAAACAGCGCGTCTTGCTTGCAGCGCAAGAATATTACGCCGATATGTCGATTTTGCGCGGGGCGCAGAACGCGATCTCACGGGAGTACCTGATCTTAGTCCTAGAGGCAGCAGGGCACTCGATCGAGATTCGGGAATGGGGAAAAGATCCCGCAGTTCAGGTTCGTTTGACTGAAATCCAAGACGGGATCGATCACGAAGATGCGGATTTGTTTGCGGATTCCCCACTCTGCGACTCTGTAGACGATGCTCTCAAGATCCTTGCCTCCGATTGCAGCTTAGAAGATGAGCGAATGGCACTCAAAACTTTACACCGTGAGAGTTTTCCTGGCATTAGCTTCGACGATCAGAAAGATTGCTACTGGATTCTCACTCGTAATCGGGGCAACATCGGGCGCGGCGCGCAGACTCAGGCAGCGATCGAGAACATTGCAGCGATCAAAGAACTCGAGCGCGAACAAGTAGAGGCGATTTGCTCAGACGAATTGGGCATGAGCCATCGGATATCAAAGCGATCAATCAAATCCCGACTCTTGCAACAAAGCGGGATTTTGCAACTTGCCTATCGCGGGGTGCAATTTTTTAATTCTGATCCGCGTTCCATTGCTATCCAGCGCTGGGCAGTTAAGTTCTCGAAAGAGCTTCGGTATTATTTTGGGCTGCAAGTGAAGGAGCAATATATTGACGCAAACGGCAGAAAACGACACACACCCGTAGAGATCTGCAATAAACTTCTCAAAAAAATTGGCTTTAAGGCGGTTGTGGAGGAAACAGAAGGCGGTCGGGGCAGTCAAGAGCGAATCTACACGATCGAGATTGATCGGGTGAAAGCCCCGTCAGTGCCACTAGAGAAAGGCGCTAGCAAAGAAGAAAGAGCGGCAGCTAACAAAGAAGCGACCGAAAAACTGCAAGACGAAGCCTGGGCAATGCGCGATCGAGCACTCGCAGCAGCCCAAGAGCGGTTAAGGCTCGTCGCGGAACCGGAGAAACCGCGATCGACAACACAGCAAAACTGCTTTGAAGCCGCTCAAAGTCAGAGTTCCGAAGTCCCGTCTCTTAATAGTTACGAATTCTCCGAGCCATTGGAATCTGATGACGATGACGATGATGAGGTGGCAGCATGACACCTGACTCTGAAAAACTGATCGCGCAAATGTATCTGAATCAGCAGCAAATGATGGAAGAGATTCGAGCATTACGCTCCCAACTGGAAGGACATCCCGCGATCGCGGACGGGTGGATGAGTGCGAGAGATGCAGCGATCGCGCTCAAACCAGAGGGCATCAAATCAGCGCGGCAATTGCAAAAGTTACGGCTTGACGGTGTGTTTAGCGAGTCTAAACGCGAAGTTTGGAACGAGAGCAACGGTAAACGCCCTACTTGGCTGTATCACGTTCCAAGCTGCCGAAAGGCGCTACAGCGGCGTTTTCGGGGGGTTCGTGCGCTTGGCTAGGATCATGCGAGCGTAAACCTCTTGGTTTGTTGCATCAGTTAGCCAGTGGTGATACTGCTTTTGGTGAACTGCGGCGGAATGCCCCATCATTGATGCCATTGTCGAGACGGGAAGCCCTTCCGTGATGCTTCCCCGGATTGCATAGGCATGACGCAAATTGTAGGCAGGAAAGGGGATTTTATATCGTTGGAACTGCCTTTTATTGCGATCTCCATAGTCGGAAGGACGATGACCGCTAACCTTTGGACATTTGACCTCGATTAGATTCCATTGCTCTGCCCAATCGGGCGGAATTGCCCGTGTGACGTGGTATCCGGTCTTTGTTTCGTCAAGAACGCGAACCGTGTGAACATCGACAAACTCGCAGAAAAAACATTCATGCGGTCTAAGTCCGAACGTTGCCATCATGCCGTAAACCCACTGCCACTGAGCATTAGGGATTTTGTTACGCCATTCGACAATCAAATCATCGGATGGAATATCACGAGGATTTAGGGATTGATGCCCATAATTCCCGCTGTGCTTTGATAAATCGATTTTGATACCTGCATACTCGCAAAGTACCTGCAAGCGTTGACAGGTACGCTTTCGAGTGTCTGTATGCGGTTCTGTGGCAAGGATAACGGCGAGTACATCAGCTTCAGTCAGCGGTTTGTCTTGTGGCAGTCGTTCCAATGTTTTCTGCCATCCATACCGCCACGTTGATTCCTTGATTCGATTGGCTTTCAGGTATTGCACTTTGAAATTCTGCACCAATTGAGAGGCTGGGATTTCATCCAGCTTAGTCGCGCGATCTCGTTCCCAGTGTGACCACGAAAACGTGCTAGTAGAAATCTCCTTACCAAGTTGATGTGCTTGTGTCTCAATCTCTCGCAACCCGTCTACAGTGACGGGAATGCCTAGCCGTAGGTCTTGCTGTTTTTTGCCAATACCGGACTTTAGAGGCAAAGTTGCCCTTAGCCCTAGTACTTTGCCATTGAGCCGAACTCTCACAGGGATATTTGCTTGCTTTAAGTAATCGTTGATCCGCTGTATCTGAGTCTTCAAGGAGAGTTTCGGCATAGCCCTAAATCAGCCCTACATTTTCGTTGGATTCTGGTCATTTTAAGACGATTCGGAACGGTTGTACACTCCAGATAAAGTGGTTAAAAGCCTTGTATAGCAGGAAATACGGCAGATTTAGGAATCAAAGCACTAATCCTTCACACGGATGGGGTCACTGGTTCAAATCCAGTATCGCCCATAGGTTTCAGGAGCTTAAGTTGGCTAACTATCAGATGGTTGCTTATGCCATTGAGGAAGCGATCAGAAGGGCAGAAGGGAAGCTATCCGATAAGTGAGGCGCGATCAGACATGACCCAAACACTCACGAAAACCGTTGACCAGCGAACCGTTTACCCCAATCGCACCTGGAAGCAACTCAAGCTGATTCAGAAGGGCTTTGAGGGATTGCCGGGTGTGCGGTTGTCTTATTACGAAGGAACGATCGAGATACTGATGCCCGGACGTGATCACGAATTGTTCTCACGCATTATTAGTTATCTGGTGATGACGTTTTGTTTCGATCGTGGAATTCGATGTACTCCGACTGGATCGATGACCCAAGAAAGAGAGGGAGTTAGCTCCGTTCAGGCGGATGAATCCTACTGCATTGGTGAACCTAAGCCAACCCCAGATTTATCGATCGAGATTATTTTTACCAGTGGCAACACATCTAAACTCGCTAAGTATCGCGCTCTGGATGTGCCCGAAGTGTGGTTTTGGGAGGATGGTGTGTTTGCTTTGTACCATCTGAATGGTAACGAGTACCAGCGCATTCAGTGCAGCCAAATCCCTGCATTAGAAGCTTTAGATCTTGAGCTTCTTAGCCGTTGTGTGTTGATGGCGGAAACCGACGAGCTTGAAGCTGTTGCGGCGTTTCGACGAGGAATGGCGCGATGAAACAATCAACGGTGTCGATCGTCGTCAAGTCAATCTGCGCGAATGGTGAACTCAAATTAAGGCTGTGAAGGTTGTGAAGGTTTGTCGATCGCGATTGGTGTCACTTGTTGAGAAGGTGTAGTCTGCGGAATCGGTGCAGCTAAAATCTGAGAAATCTGAGCTTGTTGTTGTAGCTGTTGAGTCGAAGAAACTAAACCACTTAATCCATTGATCAATTGCTTTAAGTTATCTCGCAGCTTCGGATCGCCCGTTAGCTCATCTAAGTCAGAAGTAATCTTTTGAGTGTTCTCAAAGGTCGCTCTAGCAGAATCTAAGGTCTGTTGCAGCATCGTTACAGTTGTGGGATTGTTCAGCGTCACTGACACATCTCTTAAATTTGCTGAGGTTTGAGCCGCATTTGCAGAGAGCGTTTCTAGATTGCTGATCAGCTTACTGCCTTCGACTTGACTGAGAATCGGACTCAGCCGCGAGACATTGCTGCGAATGTCACTGCTAGTTGCACTTAAGTTATCTAATGTTGAAACTAAGGTTGATCGATTCGCCGTGATCAGATCGTTCACTTGCGCGATCGTTAATGTAGCTTGATCTGCTGTGTTCCCAATCGATCTTGCAGTCGACGAGAACGTTCTCACTTCGGTTCGCGCTGATCTTACCAGTCCCGTGACTTCTCGACTTAGCCGAGCAATCTCGGAAGCTGCTTCACTGCTATTTTTTGTGAGTGAGTTGATGTTTCCGGTGAACTGGGGGCTACTGTACACATCCGCAAATCGAATGGTGGATCGAATCAGTTCATCAGTGCTGATGCCGAGTGCGCCTTTGATGCGGGAATTTTCACACAGGATTAGATCTCGATCGCAATCTCGATCGAGCGGTCTACCCGAAACAGACGATTCTGCAATTTCCTTCCGTGGAGTGATGTCTAGAACCGTTTCACCGAGCAAGCTTGTCTGATTCACACTCAGATCCGAATCTCTTGGAATCACCAGATCTGCACTTGCAATCTCTAGTTTGACTTCGACCCCATTCGGGCCGGGCACAATGTTAGCGATTCTGCCCACATTCACGCCTCTGTAGCGCACTGGAGAGCCAGTTTGTACGCCATTAATCGCCGCAAAATCCGCGAACACTGTAAAACTTCGATTTGCGGGATTCAACCCTTTAATCCACAGCACCAAGCCGCCAAACAGCCCGACACCCGCCAAAATCATCAATCCGACTGAACCTTCTCGTACTGTTCGCGATTGCAAAGCAAACCTCCTTTGGAGTCGCATACCCCTTACCCCAATACCTGAATGGGCCCCTCTACACTGCCATTCAAAAACTGCCGAATTAGCGGCTCGTCGGTCGTATCTAGTTCATGCACCTTGCCTTCCCACTGCACCCGTCCCTGATGGAGAAACAGTACGCGATCGGCAGTCCGTCGAATTGTACTCTCCTGGTGTGTTACCATTACATAACTTTGACAACCCCGCTGCGGGCCTTGCAGCGATCGTACTAAATTTTCAATCACCGTCGAAGCGATCGGATCAAGTCCTGCTGTTGGCTCATCATAAAGTAGTACGGCAGGCGTATCGTCAGAATTTTCAGGATTGACCATAATTGCACGGGCAAAACTCACTCGCTTTCGCATTCCGCCCGAAAGCTCTGACGGAAACCGCTGACTAATGCCCGACAATCCCACCATGTCTAAGCGCTCTTCCACGAGTTGCCGAATTTTCCGACGAGAGAGACGAGAATGCTGATAGAGCAAGAATCCGACATTTTCTTCGACCGTGAGCGAGTCGAATAGAGCCGCTTGCTGAAACACCATGCTAATTAAGATCGGATCGGGTGCATCTTCGATCAACCCTCTGCGCCGTTTGCCGCCAATGTACACTTCACCTTCATCCGGGGCAAGCAGTCCTGCAATAATTCGCAATACAGTAGATTTTCCTGTGCCAGAAGGGCCAATCACTGCAAGGGCTTCTCCCGGATAAATTGTCAAGTCCGCACGATCGAGAACTTTGTTTTCCCCGAACGTTTTGCTGACTCCCTTTAGTTCAATCAACGGTTCAACCATGACCCTAACTCACGATCGATTAACAGATGTACACAGAGATCGACTCGTGTCGAAAAGTCTAACAAGACTTAAACATCAGTTTCCAGGCAATTTTTTCTACGATCGTATTGACTCCTTCGTGATGAAGCTCGATCGGTTGTTTTTTCAAGCGTCGCAGTTCCGCCATCGCTTTGCGCGTCACTGCATGGCTCGTATCGTCAGTGAGTAATAGCACCACATCCGCCGTTTGAATCTGCTGAACTGCTTGATCTACAATCAGCAAGCCATCTTCCACCGTAGACCAAACAAAGTAAACTTTTGGCAATTTCTCTTTTACATAAGTCCGTGTCGTTGTATGTCCACCAAATACAACGACTTTGCCGCGTAAGTGCGTGTAGGATTCCTTTTCTTCTTTTTCATCAGTGGGTGCTTCAGGCTTCGATTTCTTGTCGCTAGTGGGTCTTGGTTCTGGCTGCGATTGTGACCAGAGTTTGCGGGCATGAGCATCCATGATCTTAAGTCTCTGGATAGCAGTGCCCTGAATCGTGATTGGCTTTTCGCTGAGTTCCTGGATGCGGTTGTATAAGACCTCTACCACTTCATCTAAACGATCGACTCCTTTCAAATCCTCTCGATAGTGGTAAACATCCATTGCTAGGTAAGACGCATCGTAATAGCTGGTTTGTTCGCGAATGCGATCGATAAGTTGTTCGGCAGTTTCGTGGCGGTCTTGCGTCAATCTTTCAGCTTGGTGCTTACTCATTTGCGATTCGTATTCGCGCTGGGCTTGTTCTTCGCGCCGCTCTTCGATTACTTGTTTAATCAAGTCAATCTCGGTGCTACTTTCGCCATTGTCGGCTAGAGATTGGCGGGCTTCGATCAGGCGGCGGGACAGTTCGGGTAAGTCGGTCTGTATCTGGGTACGATAGTGACGAATCGCGCTGGTTAATTGTTCGTAAGTGGCTTGTGCTTGAGTGTCGCCTTCTAAGATTCCTTTTTGATCGAAGCCGCATTTAAGGTCTTCTAGACGAGCGCAATACTGTTCTAATCGCTGCTGAATCTCTTGGCGAGTTTCCATCAGGCGAAGCGTTTCTTGGGAGACTGATTCAAGGGCATCGATCGAGAGAAAAGATTGCATCGGAGTTTCCTTCTATAAAGTAGATGGAGCGTTTTTTGGGACAGAGTTGACCCGTTGTGAATGGGCTAAAATCCAGAACTTATCTAAAATAGAAGCACTTTACTGTATTCAGTTTGCCCATTGTACTGTTTGTTCAATAGATCGCGACTGAGCAAATATTAAGGATACGTAATTAGATTACTAAAAAGTTTGCCAGCAAAATCTCAAACTTTAGAAATCGCAGTAACAGTATTTGATGATTCGGCAAGCCTGATTGTGACTGATTAAGTTACATTCGTTACGAATATCGGGCGATTTGCCACGAACACGATTGCATTTGCCACCAATTGACCGCCGTTTGTTAGTAATGAGATCGCATTCGCCACCAATTGACCGTCGTTTGTTAGTAATGCGATCGTGCAAGTTGTGATCCAGAGAATTTAAGCCGCGATCGCATTACTATTGCAATATTCATTCCTGATAGTATTAACGAAATCATTCCTACACGAAGTATTTCTAGTAAGTGCTTCTACTTAAATTGGCTTCACCGTTGTTCTCTTCTTTAAGTATTATCTCTTAAGCTATTTCTCTCTAGGGGTTGTAATGTTCGTGTGTGATATTCGCTACTTGTTAAATACCAGTATGGCTTGCACAAAATCCCCCTAAGTGTGTGGAGTTCGCTTGTGAAAAATTACACGTTGAGCTTATTTGCTCTTTCGATCTCGCTAGTTGCCCAAGCTCCTGCGATCGCGGTGGAACCTGTCACCACCCAGTCATTGATCAAAGATCAAACGGCGAAATCTAATGCGGCGAACCTTTTACTTGATCCAGTTCCGTCCCTTTCGCGCCCCGAATCGCTCCTTCAATCTCCCGCGAAACCCATCGCCCAAACTCCAGCAGCCCCTTCTCGCGAACAAGAACTCTTAGAAAAGTTACGTCAATTAGAGCAGAAACAACAGCAATTAGAGCAAGAACTTAACGCCCTGCGACAGCAACTTGCACCGAAACCCAATAGCTCGATCGTATCTATTCCAGAACGCCGCCCTCAGCAAGTAGAACTTTCAACACAAGTGCTGTTTCTGCAACCCAGAACTAGCAATATGATGGACTTCGCGATTCTCGATCCGGGAACAGCATTGGCAGTCGATGGAGATGTCGCGAGAGTTAACTATGATGATGTTGCTGCATTACGAGTCGGCTTAACTTACCGCCCCGAAAACACGGGCTGGGAAATCGCCGCGAGTCACGCCTTTTTCAAAACAGAGGGACAACAAAGCGCTGCCCGACCTGCGACCGGGTTTCTCTTTTCGACCTTCACGCATCCCTTTCAAAACGACTCAGCAAACACCGCTGATGCGAGTGCAAAACTGGGCTATCAATCGACCGATTTAGAGATTGCATATAACCTGAATGTCAATCGCAGTATGGGCGTGCGGCTCTTTAGTGGACTGCGCTTTTCGGATGTGAAACAAGAGATGAATGTTGCTTTTAATGGGCGCGACTTTAATCAAGCGATCGCGAGAAGCAAGAATGAATTTACTGGTTTTGGCCCTCGAATGGGTGCACAGCTTGATCTAAAACTTGCATCTGATCTAAAGCTGTTTGGTCGAGGAGCAGGATCATTGCTATTGGGTAATCGATCGACGTTCTATGAGGAAACAGATAACAATGGAACCGATTTGGTCGCGCGGTTTGATCCGGGGAGTCGGCAGCAAGTCGTTCCGGGGCTAGAATTCTCACTGGGGCTAAGTTGGCAGCCGAAAATTGGTCAGCGATCGAATTTCAATTTCAGCATTGGTTACGAGTATCAGCACTTGTTTAATGTGTCAGATTCGATTCGATTTGTTGACTCTGCAAGTCCAGGAGTCTTTACTCAAAGCAAGAATGATCTGAGCTTGCAAGGGCTCTTCTTCTTGTTTGGCATTTCTTCGCAATTCTGAATCGGACTGATGCTATCCGTATTGCTACTCAGTTGTTTGCAAGTTAACAAATCTAAATTGGTAAAACTACGAGTCAGCTCAGAGGAAAATCAGCATAACTTAAGACGTAATTAAGCGACTCTACACGCACGATCGCTAATTGACGAATCCTAAACCCCAACTTTTAGAGCATCATGATGGACTTTGATTCTACTCCGTTATTGTCGATCGATGAAACTTCTCTTTCGCTAGGAACTGTCCTGCGATACTATCAGCTTTCCGGTCGCTTGTTACCCTGGATTCGCGACATTGTTGAACAACACATTACATTCACCGAAATCCAACAGCGGGACGATTTGAATGTAACTTTGGCTGAAGTTGAGCAAGCAGCAGTCGAGATCCGAGTGCAGCAAAAGCTGACTGATGCGACTACGTTTCAGCAATGGTTAGATAGTCAAGGCATGAACTATGAGTTGTTCCAGAATCGGATTGTGCTGAATCTGAAGCTTGAAAAACTCAAATCAAAGATTGCGGCTCCAAACCTGCAAGCCTTGTTTGATGAACAAAAATCAGTGCTAGATCAAGTTGAAGTTTCTTGTGTGGTTTTGGCAGAAGAAGCTCATGCTCATCAGCTTAGAGCACAAATCTTAGAAGCAAATGATTTCGATCGCATTGTGGGCGAATATGCCGTTGCTGATCCGCTCAAAGTGAGTGTGATGAAGAGTGAGATTCGGTTTGGTCAATTGCCTGAAGACGTGCGCGAAACACTCCGCAAGGCAAGTATTGGCGATTTAGTTGGCCCGATTAGCATGGAGCAGCGCTGGTGTGTGTTCCGAGTCGAGCAATTTATGCCCGCAGTGCTTGAAGGACAAATTCAGCGATCGCTTGAGGATCGACTGTTCCAACAATGGCTAGTGGAGCGGGCGCAGGAAGTGTCTGTCAAACTGGGCGGATCGACTGAAACGCAATCTGCGGCCTCATCAAGCACTGTACTCGCAGCGGCTTAGTTTTCTGCAATTTGAACTGTGTGACCTCTGAGAGATAAAGCACCCTCAGAGGCGCAATTTTCGTGCGTCCAAATTTAGCTTTATTCACCTTTCCCGGATACATAGGAGCTTACGTCGTGGAACCCAATCAAGTATATAGCTTGCAATCTGCACTATCTATTGAGCAAAGCTTGCTAACATCCAGCCCGCTTTCGACCTTTGTTCCATCGAGTCGCGCCTTTGTATCTGGACTGTCGCCTTTTGCGAAAGCCTACAGCGCAAGTTCCTCAGCAGAAGCAAAATCGCTGGTGATTGTCGATGGTGCGTTCGCAGCGGATCAGCAACTTCTTAAAGCAATTCACTCTGATCAAGAAGTCGTCATTCTCGATCCCACTCAAAACGGCGTTGATCAAATTAGCAGCATTCTCGCTCAACATCGCAATATTGACGCACTCCACATCATTTCACACGGGAATGCAGGATTGTTGCAGCTTGGTTCGATCGAACTGAGTTTAGAAACGCTCGATCGCAATGCGGCAAAGTTAGCCAGTTGGAAAGAAGCTTTAGCACCGGGCGCGGATGTTCTGCTTTATGCCTGTAATGCTGCGCTTGGATCACAAGGAAATCAATTTATTCAACGTTTAAGTCAGTTGATCGGTGCGGATATTGCTGCATCAGATAACATCACGGGAAATCAAAAGTTTAACGGCGATTGGAATTTAGAAGTTAATACCGGAGAAATTGCGACCAAACTTGCATTTGATCAAGATGCGATCGCGCTTTACGATTCAACTTTAGCAGCGATTTCACCCGATGTTGTGCAAGGACTCAAGACCGGATTGCAGCAGTTTGCAACTTGGAGCGATCGCATCGAAACGCTGTCAGGATTTACTGCCGAAATTCCAGTTGTGGGTGAATCGATCGGGAAAGTCATCGATATCAGTTCATTGCTGAAAAACCAATTCGCTGATCCATTGGCGAACTATCTTGACACTGATACAACTCCAACGGTTGAAGAATTTGTCGATCGAATTAAATCGCTTAGTGCAACCGTCGGAGATCTGACGTTTACGCTCAATCCAGCATCAGTTACCAGTGCATTACTCGGCAAAGACCTAAGCTTCAATCTGAAATTCGAGGCAACACGCACTGTAAAAACTAACTTTGATTTGGGCGAGACTGCGACAACAGACTTTGGTGTGAAGTTGAACGGATCAACAACTGTTGATCTCACTGGACAACTCGTTTTCGATTTTGCTTTTGGTTATGATACTACGCTTGGATTAGCGCCTTCAGAAGCCTTCTACGTCAAGATCAACGAGCTATCTGCAAACGCGATCGCACAAGCGAACAACCTGAACATGGGCTTGGAAGTCGGCTTTCTCGGCGCAGATGTGAAGAATGGCAGCCTCAGTCTCAATGCAAACCTCGCGGCTCAATTCAATGATCCGAATTCAGATAACAAGCTGACTTTAGATGAATTGCAGGGAACTTCGATCACAACGCTTGTAGGATTAACACCGACGGGTGCATTGAATGTAAGTTTGCCTGTTTCGGCACAGTTAGCAGGACTATCGCTCACGGGAACACCGACTTTAACGATCTTGGATGACAATGTATTCACAGGCGCACTTCCCACGGTAGATGTACAAGACTTCGCGCAGTTGTTGAAGTTCAAACAGCTTTCGCCTGCGGATGTGGTTAATCTACTGCGTCAAGTCGGTGGCGCACTGCAAAACGTCTCGGCTGGACTCAATCCAGAAGGTGGAATTCCCTTTCTTAAAGACGGCATTGATACCGTAGTTGACTTTGCCAAGATAGTTGGTGATTTAACCAATGGCTTTTTTGATCAAGTGATCAACACCTCGCGGGATGCTGTACAAACTGGAATCTTAAGCGCAAATGCAAGCTTTGATCTCAAATTTAACAATGAAGTACCGATTACGATCGTAGTTGCGCGAGATACAACTAACCAGAATTTAGATGATTTAGTTGCAGACTTGAATACTGCGATCGCAACTGCAAATCTAACTCAGCGAGTCGTGGCAGAGAGAGCGGGCAATCGCTTGAGTTTGAAAGCGCTGAAATCCGGTGAGATTGTCTCGGTCGTAGCCACAAGTGCAAACACAGCAGTGACCGAACTCGGCTTTAGTACAACCGGGACGAGTGTTGCCGTTCAGAAGTTCAGCACAATTCAAGAATTAGTCGATGAGCTTGTTTTATTGACAGGTTTAAATAAAGCGAGCATTGATGCAAAATATGATGCTGGAACGAACGCACTCACTTTCAGAATTGCCAAGAGTGCTGATTTTGAGAAGTCAGTCAATTTTGATTTCAGCCAAGATATCGATCTTGGTGCTGCAACGCTGAATCTGGCAGGTGGCGCAACTGGACAATTTAAGGTTAATGCAGGCTTCAATTTAGGGCTGGGAATCAATCTAAGTCCGTTGGGTGATGGGTTTGTCTTGACGAATGCAATGACCCTTGACAGCTTGAATGCGGGTGCGGGTGTTCAAAACATTGATGGCAAAGCAGACATTAAAATCACACTGCGCGATGGTAGCAGCTTTGAAGTTGATTTCGATGGTGCGACAACGGTTGGAGATGCGATCGCCAAAATCAACACGGCAAGCAATAGCAAGCTAATCGCCAGCATTAACGCAGATAAAACTGCGTTGAAATTAATTGATAGCACCACGGGAACGACAGCATTTACGATCGTACCAATCAATGATTCTCTAGCAGGATTGGGACTAGGAATTGTTGGTTCTGATATCGATGCCGATGGAACCATCATTGGAGGCGCACTACACGGAGATAGCTTTAGCAAACGAACCTTTTTGACTCAAGATAGCAGCATTTTTGCAAACGCGAAAATTGGTGCGAATGATGTCAACTTGTCCGCAGCCCTCTCAATGCTGGAGATTGGCATCAAGAATGGAACTGCATCACTCGATCTCATTGCTTCTCTCGGCTTAAAAGATCCGACACCGAATGACTTAGGGATTACGCTGAATGACATTCTCAACAATACAAGCACGTTGAGTGCATTGGTTGATCCAACGTTTCAAGTGATGGGCGGAATTACGCTGCCGATCGCAATTGATGGACTCTCAGATTTTGGACTAGAGCTTGGAACGCAGCCCCAAGTAGCGCTCGGCTTCACGCTTGATCCACTTGCATCCGAAAAACTGAAAACGACGGCAACCGTACAAGGATTTCAAGAGATTGTCGATCGCTTCAAAAATTTCTCAGCAAAAGATGTCTTGCGGTTAGTCGGGAAAGCGATTGAGTTCCTGCAAAATGAGGACGCTAAAGCGCTCAACACCAGGCTGCCGTTAGTCAATCAGTCGCTCAATGAATTGCTGGGCTTCCTTGACCCGATCAAAGAAGCTTATAGCGGAATTCAAGACAAGCTCAAAGGCATTAAATCATTGCTCTCCGATAAACTCACAACAATTCGGACAGCATCGACAAATTCAACCTTCTCGAATTCCCTCACTCCAGAAGCTCGTGATCAACTCGCTCAAGCATTAAACCTCCTTGATGGTGCCATCCAAAAGATTCCGACTAGCTTAGATGCGCTAGCAGATATCGTTCCTGCCCAAGTGATTAGTCAGATGGGGGAGGTTAGAAGACTGCTGAACAGCTTGCCCTCTGCGGTTGACAAGACAGCAATCAAAGCAGCATTTGATGGATTTGTGGCAGAGCTTCCCTCGGCTCAAATGATGGCGAAGTTTCTCTTCGAGGCGTTTGGATATGAATTTCCGACATTTGGAAGCGCGATCGTACAAATCGGTACTGATCTAGACAGTGCGATTAAAGGGTTGTCAGGTGGAGCGAAGAAGTCTGACTTTGAGGATGCTTTAGCACAGATCAATCAAGGCATCAGCCAGAACAATCCATTCATACTCGCGCAAGCATTCACAGCGCTCAAAACTGCTATTCAAGACTTAAAAGGGAGTGACAAGGATGCGTTCACTACAGTTCTCTCAAACTTTTCAAAAGCACTCCCTCAAAGATTCTCATTGTCGTTTAATGCAGATAAAGAACTGCTATTCGACTTTGATTTAGACATTGCTCAATATCAGAAGAAAGACATTCCGCTGAACTTCTCACTCGACAATCAAGGCACTCCAATCCCGATCGACTTCCGCACCGAAGGCAAAATCGATATGGTGCTCGGTGCAAGTCTGAATTTAGGATTTGGCTTAGATATTCTCAATGCAACACCGTTTATTCAAGCCTCTACCGGACTCGAACTGTATGCCAAGTTTGATGTATCCGATTTCGGTGTAACGGTTGGATTAGGCGGCGTTGAGGCAAGCCTAGGCAACGGTCAAGGAAAGCTTTCTCTGAAGAATGGAACTGATCCTGCAACCTTCAAACTCGGTCTAAACCCAAAGGAAGCTGAAGCTGGCAAAATTCTGTTTTCAAAACTCGGGCTCAACAGTTTTGTGTTCACGACAGAAGGTAGTATTAAGGTCGAGTTACCCGTTGCTCTTGTCGGTGTTGATGTCGGAACGGTCGGTGCGACTCTAACCGACTTGAAAGACTTCAGCACGTTCAAACTTAATGCTCCTACCGGATTGCTAGGAAGTCTCGCTGCTGGCAAACTCGACCTCAATACGCTGCTGACTGGAATCGATTTATTCTTAGCAGTTCTACAAAAAGGACTCGAAGGCGATGTTCTGAAAAAATTACCGATCGTTGGAAAGAACCTAGATCTCGGCGGAACAGGCTCGTTTATCAAAGACCTACGCGAAAAGTTTCTTGCCCCATTGCGTCAGTTAGTGCAGACTGGGCCCACCAAGGTTGAAGAAGAAATTCAGAAAGTCATTTTTAACAATCTCAATCCATTGGGGATTCTCAAGCTGACTAACAGAGACAGCGATAGTGCGATCAACTTTAAAGATGTCGCGGTTGTGGTTGACATCAACACTGGAGAATTGACGATCGATCTCCATATTGGTGGCGAAAGCGAATTTGAAACTGATTTTAATTTGGGGCTAGAAGCATTCGTCTTTGACTTCAAAACCGCAGGTGGAGTCGAATTAAGCTTAGGGTATGACCTACAAATTGGGTTTGGAGTCAATTTAACCGAAGGCTTCTATCTGAGAGTTCCAACAAACGAACCAGACTTTAAGTTCAATCTGGGAGTCAATCTCAAGAATGGAACTACGATTTCAGCCGATCTCTTCGTCTTGAATGTTGCAGCAACCAACAAACTTCTTGACGAAGCACAAGACAACAAAGACTATAACCGCGACGGCGATAAAACCGATACATTCCAAACGGGCATCAATGGCGAAATTGCCATCGATCTTGTTGATCCGAACAAAGATGGCAAGCTGCTACTCTCAGAGCTTCGCGACACAAAAATCGCGGCAACTCTCAATACCAGTGCGGTTATCTCTCTGAAATTGGAAGCAGGCGTTGGACAGGTTGATAGTCCCATGCCAAAAGTTAGCGCCAATCTCTTTGTAGAGTGGTCGTTTGACAAAGGCTTTGGTGCAGCCGCAGGCACAGGCGAATCAAAATCCCCGATCGTAGCGCTCAACGATCTCGGTTTGGATCTCGGCGACTTCATGACTCGCGCGATCCAGCCCCTGCTGCAAAACGTTAACGAGTATCTGAAGCCAATTCGCCCGGTTCTTGATTTATTAGAAAAAGAACTGCCTGGAATCTCAGACCTTTCTAAACTTGTTGGTCGAGGACCCGTCACATTCATTGATGCGATTAAGCTATTTGGGTCAGGCGGTGCGACGATCGCGAAATGGTTGACGATTGTGCGATCGATTGATTCATTCATTCAAGAATCGGCTGAAACTGAAGGCAACATCTTCATCAATTTTGGCGACTTCAATTTTAGCCAAGACCTGCGTAAATCCGGCAATATTGACCTGGGCAGCGGCAATTTCAACAATGGGGTATCGAGTGTTGATGGTTCGCTCGATCGCTTATCGGGTGGCACAGGCACAGGAGCCGTTTCCAAACTCAAAGGATTGTTCGGAAAGCTCAAACAAATTGGACTTGATTTCCCATTGCTCAGCGATCCTGCCAGCGTTCTCGGTTTATTCACCGGAAAGTCTGTTGATCTTGTGACCTGGAAGATTCCTGAACTCAAAGCAGAACTCAAGTTCTCGCAGAAATTTGGCCCGATCATTCCACCGATTCCATTGTTCGCAACGATCGGCGGAACATTAGGCGTTGCAGCAAACTTCTCGGTTGGATTTGACACCAGCGGACTACAGAAAGGAAACTTCATCAAAGGTTTCTATTTTGGCGATCGAGCAGAGGTGTTTAAAGGCGCAGATATTCCAGAAGTTTCTCTCTATGCCACCTTTACAGCAGGCGCTTCTCTCTCTGTGGTTGTGGCTGAAGCAGGTATCGAAGGCGGTATCAAGGCGAACATCAGTGCAAACTGGAACGACCAGAACAACGATGGCAAAGTCTACATTGATGAACTGCTATCTACTCCGATCGCCTGTGTCTTTGATCTCTCTGGCTCACTCAATGCGTTCTTGAGAGCCTACGGGCGTATCGGCTTTGATACCTTCTTATTCGGATTTGTCACGCTGTTTGAAACAGACATTACGATCGTCGATGTCACCCTATTAGATTTCAATCTCAGTTGCGAAGAGCGCGCCAAGCCTCCGATTCTTGCAGAAGTCGAAAACGGAGTCTTAAAGCTCAACCTGGGCGATCGAGCTTCGAGACGCGGCGCAGACCAAACTGATGGTGATGAAAACTTCAGCCTGAAGCAACTCGAAGCAGGAAAAATCGAAGTCACCTATGCAGGCTATACGCAAGTTTATAGTGGTGTTAGCTCGATCGAGGGAGATGGCGGAAAAGGCAATGATACTATCCTTCTAGACGATTCCATTACCTTGAATGCCACACTCAGAGGTGGAGAAGGCAACGATAAGCTTAAAGGCGGCTCCGGGAATGACAATATCAGCGGCGGCATTGGTAACGATCAACTTCAAGGCGGTGCTGGCAACGATACCTTGGATGGTGATGACAGCAACGATCAGATCGTTGGAGGCGCAGGCGAAGATACTATCCGAGGCGGTACAGGCAACGATAGTATTTCTGGTGACACAGGCGCGAATGATGCTGCGATCGCATTCAAAGACATCATTGATGGCGGGGACGGTAACGACAACATTCGCGGTGATGCTGGCGACGACGAAATCACAGGCGGTGTAGGTCGCGATGTGATCTTCGGGGGTCGAGGCAACGACACGCTTCGAGGCGGTGATGAGAATGATTTAATCGAAGGCGGCGCGGGTGCGGATCAAATCTTCGGTGATGCTGGCGATGATACGCTGTACGGAGATTCCACAACTGCTCCAGATGCAGCTTCAGATGGTAATGATACGATTCGTGGGGGTAACGGCAACGATACGATCGAAGACCTCAGCGGCAACAATCGACTCTATGGCGACGAAGGGGATGATCAACTCAAAGCAGGCGACGGAAACGACTATCTAGAAGGCGGTACAGGCAGCGACACACTCTGGGCAGGTAAAGGAGGCGATCAACTCATTGGCGGTAGCAGCACTGCAATGGCTGGAACTATCGATGGCAATGATGAACTGTATGGAGAAGCAGGCAATGACATCCTGCTCGGTGACAACGGTACGATCGCGCTGAATGGCACTGTGAGCTTAATCGGTGGGGCTGGAGCAGATAAGCTCTACGGCAACGATGGCGACGATGTAATGTTTGGTCAAAGTGGCGATGATTTACTTGAAGGTGCAGCAGGTAATGATGCACTGTTCGGCGGTCAAGGTGCTGATACATTACGCGCTCAAGAAGACGATGACTATCTTGAAGGCGGTGCAGGCAGCGATGTGATCAATGCGGGTGTGGGAAATGATCTGATCATTGGTGGTTCTTCGACCTATCTCCCTGAAAGCGGTGCAGATGGCAATGATTCGATCACTGCCGCAGAAGGAAACGATATTATTCTCGGTGATGATGGCAGGGTTCTGAATAGCACGGGTCAGTCGGTGTTATCGATCGCGCAAATTAGTACGATCGAAACAACTGGCGGTGCTGGAACTGATACCGTCTTTGGTGGATCTGGAAACGATATTATCTTCGGTGGTGGAGGTGCTGACATTCTGATCGGCGATGCCGAGGGTGTGAGCGGTGACGATATCATTGTCGGTGACGAAGGTAGCTGGAGTGCGACACAGATTCGTGCGATCGCAGGTTCTGGAGGTGCAGATACAATCTCCGGCAGCGGTGGCAATGATATCTTGCTCGGTGGTGATGGTAATGACACGATCGCAGGCGATGCAGGAGAAGATATTCTCCTTGGCGATAACGGACAGGTCACGCGCACCCAAGCGGGGGTTGTAACTCGCATTCAAACCGCAAGCGCGAACAACGGCGGAAATGACACCCTATCGGGTGGCGACAATGCAGATGTGGTTCTGGGTGGCTCTGGTGAGGATGCGATTACAGGTGGAACAGATGACGCGATCGATATTCTATTCGGTGACAATGGTGTTGTGGTTCGCGCTGATGGAAGCCCAGAAGCGAACGATGTGTTCTCAACCGATGAGAGCATTGGTGGACAAGACACAATTACAGGTGGACTAGGCAACGATGTAATTGTAGGTGGAGCCGGAGCCGATCAACTTACAGGCAACGAAGGTGAGGATATTGTTCTCGGTGATAGCGGTTACATCACGCGCAACGCAACTAACAGCATTGAGAGCATTGAAACTCGTGTGTCTGCTCAAGGGGGCGATGACACGATCGCTGGAAATGAAGGCGATGACGTTCTGATCGGTGGTGCGGCAAACGATACGATCAACGGTAATTTGGGTCGCGATGTCATTATCGGGGATGGCGGTCGCGTCAGATATAACAATGGTGTGATTGTTCGGATCGAAACCGCTGAACCATTAGCAGGCGGTAACGACACACTCAACGGTAATGAAGAGACAGATACAATTCTCGGTGGCTCTGGTAATGATGTCATCACGGGCGGAATTGATGATGCGATCGACATTCTATTCGGTGACAACGGTGTTGTGGTTCGCACCGATGGAAGTCCAGAAGCAAATGACTTATTCTCAACCGATGAAAGCATTGGTGGACAAGACACAATCACAGGTGGATTAGGCAACGACAGCATTGTGGGTGGAGCGGGAGCCGACCAGCTTACAGGCAATGAAGGCAACGATGTGATTGTGGGCGATAGTGGTTATATCACTCGCGATACAACGAATAGCATTGAGATCATTGAAACTCGTGTGTCTGCTCAAGGGGGCGATGACACGATCGCTGGAAATGAAGGCGATGATATCCTAATTGGCGGTGCTGCAAACGACACGATCAATGGCAATACAGGTTTAGATATCCTCATTGGTGATGGAGGGCGCGTCACATTAGCGAATGACATTGTTCTAAGAATTGCAACTGCCGAACCGACAGCAGGCGGAAACGATATCCTTAAGGGCGGTCAAGGTACAGCGATCATTCTCGGTGGTACTGGTGACGATACGATCGAGGTTGGCACAGATGAGACAAACGACATTCTTCTAGGTGACAACGGTGTTGTGGTTCGTGCGGATGCTTCACCTCAAGCGAACGATATCTTCTCAACCGATGCAACAAACGGTGGTAAAGATACGATTACCGGAGGACTGGGAAATGACATCATCATCGGTGGTGCAGGTGGTAACGATCAATCGGGTGTCGGTGGCGATCGCTTATTCGGTAACGAAGGCAATGACATTGTGATTGGCGATCACGCTTACATCACTCGCAACAGTGCCGATGTCGTTGAAAAAATTGAAACCATCTTCCCGGATCAAGGTGGCGATGACACGATCGAAGGCAATACGGACAATGATGTGCTTCTGGGTGGATTCGGAAACGACACCATCACTGGAAGTACAGGTGACGATGTTGTACTTGGAGATAATGGAAGTCTTGACTATACAATCGATGTTAAGCTCAACACGCTCGATTTGATCAAAACTACAAGCTCTGAGTTAGGCGGCAGTGACACGATCTCAGGAAACGAAGGAAATGATATTGTCTTCGGCGGTGCGGCAAATGACACTCTTTCTGGAGATTTGGGTGATGACATTCTGTTTGGTGACAATGGATTAATCAACTTCGTTCTAGATGGCGATGCCAGCACGATCGATTTAGTTACTTCCTTAGATCCAACCGTTGGCGGTGAGGACAAAATCACGGGCAATGAAGGCGACGATCGCATTTTTGGTGGTGCGAGTAATGACACGATTCAAGGCAATGTTGGACAAGACATTATCTTCGGCGATAATGGCGTTCTCAATTACAGTCTTGTTCAAGGTCAGAATATTCTTGACCTAATGACAACAGATGCCCCTGATGTAGGTGGCAATGATGTGATCGAAGGAAATGAAGGCGACGATCGCATTTTTGGCGGCGCTGGAAATGATCAAATTCAAGGCAACGCGGGACAAGACATCATTCTTGGTGACAATGGCATTCTCGATTACAGAACGGATCAAAATGCCGGCACACTTGAAGCGATTACAACCAGTGCGCCTAGTGTGGGTGGCGATGACACAATCACAGGCAATGAAGGTGACGATCGCATTCTCGGCGGCAGTGGAAACGACACAATCAAAGGTAACGTAGGACAAGACATCATTCTGGGCGACAATGGAACGCTGCTTTATGAGCTTGATCAAGGGAACAGTGTTCTTTCTCAGATTGCCACAATTGATCCAAGTGCCGGGGGCGATGATGCGATCGAAGGGAATGAAGAGAACGATCGCATTCTTGGCGGTAGTGGAAACGACACAATCAAAGGCAATGCAGGAAAAGACATCATTCTAGGCGACAATGGCAGCCTAAGCTATCTCGTAGATCAAAACCCGAATACGCTAGATCTGATTGATACCGACTCACCCAACATTGGCGGTAAAGATACGATCGAAGGCAATGACGACAATGACATCGTAATCGCGGGTGCTGCAAACGATACAGTCACAGGAGATGCTGGAGACGACATTCTGATCGGAGATCACGCCCTCATTCAGCTACAGGACGGAAAGATCAAACAGATTGCTAGCAAAAATCCAGGCATTGGTGGAGATGACCTGATTCTAGGTGGCGAGGGCAACGATTTGATTCTGGGTGGATTCGCTCAAGACAAACTCTACGGCAATGCAGGAAATGACCGAATTCTGGGAGACAATGGGCGATTTGACTTTGCCTTTGCAGGTGATGCGATCGTTAGTGCAGATACCGACCTGTCAACCTTGGATGTGATAACTACTACCGACCCAACTTTGGGCGGCAACGATCGCATCTTCGGCGGCACAGGTGAAGATCAAGTCTTAGGCGGCACAGGTTCAGATTTTGTTGCTGGGGATGATGGGATTGATCCAACCTTTATGGCTTCTAGAAATTGGGCGATCGTCAATCAGGCCGATTTCAATGGCGACGGTTACGCGGATATTGTTTGGCGCGACCAAGTTCGAGGAGATGTCGGAGTGTGGTTGATGAATGGAACTAACATTTTCGACGCGGCGGTCGTCGTACCGGGTGTTCCGCTCAATTGGACAATCCAAAACGTCGGTGACTTTAACAATGATGGCAAAGCTGATTTACTCTGGCGTGATCAAATCAGCGGCGGTGTTGTGGTCTGGCTGATGAATGACACCCAGATCCTCGATGCGAAATTCACCGTACCGAGTGTTCCGCTCAACTGGACAGTCCAGAATGTCGGAGACTTTAACAACGACGGCAAAACCGATTTACTCTGGCGCGATCGTATTAGCGGCGGTGTTGTGGTCTGGCTGATGAATGACACCCAGATCCTCGATGCGAAATTCACCGTACCGAGTGTTCCGCTCAATTGGACAATCCAAAACGTCGGTGACTTTAACAATGATGGCAAAACCGATTTACTCTGGCGTGATCAAGTCGGCGGTGGAGTTGTCGTTTGGCTGATGGATGGAACTCAAATTCTGAATGCAGCCGTTACTGTACCGGGTGTTCCGCTCAATTGGACAATCCAAAACGTCGGTGACTTTAACAACGACGGCAAAACGGATATCCTCTGGCGCGATCAAGTCGGCGGTAGTGTCGTAGTCTGGTTGATGGATGGAACTGCGCTGCTCGATGCAAACGTTACTGTACCGGGTGTTCCGCTCAATTGGACAATCCAAAACGTCGGTGACTTTAACAACGACGGCAAAACGGATATCCTCTGGCGCGATCAAGTCGGCGGCGGTGCTGCAATTTGGTTGATCAATGGAACCGCACTGCTTGATGCAGCCATTACCGTACCAGGCGTTCCGCTCAACTGGACAGTCCAGAATGTCGGAGACTTTAACAATGATGGCAAAACCGATCTGCTCTGGCGCGATCAAATTAGTGGTAGTGCTGCAATCTGGTTGATCAATGACACAGCCCTCCAAAGTGCGGCTCTCTTTAGCGATCGCTCTTTGATTCCTCCCGATAACACCATTCCTTCGGATGACTTAGTGATGGGCGATCATGGCATCGTCTATCAAGCACTCAGGCGCGATCGTAACTATCTCTCGATCGACACTCAAGCCAACGATGGCGGCGGTAACGACATTCTCTACGGGGATCAAGGCGATGATATTCTACTCGGTCAGCAAGGCAACGATAACCTGAATGGCGGTACTGGCGAAGATGATATGATCGGCGGTCACAATGTAATCGGGGGCGCGGATGGAGATGATGCCCTTGATGGTGGCGCGGATGCAGATGTCATGATTGGGGACAATGGCACAATCACTCGCCGTTTGGTGAATGGAGCTTGGCAGCGGTATGTTGCTCCGTTTAACAGTGTGATTCGCGATGTGGTTCGCTTCGATGATGTCGATCGAATCGGAGGGAATGACATTCTGTGGGGTGGAACTGGAGACGATATCATTCAAGGACAGCGCGGAGATGATCAAATTGAAGGCGGTGCTGGAGATGATGAACTTTACGGTCAACTCGGCAACGACAGCATTTCTGGAGGAGACGGTCAAGATACGATTTTGGGAGATGTCGGCATCATTTCGCGAGACTACAACTCTGATGGCACGGCAAGAGTGAACCTAAACGGCTCTTGGCATCGCGATGTCATTCTGACCGATGTTGGTAGTCTGAGCGGAAGTGTGAGCGGTGTCGCTCAACCCGGACAGTTCCAAAATCCAGACTTACTGTTGCTCATGGGCGAATATGATGCAGCAGGAAACAAAGTGCTGGAATCAGGTCAGTGGAAGCTCTCGACTTATCAAGTGTCACTATTTGCGGATGGAAATGACACGATCGATGGTGGCAACGGCGAAGATGCGGTCTTTGGCCAACGCGGAAACGACACGATTCAAGGCGGTTTGGGCAATGACTACATCGAAGGCAATGCAGGCGACGATCGGATTGATGATATCGGTGGCAATGACTTCATTGTTGGGGATGATACGGTCAATCTCATGCCCTTTAATGCCGAGCTTCCAACCGTCACTCGCGGCATTCATCTGATCGAACAATCGGTGAATCTGAACTTAGAGCTAGGCTTGTTTGGCACGATCGTGACTCCAACGATGACCTTAGTTCCGAAGCCGTTCTACGGATTGCTTCCGACTCTGACGCGATCGCAACCGCTCCCGCGCGATAACTCACCGACTCCGATCATCAATGTTCTGCGACGTGCTAACGGCAACAGCCTAAAAGCCTTTGTTTCAGTCGTACCAAATGCAGTCGATCACTTGGATCTTTTAGTAGGTAACGATCGCATTTCGGCGGGAGCAGGATTCGATACTGTCGTCGGTGATAACTATATCAACACCGTTCCATTGCGGACTGGAATCACCTCGATCGACCAAGGTTTCGACTTGATGACGCGATCTCTATATCACTTGATGTATGACTTGCACAATCTCGAACTCGCTGTGACGGGTAGAAGTGGAGCGCAACCGCAAGAATTAACCGTGGGCAGCGATATAATTGATGCGGGCGACGATCGCGATTTGGTGATGAGTGATAACGGGGTGGTGATGAGTGGATTTGCCGTCAGATCTCCAGGAGATGCTGCAACCTTGAGCCAGCAAATCCTGGATCTCCAGCAAGTTCTCACAGCGTTCAATACAACTGTAAATGTTGTCTCTGCACCATTAGGCGGAACTACGACTCAACCGTATACTTTCGCGATCGGGAATGATCAGGTCGGTGGCGGCGGCGGAGATGACAAACTGTTTGCAGACGACACGCTGATTTTAGAGCCGATCTTCCGCAATCCGAACTATGTTAGAGGCTCATTCTGGAACTACAGTTTAATCGGAGCAAATAAGCCCGCTCGATCGGATCTGCGCGAGTTCAATCTGAAGCTTGGTAATGACACAATGAGCGGCGGAGATGGCAATGATTTCATGGTGGCAGGTTACGCAAACTTGATTCTGCCATTGGTCGATCGAGCGCCGCAGAATAACGTCGATCGCGCTCAACTCCAGCGAGATCTTGAACTTCTAGGGGAAGATGCGAAGTCATTTATTCGTGACCTGCATACTACGACGCATGGCATTATCTATCCGAATGCGAATCAATCGCACACTCTGATTGCTGGAAACGATACCATGAACGGCGATCGGGGAGATGACATCATGGTTGGTGACAACATTACTTTGATGATGCCGATTATCAATCGCCAAATTGATCTCAACTTTGAACTGAATAAGAGCTTCTTAGACTACGGCGAAGAGGAGCATAACTTTAATCAGGCATTCCCGCATCAATACAATTTCATCTATCGCACTCCTAATACTGGAGTAACTCAGCTTGGAGAAGACACGATGTTTGGTAGCGATGGTAATGACATTATGTTTGGGATACGCGGCATTGATCAGATGAGCGGAAACAATGGTGATGACTACATTTTTGGAGGTGCAGAAACCGACGGACTCGATGGCGGCACAGGAACAAACATTGTTCGCACCACTAACCCAAGTGCAGCCGATTTAACTGTGATCAATCCCACAATTCGGACTGCTCTGTTCACCTTGTTTACTCCCGCAGTTCAAAGAACGATCGTAGAACTTGATCAATCGAAGAATAATTTGACGATCTCTGGAGATCTGATCATTAACTTCCCAGATTAGAATTTCTTGAATCTTGCTCCCTTCTCTCTCCAGGGAGCAGGGTCGGGAATGAGGGCAGACCGAGTTTATGACTCATTTAGAATTGGTATCTCTAATTCATCGATACTTTGAAAATCGGTCTGTATTTTGGTAGGTTTATCCTAGCTGACCTATCACGCTTTATGTCGAAGCTTCGATTCGGAATGACTCCAACCACCCAGAACGACGATCTGTCAAACTCACTGATTTCAGCCTCCAGTGAAACTGGAATCGTGCTGCAACTCGCAGACGGCTCGATCGCGGCGTGCAATAGCGCAGCCCAGCAAATTTTAGGAATGACGATCGACCAGCTCCAAAGTGCGTCGTCTACAAGTTCGCCCTGGCAGACCATTCACCCCGACAGCACACCGTTTCCCGGTGAAACGCATCCAGCAATGCTGGCACTCCAGAGCGGGGAACCCTGTCTAAACGTTGAGATGGGTTTCTACAAGCCCGATGGCAACTTGGTTTGGATCAGACTCGATGCCCAACCTTTATTCCAGCGTGGGGAAGCCAAACCGTATGCGGTCACGGTGACGATTACTCCATTATCCGTGCCCCCGCAAACCGCTAAACCTCAGAAAATCGAAGCAAAACAGCAATCTCTATTGGCGATTCTCGATGCGAGTTCTGATTTTATCGGGTACGCCACGATCGACGGACAAGCGATTTTCGTGAATCAAGCCGGGCGTGAGTTAGTCGGGCTAGACGAAGCTCAAGTAACGCAAACCGCCGTGATTGATTATTTCTTACCTAGAGACAAAGCGCGGGTACAAGCAGAAATTCTTCCCGTTGTGATGCGCGAGGGCTACTGGAAAGGAGATTTTCGCTTTCGCCATTTCAAAACAGGTGAGATCGTTCCGGTCGATTACCATTTATTTTTGCTGAAAGATTTGCAAACCGGAGAGCCAACGGGAATCGCTACGATTAGCCGCAACATTCACACTCGATTTGAACTTGAAGCCGAACGAGAATGCAATGCCAGTCAGTTAACCGAAGCCAACGTGCAGCTAGAGCATCGCAATCATGAACTATCCAACCTCAACGAAGAGCTAGAGGTTGCCCTCGAAGAAGTGCAGGTTGCTGAGGAAGAATTAAGTGAGCAAAACACTGAACTACGACGCGCTCAAACTGCCCTCGGTAAGGCGCTGCAACGCTTGACTTTTCACGTTGAAAATTCGCCGCTTGCTGTGATCGAATGGGATCAAAACTTCCGTGTATCGCGTTGGTCGTCTGAAGCGGAGCGGATTTTTGGCTGGCAAGCTACTGAAGTGATCGGGCGGGGATTTAGTGATTGGCGATTTGTGCATCGCGACGATTTGGAGCGAGTTCAACTCCATACGGCAGTGTTAGCAGACGGCAGTGAACAGCGAGTCGTCATGCACAACCGTAACTACACGAAACTCGGTAAGGTCGTGCATTGCGAATGGTACAACTCCGCATTAGTCGATCGAGCGGGCAATTTAGTTTCAATTTTGTCGTTAGCGCTCGATGTCAGCGATCGCGTCCGCATTCAAACCGAGCTACGTGAAAGTGAAGCCCGATATCGGGCGCTAGCCGAAGCGATTCCCCAACTCGTCTGGGTAACGACTCCGGACGGACAAAATGAATACGTCAATCAACAATTTTGCGATTTTGCCGGCTTAAGCGAAACACAATTGTTGGACTTAGATTGGCTGGAGATTATTCATCCTGACGATCGCGATCGCACGCGCGATCGATGGTTAGCCTCAGTGACAAGCGGTAACTTCTATGAAATTGAGTACCGTTTTCGCTGCTTTGATGGAACGTATCACTGGTTCTTAGGTCAAGGTGTCCCATTTAGAGATGAACAGGGACAAGTCGTGAAATGGTTTGGCACTTGTACGGATATCGACTCGCAAAAGCAAGATGAAGCAGAGCGACTGCAATTGATCGATCGAGAACGCAAAGCACGAGAAGCGGCAGAACAAGCCAATCGCATCAAAGATGAATTTTTGGCGATCATATCGCATGAACTCAGAACGCCGCTCAATCCGATTTTAGGCTGGTCGCGACTGTTGCAAAACGGGAAACTCACGCCCGCTCGAGCCGCAGAAGCATTGAACACGATCGAGCGAAATGCTTTGCAACAGGCGCAACTAATCGATGATCTGCTCGATGTGTCAAGGATTTTGCGAAATAAACTGACTTTGACAATCTCACCTGTCGATCTAGTGATGATCGTGATGGATGCGATCGAAACGGTGCGATTTGCAGCCGAGGCAAAATCGATTCAGCTTCAAGCATCGGTTGTGGCAAACTGGGGGACGCTCCTAGGGGATTCCAGCCGGTTGCAGCAAGTCATCTGGAATTTACTCTCCAATGCGGTGAAATTCACGCCAGAAGGGGGTCGAGTTGAGGTGCGGCTAACTCAGGTTGATTCTTTTGCTCAACTGCAAGTGATTGACACTGGAAAAGGCATTGCACCTGAGTTTTTGCCGCACTTGTTTGAAACGTTTCGGCAAGAAGATAGTTCTACCACCCGCAAATTTGGCGGACTCGGACTTGGTTTATCGATCGCGCAACAGCTTGTGGAGCTACACGGCGGGAGTATAACTGCTGAGAGCTTGGGCGTAGGGCAGGGTTCAACTTTCACGGTACGATTACCGATTTCAGCGCATTCCGTCGATCGTCCGACACCTGCTGCGGTCGAGCGCCAAAATCTCGATTTAAGCGGTGTTCGTATTCTTGTCGTCGATGATGTGCAAGATTCGCGGGAATTTGTCGCGTTTGTGCTGGAGCAAGCGGGTGCGATCGTAACGACTGCACCTTCGGCAGTTGGAGCATTAAATCAGCTAATTCAGGTGAATCCCGATGTGATTGTCAGCGATGTGGGAATGCCTGAGTTTAACGGCTACGAACTGTTACAGCGGATTCGTCGAGATTTTCCATTGTTTCAGTCTACTCCAGCCATTGCGCTGACCGCTTATGCCACCGAGGACGACCAGCGGCAAGCGATCGAATCGGGATTCGATCGACATTTAGCAAAACCGATTGATCCAGAAACGTTGATCAACACGTTAGCAACACTGGTGAACCAGCCTACTTAGCCTTGGAACAAGTTGAACCTCATAGAGTCCTAAAGCTAGGTATTTTAATATTATTTTTCTGCTTACTCTGTCTCGATAAGCTGTTCGAGCAGAACTAATCAGAAATATCGCGCTTGGAGATATTGCTTTAATTCTCTTAGTATTTGACCTGGTGCAAATCAATTGACTGATCAGGGTGTTGATAATGATTTCTTGTCTATCTACCAAGGTGAACCTGATGCCCGCATAGAAACTAGAACATGATCTTCGAGTCGAACCGCTGCCCGGATTACAGCTCCGTAGAGAATCACCCTTGTAATAAATTATCTTCTCGATCTAAAACCCTGCTCAATTCTCAAACTGTCAATCCAGAGCGAATGACAGATTTATTGTCCTACTCAACTTGCGATCGCTTAGAAACCACTCGACGAAAAACCCAGGAAATCAAGCAGGTTTTTCTATTTACCAACCCAACTGCTTCAGCGAATCAACCCATCAAAGCAGCATTCGTTAAGCTCCAAAATCAAGTAGCGACAGAATTGAGGTCACAAGGCTTTACGGTTCTAGAAGTTCCAACGGGGCTAGAATTTACCGAAGCGATCGCATGGATTAACCGTCGTGCAAGCTCTAGCGATGTGGCGTTATCGATTCAAACCGATGCCTTTTCTAATCCTGATGCACGCGGAATCGCTGCTTTCTATCGTGCAGGCAATCAAAATCGGCGACAGCAAGCAAGGCAACTGATCGACCAGATTTTGACGAATGTTCCAAACTGGGTCGATCGAGGTGAAAGACCTGATACTGACACCGCATTTGGTAGCCTTCCTTTTATTCGCCAAGCGAAGATTCCCGCGATTGTACTATCAGTCGGCTTTGCCACAAGTCCACAGGATCGAGCGATTATTGTGAACGGTGCGAGTGCGATCGCAAAAGGAATCGCGTCAGGAGTTGCGCTCTGGAGTCGCACCCCATCCCCGGTTAATTTCAGCGTGAACGGCAAAACTTACGATCGCAAAGGTGTGATTGTCGAAGGTAACGCCTATCTGCCAATTGAACTGTTGAACCAGCTTCGGATTGATATCCAGCGTCCTAGAGCGGCTCAGTTGCTCACCGATAATAATGTCACTTACATTCGAGCGATTGACTTGCGAGCATCAGGCGTTGCGGTCGGTTGGAACTCAACTCGTCGAACTGTCGTTTTACGAACAATGCCACCTTTGAACCTGAGTAAACTTAGCCGCATTATGGGACGGGGTTATCTCTCGAAAAATACCTTAAAGGCATTTTTACAACAGAACAATCCCGAAGCACTCGGAGCTTTTCCCAAAATCGCTGAGTTGTATTTAGAGGAAGCGTCGATCGAAGGAGTCAATCCAGATATTGCATTCACGCAAGCCTTGATCGAAACCAATTTTTTTCGCTTTGGCGGCAAGATTCAGCCGAGCCGAAACAATTTTGCAGCGTTGAGCGAGGTAGGCAGTGTTTCAGAAAGTGCTGTCTTTCCCAACGTGAGAACCGGGGTGCGTGCCCACATTCAGCTATTGAAAGCTTATGCGAGCATGGAGCCATTTGCTCAAGCGATCGTGACTCCCCGGTTTCGCTTCATTGCACGCGGAATTGCGCCCCGAATCGAGCAGTTGGAGCGTTACTACTCAGATGATCCTTTCTATGCAGAAAAGATTCTGGCAACGCTTGGACAGCTTTATCAGTATCAATTTGCTCGATCAATGTAAAAGATTAGCGATCAAGAAACCCGTTGTACGAAAAGAAACCACAGAATAGACGAAAGTTCTACCTTGCGAACACCCTCTAAATCGAGGAACTGTGTATAATCAGTGCCAACCGCTCGGATAAGTTCGATTCAGTTGATCGATAAAGGCTTCTAATCTAAGCGTTTGGAATGACCTCGATCGAAAACAGATCTGAATCCTGCGATCTGCGACAATCTTCGCTAATATTGGTGTTCGCTCTCGACATTAGCGCCTTACTTTCGGTTCTCTACCCGCTACTTTCGGTTCTTTTACTCTCTAGCCCGAATGACTGCTGTGCCCCTTCCTCGTCCCTCTTCTCAACCCCCTGAGCGCAACAACTCAGGTTCCCCCGATGTTACGCCAGTGTTTGCCCTCAAGGAACTGGTGGCACGTCTCAATCGAGAGCAGCATAAAATTCAAGATTTGCTGAGTTCGCTCGGTTTTGCGCTTCGGAGTTTTAGCAATTTAAATCAATTTCTGGAACTGATTCCGCTGATGGCGAGTCGGGTTACTGATGCTGACGGTGGAGCGCTGATTTTGTTCCGCCCCAATGGTCAGGTGAAATTAGAGCGCCTGCATTGTCAGGATGCGGTGTGGGGTCAGGAATTGCGTAAAGGACTGGAGATCGCCACGCGTCAGATTACTGCATCTCTAACAGGACTGCCACCCGGTGAAGCATTAGCCCGATCGACACAAGTCGTTGCGATGCTCGATCATCAAATCACTCGGCATTTAGGCGGTGCAATCCAAATTTTTGGAACTGGAATTCTCGTTAGAAACAACGAACGCGGTCGGCTCTACGTCTTTAGTCGAGAACCCGATTATGCCTGGACAGAAACGCGCCAAAAACTCGTGCGGCTCGTGGCGGATCAAACAGCAGTCGCGATCGAGAATGACGAACTCACGGTCGAACTGAAGAAAAAAGAACGACTCGATCGCGAACTCGAAATCGGAGCTGATATTCAGCTTCGTCTCTTACCGCGTCAATGTCCGGCGATCGATGGCATTGAACTCGCTGCTCTGTGTAAAACTGCGAACCGTGTAGGCGGCGATTATTACGACTTTATTCCCGCTGATTATGGACAAACTCGCAAACCGAATCCGAATAACTCTGACGGAAAATGGAGTTTAGCGATCGGGGATGTGATGGGCAAAGGTGTGCCAGCGGGTCTAATCATGACGATGACGCGCGGAATGCTGCGGGCTGAAGTACTAAATGGTCACTCTCCAGCGCGAATTTTGCAGCATCTCAATCAGGTCATGTATGCCGATTTAGAAAACTCGAATCGCTTTGTGACGCTGTTTTATTCTGAGTACGATCCGAAAACTCGCTTATTGTCTTATAGCAATGCGGCACACAATCCGCCGCTACTCTGGCAGGCGGAAACGAATACGATCAAGCGCCTCGATACGCATGGAATGCTGATCGGTTTGGATATCGAAACTCAGTTCCAAGATGCTCAGATGCTATTGGAACCGGGAGACATCATCATCTACTACACCGATGGTTTTACCGATGCGGCAAATCAGTATGGACAACGGTTTGATGAGGAAAATCTGATCAGTGCGTTTCGGTGGGCGTGTCAGCATTTCGACGATCCGCAGCAGATTCTAAAATATCTATTTGATTGTGTGCAGCAGTTTATCGGCGTGGGCAATCCGAACTCGGATGATATGACTTTGGTGGTGATGCGAGTTAAGCCTGTTTGATTGAGAAACGACTCGCCAAGTTCATGCCTCGAATACCGTAACATCACTGAGCAGGCACGATCTCTGGTTCTTGAAGCAACAAGAGCAAGCGACTCATCGAAATTGTTTCCATTGCATAAGTCATCCCTTGAGAATCGGCAAAATCAATCAGGCAAGCCTGATCATCAAATGTTATCAGTACGGTTCCAATCTGTCCGCGCCGTAGCAAAATTGGCTGATGTGTCGTCTTATAAGTTGCTGAAGTATTTTCCGTTAGCGCAACCACATCGTATTCTTGAAGGGCTGTCATGAAAATCTCCTTGGCGATCTACAAGATGAAGTTGAGCATTTTTACCGTTGGGCAATTTCATTCAAAGCGTTCGGTCGATTGCTATTCTGGATAAGCCACTTTAGCATCACGCACGATCGTTGACTCAGAATCCCCGCCAACTCGCATTTCTCGCACTCCGGGTAATCCAAAAAGGAGCCTTTGCCGATGTTGCTGTTGATCAAGCCTTGCATCGCACTGATGTCACAGTTCTCGATCGACGATTGTTCACCGAATTAGTTTACGGAACGATCCGCCGCCAGCGAACGCTAAATGCGCTGATCGATCAGTTTGCCAAAAAGAAAGATCAGCCGCCCGATCTGCGTTTGATTCTGCAACTGGGATTGTATCAGCTGCGCTATCTTGACCAAATTCCAGCATCAGCCGCTGTGGATACCAGTGTTGAACTCGCAAAGCAAAATAAGCTAGGCGGACTAACGGGCGTTGTGAATGGACTATTGCGACAGTATTTGCGATCGCAAACAGTTCTCCATACCGATCCGCTACAACTCCCCGAAGATGCGATCGCGCGAATCGGAACCGTGCAAAGTTATCCCGATTGGATCGTGCAGGTATGGTGCGATCAATTCGGCATCGAGAACACCGAAAAGCTGTGTGAATGGATGAACCGCCCGCCGCAGATTGATTTACGAATCAACACTTTGAAGACCAGCCTTGATCAAGTTGAAGCGGCAATGCTGGCGCAAAATGTAAAAGTCGATCGCATTCCAAACTTACCTAATGCACTTCGATTACCTTCTGGCGCAGGTGCGATTCACAACTTACCCGGCTATACAGAAGGTTGGTGGATCGTGCAAGATAGTAGCGCTCAGTTTGTGAGCTATCTCGTTGATCCACAACCGGGAGAGATTGTCGCAGATGCGTGTGCGGCTCCAGGTGGAAAAACAATGCACCTAGCGGAACTGATGCACGATCGAGGAATCGTCTGGGCGATCGATAAAACAGCATCTCGTTTGAAAAAACTCCAGCAAAATCTCGATCGCTTATCTCTCACTGCGATTCAAACCTTGACCTGTGATAGTCGCAATGTTCCACAGTTGAAAGGACAGTGCGATCGCGTTCTGGTTGACGCTCCTTGCTCTGGTCTTGGAACCTTAAACCGCCACGCTGATGCACGTTGGAGACAAACTCCGCAAAGTGCGGCAGGACTTGCAATCCTTCAGCAAGAAATTCTCACCGAAGCTGCAACCTGGGTAAAACCACAAGGCGTATTAGTTTACTCAACTTGTACTTTGAATCCGATTGAGAATGAAGCGGTTGTCGAGCAGTTTTTAGCAGAAAATCCACAATGGTCGATCGAACACTCTGATCTGCTTCCAGAACTCACCACTTCAGAAGGTTGGATCAAAGTTCTGCCGCACTGCCACAATATGGACGGGTTCTTTATGGTCAGACTAAAACATGGATGATACAAAAACGCTGGTTAAAATCCTCATCGGAGTGGCTTGGCTCGACGGAAAAATCCAGCCCGACGAACGATCGTATCTTCAGCGCATTGCTAAGGAAAAAGGAGTAGACAACGATCGAGAAATTCAGCCGATTCTCTACGAACTGCGATCGGTCAAATCCGAAGAATGTTATCAGTGGGTACAAGACTATTTAGGCGAACATCCGACTTCGGAACGCTGCCACCAATTGATCGAAGCGATCAGCGGATTAGTCTATATTGACGGCTCGATCGATAGTGAAGAAGCAAACCTACTTACACGACTTCAGATTCTCGAATCCGAACCCGCATCCAGTTTGCACACAAAAGTCATTGCAACAATTCGCAAGCTCTATCAGCATGGAGTCTCAAAAATTGAAAAGCTCTGAACGACAATCCAGAGCTTCGACTAAATTAAATACCGGGCGTTTCTTCTTTTTGAACTTCAGGAACGACATCGGGGCGATCTTTATCTTCCCAACCGACGGGGCGCTTGGAGTTGTACCATGCGATCGATCCGATCGAAACGGCTGCAATAAAACCAACCACATAAACGGCTGTAAACGACGCCGGAAATTGCATTCCAGGCTTTGTTGCGACTTCTAATAGCAAATTCATGTAAAATGCTCCTTTGAATTTTTTACTAGCACCAGAGTATCAAAGCCATCATACCAGGGCATCTTTCGACAGTTCGATTCGTGACTGGAAATCGGGTAATTTGCCCTAGTTCCCAGGGGGAGGAAGGGGATCACTCGATGCAGGCGCAGGATCAGCCTCACTGGGGGCAACGGGTTCAGGGGCCGCAGGTTCAGGGGGAGGAGCGGCAGCGGGAGGTTCAGGAGGGGGAGCAGCTTGAGGCGGGGGGGCAGGTTCAGAATACCTTGGCTCTGAGTAAGTGGGTTCAGGCGCAGGTTCTTCGTAGTAGCGTCGTCTGCGGGGCTGTTCTTCTGTTGGGTCAGCCCCTTGACCCAGAGATCGAGTCCGATTCGGTTTCACAGGCTGCGCTTTGATCGTGCCCTTACGGTCTTCGATGTTGTTTGGAATTTCAGCGAATTTCTGCACGGGCATTCCCTGGACGGCTTCTTTCATGAATTCGTGCCAGGTGTAAGCCGCTGTGCCACTGCTTCCCCAGGTGGGCGAATTGTCATCGTTGCCCAGCCATACGCCTGTTACGAGTTGAGGCACGTAGCCGATAAACCACAAATCACGCGCGTTCTCAGAGGTTCCAGTTTTTCCGGCAACGGGTCGATCGAGTTGTGCCGCGCGTCCGGTTCCAGCGGAAACCACACCCCGCATCATCCAAGTTGTAATCGCAGTGGTTTCGGCATCTAAAACGCGCTTCGGTTTGAAGTTGGCATCGAAGAGAACTTTGCCTTTACGATCGACGACTCGCCGGATCGCGTGAGGGGCAATGTAATTCCCTTGCGCTGCAAAAACGCCGTAAGCACTGGTTAATTCCAGCGGATTCACTTCATACGCACCGAGCGCTAGCGCATAAGTCGGCTCCATTTTTGAACCGATACCCAGACTGCGGGCGAGATTGATCACTGGCTCAAATCCGACATCAATTAGCACTTTTACGGCGATCACATTCACCGAACTGGTCAACGCCGATCGCATACTCAACCAGCCGGAATACTTGTTGCTGTAGTTTTTCGGCTGATAGCCATCGACCGTAAACCGTTCATCGAGATAAGACCGATTGGGAGAAAATCCGGCTCCGATCGCGGTCGCATACACAAACGGTTTGAAGGTCGATCCCGGTTGCCGCTGTGCTTGAGTCGCGCGGTTAAACTGGCTGTCTTTGTAGAAATCGTAGCCGCCGACCATCGATCGAATTTCACCATTGCGCGGATCGATCGACACCAGTGCCGCTTGATTGAAGCCTTCAGCATTTCCATCGATCGTGATGGCATTTCTGATCGCTTTTTCTGCCACTTTTTGCCATTTCGCGTTCAGCGTCGTTTCAACCGTTACGCCCCCTGCCGCGATCGCTTCTTTGGGAACTAGTTTTTCAAGCTGCTGCTGAACGTAATAGGTGAAATAGGGCGACGTGCTTTGGATATTCTTTGGAGTACTCGGCTTAACTGCAAGTGTCTCTGCTTGTGCCGCCTGCGATTCTGCTTCGGTGATATATCCCGCGACGACCATTTTATCGAGAACTACGTTTCTCCGTTCCTGCGCCTTTTCTAAGCTCACTAGCGGAGAATACAAACTCGGAGCGGGAGGCAATCCTGCGATCGTCGCCATTTCTCCAAGCGTCAACTGATCGACCGATTTACTGAAATAAATCCAAGCCGCATCCGCTACGCCGTAAGCATTTGACCCGAGATAAACGAAATTGAGATATTTTTCGAGAATCTGCTGCTTATCGACAGTGCGTTCAATCTTCTGAGCGATCAACGCCTCTCGCACTTTTCGACCAATACTGCGATCGTCTTGGTCGAGAAACACAATTCGCGACAACTGCTGCGTCAAAGTACTTCCACCTTCGACCACATCGCGCGAGGTCAGATTGCGAAAAACCGCCCGCCCAATTCCTTGAACATCGATGCCGTTGTGATCGTAGAACCGCCGATCCTCAGAAGCCACAAATGCCTGAACCAAACGATTTGGGAGTTTGTCAACGGGCATTTTCTCTCTGGTTGCAGGCCCAAGTTGATGCAGGACTGAACCATCGGAGGCACGAATCGTCAACGTTCCAGGACGAGCGAATGATTTGAGTTCAGCCGGATCAGGTAGGCTCTGGTCAACTCCGATCGAAGCGACTCGGAGCGCACCGATGCCCCCTAAAACCACAACGCTACCAACAATCCAGTTTCGCGCCTTCCGCGCCTTCAGGGGTGCCGGAATCTTTTGCCCCAGCGCATCTAACCGAGTTGTTGCCCCATCTAGCCAGTTGCGAAATCCTGCCAAACGGGGATTCTCCATCAGCTTCACTACACTCCGCCGCGCCCGTTGTTTTCGGGTCGATCGAGATTTTCGCTTCCTTTCGTCGGTTCCGTCTGTCATGGAGTCCAGCCCTGTTGGGGATTGATCAATCTGGGTCGGTTTCCTGTTGCGCTTCGAGCTACCCTTTGCCACAGTCGTGCCTCACACAAAAAAGCTGCGATTTTGCTGCTAGTTTTCCGCAAGAACCAGGCTTAACCCTTGTTACATTGACGGAAAGGAACTCCCGCGTCAACCGTGCTACCCCGAATTGAATATCTTCCAATGCGGAGTCAGAAGACATGGCAAAACTCGTAGAATTACTGACGATTAGTTTACAAGACTTTAGGAATTTTTCGATCGCGCTCCCCAGATTTTCTCGCTTGCGGTTTGTCATCCGGAGCGCGCGATCGATTTCACACGCCAGCGTGTCCAAGTGCTAGAGCCGTCACCAGCATCCCAAACACCAAAAACGGTTGGGCACTAGCTTGATATTTGACATCGTTCTGGATCGGATCACGCAGAAAGTACATATCCTGAAAGGTGATCTGCGGAATAATCAGCAGAATCAACAACGTCGCGTACAGATTTTCATGCACCGACATCAAGTAACCCGCGACACCTGCTTGAAACACATCGATCATCAACACACAGATCCAAGCCGCTCTCGTCACGCCAAACACCACAGGCAGCGATTTCAGCCCTAATGTCCGATCGCCTTCGACGCTTTTGAAGTCATTGACGATCGCAATTCCCAATCCCGAAAAACTGTAGAACAACGTCAGCGCAATAATCGTCGGATTCAGATCGCCGAACAGTGCGTGACCCGTCCACCACGGAATTGCAATATAGCTTGCACCGAGCGCATAGCAGCCCAGCCAGCCATTTTGCTTCAGTTTTAAAGGAGGCGCAGAGTAGATGTACGACAAAAATGATCCCGCAATCGCTAACACTGTAATCGTGGGGAAGTCGTGCCCTGCCCAGCGATCGAGAACATACGCCAACCCAACGCCACTAAACAGCAGCAGCCAAATTTGGATCACTACTTGCGGCAGCGGAATCGCGCCGGATGGAATCGGGCGATAAGGCTCGTTAATGGCATCAATTTCTCGATCGTAGTAGTCGTTCATAATCTGCGTGTAGCCCGTGAGCAAAGGGCCCGCGAGCAGCATACAAGCCGCCGATTTCAGCACATCTTCTAAGACCCAGTGATAGTTCCCCGATGAAGCTGCACCGCAGAGAATTCCCCACATTAGCGGAATCCAGGTAATCGGCTTCATCAGTTGCAGTCGAATCTTCCAAATCGAGGATTCTTTGACATCAGCCCCTTTCATACCGAGAAGTTGACGAGTTTTGGCAGAGCGATTTTTCGCTTGAGAGTTCGTGGTCAGGTCAGGAGAGTCAGTCATAAGAATTTTAAAAAGAAATAATGAGGTAGCCGTCTTGGAATTTTGCGCCGCTCACAGGTTGTCCCCGCAGTGCGGCAGGCAAATCGATATTTCGTCGCTGATCACCTGCTTCGATCGTGATTTCCGTTCCGTACTGAGTCAGCTTGACTTGCTTTTTATCAAACCCCGGCAAGAATAAGCTTACTTTCCTTTCAGCGACATTGACCGCGATCGGGCGTGGCGCTTCAGCAGCCCGATCGAAGTCCGGTAACGCATCGATCAGCGGTTGCCAATCGTTGACCGCCTGAATCGGAATCGTAGAAACCGAGAGCAGCTGAAACGTTTCGCCTAGTGCAGCAGAATCGGTCGATCGATTAAGCAAAATGCCGCCCACGGTTAGCCCAACTTGTTGAGCGCTTCCCCAGAGATATTTTGCAGTTGCGATCGCGCTTTCGTCTTCGGTTGTGACCAAATAAGCCGCCATACGTTTCGGATCGTTGACCGCTTGCTTACCTTGCTCTAACAAGTCGTTCACTTGTCCGGTCGGTTGAGCAAAGTTATCCCCCGCAAAGTTGACGTTGGTAAAAATCGCACCCGCAACAGGTTGAATAAACGGTGATAACGTTCTGCCCAAATCCGAATCGACGAACACTTGACGAAACCGCCGAATATACCAGCTTGCCACTTCAGCCGTTCCGATCATTCTCAGCGTGTCCTGATTGCCTGCGCCATCGTACACGATCGCATCATAGCGATTACTTTGATTGAACTCCCGCAGCGCATTCAGCGCCAGAAGCTGATCCAATCCTGGAAAAACTCCCAATTCTTGCCCAAACACATTTTTGAAAAACGGAGTGCGGAGATACTGCGCTTCAAGCTGTTTGACTTGATCCCAACTGCGTTCGAGGAGCGTCGTCGTCTGGAGTTGAACCGCACTCAAATTCGGCGCAATCTCTTGTGGATCAGCGCCCACCGTTGCCCCAACCGCCACCCCAAACGCCGGGCTCGAATCCTGTCCAACTAATAAAACGCGCTTACCTTGATTCGCAAACTTTTTTGCCGCTGCGACTGCAATCGTGGTGCGTCCAGTCCCGCCCTTACCCAAAAACGTCAATATAAAAGCCATATTCAATGCCCGAACAAATATAGAAGGAGCCAGAATCCAAAAACCGAGAATGTAACTCCCGACCCTCGACTTCCAACTCCCTTATGGTATCTACTGCCTGAACTCTTAGAAACGATCGATTAGTCGTATTGCTCTAATTCGTCTTCAAAGAACCAGGTCGAATACTTGTCTTCAAACTGAACTAACATCCCAACCCCTTTGCCGTCCACGACTTTGAATTGACGTACAACTCCAGTCGCTCCGAGCTTTTTAATCACCTCTTGAGGCACACGATCGCGCAATCGACGAACGCGAACTTTTTGACCAATTTCCATTACTACTTTCAATACTTGACCATCCAGAAGTGTACCAGAATGTTGCAACTTATTAAGCCCAGGTCAAGACTAAAGCCGTTGTCTACGGGGTCTGACCCCTCATCAACCCGGCTTAAAAAAGAATGTCAAGTGTGAGAACACGATGAATTCGAAACGACTGACCTGACGCTATTGTTGAGACTTCTGAACGCAATTGAAGGAATTTTAGGGCAATCTACAAGGAGAATTGTGAAAGCAGACCCTTAAAGCTTCTTTCACAATTCTCAAGCCTGGATTTGATCAGCGTGAGGCATCGCCATGTCGGTTAACGTGAAAACGATTTTGAAATCTCCTCTCATGGTTGGGGCGTGTCTCACCGCAACCGTTACGCTTGCTGGAACCGTTTATGCAGTGACCCATCCTCGATCGATGGTCAAACGTGCAGAAGCAGCGCAATCGGTACAAGCGAGTTGTAAAACGATCGTATTTGATGCGAAACCGCCGCTGAATGTGCGGGACACCCCAATTGAGCGATCGGGAAATATCGTCGCCTCTTTGGAGAATGGCGAAATTCTTACGGTTATCGGGGAACACGATGGCTGGCTGAAAATTAGCGAACCTGCTCCAGGCTGGGTGTATGAAAATCTAACCCGTAAGACTTGTGCAAGTGATCCACCTACAGCAACGCTAACCCGTAAACGCATTACTGATCCCGTTTTGGCGACTCTGCCCGATGAGCCAGGAAGCCGACTTTACCGAGAAGCGGTATCTCAGTTTCAATCAGGCAATTTAACGGGTGCGATCGCACTTGCTCGATCGGTTTCGGCGGACAGTGCCGCTTATCCCCAAGCCCAAATCGCTCTGAAGACTATGCCTCAAAGCTGGGACAAGGCACGGAACAAATATGGAACGGCGCTTGAAGCTGAAGAACAGAACCGCTGGAATGAAATTCTCAAAATCACGACCGACTATCCTGATATTCGATACTGGCGTGAAAAGTTAGCGCCGATCGTCAAAAAAGCGATTCGGATGCAGTATTTTTCTGCAAACAAGTAAGCGATCATTCGCAATGAATCACAATCTAAAAATGCCAGTCGTTGATAGAACGACTGGCATCTTTGTTTTGGCAGCTTCACTTAATGTCTAAGTTGCTTTTGAGAACCGCGCCTAAATTGAAATAATAAAAACCGACAGTCTTCCTGAGAAATCTGTCGGCCAGTCGTGTGTTCCCTGTTGATGACTCGGCTAAAGTTGAGTCTTCTACAGTATGTCTGTGGTTAATGATACCTTGAGTGATCGAAATCACACAAGCCTGTGATTCTGATCACAGCCAACCTAATTTCCGCTGTAAGCCGCATCAAATCGACGATTAATTTCTTCCCAGTTCAAGACATTCCACCAAGCATTGAGATATTCGGGGCGGCGGTTCTGGTACTTCAGGTAATAAGCGTGTTCCCACACATCATTACCCATAATCGGGGTATGTCCTTCTGTGAGCGGACTATCTTGGTTCGGGGTTGAAACGACTTTGAGGCCGCCTTGGCTCGATCTCACCAACCAAACCCAACCACTCCCGAAGCGCTTCGTTCCAGCATCGTTAAACTGCTGCTTAAAGGCATCGAAGCTACCGAAGGAATTATTAATCGCCTCAGAGATTGCTCCGGTCGGTGCGCCATTGCCATTCGCGCCCATAATTTCCCAGAACATCGTGTGATTGACGTGACCGCCTGCGTTATTGCGAACCGCAGCCCGAATATCTTCAGGCACTTGGTCGAGGCTGGTGACAAGTTCTTCAACCGACTTGCTTTGCAGATCGCTGTATTTCTCGATCGCAGCATTCAAATTGTTCACATAAGCAGCGTGGTGCTTGTCGTGGTGAATCTGCATCGTGGTCGCATCGATATAAGGCTCTAGAGCGTCATAAGCATAAGGCAGCGGTTTCAATTCAAAAGCCATGAGAAAGTTCTCCAAAATGAAATGAGTTGAGAGGAAACTTGTTTTGCTGGTGTGTCGTCTCAGCTTTGATTCTCAAATCATAGTCATTCTGAGTTCGGTTTGCATTAGCTAATCCGTAAAATTCAGTCGTGCTAACCGTACAAAAAACCGCTTGAAGTCTTCTATTACTTTTGCTAAACCGATCAGGCTATTGAATTTGATTCCCAGTAAAGTAAATAAAAAAAGGGGCGGTAAAGCCCCGATCGCTAAATTTTGAATCTCTAACCCCGTTCCACACACCGCACAAAGATTTCAACTCCCATCCCCAAAGCAGTCTCATCAAAATCAAATCGCGGATGATGATGCGGAAAATCCAATCCGATCTGCGAGTTGGCAGAACCGAGGAAAAAGTAGCAGCCTGGAACCGCCTGCAAAAAGAACGACATATCTTCGCCGCCCATCGTTTGGCAGTTCGGTACCACGCCGATCGGGGATTCAACCACCGTTTCAGCTACCGATCTCACTAAATCCGCGATCGCGCCATCGTTGATCACAGGCGGATAGAGCGATTGATAGTTCAATTCGTAGGTTGCTCCATGCGCCTGACAAATTCCTCCAACAACCTGTTCAATCCGCTGTTTAAAATATCCAGCGTAATTTGGGTTGAAATAGCGCACAGTACCTTTCAGACGCGCGGAAGCCGCAATCACATTACAAGCGGTTCCTGAGTGGAATTCGCCCACAGTGACAACTGCCGATTCGATCGGGTCAACATTTCGCGCCACGATCGTTTGCAAAGCCGTTACGACCTGAGAACCGACCACGATCGAATCGATCGTCTGTTGCGGAATTGCACCATGTCCGCCTTTTCCCAAAATCACTAAGTCAAATGTTTCAACTGCCGCCATCAGTGCCCCCGTCCGCACCCCAACGGTTCCGAGCGGCAAGTTATTCCACAAATGCAATCCAATGATCGAATCAACGTCTGGGTTTTTGAGAACGCCCGCTTCGATCATCGGTTTCGCGCCTCCAGGTCCTTCTTCAGCAGGCTGAAAAATAATTTTGACCGTCCCAGAAAAATCCTGATGCTGAGATAAGTAGTAAGCGGTTCCAAGCGCGATCGTGACGTGCCCATCATGTCCGCAAGCGTGCATTAATCCGTCATGCTGCGACTTATACGGCACCTCATTTTGCTCCTGAATCGGCAAAGCATCCATATCTGCCCGAATTGCCAACACTCGACCCGGACGATTTCCCTCGATCGTGGCAACAATCCCCGTCTTCGCAATGCCCGTTTCGTGCAGAATATTCCACTGCTTCAGTTTTTCGGTAATAAATTCAGCGGTTAACTGTTCGCGAAAACCAAGTTCTGGGCGTTGATGAAGTTGTCTGCGCCAGGTGACAAGTTGAGCTTGAAGCGATCGGATTTCGAGTCGAATTTGCGATAAGTCAACCGATGGCGAACTGAGAAACGTAGAAACCATAGCGAGTAAAACCTTTGCAATACAAGTGTCAAATGAGCGTGTAATCCCAAAGATCTACATTCGATCTGTCCTTTGAGATCTCCACTATCGCAAATTTGGCAATCAGCGCGAAAATGAAGTTAAAGCGTTTTATGTAGCTATGACAGTCGAACAGATTTTAGAAATACTTCCACATCTGAAACCCGACCAGTTTTATAAACAAGATTAATAAATCAAATTGGCAATCTTTCTAACATCGAAATGGACACGATCGCAAATGCCCTGATCGCCGTTCTCAGTCTGTAACTCGCAACGATTCTTCACACCTGCCTCGGAACAAAGCGCAGTAACGATTTCGTCATCGTGAGCTACGTGAATCACGTATGTTGCAAGCTACGACCATTTACGAACGCGGTTGGCTTTGCCAAAATCTCGACATGGGAAAAGCAGGAAAGGCACTCAGACAGGTACTATCCACCTATGGGATCAGCCAAAATCGCTTGGCGGTCACGATGGGAATCAATCGATCGACTGTGCATCAGTGGGTCAACGAGATCAGTGACCCCTTAGCCGAAGCCGTCACACTAATGATCAAAGCCCTGCGAGAAATCAATACAACCGCAGCCGAGGACTTTGTAGATTTGTATCTAGAACGTCAACCTCCGCAACCTTCCCCTGAGCCTGAAGACAATCTGTAATTCGTCGTTGTGAATCGTGAAATAGTGCTAGAAAACGATAGAACAGGTCTGATGTAAAAGGGGCTACAATCCAAAACCATCGATCGTAACTTGAACTCCAAGCTACGCTCTGTACACCTACGGATTCGGAACTTTTGGGAATCAGACAAGCTGCAAAAACGTCCCAAGCTTTCAGAGTTCATTGTTTAAGAAAAGCAAAGAGATTTTCGACCTATGACCTATACTTCAACTGTCAATCCGGCTGACAGACTGAGTGCGCGTTTACCTCAAGCCCTCAAGCCTTTAGCAGAGATTGCTTATAACTATTGGTGGTGCTGGACACCGGATATGATTTCGCTGTTTCAGTCGATCAATCCCGACGAATGGGAGCGCTGCGGACATAATCCGATCGTACTGCTGGAAACCATCAGCTTCGATCGTTTAACGCAGCTCGCATCTGAGCCAAACTATATGAGTCGGCTTGAGAGCCTGTCGGAGCAGTTCAATCAGTATGTGAACTCAACCGATACTTGGTCGAGCCGGATCGCGCCTCAGATTACAAAAGAACATCCGATCGCATATTTCTGTGCAGAGTTCGGACTGCATGAATCGCTGCAAATCTATTCGGGCGGTTTGGGGATTTTGGCTGGGGATCACCTGAAGTCCGCTTCAGATTTAGGTGTGCCGCTCGTTGCAGTGGGCTTGCTTTATCGCCAAGGCTACTTCCGTCAAAAACTGAATCAGAGCGGCTGGCAGGAAGACTATTACATCAACAATCCGTTTGAGCACCTACCGCTGCAATTGTTGACCGATGCAGAAGGACAGCCGCTCGTATTTGAAGTGCTGGTACGGCATCGCCAAGTCAAAGTGCAAGTTTGGAAGGCTCAAGTCGGACGAGTCAGCTTGTTCTTGATGGATACCGATCGAGAAGACAATGATCCCATCGATCGCTGGCTCACAGGTCACTTATACGGCGGCAACCAAGAAACCCGCATCGCTCAAGAAGTCATTCTCGGTATCGGTGGCGTTCGCGCACTCAAGACCGTGGGAATTGAGCCATCGGTTTACCACTTGAATGAAGGACACGCCGCATTCTGCCTGCTCGAAGTCTGTCGCCAAGAAATCGAGAAAACGGGTAAATCGTTCTACGACATTGAAAAGCCAGTCCGCGATCGCTGTGTGTTTACGACTCATACGCCTGTTCCTGCAGGTCATGATGTGTTCTCGGCCGATTTGATGGATTCATTCTTTGCAAAATACTGGGGACAGTTGGGACTGTCGCGCGAACAGTTTCTCGCACTCGGCGCACGTCGATTGGGCGATCCCTGGGAACCCTTCGGTATGACGGTGCTGGCATTGCGACTTTGTCGATCGGCAAACGGTGTCAGCGAACTTCACGGAGAAGTCTCACGCAAAATGTGGACAGTTCTCTATCCCGAAAAGAGTGAAGATAACGTTCCGATCGGCTACATCACCAATGGCGTTCACGCTTCGACCTGGACTTCTGCAATGATGGCGGACCTCTACCGCAAATATCTTGGAGAAGACTGGACAACCAAAGTTCTCGACCCGCAAACCTGGGCAAAAATTGACAATGCACCTGACGAGGAAATCTGGTGGCGGCATCAAATTTTGAAAGAACGTTTGGTCGCGCATACCCGTCAGAAAGTAAAAACTTCGCGGCAAAATCGCGGGGAAGAGTGGGGTACGATCGAAGCTGTTGATCATCTACTCGATTCGAAGATTTTAACGATCGGCTTTGCTCGTCGGTTCAGCCCTTACAAACGCGGTGATTTGTTGCTAAGAAATGTTGAAAAAGCATTGCAAATCTTCAGCAATGATGAGCATCCCGTACAGATTATTTTCTCCGGTAAAGCTCACCCTGCCGACGAAGAAGGCAAGCGAATCATTCAGCGCATCATCGAATGGTGTAAGACGCATCAGAACGTGCGCGATCGCGTTGCATTTATCGAAGATTACGATATGCACACGGCTCGTAAGCTTGTTCAAGGGGTGGATGTGTGGCTGAACAATCCTCGCCGTCCTTTAGAAGCTTCAGGAACCAGCGGTCAGAAAGTTTGCTTCAATGGTGGTCTCAATTGCAGCGTTCTAGATGGCTGGTGGTGCGAAGGCTACTTAACCGATGCCAGCGGCAAAGCGCTCAATGGTTGGGCGATCGGCGAAGATGCTCACACGAGCGATCAGGCACTCCAAGACAAGATCGATTCTGATTCGCTATACGACCTGCTGGAAAACCAAATCATTCCGCTCTACTACGAGCAAGATGAAAATGGCATTCCCCACGGTTGGATTCAGATGATGAAGGCTTCGATTAAGACGAACTGCCCAGCGTTTAACACTCACCGCATGGTCGCGGATTATGTGGCGCAAGTGTATGCTCCAGGCATTAAGTCAGATGTACCGTTGACGTTTGCGAAAGTGCCGCAAAGTTAGTCGATAATTCTGGCTCCGCTCGATGTTAAACCCGTTGGGCGGAGCTGAAACAGTTAGCATCAGGTCAATTGATACTTGATTAATAGAATGCAGAAGGTTTAGTGCTACAGAATATCGAACCGATTAGCGTTAAATAAGTTCATTTACAAGAAATTTTTGTGGTTTGCCACTTAAGACACTATCTATCGATCGAGACTCTTGCTACGATCGTTGTTTCAAAACCTGACTCGGTGCGAGAGAGTGTCTATGGTTAGCCAGCCCAAACGTTCAAAGCCGATCGTTCTCACATCCCATCCCGCTAAATTCTCGAAGTCGATCGCCATTCATTGGGGCGAAGCCGATCCGCTCAAACGCGGCGCAATCATCGGAACGCTCACAACTCTCGCTCACCGCAATGTGATTGGAACGCACTCCGGCTCTTATGCGGTGTATCGTGCTCTTGCAGTGGCTAGCGGCAAACTCGATGCCAATCATCGCGCAGATTTGACGAATACCGCTCCCGCCGCATTGCTTCACACCCAGCCCGCCTGGTCTGATCCTGAGAAAATTGTTTCGATCGACCCATTCGGCGCGGTCGTCGGCGAGGTATACCGCGATCTATACGAGCAGGGCTACGACATCAAACCGACGATCGCAATTACGAAAGCTCACATCAATATGCCAGAACTGCAAGATGCAGTCAGCCAAGGGCGATTGGTTGAAGATGGCGAAATTATGAAAAAGGGCGGCGATTTAGTCGTCACGAAAGCCGCGATCGAGCCTGTTTGGTTTCTTCCTGGACTTGCAAAACGGCTTGGGGTCGAAGAAAGTACACTGCGCCACACATTTTTTGAGCAAACAGGTGGAATGTTCCCCGAACTCGTGACCCGTCCGGATCTGAAAGTCTTTCTTCCCCCGATCGGCGGCATTACCGTTTACATCGTAGGCGATCCCGAAGCGATTACCGATCCGAATCGATCGTTAACGGTTCGCGTTCACGATGAATGTAACGGCTCTGATGTGTTCGGGTCTGATATTTGCACCTGTCGTCCTTACTTAGTTCACGGCATCGAAGAGTGTGTTCAAACTGCCCAACAAGGGGGCGCAGGCGTGATCGTCTACCTCCGCAAAGAAGGACGCGCCCTCGGTGAAGTGACGAAATTTCTCGTCTACAATGCCCGCAAACGGCAAGAAGGCGGCGATCGTGCAGATGCTTACTTTGCACGAACCGAATGCGTCGCAGGCGTTCAGGATATGCGTTTCCAAGAACTCATGCCCGATGTGCTGCACTGGTTAGGAATTACCCGCATCGATCGCTTTATTTCCATGAGCGATATGAAACACGATGCGGTCACGCAATCGGGCATCGAAATTGGCACCCGCGTTCCGATTCCAGTAGAACTCATTCCCGCTGATGCAATGGTAGAAATCGAGGCGAAAAAAGCGGCCGGATACTATACCGAAAGCGAAGTTCTGACCGAGGAAGCCTTAGCCGAGATTAAAGGACGGGGACTGAGTGACTAATCTGGTGGACTATCTGCGATCGCCCAAGGCAATTCGCGATCGCTGCAATCAACTGTTTGAACTTGCACAAGCGGATAAACTCGCCTATTTTCGCCTCGATCTGACGCAGCTTGATTCAGTTGCCGATTATGTGATTGCTGTGATTCACGAACAGTATCCCGATTTGAATGTTCCGTTTCATAGCCGTTGGCGACATTTTGAAGTGGGCAATATTCCGCGTGTCGAGCAGCTTGAACAAGCTTTAAAGGCGCTATCCCCGATCGATCAAGCAAAAGCAAAATTTGATCTAGTGATTCCTAGCGTTTTATTAGATGCGGGAGCAGGCGATCGCTGGCAATATCACGAAGCCTCAACTGATCAGATTTGGACAAGATCCGAGGGATTAGCAATCGCGTCATTCGATGCGTTTTGCCAAGGAGCTTTCTCTAAGCATTCGTATCAAACCGATGCCGAAGGATTGAAGCAGATTACACCGGAAGCGATCGCAACTCTCTTTCAAGTGACTCCCAACAATCCATTAGTTGGACTGGAAGGACGATCTCACTTACTTCAAAAACTGGGACATACGATCGAACGGTCTCCCGATCTATTTGGTGATGCGCCTCGTCCTGGGAACCTCATCGATCATCTAATTCGTCATGCCGATCAAGGAAAGCTTTCTGCGATCGTCGTTCTGGATGCTGTGCTAAAAGGACTCGGTGAAATCTGGTCGGGAAGATTGTCGATCGACAACATCAACTTGGGAGATGTGTGGCATCATTCTGCATTACCAGGTGATCAGCTTGTCCCGTTTCACAAGCTCTCACAGTGGCTTACCTATTCCCTACTCGAACCCTTGCAAGATTTGGGATTGACTATCACTGATCTCGATCAAATGACCGGACTTCCCGAATATCGTAACGGCGGCTTATGTCTTGACCTCGGACTGCTCCAGCTTAAAGATCCGCAACTCGCAGGGATTCCCCATCCTCCAGATTCGGAACTCATTGTTGAATGGAGATCGCTTACGGTTTGTTTACTCGATCGGATAGCCGCCACAATTCGTACCAAGCTCGATTTAACCTCTGACTCTCTCCCACTCGTCAAAGTTCTTCAAGGCGGAACCTGGACTGCCGGGCGCAAAATCGCCGCCTCTCTCCGCCCAAGTGGAACTCCCCCGATTCAAATTTCTAGCGACGGAACCGTTTTTTAACTATGGCAGCAAACTTAACGCTTATCGAGCATCCCCTAATTCAGCACAAACTCAGCCTAATGCGACGGCAAACTACCAGTACGGCAAAATTTCGATCGCTAATGACCGAAATCAGTATGTTACTCGCCTACGAAGTCACACGGGATTTACCCCTGCGCTCTGAAACCATTCAAACACCAATGGCAGAAATGGAAGCGCCGGTTTTAGCAGCCGACAAAAAACTGGTGGTCGTATCGATCATGAGAGCCGGACAAGGAATTCTGGATGGCATTCTGCAACTGATGCCTTCTGCTAGAGTAGGGCACGTTGGCATTTATCGCGAACCCAATTCCCTTGTGCCGATCGAATATTATTTCAAAGTCCCGGACGACACTGAAGATCGCGATATGCTCGTCGTCGATCCGATGATGGCAACGGGCAATTCTGCGATCGCGGCAGTCGATCGCCTTAAGCAAACGAATCCTCGATCGATTAAGTTCCTCTGCATTTTGGCGGCTCCTGAAGGCATTACTCATTTCCAAGAGCAGCATCCAGATGTGCCAATTTACGCAGCCGCGATCGATCAAGGCTTAGACGAACACGGATATATCATTCCGGGACTTGGAGACGCAGGCGATCGTTTATTCGGCACAAAGTGATACAATGATGTTGATGCAATTCGGCGGCATCGCCAAGTGGTAAGGCAGAGGTCTGCAAAACCTCCACCCCCAGTTCGAATCTGGGTGCCGCCTTGGGTTCCAACACTCTCATTGAAGCTGTGAGCAGGATGTGAGCAAGGAGCCGAAAACCGAATAAAAGAACAGGCTAGCGTTTTGTATCCTACGATACGGTAGTCACAGTTTTTTAATGGGGTTCTAGATCCTTTAAAAAGCCATGACTACGGTATCAAACTATGATACAAAACGCTAGTTCGCCATGTTTTCTAAATCGCTTCCATGTCGATCTCCGCTTGGCTCCTCCTTCTGCCGAGGCTTGGGCTAGTGGCATGGGGACTGTGGGCGGATCTACAGGATGCGAAGAAATAACGATCGACAAATCGAGGGGAGGGCATCAGCGATCGTCCTCGCATAGCGGACACGGTAGAAGGGTACCCCTACTTCTCTTGCCCATGACTTCCCCTAAGACTGAACTGGTATCGGTGCGGTTTTCGGTAGAGGATCGCGCGTTGCTGAAGTCGATCGCGCGCCAACGTCTAACCGACGAGGCATCGCTAATGCGGCATGGGTTCCGGTTGGTCGTCTTGGAATTGCAGATGCAAAACAAACTCATTCAAGAACTGCACAAACACGGCAAAGCATACCCGCCAGAACCGTAACGCGCGTTAGCCTACCTAAACGCGCAAAATCCTAAGCGCCTATCCTTAAACGTGCCTATACGGGCATCCTCAGAGGGGCAATTTCACATAATCATTGGAGAAACGACAAAATGACCACAAAGAAAGCGATCGACCCTAAGAAATTCCCAATGCCCTACGGCTTCGAGACTGATCTATCGAAGCACGATGTCTTCATTCAGTATCGCGGTCAACTGGTCAAGATTCCCGGCGGTCGGATCACCTTCACGGAACCGGAGCAATCGACAGCACCGCAGCCAACCGCGCAGAGTGACTACGAGATTATTGAGGCGTTGGGCAGTTGGTGATTCCATCTCAGGTGTTGCGCGGCAGGGTATCAAAACGATTTAAGCCCGCGATCGTAGGTTGCCGCGTTTGAAACGGAGAAACTGATCTCAGAAGTGCGATCGCACTTCTGACTTCAAATCGGAGGTGATGCCTTCCCTCTTGAAAAAACTGAAACCTGTTAAGCTTCGCCCTTCGTTCTTCTACTGGATGGTAGGAGTGAGTCTCTTCATCTCCCTAAGCCTATGGGTGTCTTCGTGGGTGTTTCAAGTGTCGCGAGATTGGGAAAAGCTGCAACAGCAGCCGACAGAAGCAACAAAAAAACAGTTTGATGCCTCCCTGGATGTTGCCAAAGCGATTGTTGGAGCCGTTGGGACGATCGCTCAATTCCCCCAGTACTCTCCAGGAAGATCCTTTCTTTTAACAGTAACCCTGCCAACTTTCTTACCTGACATTCTCAATAATTCATCACCTGAAAATTCAAAACCAAGCTTTAGTGCTATTTGTGCAACTTCATCTGCTGTTGATGAAGCAAGCACCTCATTTTTAAGTGCAGGTTCAGACTGCATTTTCTTTAAAAATGCCTCGAGTTGATCTAAAGCCATATTTGAAACTCCTATTCTCGCTCTTTGGTGTTGCGAACTTGTGATCAGACTTATATAGCAGTCCTAAATCATTTGTAAAAAATCTAACGACCGAAACCGTTGACCGATAAGCATTCCAGGATTGAAATGGGATCCCAAAATTCATGAATCATTTAGGATTGCTATAATAGATCATCTTAAATGCTCTACGTTGAATATTCATGACCGCAAAATCTTAACCTCCACACTCCCTACTGCATACTGCCCCTTCAAAAGTGCGATCGCAACCAGACAATCTCAACGGACTCAATCGGCGTATCGGTTACGTATAACACCAAGCTCACCCGCCGCCGGAAGCGCAATGAGGAGGAACGACGAACGAAGCTGTAGGCGGTCGGGTGCAGCGCCTTGTTAGGTGGCTGTTTGTTCGTTTCGAGCTATGTAACGGAGCCTCAATTATGAAACCTTTCATAATTGTCCACTACTTCGCCACCGGAAACAAGTGCAATGCCAGCCATGCCGCATAAGTTTTTCCACCTCTCCCCTGGGCTAGAGAATTTCCATATCTCATCGTTTTCTTGTGTTCCAGCTTTGAATTTTTCCCACCGTTCAGATTGGACAAGCATCGGTTTGCCCCTCAACTTCTTGTTCTTCCCCTGCCACACTTCAGCTTCGAGTTCCTCAATAGTTGTTTTAATACGAAGCCAAGACTTCATTTCTGTTGTTATCTTTGGCGTCAACCACTTACAGTGCCTTGTTTCACGCATAAAAGAAGTATCGCACATCCGGCAAAACCGCGCGCAGCCACCTAACTATTATTTGGACTGAAAGTTTCTGCCTAAGATCCCCGTTTGAGGCACTTAGCCCGAATCTTTCTGTCTAAGTCCGAATCGAGTGATTTAGCCCAACACAATTTCCGCATAATACCCCTCGACAGGGATCTTAGACGGAAATCTTCAGTATTTCTTCCAAGAGAGAACCTGTAGCTGTGCCTAAGATCCCGAATGACAGACTTACAGCGTTAGGAATCGCCACGATGGAGCTACGACCAAGAAAACTGCTCGAACAAGTCTCTGACTTGCTATGAGTGAAACACTACCCATACCGCACTGAGCAGACCTACATTCAGTGGATTCGTCGTTAAATGGACTCATCACAAATGATAAATTCTGCCTTGTGAAGCATGTCCGTCTCAGCTTGAGTTGGAGCCGAGTTCGGTTGCGATGTTAAGGTTCGTAGTTAAATCGATTGATAAGCTGAACTGATAATTCTAGATAGTGGCAAAGTCTGACTACCTAGGATTCCTTCTTTGAGGGTTTAATCCTTTGTAGTCCAAAGCGTCCAGTTTTAGTCCATGACTTTTGGACTGGACTACGCAACGGCTAAAAGCTATATGCAGCAGGATTTTTATGATTGAGAAAAGTTTCGGACTTCTGCTCGATAGGCAGGGTTCCCGATATGTAGTCCAAGATTTATGGACTAAGGAATCGCCAGAGTCCTTACGTAGATCGGCTTTACAATACCAGTAACAATACGAGGTTGTCCAGCGTAGAGGGGTTTACTGGGCCACTCATAGTTATTGTCATAACTCTCCAGTCGTCTCAGAGTTCCAGATTGACGACTGGAGCGATCCTTACGGGTTTTCGTTGATTTACCCTTCTCTTCTAACTCAGCAATATTCTTCTCTAAAGTTTGAAGTGATTTAGCAGTGGATTTCTTTTGCTTTTCAATGGCAATTTCGGTTCCCTCTTTACTTAAATACGGGTTTCTATGATGCAATGTAAGAATAGCTGATACCGGTTCCAGGGAAATTCTGGGTCATAGAACTCCGGAGCGAGTGAACTATCAGACTCAGTGCTAGCGACCAGTCCTTCGCGCTTTGCTCGCTTCTTTGCAGCTTTTCGGCGGCGTACAATTCTATTTTCGTTTTTCATTTTCGTTTTTCTTGTACTCCCTCCAAATCAACGTTGCCGATCGCACCAAAAATACAGCGGACGTATTTTCGTCTGTATTACCGTCATACTTCTTGTGCTCTCTTAGAGCCTGCCAAACAGCATGAATATGACGGTAATCACCAGCGACTTCAAAAGCATATTTCTCGTCAAAGCTTTTGAATTTGAAACAGACGCAGACTCGCTTTCGAGGTTCGGTGTTGGAACTCTCTTTCTCAGCTTGCAAATTCTTGGCTTTTAACTCCTCAATCTCAGTATCCCTAGAGTTCTCTTCTTCTGCCTGTAAATCTTCTATCTGAAATCTTGCAGGTTCAGCCCAGATGAAGTCATCACTACTTTCAAACAGAATTGGATGGGGCATGAAAGTTTGCTTCTTGAGTAATGCTGATTCTATTGAATTCCACTCAGTTTCATCTTCTATGACACCAATTGATGCAACTTCATCCAGAATGTCCTTGCCCACCCACGGGCGTCCCTTGGGCAGGCAGCTTTGCAATTGTTTCTGGAGGATCTCGATTTCTTTTTTCTTGCTATGAATGCGATCGCTCAGTTTTTTGATATCCTTTTCGGTTTCATCACTTTTGATTTCAAATCTGTTTTTGATTAGGTATGCAACCGCACACTTCTCAAGTAAATCTTCTGTTGTACGGTGTTTGGCATACAGGATTTTATAGATTCCCCCCTCGATCGCTTTCTTACTTTTTTTCTTCTTACTCTCCTTAGAAATTTGGGCATTCACTTCGCTCAAAGCTTCTTTCGCCCTATTACGTATTACATCCAGGTCACAACCACTGATCGCTATCAACTCACCATCTGTTTTCAGAACTTCAACGGAATGAAGGAGTTTATTTAAGTCCTCCTGACGCTTTGCTTGTAGAGCTAGCCAGGATTCATACGTGTTATTTGTAACTAACCGTGTCGAAACAAAAGCACGCTCAGGCATGCCCTCAAACTGAGGTTGTTTCTCAAGCGATCTCCATAGCCGCTTTAGATCATCAGCATTTACTGCGTTATTACTTTGCCAATCAGGAAAGCTGGGATGCTGAGCTACCAAAAGATTTAGCTGATTGATCAGTGGCGTATGCTGCTGAATCATCAGTTCCCAGAAATAGCGTCTCACTTCCTCCCTGGCTTTAGGCGTTTCTCCTAATGCATCCAGACGAAAAGGATATGTAATCGTGCTCATAATGAGCAACGCGCCAGGCTCGATAATTTTCTAGATCGTGTGTTCCCTGCTCCAATCCACCCAACCCCGTAATCATGAAAGCTTTTCAAATTGGCGATCGCATTCGCGTCATTCAAAATCGCGTCGAATCGAACCCGATCATCGGCAGAACTGGAACGATCGTGAATCAAACTTGCCACCCTACCCCGATGTGGGCGGTGCAATTCGATGATGAGCCACCGCAACCGGAAGGTATCGGAACACTAATGAACGGATGCGAAATCGAAAAGCTCAATGATTTGTCGGTCAATAAGTGAACTACAAAGAAGCACGATCGATAAAATTATTGATCGTGCTTCTAATTGTGACTAAATAACGAATTGCTTTGCTGGTAGATGTTTGGGTGAATTTCGCGATCGTTTTACGGCGCTAAATCAAATAGAAATCGGTCACGCTGACCGATTTCAGTTAGGGCTAATCGTCGTCTTTATCTCGATCTTCAAGTCGCTTCTCAACCTGGGTCGTAAAGCGCAAGGTTACGGCTGCCGCTGTATTGATCTGTGCCAAAGTTGCGGAGTCAACACCCTGTTGCATCGCGAACAGGATCAAAGCGCTGGAACTGAATGTCAGAATATCGTTGCCAATAGAAATAAGCTTTTTCATATCCGTTTATTTGTGTGTGCTAGGTGTTCGCTACTAAGCTGTAAACTTTGCGATTCCACCTGCGCTCAGGATCGAATAAGTCTTGGGGTATTTTCTGGGCAACTTGATCGAGAAAGGGACAATCAAATGGAACAGAACGGCATTGTGGATGAGCAAAGCGCGATCGAGTTTATGAATCGCATTGAGCCGCAAATCCGAGAGTGGGAACAACAGTGGAAGAAATTAAGTGATCGACATCAACAGGAAATTGCAGCGTTTAGGGTCGAAATCGCATGAAAAAATTATTTTGGTGGTTTGTCGGACTGTTGAGTTCGCCTTGGCTCTAAGCTACCCAGTGCTGAAACAACTGCCCGTTAAGACTAGTTAGAATATTTCAGAATGTTATTCTTCGTCGCCGTGCAGTTTAAAGCTCGGCTTTACTTATGCCAAAAGTAGAATTTTCTATTGCAGATAGTTCACCTTGTATCTCTTGCGGTACAGATTTATTTTTAGAACAGTCACGCTGCCCATCCTGCGGGAGTGAGTCAAACATAAGAACTGCTTTTGCAGATATCTATGATCTTCTGATGCAAGGATCTCTTATTGATGCAAGACCTGGAGGGTTAATACTAGGTCGAGAACATGATGAAGATGACATCCCCATGCTTGCACCGCAAGCTGTCGGAATCTTTCAGCTAGTTGGGTATATGCAAGGCGGTGAATACATCTTGAATCGAGACGCAGCAATAGAACACAAAGAAAAAATTCTGGAAATTAATTCATACAAAGATAAGGACTATACTCCTTTGCGCTCAATAAGGCTCACAGACACGACCAGAATACTCAACACAAATGCAAGTTCTGGAAGCACCGCCTTACTTGTTGAGCACGGTCAATTTGTTGTCAACCGCGCGGCAACAGCAAGGTATTACTATGAGCTGGAGGAGCTTAATAACTCAAATCGGTCAGCGTGACCGATTTACAGAATGTCTTCGGCACACAATGGTGCAAGAGGTTAGCGATTGCATTCACGAGCGGGCGGGTTAATTGCTTTGCCTGCTCCCTGGGGAAAGTAGCTCAGGGGATAGAGCGCCCGATTCTGAGTACGGAGGTCGCAGGTTTGAGTCCTGCCTTTCCAAACACCAAGAAGCCCGATCGATAAATCATCGATCGGGCTTCTTGGTGTTTGGAAAGATCAGTCTTTGCTCCTAGATTCAAGTTCCTGTCGATCAATCGCGACCTCAAACAAATCAACAATCTCAGGTGGAAACTCTTGCCTCATCTCTTCAGTTTGCCGCCAAAAAGTCCATGTTTGATCAATCATCCCTAGATACTTCAGTACCGAAGGATGAGGCTGTTGCGTTGGTTTTTTTGCAAGCCATTGATTAACCGTGCTGACAGAAACCGAAAGCAGTAAGGCTAATTCAGATCGATTTAGCTTCCATTTGTGGATGAAGTCGCCGGGGGTCATTTAAGTTTTGTCTTTAAGATTTCGCATCCCTCAGCATAATCGCGAAACTCCCGAACGAACAGAGGGTAAGTGATCCACAACTTCGTAAGGTTCTCGAATTTGCTCAAAATCAAACGCTTTCAAGAGTGAGGCTCCTTCATCGCTCATTCCTAGCGCGTAGATGTACGCCTTCGGCTTGAATTGCAACTCTTCAGACCCAAGCCAGCTACTAACCCCGCTTCGCAATAATAATCGAAGTGGCGACAGAAGTTTTTGCCGAAAATTCTCCCTAATCACAATTCCGCTCCAGTACCAGAACGGAGTAGAGACTTGGTATAACGGCGATCAAATCGCTGTGCTTTCACAACAATGAACGCCTGGACATTCTGCGATCGACAATTCCAAAATTATCGATCGCGCATCAAATCCACTACCCCTAGGCCATGAAGCACCTTTCTCAACTCACTCCGATTCAGCAACGCGAGTTGATCGCACGAATCGCAAAAGCGATCGCAAAAACTCAGGGTTGGAATTTTAGCGATGTTGATATTTGCGAATATGCAAGCATCAACCCCCGCGCTGCTGAATACGTTCGTGCAGCCGAATCCGCACTTCAAGAAATCAAGGATTTTTGCCAATGAGACTCTGCATCATTAACAAAGACAACACTCTGATTCGCCCCAAACCTGGCGATAAATTCGTCCGGTCTCCCAGCGCTCAAATAATCATCCCAGGTGCGATCGAGAATTTCAGCGATACCCAGATACGGTGAAGTCAATTAGGTTGTTACACGAAACCCTAATTCTCAAACACTTTGCATAAAACCTAAGCGTTGGGTTAGAGTAACTACAGTGATTCACTACGCGAGACGATCCTATGCTTTTACTTCAAAACAACATCAACTTCCATAAAGGCTTTTTTCGATGGCAAGAGTTTTCTCAGACCGAGCAGACAATCTGCTCGTTTACATCTATTCAGACGACCACCTTCCGCCACACGTCCATGTGTTCATAGGAAGAAAGAGAAGCCGAGACGCTAGAAATATAAAAATTAGTATTGGTGACGATAACAATCCACCTCAAATACTAGAAGTACACCCAAAAATCCAAAAAACTGATGTCCGCAAAGCATGGCAGCTAGTTGCGGACAATCAGGACGAATTATTAATTGAATGGAAGAAGATACATGACTCAGAAGAAGTGGAGAAATGAAATAACTGAAGCCGAATTAGAGCATCAAATTACCCAAGCGAAGGCGGCTTGGGTTCAAGCTGCCTCGACGGAACCTTGCGCTGAGTCCGTGACGTTCTATCCTCGCAAATTGCAATACACGATCGCGCTAACCAATGGTGCTCAGTTCTCCTTCCCCGTGCCCTTGATTCGAGAACTTGCAGGAGCCTCGAAAGAAGAGCTGGTTGACGTACATCTTTCAGGAGCTGGGCGCAGCATTCATTGGGAGAAGCTAGATGTTGATTTTAGTGTCCCTGGCTTGGTTTATCGAATACTGGGCACCAAACCTTCCCTGTCCGAATTGGGTAGACATGGCGGCAGGAAACAATCGACTGCGAAGTCGGAAGCGGCTAGGCAAAACGGAAAAAAGGGTGGAAGACCTCGCAAGAAAGCAGTTGCTATTTAGAGTTATCAGTATGAGAGACTTGTTTGCTTGGAGATTACAGCCATCAGAAGCTGAGTTTTCAAAGCTTTGGGAAAATGCCATTTTTGTGTTCGATACAAATTTTCTTTTAGATTTGTACCGGGTATCGCATTCCACCGCCGATGATTTCCTGAGCATACTAGAACGATTGCAGGACAGAATTTGGCTGCCCTATCAAGTAGCTGACGAATTTTTCAGGAATCGAGAGAAAGTCATCGAGACAGAAGTAAACGCCTTCAAAGAAGCTTTATCGGTCGTTGCCGCCTGGGAATCTGAGCAGCAAGCCTTTAACACGCTACGAGGTCGCCTTGGTCAACCAGGAAAAATCGTAGCCGCTGAAGTAAAGTCTCTGTTTAGCAAACAGCAAGGCTACTGTGATGCAGTTAAAGAGACGGCGGATAGTTTCCGAGAGAAGATAAAGCAGATTGCTGATGCTCACTCCTCGCTGAATGCAGATGAAGATCGCATTTTGGAAACCCTTTTTTCACTGTTCGATACAAAAGTAGGAGAACCATACGACGCATCGACCCTACAGAAGTTGTACAAAGAGGGGATGACAGGTACAAGCAGTTAAAGCCACCTGGCTTCGAGGACGGAAATAAAAAGGACGAAGGAAAATACGGAGATTTTATCCTTTGGAAACAAGTTTTGGGTTTTGCAACGACAAATCCCAAGCCAATTATCTTTGTAACTGGGGATAAGAAGTCAGATTGGTGGGTTAAGAAAAATGACAAACCAGATTCCCCGCATCCAGAACTAAGGCGCGAATTTCAAGAAGTGGTGAAACAACCTTTTTGGATGTATTCACCCGAATGTTTTCTTAAACTAGCTAAAGAGAAACTGCTGATTGAAATCGATCCACGGTCGATCGAGGAGGCAAATACGATCGCCAACGCAGAGTTTGACGGAGAATCTTTTGATGAACAGGTTGATGAAGCTATACAGCAGGAGAGTGGGACAGCGCGGCTAGCGGGAAGAAATCCCAACATTTTCGGCGGTAGTGAACTACAAAGAATTATTGAACAGAGTCGAATAGCTCCTGATTTGTTGAAGAGTATAACGAATAGCAATTTTGGGCTATCTAGTAAGCTTACTGAGGCGAGCCGATTGGCGGGAATGGACTCTAACATGTTCCGCAGTGAACTACAAAGAATCATTGAACAGGGTCGAATAGCTCCTGATTTGTTGAAGAGTATAAACTCTGATTTATTAGATAGTATAAAAGCTAGCAATTTTGCTCTACTTAGTAAGCTTGTTGAGCAGAGTCAATATACACAGAGTGTATTCAGCGAAATAGCTAAAACGAGCGAATCTTTACGACAACAAATTGGTGGGCAGAGTCGATTGGCGGGAATGAATCCTGAAACAAGCCGGTTGCTGCGACCTGTTGAACAGGACAAGAAAAAACTTATTCCCGAAATCCCTCAAGACCAGAAGCCAAAGCAAGTTAACGAAACAGAAACTCATAGCCAAGAGAGCGATTCCTCAGAAACTGATGCTACCCAAGGTAAAAACAGGAGGAGAAAATCCACAAAGAGATCAGCCAAGAAACCTAATGACGGTAAGTAGCTTCTTGCCTCAAGGCGGAGTGTCCTGAATCTTTGAGTTGAGACTGCAACAGAAAAAGCGCGATCGATGATTTGTCGATCGCGCCTTATGGTTGACTTCTGAACTTTGCTTATGCAGTTCAAATTACAAGCTAGGGCAAAAAGTAAGGACAATATTTATGCCAAAAGTGAGCGGAAAAGATCTAATTTCAGACCTTACTGAAAAAAATGGCAGAAGGTTGATGGTGGTTTCATTTCTAACCCTCATCATCAAAATATACAACGTAGACCTGAGCGACTTCTTAGTGTTTGGTATTAAGTTGCCGTCAGCTTTGTTTGACCGTGTGGCTTGGGCGCTGATCATTTACTTTACATATGCACTTTGTGTTAACTGGATTGTCGATTTGGCGGCGTTCAGATTGTGGTTTGACAGTAATCAAGCGTTTACAAGAGAGTTCGGAACATTTGTGAGGTTGGACAAAAACTTTATTGCAGAAGGGACTGAGCTATTAACCAAGCTTTATAAGCTAGAAAACGCCCAATCTTGGGAGAATTTTGAAGATCTCGATCCAGATATTCGAGAAAAGTTTATAGACGTTAAAACCAACGTGCAGATCTATTGCGACAGACTTAACCGGGTTGGGCAACAGTTTTCTAGCATCTCTAAATATGGTCAATTTTATGTCTGGTTTCAGTCCTTTATTTTGCCAATACTGCTTGCGCTTTGGGCAATATTCGTTTTACTTCATAGCGGTTCATTCCCTTTACCAAATAGCTAGCTTGTAGACAAACACAAGTGAAATTAGAAAGCGCGGTTAGCTTCGCTGTGCCGTAGGTATCGTTGATTAGCGATCTCGATTCCTACTCCTCCCAATCAAAAAGCGCGAACGCGAAGCGCGCTGCAAGCAACGATGATTTGTCGATCGCACTTTTGTTCACTACCCGAACACAAAGCTATCGCTACCAAGTTCATGCGATCCATAAATAACTTGGTACTCGCTTCCTGCTTCCTCCAAGGCTTGATTAGCCTCACTCTCAGTCATGCAGACCAAGGATCATTTCTGACTACTCCCCATCCTTTTACCCATCCGGGATTTTCAGGGTCAGAAGGAAGACCGTTCACTACCTTTGCTCTCTGTGACACTATATTTCTCCAGTAGTTGAATCCAAATTTTTCTATCAATCTCTCGCTGCTTTTGCTTTATCCGCGATCGATGATTTGTCGATCGGGCTTTTTTGTGGTTCCAAAAACTATAAATCTGACAGACCTATGCTTTTGACTCCTAGCAAGCTTAAAACGGCATCGCGGTTGTAGCCCTCCTGATAGAGCCTACGCATGTCTTGTAATCTGGTTAGATCGGACTCGCTAATTATCTGCTTGTTTTTGATCTTCAGGTCTTTGCAGTACCTGTAGAACGTTGCGACAGGAGTTCCAAGAATACTAACAGCTTGTTCCTGTGTAATCGGTTTTAGCAGGTTGTTCTTATGCTCCACTACTGGAGTATTGTTCATCGGTGGATCGAAGTAATTAATGAAACACTGTTCTAAAAGTTGAATCAAAAGCGCATCGTTGAATTCGAGCCAATGAAGACGAGCAGCAACACCGAGCGCGAAGATTTCGCCCCATCTGTGATGGTTCTTCCATCGCTGTTGAAGATTTAAGGCTTTCCCAATATACAAAATCCGCTCATTCGCAATCACAAAATAAACAGCAGGCAACGAAGGAAGTAGTCCCGCATCTTCTATAGCGACAGCAGGGAGTCTGTTGATGTCGTCTGGATCTAGGTTTTTCATTCCTCTGTCTCTCGCTTTCTGAGAGATCTATTTACCCGACGTTTGTTGCTTCCCTCTGCATATGCCGCGAAGCCACGCTCCCAAAATATCCGATGCAACTCAGCAGGCTTCCATCCCTCTGCTTTTGCCAGTTCCAACGCTTCCTGTAGTAGTGGGGCAGGAACGGCGAAGCGAACATATTCCATGTTTGGGGCATCGGTTTCGGGCATTTCTGTTTCTTCTAATATCTGTTTCGTCATTATCCTACGCTCTTTCTAAGGAACCACTAGGGGATCTGAGAAAATCATAACTTGATTTATTTCCCTAGTGGTTCCTTAGTAGGAAATCTGTGCTAATCTTTCAATCAAACAGACAAGACCGATCGTGACCGGACATTGACCGGACATTGACCGGACGCGACCGGACATGAAGTGTTTGAAGCCCCCGCAAATATGTCATCTCTTGAGCAAAACTTCGATCCGCCCTTTACTCAGTCTGAAATCAGGCTAATGATCGCGAAATTTACTCATCAGGAAATCAGCGATCGCACGTTTAGACGGTGGCGCAAAGCCGCGATGATTCCCGCTGGACGGCGCGGCTATACCCGCAAAGAAGCCGAAAAGCTCTTATTTATCGCTCGAAAAATGCTCTACGTTGGCTCGTTGGCAGAGGCTCACAAGCAACTCAAAGAATGGCTGAATCAAACCCCCAATCAGAGGAACCCCAACATGAATGCACAATCTGGATCGCCTGAGAATCTCGGTCTAACTCCAGAAGAAATCGAGTTAGCCAACCAATACGAGCAAGGACTAAAACCGAAGCCCGTTCGACCCAGCGCAGTACCTAAATCGGACACGACCGGACACGACCGGACACCGACCGATACCGCCACACTCAGCACGATCGATCAAGTCGTCGGAACCGCAGGTATTGATATCCTTCGCGCTTACGACTCAAAAGAGCAAGCCGCGATCGCGGTTGTTTGCGATGCCCTCACTCAAAGAATTGAAAGCTTTCCGTATCGACTCGCCGTCGCAGTGGTTGAAACTCTCGACTCAACCCCGATCGCCCCAGTCTTTGAGTTTGAGGAATACGACGAAGCCAAATACAGACGCGAATTGCAAAAACTTTTCGGAGTTGTCGAAGACCCTCGCGACAAATTCAATCGGTTGATGGCAAGCAAAACCCAAAGCCAGAGACTTCTCCAGTCGTAAGGGGCATTTTCCTCCCCGTATCTAAAGCTAGCGGCTTTCATGTCCCCCAACCCTCGGAGGTTTCGATGACGAATCAGAAAATAGCCGATTTAACCGGAGCGATTCTAATCGCGATCGCGGTTTGCGTTCTCGCTCCGATTTTGCCTCAAGCCCTCGATTTCATCGCTGTTCGCATCCGTCAGGACTTCTTTCGTCACGTACCCCCGACTGAAGTACGGGGGCTTGAATAAGCTCTTGCCAAAGAGATGCCTCAAGACTAAACACGCGACTAGCTAAGCCGAAAGGCAACTGAACTGTTTAGCCCGTGGCAGGGCAACCGACGCTAGAGACGCTTCTCTAATCCCTAGCCGCTCGAACAGTCAGTAGCGAAGAGAAGTACACATACAGGCTTATCGCCATGCAATCAGTTCCAGTCGTAGACCACAATCAGCGCCCATTGATGCCAACTACAGCATCAAGAGCAAAGCGTTGGATTCAATCCAAGAAAGCAACGCCGTTCTGGAAGCGCGGTGTATTCTGTGTTCGATTGAACGTAGAACCATCGTCACGATTCACCCAGCCCATTGCGGTTGGAATCGATCCGGGTTCTAAGCGGGAAGGATTCACCGTCAAGTCCGCAACCAAGACCTATCTCAACGTGCAAACTCATGCGGTTGGCTGGGTGAAGGACGCAGTTGAATCAAGGCGCAATGCTCGGAGGGGAAGACGTTATCGCAATACTCCCTGTCGAGCAAATCGCAAGAATCGCAAGCGTGGCGGCTTGCCACCCAGTACAAAAGCGCGGTGGCAATGGAAGTTACGGATTTGTTCTTGGTTGTCGAAGCTGTTCCCCATTAATGCTTTTGTAGTGGAAGACATCAAAGCTAAGACCTTCAAGAACGGTCGTAAGTGGAACGTGATGTTCTCCCCACTTGAGGTTGGGAAGAAATGGTTCTATTCCGAACTAGAACGAATTGCGATTCTCCATACTTTGCAGGGGCACGAAACGGCAGAACTTCGGAGTCAATTAGGGCTGAAGAAATCAAAGCAAAAGCTATCCGACAAGTTTGAAGCCCACTGCGTTGATTCTTGGGTGTTAGCCAACTGGTACACCGAAGGACACGACAAACCGGATAACACACGGTTGATTGTGATTGTGCCTCTACGGTTCCATCGCCGTCAGTTGCATCGATTCCAACCAAGTAAAGGCGGTGTTCGATCTCCTTATGGCGGAACGATGTCGGAAGGACTCAAGCGCGGCGGTATCGCTAAACATTCAAAATACGGCGTTGTGTATATCGGAGGAGCATCGAAAGGCAAGGTTAGCCTGCATTCTATTGCTACGGGTAAGCGCCTGACTCAAGGCACGAAGCCAATCGACATCAAATTTCTGTCGTTCAATTCATGGCGACTGGCAGAGGTAGGCGGATAAATCCGCTTGCTGTTGTTTCCTCCCAGGTCTGAAGACACTGGGTTTCCACAACTACCACTATTTTCTTATGAACAACCGCCTTCAACGCAAATTACAGCGCAATAAAGTCAACATCGCACTGCTCATCATTGCCGCGATCGCAACGCTCACCAGCCAAGACAGTATCCGTGCAAATTTTTCGCAAATGGGCGAACTTCGCTCAAAAATGCAGGCAAATTCTAGCCAGCAAATGGACATCCTGGCAGACGAAGACCATCGCGCCGAACTCGAAAAAATTGCGATCGCGCGTTATCAAGGCGGCTGCAAATTTGTGGTCGCCTCAAAAGATCCAACCACGCTGGTTTCGCTCCAAGACGGTAGACCTGTTATCGACCTCAAAACCAAATACCCGATCGCCGCTGGCACGATTGTTTGTGATGAAAGCGGCAACACTGCTGAAATCGTCAAGGGTAAGCCTCCCGTTGCCTCAAAATTTGCCTTTACGGGCAATCGCGAGGTCATTGAGTCCGCCATTCAACGCGCCAGAGCCAGCAATCTCAAGCGCAGTAAAACCAATCAGTAGGAGAGAGATGAAGGGACCGCAAAACACTCAGTCTGGATGGACACACAAAGCCGCAGGAAGCAGCGGCAATCAGTACTACAGTGACGCGGACAGCAAAACTTGGATACGAGTTTTTCTCAAAATCGCCTATGTTTTGGGCATTTTCGCAGGACTGTACTTCGCTTATCTCAATATCAATCCTTACGTTCAAGTCGTTAGTTTTTTACTGGCTCAGACCGACGTGAGCGGATTTGGCAAGCTGCTCGAAATGATTCCGATCCTCAATGGCATCGCGAGGGGGATTGGCGCTTCATCTACTTGGATTTTCGGAGTCGTCTTGTGGGGCGTGATTCAGTTTGTCGAAGTCTTTCCGCTGATTATCAGCAAAGACAAAGCCATGATGCGGACGCTGCTAGAAGAACACGATCGCACCTACAAAATCCAGTTCACGGCACAAGATGACCCAGTTGCGAAAGTCCTCAAAACCGCCTACAACAAACTGCCGTTGGGGATTCTTCGCAACATGGGCAAGTATCGTATCGGGGCGTATCTCGTCGATTTGATGATTTGCTTTACGGTCTATCCGCCCGCTGAGGGTGGTTTTTTGAAGTTTCTGTTCTATCTCTCAACGGGTGCATGGCAACGACTCAATTGGGCAAATATCACTTTAACGATCGTCACTTTGTTCGCCGTTGAAGTAGTTTTGCAGATCTTATTCGGTATCGCTGCACTGATTCACTACTACCGGAAATCCCGCGCTTAATCATGTCTAGCTTTATCGCCACTGCCACGAACCGCGCCCCGATCGAATGGCGCGAAAAAGCCTACGAAACCTGTGATCGCGATTCATACATGACTGATTGTGCGATCGCGTTACTTGCAGGGCTCGGAGTCGCTTCGTTTGCTTCCCCGATCGCGGGTGTGGCTGTGGGCGCATTCCTGGTCAAGCGTATGTTTGACAAGGAATCGCGCAAACAGCAATGCAAAGATTTGATTGTGCAAACCGGACTCGTCGCCCCGTTTCTCGACGGGCATGAGTTTCAAGATTTCGTCGCTCAGGCGGGAGCTGAAGCCACTTATCAAGAGTTAAAATTCGCGGACGATCGCGGACTGGAACTCAGCGACCAGGCTTGGGAGTTGATCGAGGAATACGAACGACACAACCCCCAAGCCAAACTTGCACCCGCAATTAAAGCGCCAGTCACGCCCCCCCAAATTGACACAACTCCCCCACAGATTCAACCTGCTCTGCCAGAACCCGTTCAACCCGCCCCACAGCAGAAACCAGGAATCAATGTGGCAGAAGTCATGACTTCGGGCGAATTCGTCATCTCTCGGCTGATTATTGGAGCTAGTCGCACCGGAAAATCACAGCTCGCCTCAGACGGACTCGGCTATATCCGACTTCGCTACGGAACGTCGGTCACGATTTACTATCTCAGTGCGGGATTCATTGCTGAGGAAGACGGGCGCTACTGGCAAATGTGCGATCGCGTTTCGGGTTTCTATTTTCCCGATATGAGCGATGCCGGAAAGCGTCTTGCTTATAAAGGGTGGAGTAAGTTGATCGAAGAATTCACGGCAATTCCTTCCAACGTCGAACAGCCTAAAATCCTTGTGATTGACGAGTTGAACTCCGCAATCTCGACCGCCATGCGGCTCGGCTCTGAAGAAGCAAATCTATTTGTGCAAGCGGTGAAAGGCAAACTGGCGGATGTCTCCAGTATGGGCGCTAAACGCGGAGTCTCAGTTTGGGGGCTTGCACCAACCGGAGCAATGGGCGATATGGGACTAACGAAAGCGAATGTCTCAGCAATGAATCCTGTGTTTGTGGCGCAAATTCCAAGCGCTTCCCCCGGATGGAACGAAACCGTTTATCAAACAGCTAAAACCAATGGACTCGCGCCCCGCAATCCTCCGACTCAGGATGTGATTGATGAATGCGAATCGCTCAGACTTACTCGAATCGTTGGTGCAGGCGGGAAGTGGCTTCCGTTGGCGCAATCCCCGAAAATTGCAGAACAATTCGGACTGGCTCATGCCTGAGTATCGAAGCTATATCAACTCTCAAGAATGGCGATCGAAGCATCGCGACTGGCTTGCTCGATCGCATAACACTTGCTCAAGGCATTGTCAAGTTAATCGGATTGTAGAATAATCGTACTGATCCCATGTCGTTCGTAATGCCTTGTCCATGTACTCCCGTCACCGATTCCCCGGCGAAATTATCAGTTATTGTGTGTGGCTTTACTACACTTTTCCTCTGAGTTACCGGGATATCGAGAAGATGATGCTGTATCGCGGCATTGAGGTGACGGATGAAACGATTCGGGAATGGTGCCAGAAATTCGGACAGCAATACGCGAATCAGTTGCAGTGTAAGCGTCCTTACATCACCGACAAATGGCATCTGGATGAAGTGGTCGTGAGAATCAAGAAGCAGCAATACTATTTGTGGCGGGCAGTGGACAGTGACGGAAACGTGCTGGATGTCTTGCTGCAACGGCATCGAGATACCAAGGCAGCAGAGCGATTCTTCCGTAAGCTGTTGAAGAAACAGGGCTTTGTGCCACGAGTGAGCACGTACTCGTGTAGCGCAGCTATCGTTACTGACAAACTAAAGAGTTATGAAGCAGCGAAGAAACAGGTGATGCCAAGCGTGGAGCATCGACAGCATAGGGGATTGAACAATCGAGCCGAGAACTTGCATCAACCGACGAGAGTGCGAGAGCGACGAATGCGACGCTTCAAGTCTCCAGGGCAAGCACAACGATTTGTTTCTACTTTTGACCCGATTCGCTCCCACTTTCACCCAAAGCAACACGAACTGAGTGCAAAACGATATCGCGAACAGATGCGCCAACGCTTTGAAGATTGGCGGGAGATCACCTGTGTGAAAGATGCTGTGTAAACTGGAGCGAACTGACGATTAAGGAAATTACAGTGCTTAATTTTAACTACTCCCAGTTAAGTTGATAGTGCCATCAAAAGTTACCACGTTACCTTAGGTTACTTCGGAAAACAAACTCTATGAAATTTCAGGCAGTCTTACGTTAGCTTTGATTACACCTGCATAATGTTCATAAATCATTTTCACGCTGGTTCGAGTCAGTTTCGCCACGACTGTGGGGTCTTCCCCTTTAGAAAGCCAGTAACTAATGAGAGTCGATCGAGTGCTGTAGGGTTTTCGATAGGGGATGTTCAGCCTTTTCAATACTTTTTTCCACGGGCGCTGCCTGAAATCGCGATCATTCAGATAACCACCACTGGGACGGGGAAATACAAGATCATCAGGACTAACTCCGACTGCCTTCCTTCGCTGAAACAACTGTTGCAAAGACTCGCTCAAGGGAACATGCCCTGATGCACCTGTCTTAGTTGTCTTCAGAATGCCACGGTAATAGGCTTCTCCAATCCAAACCGAGGAGCAATCCTCGCTCACGTGCTTCCAACACAGCGCGATCGCCTCGCCAGGTCTACAACCAGTGCCAAGCATAAACTCGATGTAATCGGCGTAGAACGAAGTAATAACGGTCGGCTCGGAACCCTGCGATGATTGCCTTGATTTCCTCGACAGTAAACGGGTTAGGCGGAGGAGTCTTCCCTGGCTTGATGCCCTTACAAATTCTCTTCCAAGGGTCCTTGTCTAGCAGGTTCTCTTCGATCGCCCAAGCTCAGCAAGCCGACACCAAAGTAACCCTCTCCTTCAATGTGTTTGCACTCATCGGGCGGTTCGTGTTGGGCAAAATGCGCTCCGATAACCATTGCCGAAACTGATCAGCTTTCTCCGCAGTAACTGTTTTCGCCTGCTGTTCTCGAAAGAATTGCTGCAAATAGCCCAATGTGGCGCGGTATTTGACCAAGCTCTGCGAACAGATTTCTCTTGATTTTGCCTTGATGAATTTTTCAAAGAGGTCAACCACCTTGAGTGAATGTCGTGCTTCAAGTGACGGCTTGTATTTGACCAGAGTAGGGTCGAACTGCCCATAAGCGATATCGCGGTCAATCTCATCGGCTTTCATCTGCGCAATCAAACGATTCCGGGGACTATCTGTTAATCCAAGCGTGAGGCAATAACGCTTACCCTGATAGGACCAACGCAGGCGCAGATTCCCCTTAAAGTTCTCAATATTGGGCATTGGTATACGTTCTTTATGCAGAACGAGAAACGATTGGTATCGCATACCAGTTTCATACCAATATCTGAGTTTCCCCTAGCGGAAGTGACATTCTATGAAGCTCTTATTGCGAATTGACCAATTCTTGAAAGCTATGCCCTGAAACGGCAAAAGCCAGTCAATGACTGGCTTTCATCTAATCGGAGCGGCGGGATTTGAACCCACGACCCCTACTACCCCAAAGTAGTGCGCTACCAAGCTGCGCTACGCCCCGACTTTCCACTTTTTCAAGCAGTGTTTCCAATCTTATCACACTGTTGTTGAATCTGAATGTGTCTCCTCGCAAATTCTAGAATTATGGCAGCTTCGCTTCATGAGGTGTTTGCTCAAGTTCTGTTACGATTGGCTTCTCACTGACAGGAATTGGAAGCGATCTCTTACCCGAAAAGTCTCGCAACAGTCCCATCAATGCGGGAACTACTGTTGGCGTTAAGACAGTTGAGAAGGTCAATCCTCCAGTGAGAACAATTCCTAACCCCTGATAAAGTTCTGAACCTTGACCCGGCAACACCGCAAGCGGCAGCATTCCTAAAACACTCGTTCCCGCCGACATGAAAATCGCTCTTAGTCGATCCTTTGTTGCACTCAACAGCGAGGAATCGTAATCTTCTCCGTCTTGCTGAAGCTGTAAGGCTCGATCGACAAGCAAAATTGCATTATTCACCACGATTCCAGTCAAGATTACAAACCCCAACGCGGTAATCATATCGAGTGGAACAGACATTCCTGGAATTTGATTCACTAGGACTAAACTTAACAACGCACCGCTCATTCCCATCGGGATCGTTGCCATGATTACCAATGGATAGAGAAACGATCGATACAATGCAACCAACAACAAATAAGTAATCAAAACTGCAAATCCGAATGCAGCCGTTAGTTGTGAAATGGTTGTTGCAAGTTGATCCGCTGTTCCAGCAAGTTCGAGTCGGTAGCCTGCGGGTAGGGTTGCCTGTGCGGGAGTGAGAATTTCACGATTCACACGATCGACGATCGCACCCAGAGAAGCCGTGTCATTTAATGATGCGGTTAAAGTAATTGATCGCTCTAAATCCGTGTGGTTGATCACGTCGGCTCCAGTCGTTTCTCGCACTTCGGCAACATCGCTTAATTGAACCTGTTTGCCTCGCGCAAATAGTGGTAACTGACGTAATTGATCAGGAGTCTGAACAAAGGTGTTTTGTAGCTCAACTGAAACATCGAGTTCTTTTTTGCCATCGACAAAGTTAGAAGCAAGCCGCCCACCTAGAGCGGTTTCAACGATTGAGCCGATTTCGGATTCCGATAGTCCAACTTCAGCAAGTCTTTCTCGATTGGGAATGACTTGCAGTTCACTTGCACCCAGAACGAAGTTCGATCGAACACTCCGAATGCCATCTAAGCCGCGTAGTTTGCCGGAGATTTCTCGATCGAGCTGTCCGATCTGGTTCAAATCGGTTCCAACAATGTCGATTTCAAATTCTTTGCCGGGGTCACGGAAAATCGAGGGCCGCACCGGAACCATAAATCGGTATCCCGCAAAGTTATTGCTAGCAGCCCGGAAGCGATTTACCATGTCTGCAAGTCCGCGCGTTGTGGCAAATTCGGGTTTGAGAATAGCGGAGATGGCTCTTAAGGCTCCAGGTCGATCGACAAACATCACGCGATCGACTTCGGGTTGAGCGCGGACAAATTCTCGAACAGGTTTCGATTGCTCGATCGCTTCTGTGATGCTGGTTCCCGGTAGCGGTTCAACTCGCCACTGAATCGTATTGCGATTTCCTTCTGGTAGATAGTCCGCAGGAGGAAGCAGTAAGAAGCTAGCAAACAGTAGTGACACTGGAATTGCTAGAACGATCAATCGTCGCCCGACTCTCTGCCGCCCGATCGACCAGTGAACGGTTCTTGTTAAAAAGCGTTCTAGTTTTCCTTGGAAGTGCCGGAATACAGCGGATGTTTTGGCGATCGATCTTTCAAACCAGTTGCCGCCGCGATATTCTCCACCTTCAAACATCTGCATTGCTTCCGATTCTTTTAGAAACAATCCAGAGAGCATCGGAACAAGCGTGATAGCTGCGAACAAAGAGAACAATGCAGAACAGGAAAGCGTGATTGCCATATCTGCATAAAGTTGCCCCGCTTCACCTGTGACCATCAGCAATGGAATGAAAACGACAACGTTAGTCAACGTCGATCCAAGCATTGCGCCCCAGACTTCCTGGGTTCCTTCGATCGCAGATCGAAATGCGCTTTTCCCCCGTTGCATATGAGTAAAGACATTCTCGATGACTACGATCGAGTTATCTACGACCATTCCAACAGAAAACGCAATTCCGGCAAGGCTGATGATATTCAGCGATCGACCTAACCAAGACAGTACGATAAACACCATTACTGATGTTACGGGGATCGTAATTGCAATCACCGCAACAGTTCGCATTGATCCTAAGAACAGTACTAGAACGATCGTTGCAAGCAAAGCTCCGGCAATTAGATTCTCTTGAACGAACTTAACAGACTGGCTAACATATTCGTTCTCATCATAGTTGTAGACGAAGCGAATTCCTTCTTTCTGTTGATCAAACTGTACTTGTAGTTCAGTAATTGCCTGTCTAATCCCTTGTGAAATCTCAGGAACATTCGCCCCGACTTGTCGAATGATCCCAACTGCTACCGCAGGCTTATCGTTGAACAACAGGGCACTATCGCGAATCTTGCGCCCCATTTCTACCTTTGCCACATCGCGAATGTAGACGGTTCCTGCTGCGTCTCGCCGTAGTACAAAGCCCGCAATTTGTTCAATGTCTTGCGCTCTACTTAAGGTTCTCACTCGATATTCCCGCCGCCCCAATTCCAAAGGCCCGCCTCGAATATCGCGATTATTTTCCCGCAACACTCGCACCACATCCTCGATCGTTAAATTGCGATCGGACAGTGCTTTTGGATCAACTCGCACCTCAACTTCTCGCTGTCGCCCACCGGAAACGATGAACTGCCCCACACCTTGAACGCGCCGCAATCTGGGTAAAACAATTTCTTCGGCTAAGTCACGATAGCGATCGGGATTGGGTTCAAATCCGGGTTGCGTATCAAACGGAATCCACATCATCGGGGAACTATTGCCCCCCACCAATTCCACATTCGATTCCAAAGCTTCTGGCGGCAAGCTTGAAACCTGTTGCAGTCGATTCAGCACATCAACCAAGCGATCTTGAACATTCGTGCCCTCTTGAAATTCCGGCGTGATCGAACTGGTTCCCGATCGAGACGCGCTACTAATTTCCTTCACGCCCAGAACTTCTTCCATCTGTTCTTCGATCGGGCGCGTGATCAAGTCTTCCACTTCTGCGGGTGCGGCTCCTGGATATCCGGTTCTGATTGTAATTTCAGGTCGATCGCCTCCTGGCTGTAACTCAAGCGGCAATTGAAACAATGAGAACAGGCCGAACATTGCGAGCAGACAGAACAGCACAAAGGTTCCATGTCTCCAGCGAATCGCGGTTTCAATGAAGTTCATGATGCGCCTCCCACGATTTTGACGGGCGCACCTTCGTTTAATCCATCACCGCCTCGAATCACGATCGCTTGTCCCGATCGCAGTTCCGGACTAAAAATCGCAACTTGTTTTCCCATGTCGGTGACAAGCTCCACCGGGATTGGTTTTGCTTTGTTATCCGCGATCGTAAACACAAACCATTCATTCCGTCGTCGCGTCAACACATCCCGCGACACAACGAAGCTTTCTCGATTCGTTGGTAATGTTAGCGCCCCCGCGATCGCCATTCCAGGTAACAGTTCCTTCGGCGGATTCGCGACCTGAACTCTCACTCGTTGTCTTCTAGAAGTTGTATCCGCAGAAGGAACAACGGCGGTGATCGTAGCTTGCTGTTTCCATTGCGGTAAAGCGCGGGCAGTAAGCGCGATCGACATTCCCGGTGTCACTCTGCCGCTCAACTCTTCGGGCAGTTCCACAAACACATCAAACTGATTGCCCGAAACCAATGTGACAATCTGCCCAGAACTCTGCACTAAATCCCCTTGGCTCACATGGCGCGTTTGCACCACTCCCGCTTCTGTCGCCACAACCTCTGTCCGTTTCTGAGCAAGCTGTGCCTGATTCATCGTGGCTTGAGCCGCCGCGACGGTTGCTTTCTGGGCATCAATCTCTTCTCGAATTGGGCCGGCTTTCGCTTCTGCTAAACTTGCTTCTGCTCCGAGTCGTTCCCCCGTAGCTTGATCCACCTGCGATCGCGCTTCTACCAGTAATCTTTGCGAAATTGCTCCTTCTTTCACCAGTGCTGAAGTCCGCTTAAAGTTGTCCTGCGCTTCTTGCTCTCTTGCTTTCGATGCCTGCACCGCCGCTTGTCGTTGAGCAATAATCTCCGATCGTGTTCCGACTTGCAAGCGTGCGAGATTGCTCCGTTCTTGTGCAAGTTTTGCCTGAGCTTGAGCCATTCCGAGTTGTTGATCCGAATCATCAAGGATCGCGATCGCCATTCCTGCTGTGACTCGATCGCCAGGCTGTACAAAGATTTGCTCCACGATTCCACCTGTTTGTGCCCGAATCGTGGATTGCTGAGTCGCTTCGACCTGTCCTAAAAGTTGTACGGTTCGAGTCGGAGTTCCAGGTGCGAGTCGCGTCATTTCAACAGCTCTTGGAGGTTGTCCTTGAGATTGGGCAACCGCAGGTTTTTCTCCACCCGGATTCATGATTCGCCAGAAGCTAATTCCACCAGCGCTTAATAATCCGATGCAAAGCAAGCCGATCCAAGGTTTGCGGTTCGGGGGTTGGGCATTATAGCGCTACTCAAGCACGTTAGGACAATGTTTGAAGGCAGCATCGACACAATCCCGGAAGCTGTCAAACTCATCCCACCGTTGCCGCATCCAATTCTTCAGCACCCACCACCAATGCTCAATT
>JAESFQ010000048.1_pt1 | contig 77116 bp, 82 predicted proteins | sample 9269431 | NCBI WGS metagenome assembly JAESFQ01 (sample SAMN14502588, study PRJNA617103) | algae metagenome | isolation source: Plectolyngbya sp. WJT66-NPBG17 and co-occurring heterotrophs from well... | place: USA: Mojave Desert, Joshua Tree National Park, California | collected 2006-08-06 | reverse complement strand
GACGGCAACCAATCCTTGGCATCCGGCGGCAGCAGAAAAGCCTGGTCGCGGCTGAACGGAATGAACTGCGTCATGCCGAACAGATTCGCCGATATCAGGCCCGTTGGGAATCCGACAGGCTGCTAGCTCAGTCGATCTGGATGCCGGCGCGGCGGATCGCCTCGCCGTAGCGGGCGATCTCGACGCGGACGAGGGCGGCGGCCTCGTCCGGGCTGCCGCCGGCGGGCTCGAAGCCGGCCTCGCGCATGCGGGCCTGGAGTGCGGGCTCGGCGAGCGCCCGGATCGCCGCGGCGGACCAGCGGCGGAGCACCGCCGGCGGGAGGCCGGGCGGGCCGTAGAGCATGTACCAGACATCGAGGTCGTAGCCGGGGATGCCGCCCTCCATCACCGTCGGCAGCTCCGGCAGCGCGGCGACGCGGCGGGCGGTGGTGACGGCGAGGCCGCGCAGCAGCCCCTGGCGGATGCCGGGGAGGACGGAGGAGAGCGTGTCGAAATTCACGTCGACCACGCCCTGCGCCAGGTCCATCACCACCTGGCCGCTGCCGCGATAGGGGACATGGATCATCCGCACCCCCGTCGCCTGCATGAAGAGCTCGGCGGCGAGGTGCTGGCTGGTGCCGACGCCGTTGCTGGCGAAGTTCAGCTGTCCCGGCCTGGCCCTGGCCAGGGCGACGACGCCGGCGAGGTCGCGGGCGGGGGAGTTCGCCGGGACGGTGACGACCATCGGCACGGCGGCGACGAGCGTGATCGGCGTCACGTCCCGCGCCGGGTCGAAGGGCGGGGCGCGCATGGCGAGCGGGACCTGCACCATGTTGCTCACCGTGCCGAGCGTTGCGGTATGGCCGTCTGGTCGGGCGCGGGCAGTGGCGAGCGCGGCGATCGTCCCGCCCCCGCCGGTGCGGTTCTCGACGGCGACGGGCTGCGCGAAGTCGTCGCCGAGTCGGGCGGCCAGCAGGCGGGCCAGGATATCCGTGCCGCCGCCGGGGGCGAAGCCGACCAGCAGGGCCACCGGGCGGGAGGGAAAGGCCTCCTCGGCCGCCGCGGCGGCGGGGAGGAGCAGGCCGGCGAGGGCGTGGCGGGGGATCACGCGCCGAGCCTCGGCGCCTGGAGCTCGTCGGCGAGCCCGTCGAGCTGGACGCGAAGCGGGGGCGGGACCGGGATGCCTTCCGCCGCGCGGCGGCTGCGCGTCGCCGCGCTCTGCTCGCCGGGGAGGAAGATGCGGTCGACGCCGGGCAGCCGCTCGCTGCCGCGGATCTCGCGGGCCAGCGCGTCGACGCGGCGGCGGAACTCGGCGGGGTCGCCGAAGGCGGCGAGGTCGATGGCGAGGATCGCCTGGCCGGTATTGGTCGCCCTGGTGTCGTCGGCGTTGAAGTCGACCACCTCGCGGCCCATGGCGGCGCCGTTCAGCGTGCCGGCGAGCAGGCCGAAGATCAGCGCCAGCCCATAGCCCTTGTAGCCGCCGATGGGGAGCAGCAGCCCCTCCCCTGCCCGCTTCGGGTCGGTCAGCGGCTGGCCCTGCCGGTCGATCATCCAGCCCTCGGGCATCGGCTCGCCGCGCTGGGCGCGCAGCTTGACCTTGCCGTAGGCCGCGACCGTCGTCGCCATGTCGAGGACGATGGGCGGCTCGTCCTGCGTGGGCACGGCGACGGCGATGGGGTTGGTGGAGAGCAGCAGCTCCAGCCCGCCCCAGGGCGGCAGGTGGTTGGCGCTGCCGACGGCGAGGTAGAGGCCGATCATCCCCGCCTCCATCACCATCCGCGCATAGAGGCTGGCGGGGCCGGCATGGTTGCCGTGGCGGACGCCGCACCAGGCGACGCCCTGGGTGCGCGCCTTGGCGATGGCGGTGCGGGCGGCCATGGTCGTGGCGAGATGCCCGAGCCCGTTGTCGCCGTCGATCAGGGCGGAGGCGGCGCGTTCCTCGATGATGCGCGGGGTGGCGCGGGGGTTCATCCCGCCGGCGCGCATGCGGCGCACATACTGGGCGAGGCGGAAGACGCCATGGCCGTCGGCGCCGATGAGGTCGGCCTCCGTCATCAGCCCGGCGACGAGCGCGGCATCGGCGGCGGGCACGCCCGCCGCCTCGTAGATGCCGGTCATGAAGCGACGCAGCGCCTCGGCCTGGATCAGCTCCCGCATCGGTCGTCCTCCCTTGGGCAGGGAGGCTAGACCGGGGCCCGGGCTCAGGCCATGGCCGCCGTCGCGGAGCGCTTCAGCCCGACATATTCGAGCTCCGCGATCAGCGCCGTGGCAATCGCCTGCACCAGGATGAAGCAGGCGCCGAGCGCATTCGGCGCGATCCAGCCGGGCAGCAGGAGCAGCACGCTGTCGAGCGCCCAGAGCGCATTGCCCGTGACGATGCCGAGCACCAGCAGTCGCGGCAGCTGCGGCCGGGTGCAGGCCCAGGCGAGCAGCGCGGCGAAGGCCAGCAGGAAGAGGCCGGACTCGCGCAGCAGCGGCAGCGGCAGGTGGAACCACCAGCCGAGCGGCGCGGCGCCGACCGCGAGCAGCAGGCCGAGGCCGGCGCAGCTCACCGCATCGAGCAGCAGGGCGCGGCGGAGGAAGGTCGAGGGGATGATCGCGCGCGTCATGTCTCAGGCCCCCGGCGCGAGGTCGGTGAAGCCGAGGACGCGGGCGAAGCGCCCATCGGCGGCCAGCTCGGCGATGTCGGTGCCGGCGGCGACGGCGGGGCCATCCCCGTCGGCGAGTTCCCAGGTGAAGCGGAGCAGGTCGTGATGGGCATCGACCTTGCCGGCGCGCCGGAAGCTGAGGCCAGGGAAATGCGCCCTCGCCGCACCGATCATGGCGGCGATCCCGTCGGGGCCACGGCCTTCCATCAGCGGGTCGGTGTAGGTCGCGGCCTCGGTGAAGGTCTCGCTGGCCAGCGCCGCGCGGCGGGCGGCATCGGCCTCGTTCCAGCAGGCGATGTAGGTGTCGATCAGCTGGTCATGCATCATTCTGTCTCCCGTGCAACGGCGGGAAGGTCCCGCCGATGCAGGGGAGGATGCGGAACCGGCCGCCGCCGGGCGATTACGCGGGAGGTAGAATTCAGCGCGCCCGCGCCAGGAGCCGGCGGGCGCGTTCCACGACGGGGAGGTCGATCATGGCGCCCTCGAAGGCGACGGCCCCCTGCCCCGCCGCCAGCGCCTCCTCGAAGGCGGCGATGAGGCGGCGGGCGCGCTCCGCCTCGGCCGGCGGAACGCCGTATTCCTCGTTGATGATCGGCACATGCGCCGGGTGGATGCAAGCGGTGCAGGCGAAGCCGAGCTTGCGGCTGCGCTGCAGGCTGGCGCGGTAGCCCTCGAGGTCGCGGAAATCGGCGAAGGCGCCGACCGAGCCGAGGGGCAGGATGCCGCTCGCCCGCGCCGCGGCCACCACCATCATGCCGAAGGCGTAGAGCATGTCGGCGCCGGGCTCGGCCTCCAGCTCGGTCGCAAGGTCCTCGGCGCCGAGGCCGAGCGCGGCCATGCGCCGGTCGGCGCCGGCGATGGCGGCGAGATGCAGCAGGGCCTCAGGCGTCTCGACGATGCCGATGAAGCGGGTATGGCCCTGCGACAGGCCGAGCGCGGCCTCGCGGGCGGTGACCACCTCGGCGAGCAGGCGGATGTGCTCCGGGCCCATCACCTTCGGCAGCATCAGCGCCGAGACCTCGGGCCGGATGGCGGCGGCGATGTCGGGCATGGCGAGGTCGAGCGGGCGGTTGATGCGGACCGCGAGCGCCTGCCCCTCGGCATGCAGCGCCGCAGCGGCGGCCGGGAGCGCGGCGCGCGCAGCCTCCTTCCCGGCCGGCGGGATGCTGTCCTCGAGGTCGAGGATGACGACGTCGGCGCCCCGCGTGTGCGCGCGGGCGACGAAGCGCTCGGCGGTGACGGGGACGAAGAGCAGGGAGCGCCAGTTCGGCAGGGTCATCGCGGTCTCCTCAGGCGGCGGCGCCGGACTGCAGCAGGGCGTCGATCTCGGCCTCGGCATAGCCTGCCTCGGCGAGGATGGCGCGGGTGTCGGCGCCGAGGCGGGGCGCGGGCCGCGTCGCCTCGCGCATGCCGCCGCGGAAGGTGACGGGGGTGCGGGTGCGGCGGATGCGGCCCTCGGTCGGGTGCTCGTCGCTCTGCCAGAAGCCGACATCGCCGAGATGCGGGTCATCCAGCAGGTCGTCGATGGAGTTGTAGCGCGCGGCAGGGACGTCGGCGGCGGCGAAGATCGCCAGCCACTCCTCGGTGGTCCTCTGCGCCAGCGCCTCGACCTGCACGGTGAAGTAGTCGGCGGCATGCTGCGTGCGGGTGATGGGGGTGGCGAAGCGCGGGTCGGCCTTCAGCTCGGGCCGGCCGATGGCGTCGAAGAAGGCGAAGGCCTGGCGGTTGTCGTTCGGGCGGATGGTGATGAAGCCGTCCCGCGTCGGCAGCGGGCGGTAGTCGGGCGAGAGCAGGCGGGCATCGCCGCTCGGCCCCTCGGGCGGGTCGAAGGTGGCCGCACCCAGATGCTCGCTGGCGACGAAGCTCGCCATGGTCTCGAACATCGGCACCTCGATCGCCTCGCCCAGGCCTGTCCTCTCGCGCCGGTAGAGGGCGAAGCCGATGCTTTGGGCGGCGACGAGGCCGGTGATGTGGTCGGTCATCACCATGGGCACGAAGCGCGGCTCGCCGGTGGCGCGCTCGAAGGTGCCGGCGACGCCGGAGAGGGACTGGATCACCGGGTCATAGGCCGGGCGGTTGGCATAGCGCCCGTCCGTGCCGAAGGCGACGATGCCGCAATGGACGAGGCGCGGGTTGAGGGCCTCGAGCGAGGCATGGTCGAGCCCGGCGCGGGCCAGTGCCGCGGGGCGGACATTGGAGACGAAGACGTCGGCGCCGGCGATCAGCCGCCTCAGCGCGGCGAGGCCCCCGGCCTGCTTGATGTCGAGGACGATGCTGCGCTTGTTGCGGTTGAAGTTGATGAACTTGCCCGACATGGCGGGCGAGCGGCTGCCGGCGGCGAGGGTGCGGAGGATGTCACCGCCCGGCGCCTCCACCTTGATGACCTCGGCGCCCTGGTCGCCGAGGGTGCGGGTGCAGATCGGGCCGACGACGACGGTGGTGAGGTCGATGACGCGGACCCCGTCGAGCGGCCCGCCCGCCATCAGGCGAACTCGCAGTCGAGCTGCCCGCAGAGATTGCCGTCGCGGTCCTGCACCCAGGTCGCGGCCTTGCCGGCATCGGGCGCGCGGCCGCAGAGGGTGACGGTGTCGCCGACATAGATCGGCCGCGTCAGCCGGGCGGTGAAGCCGGCGAGCCGGCCCGGCGTGCGCGCCACGGCGGCGTCGAGCAGGAGCTGCATGGTCAGCCCGCCATTCTGCACGGTGGCGGGGTAGCCCTCCTCGCCCCGGGCATAGTCGGCGTCGTAGTGAATGCGGTGCGCATTCCAGGTGAGTGCCGAGTAGCGGAAGACCAGCGGCGCGCTGAGATGCGCCTCGACGCGCCAGGCGGCATCCGCCGGGGCGGGTGCGGGCGGCGGAACGGGGCTCGCCCCGCCCGGCTTCGGCGCCTCGCGGTAGACGGCGTCGAACTCCTCCTCGGCGACGACCTGGCCGGCGACGCGCCAGGTGTGGCGCATGGTGAGCACGGTGATGAAGCCGGTGCGCGCCTGCTTCGGCAGGATGGCGGCGACCTCGGCGGTGCGCTCGGCCATGTCGCCGATGCGCAGGGTGCCTGGGATGGCGACGCGGCGGCCCGCGCCCATGCGGCGCGGCAGCGGGATGGGCGGCAGGACGACGCCGGGATGGGGGTGCCCGTCCGGGCCGATCTCGGATTGCCGCGGCGCCTCGTTGCAGAAGAAGCCGAACCAGTGGGGCGGCAGCGCATCGCCCTGGCGGAAGCCGGCAGGGTCCATGTCCAGCATGGCGGCGATGCGGCGGACCTGCCCGAGGGAGACGTCCTCCTCGACGATGCGCCTGCGGCCGACCCAGGCCTGCAGCGCCTCGCTCACCGGTCGCGCCATTCGGCGAGCAGGGCTGCCATGATGCGGTCGACATCGCCCATGGCATTGTAGCCATGGAAGCTGAAGCGGATGCGGCCGCGGCCGTTCCAGGCCCAGACGCCGCGCTGGACCAGCGCCTCGGTCAGCGCCGCGGCGCCGGGGCAGGCGATGCAGACGCTGGCGCCGTGCCGCGCCGGGTCGCGCGGGGTGGTGCTGGGGATGCCCTCCGCCTCCAGCCGGGCGAGCAGCGCCGTCGTCAGGCGCTGGACATGCTCGGCGACGGCGCCCAGCGGGAAGGCCGCGAGGTAGTCCAGCGCCGCGGCGAGGACATAGACGGCGCCATGGCCGGGGTTGCCGCGGGAGAAGCGCATCGCATCCGGCAGCAGCCGCAGGCCGGCGGCGTAGTCGGGGCGGCCCGTGTCGTCGATCGAGTGCCAGCCCGCGGTGCTCGGCGCCCAGTCCGGCTGGCGGGCGCGGTTCCAGTAGGCGATGGCGGTGCCGGTCATGCCGAGCAGCCATTTGTAGGCGGCCGAGAAGGCAAAGTCGGCGATGCGCGGGTCGATCGGCAGGTAGCCCGCCGCCTGGGTATGGTCGACGATCAGCAGGGCGCCGACCGCATCGGCCAGGCGGCGGAGGGCCGCAAGGTCGTAGCGCTCGCCGGTCAGGTAGGAGACGTGGGAGACGGCGATCATCCGCGTCCGCTCCGTCACCGTGGCGGCGAGCGCGGCGGCGTCGTTGGCGCGGGCATAGCGGATGGCGATGTGCGGGTGGCGCTGCAGGGCGACGGGGGCGACGAGCGAGGGATACTCATCCGGGTCGACGACGATGTTGTCGCCGGGCCGCCAGTCGAGGCTCTCGACCAGCATGGACATGCCCTCGGCCACATTGGCGACCAGGCCGATATCGCCGCGGTCGACGCCCCAGGCGGCGGCGGCGAGGCTGCGGGCGCGCATCACCTCCGCATCCTGGGCGTGGCGGCCATGGGTGCCGCGGCTCTTGTCGGCGGCGTAGCGGGCGAGCGCCGCGTCGTGGCGATGGAGGAAGGCGGTCTCGCCCCCGGCGCAGACATGCGTGATGCCGGCGGGGATGCGGAAATCCCGCGGGTCGAAGAGCGGCACGGCACTCGCCGCGGGGCGCACGGCCTCCGCCAGGCTGGACATGGCTTGGTTCCTCCCGAATTGCGGCGGATGATAGGCCGATGCCGGGTTTCGGCAAGCGGCGGAGGCGGGGCGGCATGGCGCTGAACCAGGCGATCTATGAGGACCTGCCGCGATTCCCCTACCGGCCCGTCGAGGGGCCGCAGCGGGCGCCGGTGGCGGTGCTCGGGGCGGGACCGGTCGGGCTCGCCCTCGCCGCGGGGCTGGCGCGGCATGGGGTGCGCTGCACCGTCATCGAGCCACGGGGGGCGGTGAGCTTCGGCAGCCGGGCGATCTGCATCAGCCGGCGCTCGCTCGAGATTTTGGAGGGGTTCGGGGTGGCGGCGCCGCTGCTGCGGGCCGGGCTGCCCTGGCGGCGGGGGCGAAGCTTCTGGCAGCGGCACCAGGTGCTGGAATTCGAGATGCCGGACGGGCCGGAGCAGCGGCATCCACCCATGCTCAACCTGCAGCAATGCTTCACCGAGCAGCTGCTGGTCGATGCGCTGGCGGAGCGGCCGGAGGTCGATATCCGCTGGCACAGCCGGATGCTGGGGCTGGCGCAGGGCGAGCGGGGCGTCACGCTCAGGATCGGCACGCCGGAGGGGGAGTACGAGCTCGAGGCCGAGTATGTGGTCGCGGCGGATGGGGCGCGGAGCCCGGCGCGGGCGGCGCTCGGCCTATCCCTCCGGGGCAATTCCTATGAGGGACGGTACCTGATCGCCGACATCCGCCTGCGCTCGGAGAGCCCGACGGAGCGGCGGGCCTGGTTCGACCCGCCTTCCAACCCCGGCTCCACCCTGCTGATGCACCGGCAGCCGGGCGACATCTGGCGCATCGACTACCAGCTCGGCGAGGAGGAGGATGCCGAGGCGGCGCAGCGGGAGGAGGCGGTCCGGGCGCGGATCGACGCGCATCTGGCGGCGATCGGCGAGCCCGCGGAGTATGAGCTGGTGCTCATCAGCCTCTACCGGGCGCATTGCCTGACGCTCGACGCCTACCGGCACGGGCGGGTGCTCTTCGCCGGGGATGCGGCGCATCTGGTGCCGATCTTCGGCGTCCGGGGGCTCAACTCCGGCATCGACGATGCGGGGAATCTCGCCTGGAAGCTGGCGGCGGTGCTGCGCGGCGAGGGCGGCGAGGCGCTGCTCGACAGCTATTCGGAGGAGCGCGTCTTCGCGGCGCGGGAGAATATCCGGGCGGCGCGGAAGTCGACGCTCTTCATGACGCCGCCGACGCGAGGCCATGCGCTGATGCGGGAGGCGGCGCTGAGCCTCGCCGTATCGCAGGACTTCGCCCGCGCGCTGGTCAATCCGCGGCAGAGCAGCGCCATCGCCTTTCCAGGTTCGCCCCTGCAGACGGCGGAGCAGGGCGAATGGCGGGCCGGGCCGGAGGTCGGGGCGACGCTGCCCAGCCTGCCGATGGGCGACGGGCATCTGCAGGCGATGATTGGCCCCTCCCCGACGGTCCTCGCCTCGGGCGGGGAGAAGGTGCCGGAGGGAGTGAGGCTGGTGGCGGTCAGGGATCCGGCGGTGCGGGCGGCGCTGGGACTGGCGGGGCCGGGCGCGGGCTACCTCCTCCGCCCGGACGGGCATGTCGCCTGGCGCTGGCAGGGCTGGGATGCGGCGGGCCTCGCCGCGGCGCTGCGGCGGATGCTGGGGCGATGAGCACGGACGAGATGACGGAGCGGCTGTGCGAGCAGCTCGCCGAGGCCATCGCCGCGGCGGGCCCGGAGCGGGAGGCGCTGCTCCTGGCGAAGCTCGCCCTGCTGCTCGGGCGGGAGGTCGGCGACGCGGAGCGGGTGGCCGCGGCGATCGGGGTGGCGCTCCGCGACCTGGACTAGGACCCGCCAAGTTCACGGGCAGAGCCGGGCGTTTCCCCTCCCTTTCATAAAAATCCTGCCCGCATAACTCGGCCGAAGGCTTGCAGGACTGCCGATGACCGACGCGACGATGGTGAGTCCCGAAGCCGCTGCCTGGGCGGTCCGGCTCCTCATCGGCCGGGGGCCTGTCGCCGCGGACGAGATCGAGTTCCACCGCCGCAATCCCGGCCTCGAGGCGCTGCGCATCGCCTTCGCGCAGATGGCGGAGTTCCGCCAGTTCCTCGGCGCCCTCGCACGAGGCCTATCGCGCGCCGCTTAACCTCCATCGGCGGCGACGAGATCGACCGACATGTCGACCTGCCGCCCTATGCGCTGCCGCATCCCAAGCTGCTGCTCGATCCCTATGTCAGCACCTCGGTCGGCCTCGTCGTGCGAAAGGCCGGGGCCTAGCGCGGCCCCTCCCCGCCTCGGCTGGCGGAGGCGGGGAGGGGCGAAAGGGGATCACCGAAGGCTGCGACGGCCGGCCAGGCTGATGCCTTGGCGCGCCGGTTCCGAAGCAAGGCAGCGGCGCCTCGCGGTAAAGGCCACACGGGTCGACGCAAAAAGCCGGGCTCTCGCCCGGCTTCCCGTCAAGGCATCGGCGGGCGGCTCAGGCCGCGGCGCCGGCCTTCTTCGCCTGGGCGCGCAGGATGCGGCGCTTCAGCACCTGAGCCTCGACCGGGAGCTTCCGGTTCGGGGTGGTGATGAGGAAGGCATCGAGGCCGCCATTGTGCTCGATAGTGCGGATGCCGTTGGTGGTCAGGCGCAGCTGGATGCTGGTGGCCAGCACGTCCGAGAAGAAGGACGACTCCTGCAGGTTGGGCAGGAAGCGACGCCGCGTCTTGTTGTTGGCGTGGCTGACGTTGTTACCCGTCAGGACGCCCTTGCCGGTGATGCCGCAGCGGCGGGCCATGGTGCAAATCCCAAGCGCAATGGCGCGCGGCAGGAGGGGGCAGGCCCCTACCCCGCGCGCGGTGGTGTGGAAGGTGGGGCGATATGCCCCGCGGCGGGGGTGGCGTCAAGACCGCGCTTGCGCGAGGCTCGGCGAAACATGGACGGGAGGACAAGCCGATGCGGCTCGCCAACAAGATCGCCCTCGTCACGGGCGCGGCCTCGGGCATGGGGGCGGCGACGGCGCGGCTGATGGCCGCCGAGGGGGCGAAGGTCGCCGTCGCCGACCTGCTGGAGGCGGAGGGCGAGGCAGTCGTCGCCGGCATCGCGGCGGCGGGCGGGACGGCGCGCTTCATCCGCCTCGACGTCGCCGAGGAGCCGGCCTGGGAGGCGGCCGTCGCCGCCGTCGTCGAAGCCTGGGGCGGCCTCGACATCTTGGTGAACAATGCCGGGATCTCGGGCAGCGCGACCAACGACCTCTACGATACCGGGCTCTGGGACCGGATCATGGCGGTCAATGCCCGGGGGACCTTCCTCGGGGTGAAGCATGGCGTCGCCGCGATGCGCCGGCGGGGCGGCGGGTCGATCGTCAACCTGTCCTCCATCTCGGGCAATGTGGGGCAGGAGCGGATCCACTGCGCCTACAACGCCTCGAAGGCCGCCGTCCGGCTGCTGACCAAGTCGGTCGCGGTGCAGGAGGGGCCGGCGAAGATCAGGGTGAACACCATCCACCCGGGGCTGATGCCGCCGATGCGCACCTCGGGCGCGACGGCCGACCCGGTGTTCCGCGCGAAGATGCTGGAGCATGTGCCGCTCGGGCGGTCGGGGGAGGTGGATGAGGTGGCGCGGGCCATCCTCTTCCTCGCCTCGGACGAGGCCTCCTACATCACCGGGGCGGAGCTGCATGTCGACGGGGGCTACCTGGCCTGCTGAGAGGGGGAACGGCGCATGGCGATCGCGGAGAAGGGCTTCCTGCTGGTTCGCGGCGCGTTGCTCGCCGACCCCTCGAAGCGGCGGGGAGAGCCGGCGGATGTGCTGATCGAGGACGGGGTGGTCCGCGCCCTCGGCCGCGGACTGGCGGCGCCGGAGGGCACGCCCGTCTTCGACGCCGCCGGGCTGCTGATGCATCCAGGCCTCATCAACGCGCATACCCACGGCCATTCCGGCCTCGCCAAGGGCATGGGCGACCGGTGGACGCTCGAGCTGCTGCTCGCCGCCTCGCCCTGGATCGGCGGCGGGCGGACGCTGGAGGACAAGAAGCTCACCACCCTGATCTGCGCCGCCGAGATGGTGGCGAAGGGCTGCACCGCGGCCTACGACCTCTACTACGAGTTCCCCCTGCCCTCCCGCGACGGGCTGGATGCGGCGGCCGCGGCCTATGCCGAGGCCGGGATGCGGGCGGTGATCGCGCCGATGGTCGCCGACCGGACGCTCTACGAGGCGATCCCCGGCCTGATGGAGGCGCTGCCCGACGCCCTGCAGGGCCAGGTGGCGCGGCTCCGCACGATGCCCGCCGAGCAGACCCTCGCCGCCATCGGCGAGGTGCTGCGGCATTGGCGCTGGTCGGGGCAGGACATCCGCGCCGGCGTCGCGCCGACCATTCCGCTGCATTGCGCCGACGACTTCCTGTGCGGCTGCGCCAGGCTGGCGCGGGAGCATGGCGTCGGCCTGCACAGCCATGTCGGCGAGAGCAAGGTGCAGGCGGTGGTCGGCCGCAGGCAATACGGGAAGACGCTGGTCGCCCATCTCGACGGGCTCGGCCTGCTCGGGCCGGACTTCACCGCGGCGCATGGCGTCTGGATGGATGACGACGACCTCAGGCGCATGGCCGACCGCGGCGCCTCCATCGCGCACAACCCGGGCAGCAACATGCGGCTCGGCAACGGCATGTTCCCGCTGCGCCGGGCGCTCGATGCCGGCTGCAATGTCGGCATCGGCACCGATGGCGCGAGCAGCGCCGACAACCAGAACATGTACGAGGCGATGCGCTACGCCTCCATGCTCTCCAAGGTGCAGACGCCGGACCCGCGCGCCTGGGCCAGCTCCGAGGAGGTCTACCGGGCGGCGACGCTCGGCTCGGCGCGGGCGCTCGGCTTCGAGGATCTCGGGCTGATCGCGCCGGGCTACAAGGCGGACATCGTCTTCCTCGACCTCGGCAGCATCAACTGGGTGCCGCACCACTGGTCGACCAACCAGATCGTCCATGCCGAGGATGGCGGCGGCGTGCGGCACGTCATGACTGGCGGGCGCTTCATCGTCCGCGATGGGCGGCATGTGGGGATCGACCTGGCGAAGCTGGCGCGGGAGGCGGAGGCGGCGCGCGCCCGGCTGGAGGCGCTGAATGCCGAGTGGCACGAGCTCTACCTCAAGCTCGAGCCGGTGGTGGCGAGCTTCTGCCCGGCCATCGCGGCGCAGCCCTACCCTGTGAAACGCTACCTCTGCGACGCGCCGGGCTGATATCCTTGCCCTCTCCGACGGGAAGGGATGGGGCATGGACACGCAAGCCGTCGCGGCGGAATTCGCCGCGCTCTGCAAGGCCGGCCAGTTCGAGGAGGCGGGCGAGCGCTTCTGGGCCGAGGAGATCGTCAGCATCGAGCCGATGCCGGGCGAGATGGCCGTCCTCCGCGGCAAGGCTGCGGTGAAGCGCAAGGGCGACTGGTGGTATTCCAGCCATGAGATCCACAGCGCCGAGACCCACGGGCCCTTTGTGAACGGGGACCAGTTCGGGCTGCGCTTCCAGCTCGACGTCACGCAGAAGGCCTCCGGCCAGCCGATGCAGATGGAGGAATTCGGCCTCTACACGGTGCGCGACGGCAAGGTGGTGGAAGAGCGCTTCTTCTTCCGCACGGGATGAGACATTGGCATGGGATTGGCATAGTAGGATCCGACCTCGCTCGGATGCCCGCCATGACCTTCCCCCGCCGTGCCCTGCTTGCCCTCCCCGCCCTGGTCGGCGGCGGGAGGGCTGCCCATGCGCAAGCCGCCTGGCCGGAGCGGCCGATCCGCTGGGTGGTGAATTTCCCGCCCGGCGGAGCGGCGGACACGCTCTCGCGCATCCTGGCCGAGCAGATCGGCGCCGGGCTCGGCCAGCCGATCGTGGTCGAGAACCGGCCGGGCGCGGGCGGCATGGTGGGGGCGGAGATCCTCGCCAAGGCGCGGGGCGATGCGCATTTGGTGATGATGTCGAGCGCCGCCTCGCACGGGATCGGGCCGGCGCTCTATCCCGCGACGCCCTATGACCCACTCGCGGATTTCAGCCATGTCGCGCTGGTCGGCACCTTCCCGAGCGTGCTCGTCGTCAATCCCGGCGTGCCGGCGCAGAGCCTGGCCGAGTTCCTGGCGCTGGCGCGGGGGCGGCCGGGCGGCCTCGCCTTCGGCACCGGCGGCAACGGCACGATGAACCACCTGACCGGCGTGCTGCTGGCCCGCGCGGCGGGGGTGGAGCTGACGCATGTGCCCTATCGCGGCTCGGCGCCGGCGCTCGCCGATGCAATGGGCGGGCAGATCCCGGCGGTGATGGAAAGCCTGCCGATCGCCCTGCCGCATCTCCGCGCCGGGCGCCTCCGGGCGCTCGGCACCAGCGAGCCGGGGCGGGACGCCACGCTGCCGGAGGTGCCGAGCTTCGGCGAGGCCGGCTTCCCGGCCGTGCAGAGCACCAACTGGTTCGGCTTCTCGGCGACGGCGGGCCTGCCGCCCACGGTCATCGGCCGCTGGCAGGCGGTGATCGAGGCGGCGCTGGCCGATGCCCGCCTGCGCGAGCGCTTTGCCGCCATCGGCGTGGTGCCGGGGCGGATGGGCCCGGCGGACTACACGGCCCTCATCGGCGGCGAGCTGGGGCGGTGGCGGCAGGTGATCCAGGAGGCCGGGGTGAGGCCCGACTGACCTACCATCGGCGGCGATCCTCCTCCCACCGCTGGCGCTCCTCCCAGGCACGGCGGCGCTGCTCCTCCTCCCAGCGGCGGCGCTCCTCCCAGGCTTGCCGGCGGTCTTCCCAGGCCCGGCGGCGGTCCTCCGCCTCGTGGCGCCTGGCCTCGATGCGGTAGCGCTCCTCCTCCACCCGCTCGCGCTCGGCCTCGGCGCGGCGACGGTCCCACTCGGCGCGCTCGCGGTTGGCCTCGTCGGGGCGGCGGTTGCGCTCGCGCTCATCCTCGCGCCATGGGTCACGCCAGGGCTGGGCGAGGGCGCTGCCGGGCAGGGCGAGGACGAGGGCGGCGATCAGGCTGCGGCGGTGCATGACATCCTTCCTTGCATGCGGGAGCGAACGTCCTGGCCGTGGCACGCCGGTGGCGGCGCCATGGCGGGTTCGGGGCATGGCACCCGACGAACGGGGCAACCCCGAAGCGGGCCGCCCGTTCGGCCGGGGACTCAGGGGAATCTCGCCATGGCTGATCACGACCTGCCGCGCCGCGGCCTCGTCCTCGCGGCCGCCGCGCTCGGCGCCGGCGGCGCGGGCTACCCGCCCCCCTCCCCCATCGACAGCGGCCATGTCGAGGGCGGCCGGGTGCAGTTCCCCGACTGGCGCGGCCCGGCCGACCCGCCGGGCGGCGGCGCGCCGCAGCCGCAGCCGCCGGGCGAACGCATCGGCTTCGCCGTCATCGGCCTCGGCCGCATCGCGCTGGAGGAGGTCCTGCCGGCCTTTGCCGAGGCGAAGGAGGCGCGGGCGGTGGCGCTCGTCAGCGGCAGCCCGGCGAAGGCGCGGGCGGTCGGGGCGCAGCACGACATCCCGGAAGGCGCCATCCACGGCTATGCCGAGATGGAGCGGCTGCGGGAGAATCCCGCCGTGCAGGCGGTCTACATCGCCCTGCCCAATGCCATGCACCGGGAGTTCACCGAGCGGGCGGCCGCCATCGGCCGGCACGTGCTCTGCGAGAAGCCGATGGCGAACAGCCTCGCCGACTGCCAGGCCATGGTCGGCGCCTGCGAGCGGGCGGGCGTCAGGCTGATGATCGCCTATCGCTCGCAGTACCAGCCGCATCACCGGGCGACGATCGCGCTGATCCGGGGCGGCGAGCTCGGCCGGCTGCGCTTCATCGAGGCCGCCAACACCCAGGTCAACGGGCCCGGGCCGCAATGGCGCTACAGCCGGGAGATGGCCGGCGGCGGGGCGCTGCCGGATATCGGCCTCTACTGCCTGAACGCGGCGCGCTACCTCACCGGGGAGGAGCCGGTGGGGGCCTTCGCCAGCATCGAGAGCCCGGCCGGCGACCCGCGCTTCGCCGAGGTGGAGGAAAGCATCGCCTTCCAGCTCCGCTTCCCCTCGGGCGTGATCGCCCAGTGCCTCAGCAGCTACGGCACCTACGAGAACCGGAACCTGCGGCTGCATTTCGAGCGCGGCAGCATCGAGATGGCGCATGCCTTCGCCTATCGGGGCCAGCGCCTCGTCGTGCAGCGGCGGGCCGGCGAGGTCGGCGCGGAGGAGGAGCGGATCATCCGGCCGAAGAACCAGTTCGCGCAGGAGATCGACCATTTCGCCGCCTGCATCCGCGCGGGCAGGCGGCCGCATACGCCGGGCGAGGAGGGCGTGCAGGACCAGGCGCTGATGGAGGCGCTCTACCGCTCGGCAAGGGAGGGAGGCCCTGTGCGGCTGGAGCCGCCGCCGGGGCCGACCCGGGGACCGGACCCCGTCTGAGGACGGGAAATGGAGGGGGTTGGATTCGAACCAACGTAGGCTGAGCCAGCGGATTTACAGTCCGCCCCCTTTAGCCACTCGGGCACCCCTCCGGGGAGCCGGGGGGATATCCGGCTTCGCCCTGCCCTGTCAATGCGCCGAAGCCTCGCCCGGCGCGAGGACCTCGCCGAGCCAGGGGGCGCGCCAGCCCTCCATCTGCCAGGCGAAGGCCTCCGCCCCGCCGAGCGAGGGCCCCGGCACGTCGACCCTCACCTCGCCCGCCTCGTTGGGCCCGCGGCGGAAGGCGGAGCGGCCCGCCGCCTCCAGCCGGAGCGCGCTGGCCGGGCCGATGAGGCGGGCGGTGCCCTCGCCCGGCTGGAAGGTCCCGGCGACCGTCATCCCGGCCGGCAGGTGCCGGGCGAGGAGGAAATTCTCGCCCTCCCCGCCCCCGGCCAGACGGAGGCCGAGGAAGGTGGTCCGCGGCCGGAGGCCGAGCGGCGGCGGCGCGTCGGGCGGCCCCTCGGCGGCGCCGGCCTCGGCGATGGTGAGGTACTCGCCCTCCGCGCCCCAGCGGCAGAGGATGAGCCAGGCGGCATGCGGCGGGCCCTGGCGGTGCGGCGCGTCATAGGGCGCCTGCCGGAGGCTGGCCCGCATGGCCATCAGGAAGCCCTGCGGCACCATCATGCGCGGCGCGACATGTCTCATGCGGTCTCCCCCCGTCGGATGATCTCGAGCATCTGGGTCTCGCGGTGGCCGCCCTGCACGACCCGGCAGAGCGCGGTCTCGGCCGGCGGGACGCCATGCGCCAGGCGCATCACCCCCGCCGCGTCGCGGAGGAAGCGCACCCAGTCGCAGCAGGCCTCGAGGTAGCCGGCATCGGCCGTGTCCCGGTCGGCGTTCAGCACCACCAGCCGCCCGCCCGGGCGCAGCAGGGCGAAGCAGGCCGCGGTGACGGTGTGGGCGAGCCGGTCGGTCAGGTCGTCGAACAGCGTCGTCGCATAGATCAGGTCGAAGCCGCCGCGCGGCAGCGTGCCGTCGAAGGTCGCCTTCGGGCTGCGGTGCAGCGTCTCGATGCCGCGCGCCGCGTGCTCCATCTGCACCATGGCGAGGGAGGCGGCATCCTGGTCGAGGGCGACGAAGCGGCCGATCCGCCCGGCCTGCACCGCCTGCGACAACTCCGCCTCGCGGAGATGGCCGCAGCCGAGGGCGAGCACATGCGGGCTGCGCCGCGCCTCGGCGGCCGCGTCGATCCTCTCCGCCACCAGCGACAGCCGGGCCCGGGCGGCGACGCCGCCGGGCGCGGCGTGGTCGCGGCGGAACAGGGTGAGGCCGAGGGCGCTCACCTGCTCGTTCTTCAGCGCCGCCTCGCCGCGATAGAGCATGTCGAGCATCGGCGCGTCGCCGGCATAGCCGCGCGGCTTGCGGAAGCCGCGGCGGGCGAAGGGGTTCTCGTGCAGCAGCGCCAGCAGCGGATGGGCCCGGAGCGCGGCGATGCTGCGCTGCCAGGTGGCGGGGGCGGCGGTGTTGCGCAGCCAGCGGAGGCCATCGGCCAGCGCGTCGAGCACCGGCGCCGCGGGGTCCGCGCCACGCAGGCGAACCAGCGCCTCGTCGAGCAGATGGCGCGGGTCGGCCGCGGCGGAAGCCAGGTGAGCGGGCGCCGACGGACGGAGGGCCTGCGCCAGGGGAACTCCCTTGGGGGCGGCCTGCAACGGCATATGGGTCATGCTCGCCTCACTGCTTTCATGGCCACCATCGGGCGGGATGGCCATCGCATGACGGACCATGGCAGGGCTTGCGTGACCCCAGCGTGATTGCGGGCGCCGCCCCGCCGCGTGGCGGGAAATCACGCTAGGTTCACGCAGGCGCCCGCAGCATGCCCGGGACAATGCCGGAAGGGGGTCTCTGATGACGAAAAGCGGTTCTGCGGGGGCCTGCCCTCTCGGCGGCGCGGCGGCGAGCGGCATCCTCGGCCCGCTCCCCGGCTTCCGTCACCTCCTCGGCGAACCCGAAGCGGCGGAGCGCTTCCAGGTGGATGGGGAGGACCCGCGCTGCTCGCCCGCCGCGCTCGCCACCTTGCGGCGGCGGCTGCGCGGCCTCGCCACGCTGATGGGGACGCGGCCGCCGGAGGCGGCAGAGAATCCCAACCTGCCCGCCGGCTACACCTATCTCGCCCAGTTCGTCGCGCATGACATGGTCTCGACCAAAATGGCCTTCTGGTCGGCGGGCGGGCCAAATCCGGGCGTCGCCAACGTCCTCGGCGCGCCGCTCCGCCTCAGGACGCTCTATGGCGGCGGGCCGGGCGCCTGCCCCTTCGCCTTCGCGCCCGACGATGCGCGCGACCAGCATCGCAGCCGCTTCCGCCTCTCCGCTTATGCCGGCGCGTCGGGCGAGGCGGCGAGCTTCCGCGACATCGGCCGGGCGGCGACGCCGGGGACGCTCGGCAACCGTGGCGGCTTCGCCGGCGCCGGGCGGGGCGAGGCGCTGGTCGCCGATTCCAGGAACGACCAGAGCGCGCTGCTCTCCCAGCTCACCGCCCTGTTCCAGATGCTGCACAACGCCCTGCTCGACATGATCCCGACGCCGGGGACGCTTCCGGCCAGGGCGCTGCGCGAGCGGACGGCGGCGCGCTTCGCGGTGGCGCAGGAGGCGACGACCCTCGTCTTCCGCAGCGTGCTGCGCCACGACCTGCTGCGGCGGCTGCTCCACCCAGAGGTGCGCAGGCTCTACCAGAAGCCGGCGCCCGAATGGCTGGAGCCGGCGCCGGTGCCCGGCATCCCGCTGGAATTCTCGCACGGCGCCTTCCGCTTCGGACATGCGATGCTGCGCGACACCTACCGCATCGGCCGCTTCCCCGATGCCAGCCTTGCCGAGCTGCTGCGGCAGAACTCGACGCGCGGCCCGAACGCGGTGCCGCTGACGCGGGACTGGCTGATCCGCTGGTCGCAATTCTACAGGATGCCGGACCAGCCGCCGCCCAATCTCAGCATGAGGCTCGGGCCGCACTACACGCCCATGCTGATGGGCGACGGGCTGTTCGATGCGATCGAGCCGGGCGATCCGGCCGGCGTCGTCTTCCGCGACCTGATGAGCGCTTCGCTCGCCGGCATGCGCTCGGTCGGCAGCCTGGCGGCGCGCGTGGCCGCGATGCGGCCGGGGCTCGCCACGCCGTCGACGCTGCTGGGCAACCCGGCGGCACGGCAGGCGGCGCTGGCGGAGTGGCTCGGCTGCGAGAGCGATGTCAGCCTGCTGAAGGAGGAGGATGTCGCCGCGCTGGCGGCCGATCCGCCCCTGCCCTTCTACATCCTCTTCGAGGCGGAGCGTGAGGCGGAGGGCGAGCGGCTCGGCCTGCTCGGCTCGCTGCTGGTCGCCGAGACGATCTACGGCGCGCTGGCGCGGGAGCGGCTGGCCTCCGAGGGCGGTGGCGGGCTCGACGCCACCTTCGACCGGCTCTGCGCCACCTGGCTCGGCCGCTACCGTTTTCCCGATCCGCCGCTGGTGAGGAGCATGCCGGAGCTGGTGGCCTATCTTGCCCGCCAGCCCGGCCTGAAGGCCGCGGATCCCGCATTCATCTAATCCGCAGGAGGAGCAAGGGCATGGCCATCGATCCGACCGAGTTCGTCAACATGGTCCCGGTGAATTACGAGAATTGGGGCAAGCTGGTGAAGACCTGGGCCACCGGCGAGGACTACCTGCAGAACGGCCACGAGTATCCGGTGCCGCGGACCCTCGACGAGCTGAAGCGGCAGCTCAAGGCGGCGCATACCGGGCTGGTCCTGCCCAAGCGCATGCAGCACCTGGAGGTGGTGGTCGGGCGGAGCGACACCTTCCTGCTGCGCCTGCCGCCGCCCGACCTGATCGAGGCTGCCGAGAAGCATCTGGCGGAGAAGGACTACACCCTGCCCGCCTTCTACAACGACCTCTACGAGGGCGCGGTGCCGAAGCCGGTTCAGGACAAGGAGGCGCGGCTGAAGTTCCATGCGCAGCGCATCGGCGACTACTCGATCGCCAACTGCCAGTAGTGGCTCTACCAGTCCCCGTGCCGGGCGCCGTAGGTCGGCAGCCCGGCGGCGGCAATGCCGTCACGCAGGCGCGCCCACTCCTCGGCGCGGCGGATCGGATAGAGGTGCAGCAGCCAGCGCACCATGTCGAGGTCGCTCGGCAACGCCGCGGCGAACCAGCTCTGCCGCACCCCGCGGAGGAATTGCTGCGCTGCCGCCTCCGCCTCGTCGATGCGGCCGAGCCGCGCCAGCGCCGCCGCCCGCCAGGCCGGCAAGGTGCGGATGACATCCTGCGCCCGGTCGCAGGCCTCGAGCGTCCCGGCATCGTCGCCGCGCAGATAGGCAATCGTCACCTGGTAGCCCCAATGTGTCAGGCTCGGCATAAGCGTCATCTCGAGCGACTGCGCCGAGAGCTCCGCCGCCCGCTCGTGGTTGCCGGCGAAGCTGTAGAGCAGTGCGGCCGAGATCAGCGTCCAGCTGTCATTCGGGTTGAGCTCGCAGGCGAGGCGCATCGGCACCTCCGCCTGGACATGCTGGTCGCTCATCGCCAGCGACCAGGCCAGGGTCAGGTGCGCGCGTGAATCCGTCGGGTCGAGTTGCACGGCGCGGCGCGCCAGCTCCACCGCCCGCACCTCCCGCTCCCGGCTGCGGCGCTCGCCGGGATGGATGATGTGAACGGAGTTCTCCATCTGCGCCAGGCCGCTATAGGCCGAGGAGAAGCCCGGCGTGCGCTCGATGCATTCGCGGAAGAGCTGCCCGGCGCGGGCCCAGTTCTGCGGGCTGAAGCTGCGGATCATCGCCGTCGCGCGCAACCAGCGGTCGTAGCTCTCGAGCGAGACGTCGGACTCCACCGCGAGGCGCTGCAGCCGCGCCGAGGAGATCTGCAGGTTCAGCGCGATGGCAATGCGGCGGACGATGTCGCGGTGCGCCTCGAACCAGCCGTCGAGCTGCAGCTCCATCCGCTCCGACCAGATGAAGATGCCGCTGTCCTGCTCGGCCAGCGTCAGGACCAGGCTGATGCGGTCGCCCACCTGGTAGGCCGTCGCGCTGATGCGGTAGCGGGCGGAGACGCGGCTGCCTGTCTGCGCGGCGCTCGGCATGGATGGCCCGTCGATGACGAACCATTCGCGGAAGCGCACCAGGCAGGCGATGAGGTCATGCCGGAAGCCGAGCGCCAGGTGCATCTGGTCCGGGCCGACGCCGTTCACCGAGAAGGGCTCGACCAGGAGGGCGATGCGGGCAAGGGTGCCGGCGGGACGGGGCACCGGCGCCGGGGTGAGCGCCTCGAGCTCCGCCTCCGACAGCGCAACGGGCTCGGCGAGGCCGGGCGCGACGGGGGCGATGGTGCCGAGCTTGATGTCGGCGACGAGCGCCTGGGTCGCGGCGGAGGGCTCGGTGTCGTACTCCTCCTCCAGCAGGCGCCAGAGCTGCTCGTAGGCGCGCAGCGCGGCCACGGTGTCGCCGGCCTCGGCGCTGCCGCGCATCAGGTCGCGGCAGGCCTCCTCATGCGTCGGGTCGAGCTTCAGGATCGCCTCGGCCAGGCGCTGGCGCAGGCTGCGCGGCTGGCTGTCCGCGCGCAGCGCCGATTCGAGGGCGCGGATCAGCCGGTCATGGAAGGCCTGGCGGGTGACGCTCAGCCAGCCGCGGAAGGCCGGGTCGAGGTCGTCGAGGCCCTGCAGCAGCGCCTCGCTCAGCCGCGGCGTCGAGAGCAGCAGCGGATGGGCGATGCCGCGCTCGGCGGCGTGCAGCACGTCGCGCGCATCGGGGCGGGCCAGGGCCAGGTCGAGGCAGACGGTGAGGCGGCCGGCGCGGAGGGCGTTGCAGCCGACGGCCTCCATCGCCTCGCGCAGCTCGTGCACCACCTGGCGGAGCGAGGCGCGCGCCTTCTCCTCGCCCGTCTCGCTCCAGAGCAGGCCAACGAGGCGCTCGCGGCTTTCCTCGCCGCCCTCGCTCAGCAGCAGGTAGCCGAGCAGGGCGCGGGCCTTGCGGCTGCGGAGGCGCAGCTCCCGGCCGGCGAAGCTGGCGCGCAACGGGCCGAAGAGCGAGGCGTGCAGCATCCCCGGCGCCACCTGCCCGGCCCGGCCCTCCGATACCGTGGCCTGCTGCGGTGACTCCTCCATCGACTCCCGGCCTGGATGAAAGCGACGTAACCGAGCCTCAGAACAACGCAATTCCACCCGTATGGCAATCGCCGCCGCCGGTTCGGGCGATCTGCGCCAGCAGCCTTGCACCTGTGGTTCGGGAGGGTTCGATCTCGAGGCCGGGCACGACCAGGCGGATGGCGGGAAGCCCAAGCTCCGGCCGCGTCAGGTCGAGGGCGAGCACCGGAAGGCCCCGGGCGCCGAGCCGGCCGATCGCCACGGCCATGGCGGCGGCGGGGTCCGCGGGCAGGTCGGGCCCCGGGGCGGCCGGGCCCTCCGGATGCAGCAGGGCGCAGCGTCCGGTGGCGATGCCGCGATAGCGGGCGAGCAGCGCCCGGTCATGGGCGTTGAGCGCCGCCGGCCCGGACTCCGCCTGCTTCGCCAGGACGACGGCATGGGCCATCTCCATCTGCGCCATCTCGAGGATGGCAGCCCGGGCGGCGGCGGCGCGGGAGGTCCGGGCGGCGAGGCCGCAGCAGAAGCCCTCCCCCTCCGCCCCGGTCGAGAGGGCGGCGATGACCGGGATGCCGAGATCGGTGGTGAGGTCGAGCAGCCAGCTTTGCCGCCCGGCCTCGCCCTGGCGCAGCCGCGCGACGAGGGCGGCGGCCGCAGCCATGGCCGGATCCTCCAGCGCCACCGGCCTGCCCCGCCGCCCGCCGCGCCACCAGAGGGCCGCGGCGTCGCGCTCGACCAGCTCCAGCAGGGCATGCAGGGCGGCGGCCTCGCGGGTCGGCCCGGCGGCGCAGCCGATGCTGAGAGGCCAGGGCGGGGCGAAGTCGGGGGCGGCGCGGCGCAGGCAGAGGCCGGCCGGCAGCCAGTCGGTGCCGGGGGCGTCGAGGCGGAGAAGCTCGATCCAGTCGGCGGGCGCGGCGCCTTCGGGCAGGATGCGGCCGAGCCAGCCCGCCTGGCCGGGCCCGGGCGGGGCGGGACGGAGGCGGGCGCGGTCGGCTTCGGTCTCGGAGGCGGACAGCAGTTCCACCCCCTCCCCCACGCAGCCCTCGAACGCCTCGATCAGGCTGACCCCGACGCCGGAGACGCCGGCCTGGCCCGTGCCGAGCGGCACCTCGGCCCCGAAGACGGCGAGGCCGGGCGCGGTCGGGCAGTCGAGCGCGAAGAGGCGGGTGAAGCGGCTGGCGGCGCCAAGCAGCAGGGCCCGGTTGCGCTCCATCGGGCCGGGCACCGTGGGGGCGGGGCAGCCGAGCCAGGCGAGGAAGTCCGTCACCTCCGGCCCCGAGGGGCGGAGAGGGTCGAGCAGGTGGCGGGCGGCGGCCTCGCACAGCGCGGCGGTCTCGTGCATCCGCCGAGACTAGCCCAATGCCAGGGGATTCCGCCGCCGGGATCGGTCCCCGCGCCGCCGGCCCCGGCTCCCCGGGCAACAGGGGCGGGGCGGCGCCGGGGGCGGCTTTAACGGGCCGGGGGGCCGTGGCGGTCTCGGCGACCCCTTGCTATACCGCACCCGCCGGAGCACCCGGGATGGCGGGGCCGCCGCGCGCCCGGCCGCCGGGGGCACGGCGGGAAGTCGCCGGAAGAAGGATATCTGTCACCATGGCGCGACGCCGTCAGCTCTATGAGGGCAAGGCCAAGATCCTGTTCGAGGGGCCCGAGCCAGGGACGCTGGTGCAGTACTTCAAGGACGACGCCACCGCCTTCAATTCGCAGAAGAAGGGCACCATCACCGGCAAGGGCGTGCTCAACAACCGGATCAGCGAATACCTGATGAGCCGGCTGATGGAGATCGGCATCCCGACCCATTTCATCCGCCGACTGAACATGCGGGAGCAGCTGATCCGCGAGGTGGAGATCATTCCGCTCGAGCTGGTAGTGCGGAACGTGGCCGCAGGCAGCCTCTCGACCCGGCTCGGCATCGCCGAGGGAACCCGGCTGCCGCGCTCGATCATCGAGTACTACTACAAGAATGATACGCTGAACGACCCGCTGGTCTGCGAGGAGCATATCACCGCCTTCGGCTGGGCGGCGACCCAGGACCTCGACGACATGGTGGCGCTGGCGCTGCGGGTGAACGACTTCCTCACCGGGCTGATGCTCGGCGTCGGGATCACGCTCGTCGACTTCAAGGTGGAATTCGGCCGGCTCTACGACAACGAGGAGATGCGGATCGTCCTCGCCGACGAGATCAGCCCAGACAATTGCCGGCTCTGGGACACCAAGACGGGCGAGAAGATGGACAAGGACCGCTTCCGCCGCGATCTCGGCAAGGTCGAGGAAGGCTACCAGGAAGTGGCCCGGCGGCTCGGCATCCTGCCCGAGGCGGGGGTGCGGGACCTCAAGGGGCCGGAGATGATGCAATGATCCTCCGGTCGCCGGAGGGCGCAGGCGGAGCCGGGCACCGCAGGCGTGAAGCGGAGGATTGAGATGAAGGTGCGTGTGACGGTGATGCCCAAGGCCGGGGTGCTCGACCCGCAGGGCAAGGCGATCGGCCATGCCCTGGCGGGCCTCGGCTTCGAGGACGTCGGCGAGGTGCGGGCGGGCAAGGTGATCGAGCTGGAGCTGGCCGAGACCGACCCGGCCAAGGCCCGCACGGCCGCCGAGGCCATGGCGCGCAAGCTGCTGGCCAATACGGTGATCGAGAGCTTCTCGGTCAGCCTGGACTGATGCGTCCCGTGGGCCTGAGCGCCGAAGGGCTGGATCGGCCCGTGCCGGAGGCCATGTCATGAAGACCTCGCTCTTCATCATGCTGGGGCTGACGGTGGTGATCGCCATCGGCCTGCGCTGGCGGGAGGAGCGGGTGGCGGTGCTGCGGCCGGCGGCGCCGGGGCGGCGGCGGGGCTTCCTCGCCGCGCAGAGGCATCGGCTGAACCGTTGGCTGACCGCCGCGACCCTTGCGGCGCTGACGACATTGCTGGTGCTGGGCGGGCTGCATTGGCTTCGCGTCTGGCAGGGGAGTTAGGGACATGCAGGCAGGGATCGTGATGTTCCCCGGCACCAACCGGGAACGCGACATGGCGCTGGCCCTCCAGCGCGCGACGGGCCGGAAGCCCGCCATCCTCTGGCACCGGGATACCGAGCTGCCGCAAGGGACCGACCTCGTCGTCCTGCCGGGCGGCTTCTCCTATGGCGACTATCTCCGCTGCGGGGCGATGGCGGCGCAGAGCCCGATCATGCGGGCGATCCACGACTTCGCCGGGCGGGGCGGGCACGTGCTCGGCGTCTGCAACGGCTTTCAGATGCTGGTCGAGGCGGGGCTGCTGCCGGGCGCGCTGCTCCGCAACGCCTCGCTCCGCTTCCTCTCCATGGACTGCCACCTGCGGGTGGAGCGGACCGATACCGCCTATACCGGCCGCTTCCAGCGCGGCCAGGTCTTCCGCGCGACCATGGCGCATGGCGACGGCAACTACTTCGCCGACAAGGCGACGCTCGACCGGCTGGAGGGCGAGGGGCTGGTCGCGCTCCGCTATGCGACGCCCTCGGGCGAGGTGACGCCGGCCGCCAGCCGCAACGGCAGCGCGCGGAACATCGCCGGCATCCTCTCGCCCAACCTCCGGGTGCTCGGGCTGATGCCGCATCCGGAGAACCAGACCGACCCGCTGATCGACGGGACGGATGGGCTGCCGCTCTTCGCGGGGCTGGCGGAGGCGCTGGCCCCCGCCTGACACGGCTCCGATCCGCGGTCACCGGGTCGCGGATCAGCGTCTGGCTTGTTGTCCTGTCGCGTGATTCGTGCTTCCGGCGATCACGCCCTACAGCTTCACCGCCTGCACCCGGCGGTTCAGCGCCCGTCCGCTCTCGCTGGCACTGTCGGCGACCGGCTCGTTGGAGCCGCGCCCCTCGGCGGCCAGCCGCTCGGCGGGGATGCCGTTCGCCACCAGCCATTGCCGCACGCTCTCCGCCCGCCGCTGGGAAAGCGGGATGTTGACCGCCGGCGTGCCTGTCGCATCCGTACGGCCGGTCAGGCGGAGGCAGAGCGCCGGGTCGGCCGCCAGCGCGTCGCGCAGCTGGGTCAGCACCGGCGCGGCGCCGATGTCGAGATCGGCGGAGTTGGTGCGGAAAGTGATGTAGAGTGCACCTGGCCGGTCCGCTGCAGCGTCTCGGCGACGGGCGCCTGGACGGGGGCGGCGGATTTCGTCGCGCGCGGGTCGCCGGTGAAGCGGAAGCTGGCGTTGTAGGCGCCGTAATCCTGGCTCTGTACGCCGTTGCGGGTGGTGCCCGGGTAGCGCGGGGCGCCGGGGAGCATCTGCATCGAGACGGAGCCGTTGGTCTGGGCGATCATCCCGGCATGGACGGCGGCGCGGCAGGTGGCGCTGTCGGCGGTATAGGCGTCGGTGCCCCAGACCGCGCCGCGGAGCGTTGCCTCGCCGGGGCAGAGGCAGGTGACGGCCTCGTCGCTATCGGCAGACGGCGCCCTGGCTCATCTGCTCGGCCGGGCAGGCGCAGGTCAGCACCCCGTCGCTGTCGGCGAAGGCATCCATATTGTCATTGTCCGGGCATTGGCTCGGCGCCGCCGGGGCCTTGGCGGTGCCGTCGAGCGGCTGGGCAAGTGCCGGCGCGGCGAGCATCGGTAGCAGGAGCAGCGACAGGAGCGCGCGCGGCATGGCAGGTCTTCCTCAGGGGCGGCGCCGGCCCCCTGCCGGCCTCGCCTTTCCTGCTATAACCCCCCACATTCCGCTCCCATGGGAATCCCGACCGCGTGACAATCGTGACCCTCGCCCCCGAGAGAGCCCGCCAGCTAGCCGCCGAATTCGGCCTGAAACCGGACGAGTATGAGCGCGCGCTCGCCATCCTCGGCCGCGAGCCGTCGCTGACCGAGCTCGGCATCTTCAGCGTCATGTGGTCGGAGCACTGCTCCTACAAGTCGAGCCGGGTCTGGCTGCGGGAGCTGCCGACCAAGGCCCCTTGGGTGATCCACGGCCCGGGCGAGAATGCCGGCGTGATCGACATCGGCGACGGGCTGGCCGCCGTCTTCAAGATGGAGAGCCACAACCATCCCTCCTTCATCGAGCCCTACCAGGGCGCGGCGACGGGGGTGGGCGGCATCCTGCGCGACGTCTTCACCATGGGCGCCCGGCCGATTGCCAACCTCAACGCGCTCCGCTTCGGCAGCCCGGATGCGCCGCGGATGAAGCAGGTGATCGACGGCGTGGTGCGCGGCATCGGCGGCTACGGCAACTGCGTCGGCGTGCCGACCGTGGGGGGCGAGGTCAATTTCCACCCGCGCTACAACGGCAACCCGCTGGTGAATGCGATGACGGTCGGCATCGCGCCGCGCGACCGCATCTTCCTCAGCGCCGCGGCCGGCATCGGCAACCCCGTGGTCTATGTCGGCTCCAAGACCGGGCGCGACGGCATCCATGGCGCGACCATGGCGAGCACGGAGTTCACCGCCGACTCGGAGGAGAAGCGCCCCACCGTGCAGATCGGCGACCCCTTCGCCGAGAAGCTGCTGATCGAAGCCTGCCTGGAGCTGATGGCGACGGATGCCATCGTCGCCATCCAGGACATGGGCGCGGCCGGCCTCACCTCCTCCTCCGTCGAGATGGCGGGCAAGGGCGGCGTCGGCATCGAGCTCGACATGGAGCGCGTCCCCCAGCGCGAGGAGGGGATGACCGCCTATGAGATGATGCTCTCCGAGAGCCAGGAGCGGATGCTGATGGTGCTCCGCCCCGGCGCCGAGCACATCGCCGAGCGAATCTTCACCAAGTGGGAGCTGGATTTCGCCGTCATCGGCCGGCTGACCGATACCGGCCATATCGTCATCCGCCACCATGGCGTGGTCGAGGCCGACATCCCCCTCGCCCCGCTCGAGAGCGAGGCGCCGCTTTACCGCCGCCCGACGGCCGAGATGCCGAAGCTGCCGGTGATCGACCCGGCCTCGGTCACCGACCCGGTCGGGCTGGAGGCGGCGCTGACGACGCTCGTCGCCTGCCCCGACCTCTGCTCCCGCCGCTGGATCTGGGACCAGTATGACAGCATGGTCGGCGGCCAGACCGCGAAGCGCCCCGGCGCCGCAGATGCCGCCGTGGTGCGCGTCGAGGAAAGCCTCGAGAAGGGCGGCGCCCGGGCGCTGGCCATGACCACCGACACCACGCCCCGCTACTGCCTTGCCGACCCGGAGGAGGGTGGCCGCCAGGCGGTGGCGGAGGCCTGGCGCAACCTCTCGGCCGTCGGCGCGCTGCCGCTCGCCATCACCGACAACATGAATTTCGGCAATCCGGAGAAGCCGGAGATCATGGGCCAGTTCGCCGCCGCCGTCCGCGGCATGGCGAGCGCCTGCACCGCGCTCGACTTCCCCGTCGTCTCCGGCAATGTCTCGCTCTACAACGAGACGGAGGGGCGGGGGATCCTCCCCACCCCCGCCATCGGCGGCGTCGGCGTGCTGGAGGACGTGGCCCAGGCGATGGGCCTCGCCCTGCCCGCGAACGCGGAGCTCGTGCTGGTGGGCGAGACGCGGGGCTGGCTCGGCCAGTCGCTCTGGCTGCGCGAGATCGCCGGGCGCGAGGAGGGGGCGCCGCCGCCCGTCGACCTCGTCGCCGAGCGCCGCAACGGCGACTTCGTCCGCGCACAAATCCTGGGCGGCGCCGTCCGCGCCTGCCACGACTGCGCGGATGGCGGGCTGCTGGTGACTGTCGCCGAGATGGCGATGGCGGGCGGCACCGGCGCCACCCTCCTCCCCGGCCCGGCCGGCATCCCTCCCCACGCCTACTGGTTCGGCGAGGACCAGGCGCGTTACGTTCTGGCGGTGACGGACTCGGCCGCCCTGCTGGAGGCCGCCCAGGCCGCCGGCGTGCCCGCCGCGCGCCTTGGCCGCAGCGGGGGGGAGGCCTTGGTTCTGCCGGACGGCCGATCCATATCCGTCGCTGAGTTGCGGCAGGCGCATGAGGCGACCCTGCCCGCCTTGATGGAGGGCTGACCGGGATGGCGATGCAACCTGCGGAGATCGAGGCGCTGATCAAGGCGGCGCTCCCCGATGCCGTGGTCACCATCGAGGATCTGGCGGGCGACGGCGACCACTACGCCGCCACCGTGGTCTCGGAAGCCTTCCGCGGCCGCAGCCGGGTCCAGCAGCACCAGCTCGTCTATGCCGCCCTGCGCGGCCGCATGGGGGGCGAGCTGCACGCCCTCGCCCTGCAGACCTCCGCCCCCGCCTGAACCACCGGAGCCCAGACCATGACGAATCCTGTCTTCGAACGCATCGAGAGCGAGATCAAGGCCACCCCCGTCGTCCTCTACATGAAGGGCACGCCGGTCTTCCCGCAGTGCGGCTTCTCCGCCCGCGTCGTCCAGATCCTCAGCCATGTCGGCGTGCCGTTCAAAGGCGTGAACGTGCTCGAGGACATGGAAATCCGCGAGGGCATCAAGGCCTACGCCAACTGGCCGACCATCCCGCAGCTCTATGTCCAGGGCGAGTTCGTCGGCGGCTGCGACATCATCATGGAGATGTTCCAGGCCGGCGAGCTGCAGTCCATGCTGAAGGAGAAGGGCATCCCGGTCTCCGCCGAGGCCTGATCCGCGCCGGTTACGGGGATGCCCCTCCGGCATCCCCGACACGCCCGGATTCATTCCGCTCGAGTGCTGACGAATTATATTCACAAATATAATATGACGGTGTTGTGTAATCGCTCTTCCGTGAGCGAGGCCGTCCATTGCCCGACACCAATCTGCAGACCGATACGCTGGTCGCGCCCGCGGCTGGCCACAGCGCCGATGACGGGGTCTCGGATGCCGCGCTCCTCTTCGGCACCGCCACCAGCCCGCCGCTCTGGCTTTGGCTGACCATCGAGCCGGCTGAGCTGGTCGCGCTCGAGGCCGCGCTGCTGCGGCACCTCCGCTCCCCCCTCTTCCCGTCCCGCATCGGCGAGGATGCGGTGCGGCCGGGCGATGATGCGGGGCTGCTCGACTTCGCGGTGCGCTTCGGCGCCATCGCCGGCCGCTTCGCCGAGGGGACGACCCTGGTGCTGGCCGCGACCCGCATCGTCGCCGAACGCGGCGGGCCGCTCTGCCGCCAGGGGGCCCTCGCCTGCATCGAGGCGCTGCACTACCGGCTACATGGCGAGGCGCGCGGGCTGGGCGGCGATTCCGGGCGGCTCCGGCATTTCGTGCTGGGCGCGCGGCTTTCGGCCGATCTCTGGCTCCGCTTCCTGCCCGGGCCGGAGAGCGCCCGGCCGCTGCCGGGCCGCCTCGCCGAGACGCTGAACATCGCGGTCCAGACCCCCGCCCCGGTGGCTGCGGTGCCGCCCCCGCCGCCGCCCGTCATCGCCGGCAGCCAGGCCGTGGTGCTGCAGCCCTTCACCGCGCCGAACGAGCGGGCAGAGTGGCAGAGCTACCAGCCGCTGACGACGCCGCTGCCGCTGCGCCGCGTGCCGCGCGATGCCCTCGCCCGGCTCGGCGCGCTGGCCGAGGCGGCGCCCGGCTTCGCCGCGCCGCTGGCCGAGATCCGGCGGACCCTGGCGCTCGCGGCCCATGCCGGCCGGCCCTCGCCGCGGCTGCGGCCGATCCTGCTCGTCGGCCCGCCCGGCGTCGGCAAGACTTGGTTCGCCCGGCGGCTGGCGGCGGCGCTCGAGCTACCCTTCGCCAGCCTCAACCTCGGCGGCGCGACGGACAACCGCTGCCTCCAGGGCACGGCGCGCGGCTGGTCCGCCACCACCCCGGCCTGGCCGATCGCCGAGATGGCGCGGCTCTCCGCCCCCAACCCGGTCTTCTTCCTCGACGAGATCGAGAAGGCCGGCGGCCAGCGCGACACCAACGGCCGGGCGCATGACACGCTGCTCGCCATGATCGAGCCGGAGAGCGCCTCCGCCTGGTTCGACGAGTGCCTGCGCACGGCGGCCGACCTGCGCCACGCCATCTGGATCATGGCGGCGAACGAGACGCGGGGGATCAGCGCGCCGCTGCTCTCGCGCCTCTCGGTCCACCATATCGAGCCGCCGCCGGCGAGCGCCTTCGACAACACCTATGCCGGGCTGCTCTCCGGCATCGCCGAGGATATGGGCTGCGTCGCGGCCGACCTGCCGCCGCTCGAGGGCGAGACCCGGGCGGCGCTGCGCCGGGCCTTCGCCGGGCACCGCAACCTGCGGCGGCTGCGGGCGCAGATGGAGGAATGCCTCGGCATCGCGGCCGAGGCGGCTCTTTCCGCCCCGCGCTGCTGACGAATGGCCGGAAGCGGCGTTATCCTCCCCAGGATGACGCCCTTCCACTCCCTCTACCGGCACGGCTTCGCCCGCATCGCCGCCTGCACCATCCGCTCCGCCCTCGCCGACCCGGCGAGCAATGCGGCGGAGATCCTCCGCGTTGCGCGGGAGTGCCATGGGCGGGGGGCGGCCGTCGCCGTCTTCCCGGAGCTTGCCCTCTCCGCCTACTCCATCGAGGACCTGCTGCTGCAGGATGCGCTGCTCGATGCGGTGGAGGCCGCGGCGGCGGAGCTGATCGAGGCCTCGCGCGAGCTGCTGCCGGTGCTGGTGGTAGGCGCCCCGCTCCGCCATGCCGGGCGAGTCTACAACACGGCGCTGATCATCCATCGCGGCCGGCTGCTCGGCGTGGTGCCGAAGACCTACCTGCCGAACTACCGGGAATTCTACGAAAAGCGGCAGGTCGCGCCGGGCGACGGCGCGCCCCCCGGCGATATCCGCCTTGCCGGCCAATCAGCGCCCTTCACCGCCGGCCTGCTCTTCGAGGCGGGGGATGTGCCCGGCCTCGTGATCCATACCGAGATCTGCGAGGATTTCTGGGTCCCCATCCCGCCGAGCGGCGCTGCGGCGCTGGCGGGGGCCACGGTGCTGCTCAACATCAGCGGCAGCCCCATCACCATCGGCAAGGCGGAGACGCGGCGGCTGCTCTGCCAATCGCAATCGGCCCGCTGCCTCGCGGCTTATGTCTACACCGCGGCCGGCGCCGGCGAATCGACCACCGAGGTCGCCTGGGACGGCCAGGCAGAGATCTTCGAGAACGGCGCGCTACTGGCCGAGACGGAGCGCTTCCCCATGGGCGCGCAGATGGCCGTCGCCGATATCGACCTCGACCTGCTGCGGCAGGAGCGGATGCGCCAGGGCACCTTCGACGACAACCGGCGCAACACACCGGCCGCGGCCGCCTTCCGCCGCATCGCCTTCCGGCTCGACCCGCCCGGCGCCGATCTCGGGCTGGAGCGGCCGATCGAGCGCTTCCCCTTCGTCCCCGCCAACCCCGAGCGCCTGGCCCAGGACTGCTACGAGGCCTACAACATCCAGGTCGCCGGCCTCGTGCAGCGGCTGGAGGCGGCGCGGATCAAGCGCATCGTCATCGGCGTCTCGGGCGGGCTCGACAGCACCCAGGCGCTGATCGTCGCCGCCAAGGCGATGGACCTGCTGAAGCGTGCCCGCACCGACATCGTCGCCTTCACCATGCCCGGCTTCGGCACCTCCGAGGGCACCAAGGGCAATGCGCACCGGCTGATGGCCTCGCTCGGCGTCGAGGCGCGGGAGCTGGATATCCGCCCGGCGGCGCGGCAGATGCTCGGCGATCTCGGCCACCCCTTCGCCGAGGGCAAGCCGGTCTACGACATCACCTTCGAGAACGTGCAGGCCGGGCTCCGCACCGACTACCTGTTCCGCGCCGCCAATTTCCATGACGGCATCGTGCTCGGCACGGGCGACCTGTCGGAGCTGGCGCTCGGCTGGTGCACCTATGGCGTCGGCGACCAGATGTCGCACTACAACGTCAATGCCGGCGTGCCGAAGACGCTGATCCAGCACCTGATCCGCTGGGTCATCGCCTCGGAGCAGTTCAGCGCCGAGGTCGGCGAGGTGCTGGGCGCCATCCTCAATACCGAGATCTCGCCGGAGCTCGTCCCCGCCGAGGATGGCAAGGTCTTGCAGAGCACCGAGGCCAAGGTCGGCCCCTATGCGCTGCAGGACTTCAACCTCTACTACACGCTGCGCTACGGCTTCCGCCCGTCGAAGATCGCCTTCCTCGCGCTGCGGGCCTGGGGCGATGCGGCGCGCGGGAACTGGCCACCGCACTTCCCGGAGGCGAAGCGCAACGCCTATGCCCTGTCGGACATCCGCCACTGGCTGGAGGTCTTCCTCAGCCGCTTCTTCGGCTTCAGCCAGTTCAAGCGCAGCGCCATGCCGAACGGGCCGAAGGTGGCCGCCGGCGGCTCGCTCTCGCCGCGGGGCGACTGGCGCGCCCCCTCCGACGGCAATGCCCGCGCCTGGCTCGAGGAATTGCAGCGGAACGTGCCGCAAGGGTGAAAATCCGGCGCCGCCCTCGCTCGTTCAGGGGGTATGACCCAGAATGACCTTTATCACGGCCCGTTGACCGAGACCTGCCTGCACCTCTGCATCGACATGCAGAACCTCTTCGCCGGGCAGACCGAATGGCATACGCCCTGGATGCAGCGGGTGACGCCCGTGGTGGAACGGCTCGCCGCCGCGAAGCCGGAGCGGACCATCTTCACCCGCTTCATCCCCGCCACCCGCCCTGGCGAGGGCACCGGCACCTGGCGGCGCTACTGGGAGCGCTGGCCCTCCATGACGCAGGAGCGGTTGCCGGCCGACGCGCTGGACCTCGTGCCGGCCCTTGCCCGGCTAGTGCCGCCGGCGGAGCTGTTCGACAAGGCGGTCTACTCGCCCTGGGTCTGCGGCGCACTGCACCCGCGGCTGCAGCAGCGGGGCATCGACACGCTGGTCATCAGCGGGGCGGAGACGGATGTCTGCGTCCTTGCCGCGGTGATGGGCGCGGTCGACCTCGGCTATCGCGTGGTGATCCCGACGGATGCCATCTGCAGCTCCTCCGACCACACGCATGACGCGCTGCTCACGCTCTACAACGAGCGCTACGGGCAGCAGGTGGAGGCGGTGACGACGGAGGTGGTGCTGCGCGAGTGGCGGTAATACGGCGGATGGGCATCTCCCCATCGAGCACCAGCCGCGGCGCCGCCCCGAAGGCGGAAGCGGCGTCGCAGGGGTGAAGGGCCATGTCCCTTCGCCATGCCCTGGGGCCGGGCGACGGCGCCGGTCCGCCCCGGCAGCGCGGCGATGCCGGCGGCGCGCCTCCCTGCGGCCGGGCGCCACGCGACCCTCGGGTGGAGGAGGATGGCCTTTGCGGCATCCGCCGCCGCAGGCTTCCACCCCTGTGTCCCGATCGTGGCGCGCCCGCGGGCGGAGCCTCCGGCGCGTTCCGGCAGGCCGCTGACCGCATGCTCCGATCGCTGGTGCTGCTGGCGGCGCTGCTGGTCGGCGGGTGTTCCGGCGCGGATGTGCTGAACGGCCTCGCCTCCATGCGGGGCGTCGCCGTCGCCCGGGACATCCCCTATGCCGGTCCCCTCGCCCTCGACCTCTACGAGCCGGAGGTGCCGGCGCCGGATGCGCCGGTGCTGGTCTCCCGGTGCTGCAGGCGATCTTCGGCCCGGAGCCGGGCTGGCCGGCGACCCAGCCCATCGCTCATGTCACGCCCGGCGCGCCGCCCATGCTGCTGGCGACGGGCCTGGCCGACACCACCGTCCGCCCGGCCAATACCGCCAATCTCGCCGCCGCGCTCCGCGCCGCGGGCAACCGGGTGGAGGAGCGCTACTACCCGCAGATCGGCCATGCGATGACTATCGGCGCCTTCGCCGGCCTGCTGCGTCCGGCCGCACCGGCGCGGCGGGACGTGCTCGACTTCGTCGCGCGGCGTCAGGCGCCGTAGGCCGGGACCTCGCGCGCCAGGCCGCCATGCAGGTCAAGCACCCGCTCCTGCCAGTCCAGCACTGCGTCGCCTGGCTCCAGCAGCGGCAGCGGGCTGACGACGCGCGGCCACATCAGCGTGCCGAAGACGCAGTAGTCGCCGTAATCCGGCGCCGCGCCGCCGAGGAAGGGCTGGAAGCGCAGCAGGTGCCGCAGCGGCAGCAGCAGGGCGCGGAATTCGGGGAGCCTCGCCTCCCGCCCCGCCGTCACCTCATGCAGCGGCTGGCCGAAGCGCCGCTCGCGGCTCTCGATGAAATAGGCGCGGTCCTTCGCGTCGAGCAGCGGCGGGATGTCGGAGACGATGAGCTTCGCCAGGGCCGGCATCAGCACCGTATCCGACCAGGTGGCGAGGAAGCGCTGCGAGGCCGGCGAGCCCTGGAACAGGTTGGGCGCCTCCGGGTAGCACTCCTCCAGGTATTCGGCGATGGCCCAGCTGTCGGCCACCGCCTTCGCACCGTCGACCAGCACCGGCACCTTGTCGTGCTGCGCGAAGGCGAGCGCCTCCCGCTCGGTGAAGCGCCAGGGCACCACCTCCGCCGTCAGCCCCTTATGGGCGAGCGCCATGCGGCTCCGCCAGCAATAGGGGCTGAAGCGGCGTGCCGGATCGGTGCCACAGAGTTCGAAGAGCTTGCGCGCCATGGTCCCTGATCCCCCGGCCGATCACCGGAACCATAGCCCAATCGCAAGCGTCGCCAAAGTCACCGGTATACCCGTCCGCGCATAGCGCCAGAATCCGATCTCCACCCCCTCCGCCGCCGCGCGCTGCGCGACGATGAGATTGGCGACGGAGCCGACCAGGGTGAGGTTCCCCGCCATGGTGGAGGCCATGGCGACCAGCAGCCAGGCGCGCTGCGGGTCGGCCAGCGGCTCGATGAAGGGCTTCAGCACCAGCACGGCGGGGACATTGCTGACGAGGCTCGAGAGGATGGTCGTCACCACCGTCAGGGAGAGCGGGTTGTCGAGATGCAGGCGCGCCGCGGCGGCCAGCACCTCCGGTGTCAGCGTTGCGCGCTCCAGCCCGTCGACTACGACGAAGAGCCCGGCGAACATCGCCAGCAGCGGCCAGTCCACCTCGCGCCAGACCTTCTCGGGCTTCACCCGCCGCGTCACCAGCAGCAGGGCGCCGCCGAGCAGGCTGGCCAGCGCCACCGGCACGCCGGCGAGGAAGGCGGCGACGACGCCGGAGGCGACCAGCGCCGATTTCACCGCCAGCGGGCCATGGATGCGCGGCAGCCGCGTCGGTGCCGGCGCCGGCAGGCGGGCCACCAGGAATTCGCGCGGATGCAGCAGCAGGATCAGCAGGAAGCAGGCAAGCAGGCCGAGCGCCGCGACCGGCGCCAGGGCCAGCGCGAAGTCCGCCCAGGACAGGCCGGAGAAGCCGCCGACGATCATGTTCTGCGGGTTGCCGGTGATGGTCGCGGCACTGCCGATATTGGCCGCCATGGCGACCGCGAGCAGATAGGGCAGCGGGTCCCGCCGCAGGTGCCGCGCCAGCGCCACGACCAGCGGCGTGATGGCGAGGCAGACCGTGTCGTTCACCAGCACGGCGGAGAGCCCGCCGCTCACCAGCACCACCGCGGCGAGCAGCGTCGCCGGGTGCCGTGCCCGCGCGGCTGCTACCACCGTCACCAGCCGGAAGAAGCCGGCCAGGCGGAGATTGGCGACGAGGAGCATCATCCCGAGCAGCAGGGCGAGCGTGCCGAGGTCGATGGCCTCGAAGGCCTGGCGCTCGGTCAGCGCGCCGCAGGCCACCATCAGCGCGCCGCCGAGCACCGCGGCGCCGGTGCGGTCGAGCCGCAGCCCCGGCACGCGGCCGAAGGCCACCACCGCATAGGTGGCGAGGAAGACGAGGACGGCCGCGGCGCGGCTCCAATCGGCGGGGCTCATCGGGCGGGCCTCGTCTCCGGCATCAGCCACCAGAAGGCCAGCAGGCCCAGGCCAGCGAAGGCCGCGAGCATCAGGAAGGCGGCGGAGTAGCCGCCCGCCACGACGACATAGCCGGCCGCCGCCTGGCTGAGGCCCGCGCCGATGCCCTGTGCGGTGGCGATCGCGCCGAGGCTCACGCTGAAATGGCCGGTGCCGCGCGTCAGGTCCTCGGTGATGACCGGGAAGAGCGCGCCGAACAGCCCGGCGCCCACGCCATCGAGGCATTGGACCGCGACCAGCCAGTAGGGATCGTCGGAAAGGGTGTAGAGCACGCCGCGCGCCGCCAGCACCAGGAAGCCGGCGAGGAAGAGCGGCTTGCGGCCCCAGGCATCGGCACGGGCGCCGGCCAGCATCGCCATCGGCACCATCACCAGCTGCGCGGCGAGGATGCAGACGGACATCAGCGCGGTGCCCTGGTTGGCGTCGCGCTCGGCGAGCTTCTGCCCGACCAGCGGGAGCATCGCCGCATTGGCGAAGTGGAAGAGCGCGACGCAGCCGGCGAAGGCCAGCAGCGGCCGGCAGCCGAGCAGGACGCCCCAGGCCGAGGCCGGCGCATCCCGCGCCACGCCGGCCTCGAGGCCGCGCGCCGCGTCCTGGTCGATGGCACCGGCCGGGATGGCGAGGGTGGCGGCGACGCTCAGCACCGCCATCGCCGCCAGCAGCCAGAACACGACGATGGGGCCGAACAGGGTGGAGAGCCCGCCCGCCGCCGCCGCGGCGAAGGCATTGCCGGCATGGTTGAAGCCCTCGTTCCGCCCCGTCCGCCGGGTGAAGGCGGCGCGGCCGGCGAGCCCAAGGGTGATGGCGGCAACCGCCGGGGCGAAGACGGAATGCGCCGCTCCCGCCAGCGCCTGGGTCACGATCACCGGCCAGAATCCTGGTGCTGCGGGCACAAGGAGGCAGGCCGCCGTGACGACCAGCGCCGCGGCGACGATGAGGCCCCGCCTGGCGCGGACGGCATCGACCAGCGCCCCGCCCGGCGTCTGCGCCACCAGGCCGGCGATGGCGGAGGCCGAGAGGGCGATGCCGATGCTCGCCTGGTCCCAGCGTTGCACGGCGAGGAGGTAGATCGCCAGATAGGGGCCGAGCCCGTCGCGCACATCGGCGAGGCAGAAGTTGAGCGCGTCGAGCGCCCGGTCGGGGCCTCGGCTTCCTGTCAGCGGCATCACCGTCACAATCTGCTGGAGCGGTGCCGGAACGGCAACGAGGCAGGGCGGTTCCCCCGCCTTGCCGCATCGCAATCCCGGCGCCCATAGTCGGGACACAAAGGAGGGACATGGCCGATGGCGAGGCTCCAGGGCAAGGTCGCCCTCATCACCGGCGCGGGCATCGGCATCGGCCGGGCCACGGCGGAGCTCTTCGCGCGCGAGGGAGCGCGGGTGGCGATCGCCGAGATCGACGCCGCCTCGGGCGAGGAGACGGCGCAGCGCATCGCGGCCGGGGGCGGCGAGGCCATCGCCATCCCGACCGACGTGCGGGAGGAGGCGCAGATGGAGGCCGCCTTCCGCCGCACCGTGCAGCATTGGGGGCGGCTCGACGTGCTGCACAACAATGCCGGCGGCTCGACGCTGGAGGACGGGCCGGTGACGGAGGCGCCGATTGGCGAGTTCTGGCGCGCCATCACCCTCGACCTCTTCGGCACCTTCCTCGGCTGCCGCTTCGGCATCCCGGCGATCGCCGCCTCGGGCGGCGGGGCGGTGATCAACATGGCCTCCGTGGTGGCGCTGATGGGCTTTCCGGGGCGGGACTGCTACACCGCGGCCAAGGGCGGCGTCGCGGCGCTGACCCGCTCGCTCGCCGTCGAATACGCGGCGCAGCGGGTGCGGGTGAACGCCATCGCCCCCTGCATTACGCTGACGCCGAGGGTCGAGCGGCTGCTGGCCGGCAATGCGGATGTCCGGCGGGTGGCGGAGGGGCACCTCCTCGGCCTCGGCGAGCCGATGGACATGGCGCATGCCGCGCTCTGGCTCGCCTCCGACGAGAGCCGGATCGTGACCGGCCAGGTGATTCCGATCGATAGCGGGGCGGTCGTGGCATGACGGCGAAGCTTGGCTTCATCGGCCTCGGCCAGATGGGCGCGCCGATGGCGGCGCGGCTGCTCGGGCCGGACGTGGCGCTGCATGTCTATGACCCGCGGCCGGAGGCGGTGGCGGCCTTCACGGCGCAGGGCGCCATCGGCTGCGCCGGCGCGCGGGCGGTGGCCGACGCATCGGAGATCGTCTTCGCCTGCCTGCCCAACGGCCGCGTCAGCGAGGCGGTCGCCGCCGAGGTGGCGGAGGGCGGCGCAGTGACCCTCTATGCCGAGATGTCGACCATCGGCCGCGCGGCCGTCGAGGGCATCGCGGCGCGGCTCGCCGGGCGCGGCATCGCGGTGGTGGATGCGCCGATCAGCGGCGGGCCGGCGGGGGCGCGGGCCGGGACGCTCGCCATGCTGGCCGCGGGCGCGCCAGAGGCCTTGGCGCGGCTGCGGCCCTGGCAGGAGCGGATCGGCCGCGTGGTCTTCACCCTCGGCGAGCGGCCGGGGCAGGCGCAGGTGATGAAGCTCGTCAACAACCTGGCCTTCGCCGCCAACATGGTCGCCAGCTTCGAGGCGCTCGCGATGGGCGCCAAGGCAGGGCTCGACCCCGAGACCATGCTGGCCATGCTGAATGCCGGGACGGGCCGCAGCATGGTGACGGAGCGCGTGGCGGAGGAGGTGCTGACGCGGCGCTTCAGCTTCGGCGCGGCGATCGCGGTGGTGGACAAGGACGTGACGCTCGGCCTCGCCGAGGCGGCGGCGCTCGACGTGCCGATGTGGGCGATCGAGCAGGCGGCGCGGGTCTGGCGCTTCGCCGCCGGGCATGGGATGGCGGGGGAGGACATCTCGGCGCTGGCCCGGCTGATGGAAGGCTGGGCGGGCGCGGAGATCAAGGCAGGGCAGGAGTGACGGCGGATGGCGAAGATCCACTACAAGATCGTCCAGCACGACGGCGGCTGGGCCTACAAGCTGGGCGACGTCTTCTCGGAATCCTTCCGCACCCACGATGCCGCCATGCAGGCGGCGAAGCGGGTGGCGCAGGAGCAGCACGTGCCGGGCAACGACGCCTATATCGAGTACCAGGACGAGAAGGGCGAGTGGCACACCGAGTATTCGGCCGGCGGCGACCGCCCGGATGCGGATGTGAGCGATTAGGGCGCGGTCCGGCCGGCCCGACTCACGGCAGCCGCTCCGCCCTCCTGCCGGCATCGGTGCCGCGCCCCGGCCGGGGTGATCGCGCCTGATCGGAGTTTGCTCTAGCCGAAGGCGCCCACCTCATGGGTGATGGCCGCACCGCATTCGCGCACCAGGGCGAGGAGCTTCGCCATCGGCTGAAACAGGTTGGCATGCTCGGCGGCATAGCTCAGCCCCTCGCGCGGCGGTGCCGGCTCGCCGAATTCGAGGCCGATGACGGGGCCGGGGGCGGCGGGGAAGACCTCCTCTAGCAGCTTGAGCGCCGGCTCGACGTCGAGCTGGAGGATGCGGCCGACCAGCGCCTCCCGCGTCGCGCCGTGGCGGGGCGAGAAGTCCGGCACGTCGACGGCGAGAAGCCAGATGCGGTGGATCAGCGCGAGGCGCAGCGCGTGCAGCAGCACCAGCCGGTCCGGCATCTCCGGCAGGTCGGGCCAAGCATGGCGGAGCGCCAGGTGGTCGGCCTGGAGGCGGCGGAAGAGGCGGCGCACCGGCGCATCGAGGTCGAGCGCCTCCACCGCCGTGGCGACGCGCAGCAAGGCCGCCCGCCGCCCGGGCCGCCGGGTGAAGCCGGCGCGGTCGAGCCAGGGGCCGGGATCCAGCGTGTCGACCACCGCCCGCAGCACGCCGATATCGGAGCAGGCGGCGGCGCGGGCGGCCATGGCCAGGGCGCGTGCAAAGCGGGGCGAGCGGGTGCGGAGGTCGGTGAAGGCATCCGGGTTGGCGGAGGCGGCGGCGCCGAGCCCGTGCAGCGTGTTCGCCATCCAGCCAAGCTGCTGGAGGATGGCGTTGTTCGGGATGGCGCGGAGTTGGGAGGGGTGGGCGATGCGGATCGGCCCGCCCATGCCATCCGCCTGCCGGACGGCGGGGCGGGAGCCGGTGCGGTCGAGCAGCCCAGGGCCGAAGGCGCCGAGCAGCGCCGCATAACCGGGGTCGGCGACCAGGGCCTGCATCTCGCGCCGGGCGGTTGCGAAGAAATCGGCGACGTAGTCGGCCTCGGCATAGACCGGGTCGGTCACCTTCCAGGCCGGGGCGAAGGCATGCTGCGCGATGCCAGCGATGGTGGCGCGGGCGAGCGCGGGCGTGCCGAAGAGGAGGTAGCCGTCGCCGCCCTGGAAGGCGGTCTCCTCGCGCAGCCGGAGGCCGGCGCGGTCGAGCGCCATGCGCGCCTGGGGCGGCGAGAGATAGGCGAGGCGGTCGGCGAGGCTGCCGGGATGGCCGCCGCGGCCGACGCTCTCGCCATGCGTGTCGAAGAGCACGACCTCGATGCCGTCGAGCCTGTGCCGCCGCAGCAGCTCGACGAGGCGAAGCTTAAGCCGCTCGGCCAGGTAGCTGCCGGCGAGCTGGCCGACATAGCGGCCGCTGTCGGAATAGCCGAACTGAAGGCAGAGCCGGCCATGGGCGCGGAGGTAGTCGCGGTAATGCGGGCTGCGCAGCGCCTCCTCCAGCACCCGCTCGCCGCGATCCAGCGCCTCGGCCGTCTCGAAGAGGGGCGAGAGCTCGACGGCCATCTCGGCGCCGAAGCGGCGGGCGAGCCAGAGGGCGGCAAGCAGCGTGTAGCCCGTCTCCGTCTCGGCGATGAGGAAGCGGATCGGGGCGGAGTCGTCGACATGCTTGGCGATCTGGGCGCAGACCAGCATGAGCCGGGCGGCGCTCGCCTGCTCGGCGAGCAGCGCGCCGAAATCGACCGGCAGCGGCGCGACCTCGGCCAGCGCCTCGTTGATGGCGGCGAGCAGGCCGCGGCGCTGCGCCATGTCCTCCGCCGAGGCGGCGAGGCCGAGGCGCTGGCGCACGGCATTGTGGAGCTGGGCGGCGTTCAGCCGGACATGGGTATGGGCCAAGGCGAGCCCATGCGCGGCGAGGCCGGCGCGGGCCACGGCGAGGCCGAGGCGCGTGGCCTCGTCGGGCGCGGCGGCGAGGGCGGCCGGGAACAGCGAGAGCAGCGGCTCGCCATCGGTCATCGCCGCCGCCCGCCGCTCGATCAGCAGATGCGCCATGGCGCGCACCGCCTCCGGCTCCGGCCGCTCGGGCACGGCGGCGAGCTGGGCCTCGGTCGCCTCCAGCGCCTCGGCGGTGCGGGCGGCGAGCGGGGCGGCGGCCTCGCCGAGCGCGGCGAATTGGCCGGCCAGGCGCTCCAGCTGCAGCCGCTTCATGGTCAGGCGGAGGCGGAGCGTGTCCCACCAGCCGATATCGGTGCGGCCGTCCGTGTCGTAGCCGACCCAGCTTGCCAGCAGGATCGGACGGGGAACGAGCGTCGCCCAGCGGTCGGGCCAGGTGCCGCGGGCGGCCGTGAGCAGCGCCTCGGTCAGCGCGTCGATGGCGTCGCGGCCGCGGGCGATGGCGGCGGCGGCCTGGCGGAACTCCTCGGCGAGAGCGGGCGCGGTCGGCCGGTGCGGCAGGCCCGGCGGGAAGGCCGCGCCGCTCGCTGCCTCCGCCAGGGCGGTGCCGGTGCCGGGCGGCAGGGAGAAGGTCGGGTGGGCGGTGAAGACGGCGGCGAAGCGTGGCGTCTCCAGGAGCGCCCGGTACTGCGCGAAGGGCACCGGGCTGTCATCCGGGTCCGGCCGGACCAGGTGGGCGGCGAGTGCGCCGAGATCCGGCACCGCATCGGGCAAGCCGACATAGGAAGCGATGCGCCGCGCCCGCTCGCCGGCCGCGGCATCGGCCAGGCGCTGGACCATCTCCGCCACGAGGTCGAGGTCGAGGGCGCTGTCGTCCAACCTGCGGCTGATGGCGAGCGCGACCAGCAGCACCGGGTCGCCGAAGGGGTCCTGCGCCGCCGCCGCCCGCGCCTCCCGCAGCCGGGCGAGGAGGTCCTGCAGGGGGTCGGGGGCGGTGTCGGGCATGGGCCGATGTTGCACCTGCGAAGACGCGGATGGCCAGCCTTTCCCGGGGCCGCTTCAGCCGGCGAGGCTGCCCATGATGCCGGGCACCTCCTCCGGGATCTCGCGGGCAAGGTAGCCGAGCGGGCCGACGCGGCGGGCCAAGCGGTCGCCGGCCTCGGCATGGAGGAAGACGCCCCAGAGCGCGGCCTGCAGCGGCGGCGCGCCGCGGGCGACGAGGGCGGCGATGATCCCCGCCAGCGTGTCGCCCGACCCGGAGGTGGCGAGGCCGACATTGCCGCGGTCGCAGGACCAGGCCTCGCCCTGGGGCGAGGCGACGAAGGAGCGGCCGCCCTTCATGTCGACGACCGCGCCAAAGGTGGCGGCGGCGCGGCGGGCGGCGGCGAGCGGGTCCTCCGCCACCTCGGCGGCGGGGCAGCCGAGCAGGCCGGCCATCTCGCCGACATGCGGCGTCAGCACCAGGCGGCCGGCATGGCGGCGAAGCGCCTCGCGGCAGTCGGCAAGCGCCGCGAGCGCCCCGGCATCGAGCAGGAAGGCGGCCTCGCCCTCGGCGCGGGCCAGGACCTCGCGGGTGAGCGCGGCGAGGGCTGGCGGGTCCATCATGCCGGGGCCGAGCACCACGGCATCGGCGCCGGCGCAGCGGCGGGCGAGCATGGCTGCCTCCCTTGGGTCGATGCCGCCGGCCTCGGTTTCGGCGAGGGGAAAGACGCGGGCCTCGGGCATCGCCATGGCCAGGTGCGGTGCGGCGCCGGCCGGGGCGGCGACCTGCACCTTGCCGGCGCCCGCCCTGAGCGCCGCGACGCCGGTGAGGAGTGCCGCACCCGGGACCTCACGGCTGCCGGCGATGACGAGGACGCGGCCACGGCTGTTCTTGTCGGCGCCTTCCTGGTGGGTCGGCAGCGGCATGGTCCGCAGCAGCTCGGGCGTGAGCGAGGTCGGCGCGCTCATCGGGCGGCGCTCGCCGGGGCGTCCGGCTCGGCGGTGACGGGGGCGCCCTCCTCCAGCAGCGGGGCGAGGAAGTTGTAGCGCCGCAGGACGAGGCCCGAGCCCGGCTCATGGGCGTATTCCGTGACGCTGCAATTGCCCACGTCGCCCTCCCGGTCGATGGCGAGGATCTGCTCCTCCGTCATCCGCTCGATCAGGTAGCGGAGGCAGAGCACCACGACCTGGTGGGCGACGATCATCACCCGCTCGCCGGCATGGTGGAGGCTGATGGTGTCGAGCGCGCTGCGCAGGCGGAGGATGACGTCGCACCAGCTCTCGCCGCCGGGCGGGCGGTGGTAGAACTTGCCCAAGGAGCGGCGGAGCTCGGCCTGCGCCGGGTGCTCGGCGGCGATGCCGTAGCGGGTGAGGCGGTCGAGGATGCCGAATTCCTTCTCCCGCAACCGCTCGTCGAGGGTCAGCGCCGCGGGCGGGGTGCCCATCAGCTCGGCGGTCTGCCGGGCGCGGAGATAGGGCGAGGCGAGGACGACCTCGGGGCGCTCATCCTCCGGCTGCTCGGCGAACCAGCGGCCGAGGGCACGGGCCTGCTCCTCGCCGCGGGAGCTGAGGGGCACGTCCACGTCGCGGGCCAAGGTCTCGATGCGGTGGAGGCGGGCGGCCTGGGCGGCATCGCGCGCGACATTGCCGCGGCTCTCGCCGTGCCGGATGATCCAAAGTCGCTCGGGCCAGCGCTGCTGCATGGAACTCCCCCGCCGATGGCGAGGAGGCAACGCGGCAGGGCCCCCGGGTTTTCTGGCGGCCCGCTTTCAGCCCGCCAGGTTGTGCAGCGCCCAGCAAACCTGCCCGACCTGCTCGTCGGTCAGCTCGGGGTACATCGGCAGGCTCAGCACCTCCTGCGCGGCGCGGGCGGTCTCGGCGCAGCCGGCGGGGCCGAGGGGGATGCGCCCGGCATAGGCCGATTGCTGGTGCACTGGCACGGGGTAGTGGATGCCGGTGCCGACGCCGTCCCGGCGCAGCCGCGCCTGCACATCGGCCCGCGTCATGCCCCAGGCGCCGGTGCGGATGACGTATTGGTGGAAGACATGCTCGGCATCCGTCCGGCGCGCGGGCGGGGCGAAGGGGCTGCCGGCCAGCGCCGCGTCATAGGCGTCGGCGATCCAGCGGCGGCGCTCGTTGCCCCAGTCGAGCGCGGTCAGCTTCACCCGGAGGATAGCCGCCTGCACCTCGTCGAGCCGGCTGTTCACGCCGACCATCGAGGAGACGTAGCGCTCCTTCCAGCCATATTGCCGGATGGCGGCGATGCGGTCGGCCAGCTCGAAATCGTCCGTCGCCAGCACGCCGCCATCGCCGAGGGCGCCGAGATTCTTGGTGGGGTAGAGCGAGAAGGCGGCCGCGCGGCCGAGCGTGCCGAGCTTGCGGCCGCCGAGCGTCGCGCCGTGGCACTGGGCGCAATCCTCGATCAGCGCGACGCCGGCCGCCTGACAGGCCGCCAGCATCGGGTCGAGGTCGCAGGCCTGGCCGTAGATGTGGACGGCGATGGCGGCGCGGATCGGCGGCAGGCCGGGCGGCGGGTCCTCGAGGACGGCGGCGAGCTCGTCAGGATCCATAGTGTAGGTGTCGGGGTCGATGTCGAGCAGGAGCGGCACGGCGCCTGCCATCTCGATCGCCGCCACCGTCGCGACGGCGGTGTGGGAGACCGTGGCGACGGTCGAGCCCTCGCCGATCCCCATCCCGCGCAGGATCAGGGCCAGCGCATCCGTGCCGTTAGCGCAGCCGACCGCACGGGTGGTGCCGAGCCAGGCGGCGAATTCCTGCTCGAAGGCCTCGCCCTCCCGGCCGAGGATGTACCAGCCGGAACCGAGGGCCCGCGCCACCGCGGCATCGATCTCGGCCTGCTGGGCGCGGTAGCCCGCGCCGGGATCGGCCTGCGGGATGACGGTCATGCTCATCGGCGGTTCGTCCTTGGAGCCCTGGAGCATGATCCGCGATCACCGGATCGTCGACCATGCTCCAACCTATCGTTTTGCCGCATGATTCACGCCTCCAGCCGTTCCAGCCTTCGGCGATCACGCTCTAGATGTAGTCCGCCATGCGGGTGCGGTACCAGTCGAGGGAGCGCGCCAGCCCCTCGTCCAGCCCGACCAGGGGTTTCCAGCCGGTGGCGGCGCGGAAGGCATGGTCATCGGCGTGGTAGCTGCCGATGTCGATGGGGGCGCGGTCGGCAGGGAAGGATTTCACGGCGTAGTGACCCTCGCCCCCGTTGGCCGCGATCAGCCGGTCCGCCAGCTCGGTCAGGCTGGCAGGCGGCGAGCCGCCCAGGTTGAAGACCCGGCCCGCCACCTCCGGTTGCGGAGCATATTCCGCCGAGAGCAGGAAGGCGCCGACCACGTCGTCGACATAGGTGAGGTCGCGCAGCTGCTCGCCGCCCCAGACCTCGAAGGGCTCGCCCTTGAGCACCTGGCGGATCCAGATGCCGAGGAAAGTCTGCCGCGCGTCGCGGATGCGGAGGCGCGGGCCGTAGCAATTGGTCAGGCGGAGCGAGACGACGGGGCGGTGCAGCACGCGCTGCTCCAGCAGCCAGTACTGCTCGCCCGCCCATTTGGAGACGCCATTGGCATCCGGTGGGTTGACGGGGTGGAGCTCGTCGACCGGGAGCTGCATCGGGCGGCCGTAGAATTGCCGCGTCGAGGCGTGGACGACGGTGGCCTTGGGGGCGGCCTCACGCATCACCTGGATCAGGCGCACCTGGGCGACGGCGTTGATGGCGATGTCGGCCACCGGGTCCTTCTGCCCGCCCATATGGCTGGTCTGGGCCGCCATATTGAACAGCACGTCCACGTCCTGGCAGAGCGTGTGCAGCTCCACGTCGCGGATGTCGCCGCGCACGAGCAGCACGCCGGCGCCCTCGAGATTGGCCATGTTGGCGCCGCCGTCGGGGAACATGGCGTCGAGCGCCGTCACCCGCGCGCCGAGCGCGGCGAGGGCATGGCAGAGGGCGCTGCCGAGGAAGCCGGCCCCGCCGGTCACCAGCACGCGCTTGCCGCGCCAGAAGGCGGCCCGTTCGGCCTCGGTCATCGGTACAGGGTCCTTTCTCACTCCGGGCAGGTTCCACCCCGATTGCGGCGGAACCACGCCTAATCCCCGGCGACGGCGCGGCGCTTGGCGTCCTCGCGGGGCGGCGCCTCGGGCAGGCCGGCGCGGCTGCCGCGCATGATCTCGATGAAGCCGAAGAGCAGCAGGAGCTGCGCCAGCAGCATCTGGATGCTGGCCAGCAGCCGGATGCCGTCATCGGCCGGCAGGATATCGCCATAGCCGACCGTCGAGAGCGTCACCACGCTGAAATGCAGCGCATCGGAGAAATCCACCCGGATCGGCCCATGGGTGCTGGTGAAGAGCGGGCCGCCTGAGAACCCGTCCGCGATGCGGTAGAGGCAGCCGAAGACCACCGTCAGCAGCGCCCAGAGGCTGGAATAGGCGGCGATCGGCACGGCGAGGCGCGAGAGCCGCCGCGTCACCACGCGGAAGATCACGGCGATGTCGACCAGCAGCCGCACCACGTCGCCGACCGATATCACGCTGACGGCGGCGATGGCGCCCATGGCGGCGATCAGCGCCACGCCCTGGCCGGTCGTGGGCAGCCGGTTCACCGGGAACCCCAGGGAGACCACGCCGACCAGCCCGGTGATCGCCAGCCAGCGGGCGAAGCGGGGCAAATGGGCGAGGTCGGCGGCTTCCTCCTGCTCGGCCCAGGCGCTGAGGGTGCGGCGGCGCAGCCAGCAGGCGGCGACGAAGGCGGCGATGGGGAGGACGAAGCCGATGGCACGCGACCAGTCCGGCGCATCGGGGAAGCCGGCGCGGCCGAGCACGACAAAGAGGCAAGCATACATCGCCAGCCCGTTGGTGGTGCCGAGCGCGAATTGCGGCCCATGCGGGAAGAGCCGGTAAAGCGCGCCGATCGCCAGCGCCGAGGTACCGAGCAGGACCAGCGGGAAGGCGCCGCCGCGATCCGCCACGCCGCCGGCGACCAGCAGCATCAGCCCGAGCGAGAGGCCGATGGCGGCGAGGAAGGGGCGGCGGTGCCGGTCAGGCATCCGGGAGCGCGGCGATGCCCGTGACCTCGACGCGCCAGCGGGGATCGACCAGCGGGGCCTCGACGGTCATTCGGGCGGGCTTCGCGCCGGGGTCGAGCCAGCGGTCCCAGGCGCGGTTCATCGCCGGCGCGTCGCGGATGTCGGCCAGGACCACGGTGACGGTGAGAAGGCGGGACTTGTCGGTGCCGGCCTCGGCCAGCAGGGCGTCGATCTGGGCCAGGATGTCGGCGGTCTGGCCCTCGGCATCGAGCGACGCATCATCGGCGACCTGCCCGGCCAGATAGACCAGTGCGCCATGCACCACGGCGCCGGAAAGCCGTCCCTCCTCTGCCAGGCGCCGGATCGCCATGCGTGCCTCCCCTCCCCTGCGGCGTGAACCATAGGGGCGATGGCGGCGCGGTGGATACTCCCGATCGGCAGTGGCCTGCGGACCACAGTCGGCGGCGTCCCGCAGCGGCTTGGAACGAAACGGCGCCGGCAGCGTAAGGGGCGTTGACACCCACGTCGCTCCCACCCCCCGAGGGAGATCATCCTTGCCCGAGACCACCCCCCGTGCCGCCCCCCGCGGCACGCAGCACTCCCTTGCGCGCCGGCTGCGGCCGGCAATGGCCATCCTTGCCTGTGCCTTCGCGGCGAGCCTTGCCGCACCGGTGCCGGCCGCGGCGCGCCCAGACCGGCCGAGCGCGGCGCGCAGCCAGGCGAAGCCTGCTCCGCTGGTGCGGCCGGCCCCGAGGCGGCAGGCCGCCGCCCCGGCGCGGGCGCGCCCAAGGACGGTGGCGGCGGCGGCGCCTGTCGCCGTCGCGGCGCCGCCCACAGCGGATGGGGCGCCGAGCCCCGTGGTCGCCGCGGCGCTGGCGTCGGCCACGCGCAGCACGGGCGCCGACCCGGTGCTGCTGCGGGCGATCGCCTGGCAGGAAAGCCGCTTCAGCCATCGTGCCGGCAACCGGCAGAGCTCGGCGCGCGGGCTGATGCAGTTCACCGAGGCGACCTGGCTCGAGGTGGTGCGCGACTTCGGCGCGCGGCATGGGCTGGCGCGGCAGGCGGCGAGCCTGTCCACCGATGCGCGGACCGGCGCCATCACTAGCAAGCGCCCACGCGACCTGCGCTACATCCTCTCGTTGCGCTTCAACCCGCGGCTCTCGGCCATCATGGCGGCCGAGCGGCTGGCGGCCGAGCGGGCGGCGCTGGAGGCGGTGCTCGGCCGGCCGGCGGGGGCGACGGAGTTCTACCTGACGCATCTGCTCGGCCCGGCGGGGGCGCGGCGCTTCCTCGCCGAGTTGGACCGGGCGCCGGCGCGGCCGGCGGCGGAAGCCGTCGGCGCCGACAGCCTCGCCGCGAACCGGGGCGTCTTCTACGAGCGCGGGACCGGGCGGGCGCTGAGCCTCGCCGAGGTGCAGGCGGCGGTCGCGCGGATGCTGGCCCAGCAGCGGGCAGCGCCGGAGCCCATCAGGCTCGCCGCGCGGTAGATTCCTTGCATTTCCGAAACGCATCACGAAATTGTTAACTTCTCGTGAGCGGCCGATTACTCCGGCTGGGTGGTGACGCCCACCCTAGCCGGTGAGGTGCCGCCGCCGCAGCAGGCGGACGGCGAGGCCATCGACCGGCCCGGCCAGTACCGAGACCGCCCAGGCGAGGCCTGCGCAGAGCACCACCGCCGGGCCGGCCGGGACGTCGGCGTGATAGGAGAGCAGCAGCCCGGCGAGGCTCGCGGCCATGGCGATGCCGACCGAGGCATAGGTCATCCCGCCCAGCCGGCGCGACCAGTGCCGGGCGGCGATGGCGGGCAGCATCATCAGCCCGACCGCCATCAGCGTCCCGAGCGCCTGGAAGGCGGCGAGCAGGTTCAGCACGACGAGGCCGAGGAAGCCGAGATGCCAGAGGGCACCGCGGGCACCGACCGCCTGGGCGAAGCCGGGGTCGAAGCATTCCAGCACCAGCGGGCGCCAGGCGAGCGCCAGGGCGGCCAGCGTCAGCGTCGCCGCCCCCGCCATCAGCAGAAGCGCGCCGTCATCGACGCCGAGGACGCTGCCGAAGAGCAGGGTGGTGAGCTCGACCGCCCCACCGCGCATCGAGACCATGGCGACGCCGGCCGCCAGCGCGACCAGGTAGAGCGCGGCGAGCGAGGCATCCTCCCGCCCGCCGGTCGCACGGGAGAGGGCGCCGGCGCCGATCGCCACCACGAGCCCGGCGAGCAACCCACCCGCCGCCATGGCCGGCAGCGACAGGCCGGCGACGAGGAAGCCCGCGGCGACGCCGGGCAGGATGCCATGCGCCAGCACATCGGCGGTCAGGCTCATCCGCCGCAGCATCAGGAACAGGCCAAGCGGAGGCGCGGCGACCGAGAGCGCGAGGCACCCGACCAGGGCGCGGCGCAGGAAGCCGAACTCGAGGAAGGGCTGCAGGATCAGGCGGCGCAGGCCTCCGCCTGCCCGGCCCAGGCCTCGGCCATCATGCGGGCGCGGAGGCGGTTGGCGGCGGTCAGCACCTCGCCGGTCGGGCCCCAGCCGAGGCAGTCGCGGGCGAGCAGCAGCGTCTCCGGGAATTCGCGGCGGACGAGGTCGACGTCGTGCAGCACGGCGATCACCGTCCGGCCCTCGCCATGCCAGCGCCGCACCAGGGCCAGCAGCTCGGCGGCGGTGCGGGCGTCGAGGGCGTTGAAGGGCTCGTCGAGCAGGATCACCGGCGCGTCCTGCAGCAGCAGCCGGGCGAAGAGCACGCGCTGGAACTGGCCGGCGGAGAGGCTGCCGACGGGCCGGCGCTCGAAGCCCACGAGGCCGACCGCGGCGAGCGCCGCCTCGGCCCGGACGCGGCCGGCGCGGGGGATGGCGCGAAAGGCGCCGGTTTCGGCCCAGAGGCCGAGCAGCACCGCATCGAGGCAGGTGAGCGGGAAGCTGCGGTCGAGGCTCGATTGCTGCGGCAGCAGCGCGACCTGGCCGGCGGCGCCCTCGATCCGCCCGCCATCCGGGCGGTGCAACCCGGCGATGGCGCGCAGCAGGGTCGTCTTGCCGGCACCGTTGGGGCCGACCACGGCGGTGAGGCTGCCGGGAGCGAAGCGGCCGGAAAGATGATGCACCGCCGGCCGGCGCTGGTGGCTGACTGTGAGGTCGGCGATACGGATCTCGGCCGGGCTCATGCCGCCATGGCCCAGGCGACAGCGAGCCAGAGCCCCGTCGCGACCACCGCCGCCAGCGCGAGGCGGGCGGCGGCGCCGGAAGACAGGTCGAGGGGGTCAGGCCAGGGCATGATGTTATGAGATAACATCACCCCCCCCGGGTTGCTACCCCCTCCCCCGGAACCTTCCGCGGCTCCGCCGCGGAAGGATGCCGAAGCCGCGGGCGCGGGCGACGACCGGCCCCCCGCGGCGACGCGCAGCGACGTCGTGGGGAGTTAGGAGGCCTTGCGCTTCGAGCCGCCCTTGGCGTCGTTCGCCGCCTCGCCGCCCATGATCTGGCCCATGAGGACCGACTGGGTCAGCTCGGTCAGCTTCAGATCGGTCTGCCGCTCCTCCTCGAGGATCTCGCCGAGGATCTGGCCGACCTTCTGCTCGCCGAGCGCCTTCGCCAGCGACGCCGTGGTGCCGTAGGAGGCGATCTCATAGTGCTCGATCTTTTGCACGGCGGCGACGACGACGATGTCGAGCACGGGGCCCTTCTCGTATTCCTCGACCTCGTGCTGCGCCTCCTCGATCAGGCCGCGCATCGCCTCGCAGACCTTGCGGCCGGGGCGGGCGCCCATCTCCTCGAGCGCCTGCTCGACGCGCTCGACCTGGGTCTGCGTCTGCTCGACATGCATGGTCAGCAGCTCGCGCAGCTCCGGCGCGGAAACCTTGCGGATGACGCGCTGCATGTTGCGGGTGCCCTGCTTCTCGGCGCTGTAGATGTCCTTCAGCTGCGCGACCAGCATCTCGCGGATTTCATTATTCATCCGGCTTCTCCGTGTTTGGCGTGGATGCGGAGGGAAAGGCTGGCGGAGGTCGAAGTTGCCTGCGTCGCGGTAACGTCTCATCCCCTTGAAGCGAGGGCGACGCCGCCGAGCGTGAGCGCCAGCGCGGCGAGCTGCCGGGCGCCGAGCGGCTCGCCCAGCAGGGCCGCGCTGCCGAGCACGCCGATGATCGGCACCAGCAGCGAGCCGATGGCCGCCGTCCCCGCCGGCAGCCGCTTCAGCGCGCGGAACCAGGCGAGATAGGCGAGGCACTGGCCGAGGATGGAGGCATAGGCGAGGCAGGCCCAGCCGAGCGGGCGCACCTCGGCCGGATGCGCCTGCTCGAAGGCGAGCGCGACCACGACGACCGGCAGCGCGCCGATACCGAGCTGCCAGGCGACGAGCGGCACCGGCGCCATCGCCACGGGGAAGCGCTTGGTCCAGATGGTGCCGCAGGCGAAGAGCAGCGCCGTCGTGAGGATGGCGAGCACGCCGGGCAGCTTCCCCGCCGCCAGCCCGGCGCCGAGGTCGAGGCGCCCCGCCATCAGCAGCGTCACGCCGGCGAGGCCGAGGGCAAGGCCCGCGAGGCGGCGCCAGCCGGGCCGCTCGCCGAGGAAGGGCCAGGCGAGGATCGTCGCCCAGACCGGCATGGTATAGGCGATGATCGCCGCCTCCGAGGCGTCCAACCAGAGGATCGCCAGGGGCGCGAAGAAGAGCCAGGAGGTGACGTTCAGCAGCGCCGCCACGGCCAGCCGCCCCCATTGGTCGGGGCGGGGCAGCAGCGCCTCGCGCTGGAGCAGGGCGATCAGCGAAAGCAGCAGGACGGAGCCGCTGGCAGCCAGCACCCGGAAGGTGAAGGGCGGCCAGTCCTGCATCAGCAGCTTCATGACCGGCCAGTTCATCCCCCAGGCCGTCGCCGTCACGCCGAGATAGCCGAAGCCGGCGAGGCGGGGGCTCACGCCAGGAGGGCCGCGACGCGCTCCAGCACCGGGGGCGGCAGCGGCCCCCGCTCGGCGGCGGCGATGGCCTGCTCGAGCTGCTCCAGCGAGGCGGTGCCGACCAGCGCCGTGCCCATCTCCGGCGGGGTGATGGCGAAGCGGATGGCGAGCTCGGCAAGGGAGGCGGCATGCCCCTCCTCCACCAGCGGCCGGAGGCGGCGGGCATGGGCGAGGTCGGTCGCATAATCCTCGGCCGAGGCGATCGGCGCGACCTCGGGCATGGCGATGGGGTGGCGGCCCGCCTCGCCGGAGAGGGCGCCAGCGGCGAGGATGCGGATGCCGATCAGCCCGACGCCCTGAGCGGCCGCGACCTGGCCGAGCCGGCGGAAATCCTGCCCCGGCAGGCCCGGCGGGAGCGGCGCGAGCCAGGAGGGGTTGAGGGCGTTGAAGGGAATCTGGGCTGTATCGACCAGCCCGGCCTCGAGGAACTGGCGCAGCGCCGGCTCGGAGCCGAGGGCGGTGATGCCGAGGAAGCGGCACTTCCCCTGGTCGCGCAGGCGGTGGAGGGTCGGCAGCGCCTCGCCGAGGATCTCGGTGAGGGTATAGCCCTCCGCCACCCCGACCGGGTCATGGAGTTGCAGCAGGTCGACGCTGTCGCGGCCAAGGCGGCGCAGGCTTTCCTCCAGCGAGGCGGCGAGCGCCGCCGGGATGTCGCGCGGCGCGGCCTTGGGCAGGCGGAATTTGGTGCCGATCAGCGGCCGGGCCCCGAGCGCCTTCAGCGCCCGGCCGAGATTCTCCTCCGAGGCGCCATTGCCATAGGCGGGCGCGGTATCGACATAGGTGATGCCGGCCAGGAAGGCGCGGGCGAGCGAGCGCTCCTGCTCGGCGGCGCTGCCGCGGACCAACAGCCCGCCGACCGCGCCGGCGCCATAGCCCAGCACCGAGACCCTCAGCCCGGTTCGCCCCAGGACCCGCTGTTCCATGATGACCCTCTCCCCGCTAAGGGGACATTAAACGCCGCACCTCGCCTGGAAACCCATGCTTCGCCTGACCGAATTGCGCCTGCCGCTGGGCCATGAGCCCGAGCTCCTGCGGGCGGCCATCCTCGCCCGGCTCGGCCTCGCCGAGGAGGAGCTGCTCGACGTCCAGGTCTTCCGCCGCGGGCATGACGCGCGGAAGCCGCGGGCCATCATGTGGGTCTATACCCTCGACCTCACGCTGCGCGACGAGCCAGGGGTGCTGGCGCGGCATGCGGGCGATGCGCATCTCCGCCCGGCGCCGGAGACGCGCTATCGCTTCGTCGCCCGCGCGGCGGAGGGGGCGATGCGGCCGGTCGTCATCGGCACCGGGCCCTGCGGGCTCCTGGCGGCGCTGGTGCTGGCGCAGATGGGCTTCCGCCCGATCATCCTCGAGCGCGGCAAGCTCGTCCGTGAGAGAACCAAGGATACCTGGGGCCTCTGGCGCCGCGGCGTGCTGGTGCCGGAAAGCAACGTGCAGTTCGGCGAGGGCGGCGCCGGCACCTTTTCCGACGGCAAGCTCTACAGCCAGATCAAGGACCCGCGGCATTACGGGCGGAAGGTGCTGACCGAGTTCGTCAAGGCCGGGGCGCCGGAGGAGATCCTCTACGTCTCCCGCCCGCATATCGGCACCTTCCGCCTGGTCTCGATGGTGGAGAGCATTCGCGCCGAGATCGAGCGGCTGGGCGGCGAGTACCGCTTCGGCTGCAAGGTGACGGGGTTGCGGCTCGGCGCCGGGCGGCAGGTCGAGGGCGTGGTGCTCGAGGGCGGCGAGGCAATCGCGGCGAAATCCGTGGTGCTCGCCATCGGCCACAGCGCGCGCGACAGCTTCGTCATGCTGCGCGACGCCGGCGTTCATCTGGAGCCGAAGCCCTTCAGCATCGGCGTCCGCATCGAGCATCCGCAGGGGATGATCGACCGGCTGCGCTGGGGGCCGAATGCCGGCAACCCGCTGCTCGGCGCGGCGGACTACAAGCTGGTGCACCATGCGAGGAACGGGCGCAGCGTCTACAGCTTCTGCATGTGCCCAGGGGGGACGGTGGTGGCGGCGACGAGCGAGCCGGGCCGCGTCGTCACCAACGGGATGAGCCAGTATTCCCGCGCCGAGCGGAATGCGAATGCCGGCATCGTCGTCGGCATCTCGCCGGCCGACTATCCGGACGACGTGCTGGCGGGCGTCGACTTCCAGCGGCGGCTGGAGAGCGCGGCCTTCCTTGCCGCCGGCGGCGACTACCGGGCGCCGGGGCAGCTGGTCGGCGACTTCCTGGCGGGCCGCCCCTCCACCGCGCTCGGCGATGTGCTGCCGAGCTACAAGCCGGGCGTCACGCCGACCGACCTCGCCCGCTGCCTGCCCGACTTCGCCATCGCCGCGATGCGCGAGGCGTTGCTTGCCTTCGACCGGCAGATGCCGGGCTTCGCGCGGCCGGATGCGGTGATGACGGGCGTCGAGACGCGGACCAGCAGCCCGATCCGCATCCGCCGCGGCTGGGACTTCCAGAGCCTCAACACGCCGGGCCTCTTCCCGGCCGGCGAGGGCGCGGGCTATGCGGGCGGCATCCTCAGCGCCGGCGTCGACGGCATCCGCGTCGCGGAGGCGCTGGCGCTGCTGGCGACCGGGCAGGAAGTGCCGCGGGAGATGAGCCGCGGGGTGGAGGCCTCGGAGACGACCTATGGCTGAGGCCGCCTCCATCCCCTGCTGAGTTACTCCGCGAGCAGGCTGCCGCGGCCGACGACGATGCGGCCGACCTGGCAGATATCAACGCTGCGGATCTCCGCCTCGCGCCCGCCGCTCCAGACCACGCGGAAGTCGTAGTTGCCGCCACGGCCGGGGCGGAAGCTCGCCTTGCGGCCCGGTGTCAGCACATTCTCGCCGAGGCGGTCGCGGCCCCAATTGCTGTCGCTCGTCGGGCCGAAATACAGCTCGTCCACCTGCACGCCGGAGTTGTTCACCACCTCGATCGAGGTATCGCAGCCTTGAGCGGAGGCTTGGCCAGCGGCAAGGGTGCCGAACAACGCGAGGGACAGGGCAAGGCGGCGGAACATGGCATTCTCCGTGCAACGGGCGGCAGCTTGGTGACTCGCGCCACGGCCCCACGCAGGAGTAGAACTATTTCGTTAGAAAAACACCAAGATTACGACACTCCATTCGGCGCATCGACGCCGCAGCATCAGGGATGGGCATCGCCGCCCGGCAGCTGGTCGCGCATCTCCCGCAGCTCGCCGCTCTCCACGCTCGCCAGCGCATTGCGGAGCACGCCCGCGATGGACCGGTCGTCCATCGTCCGCGCCAGCAGGCCCAGCGCGCCGCCGAGCAAGGCGGATGCGACCGAGACCGGGGCGATGTTCTGCTCGATCATGTACTCGATCGCCTTGTCTACCACCGAGCCGGCGTGGCTGAGGTCGTCGGGGGCCACGCCCTGGGGGTCCAATTGCATGCCATAAGCTCCTTGTCGGTGCGGCAGATGGGGTTTCCGTGGCCCGCCGAAAACCCCTGGCCTGCTTCCTGCCGATGCAGGCCAGGCTTCATGGGAACGGCGATTCACGCCCTGGGTGGAAGCACCCTGGGGCATTGCGGCTAACCGGCCGTGGCCTCGCCCAGCCGGATGCGGGGCTGGTCGAGATCCGCGGCGCGCTGAGCCGCCGCCGCCGCCTCGGCCATGGCGACCGCCTCCGACTGGCGCCGCCACATCTCGGCATAAAGGCCGTCGCGGGCGGTGAGCTCGCCGTGGTTGCCGCGCTCCACGATGCGGCCGTCCTGGAGGACGATGATCTCGTCCGCCTCCACCACCGTCGACAGGCGGTGGGCGATGACGAGGGTGGTTCGGTCGGCCGAGATCTCGCGCAGCGCGGCCTGGATATCCTGCTCGGTGCGGGTGTCGAGGGCGCTGGTCGCCTCGTCGAGGACGAGGATGCGCGGGTTCTTCAGGATGGTCCGCGCGATGGCGACGCGCTGCTTCTCGCCGCCCGAAAGCTTGAGGCCGCGCTCGCCGACCATGGTGCGGTAGCCCTCCGGCAGGCGCTCGACGAAGTCGTGCACCTGGGCGAGCTTCGCGGCGCGGATGATCTCCTCCTCGGTCGCCTCCGGGCGGCCATAGGCGATGTTGTAGCGGATGGTGTCGTTGAACAGCACCGTATCCTGCGGCACCACGCCGATGGCGGCGCGGAGCGAGGACTGGGTCACCTCCTCGATCGGCTGGCCGTCGAGCAGGATGCGGCCGCCCGTCGCGTCGTAGAAGCGGAAGAGCAGGCGCGAGATGGTGGACTTGCCGGCGCCCGTCGGGCCGACGATCGCCAGCGTCTTGCCGGGCGGGACATGGAAGGACACGCCCTTCAGGATGACGCGGTCCGGCCGGTAGCCGAAGCGCACATCCTCGAAGGTCAGCTCGCCGGGGCCGGCCGCCAGCGGGCGGGCATCGGGCGCATCGGCCACCTCGCGCTCCTCCCGCAGCAGGCGGAACATCGCCTCCATGTCGGTGAGGGACTGCTTCATCTCGCGGTAGACGAAGCCGAGGAAGTTGAGCGGCAGGTAGAGCTGGATGAGATAGGTGTTCACCAGCACGAAGTCACCGACCGACATCTGGCCGGAGGCGACGCCGCGGGCGGCCATCAACATCACCAGCGTCAGGCCGACGGCGATGATCGCCGCCTGGCCGCCGTTCAGCATGCTGAGCGTGACTTCGGAGCGGGTATAGGCCCGCTCGTAGCGCGCGAGCGAGTTGTCGTAGCGCCGCTCCTCATGCGCCTCGTTGTTGAAGTACTTCACCGTCTCGTAGTTCAACAGGCTGTCGATGGCCTTGGTGTTGGCGTCCTGGTCCATCGCGTTCATTTCGCGGCGGAAGCGAAGGCGCCAGTCGGTGAACATCAGGGTGAAGGCGATGTAGACGCCGATGGTGCCGAAGGTGACCGCGGCATAGGAGAAGTCGAACATCCCCCAGAGAATCACCGTCACCAGCCCGATCTCGAGGAAGGTCGGGATGATGTTGAACAGCATGAAGTCGAGCACGAAGGTGATGCCGCGCGAGCCGCGCTCGATCACGCGGGAGAGGCCGCCGGTCTGCCGGTCCATGTGGAAGCGCATCGACAGCGCATGCAGGTGTTGGAAGACCTGCAGCGCGATGCGCCGCGAGGCACGCGCCTGCACCTTCACGAAGACGGCATCGCGCAGCTCGGCGAAGCCGGCGCTCGCCGCGCGCAACAGGCCGTAGCCGATCACCATGGCGATGGGGATGGTGGCGATGCCGCCGGCCTTCGGACCCAGAGCATCGACGGCGCGGGCATAGACGATGGGGACCAGCACATTGGCGCCCTTCGCCACCACCAGCAGCGCCAGGGCGATGACCACCCGGGCGCGCAGGCCAGGCTCGCCCTTCGGCCAGAGCCAGGGGGCGAGGGTAAGCAGCGTGCGGAGATGGCTGCGTTCGGCGGTGGCGGCGGATTGGCTCATGGCTCCGGGACATAGGCCCGAACGGCGCGCCGGCAAACGGGCCATATGGCCGGGCCGTATGGCCGGAAGGGCGCGCAGGGCGGTAAAGCTGGGGGATGAGTCCCTTCATGCGCCACATTGAGGCTTGCAACGACCTGCCCTCCCCGGCCGGTTTCATCCCCTTCCGCATCGCCGGGGTGCAGGTGGGCTGGCTCGGGCCCGAGCTGGCGCGGGCGCTGACCTTCTTCCCGCACGACTTCCATTTCGATGCGGAGGGCGTGGCGCTGGCCTCCCGGCTGCGCGGCCCGGCGGCGCGGGCGGAGGCGCTGGCGGCGGTCGCCCGGTCGCTCGCCGGGCGGGGCTTCTTCACCCTGCGGGATGAGGCCTTCGACGTCCGGGCGGAGCCGGAGGGGCCGGTGCTGGCGCAGCTCGACCGCGGCGCCATCCCCTCCTTCGGGGTGAGGGCAGCGGGGGTGCATCTCAACGGGCTGGTGCGGCGGGCGGACGGGCTGCAGGTCTGGGTGGGCGTCCGCTCTCGGAGCAAGCCGGTGGCGCCGGGGCAGCTCGACCATCTGGTGGCGGGCGGCATTCCGGCCGGGCTCGATGCGATGCAATGCCTGGTGAAGGAGGCGGCGGAGGAGGCCTCGATCCCGCCGGAGCTGGCCGGGCGGGCGCGGCAGGTGGCGCGGCTGTCCTATGTCATGCGGCATGGCGACGGGATGCGGCGGGACATCCTGCATGCCTTCGACCTCGTGCTGCCGGAAGATTTCACCCCGGTGCCGGCGGATGGGGAGGTGGAGCGGTTCGAGCTCTGGCCGCTGCGCCGCCTCTACGAGGCGGTGCGGGACACCGACGAGGTCAAGTTCAACGTGAACCTGGTGCTGATCGACCTGTTCCTGCGCGAGGGCGTGATCGACCCGGCGGGCGCGGAAGGCCGGGCGTTGCGGCGCGGCCTCGAGCAGGGCGCATGACTGGACGGAAGACGATGTTGGCGGGCAGCCCCTCGGCCCCGCCGATCCGGAGCCTGCGGGAGTCCAGGCGCGGGCAGCGCGGCTGATGCGGCGCTTCAGGGCCGAGGGCGATACGGCGGCGCTGCGCGAGCTGGGTGATGGCTTCGGCTGCGGCAGCGAGATCCGGCCGGGCTTCGCCTGCGATCAAGGAGCGAGTATCCGCAGCAGGTCGGCGTGCTTCACCAATTTCAGGTGGTGATGCTGGATCGTGTCATGTTCGAGATCGGCGCTCGGGTGCAGATCGCGTCGGCGATGCAGCTCTGCGTGGCGGCCCATCTGCTGGAGGCGCGGGAGCGGGCGGCCGGGCCGGGATCGGCGCTGCCGATCCGCATCAGGGATGACGCCTGGCTCGGTGGCGGAGCGATCATGCTGCCCGGCGTCCCGGTCGGCGCCGGCAGCGTGGTGGCCGCCGGCGCGATGGTGACGCGGGACGTGCCGGCCGGGGCTCTGGTGGCCAGCTATCCCGCGCGGGTGGTCAAGGCGCTGCCCTACCAGGCATAGGCGGGGCGGTAGGCGACTGGCGGAGGCGGCGCGTAATAGACCGGCGGCGGGACATAATAGGCCGGGGGTGGGGCGTAGTAGACCCGCGGCGGCGGCACGTAGTAGGCCGGCGGCGGGGGCGGCGGGGCGTAGTAGACCGGCGGCGGGGGCGCGGCATAGGCGTTCGCCGCGCCCAGCGCCAGCGCCCCGAGCGCCAGGCCACTGACGATGCCGGCTACCGCAGCGCCGCCGCCGCGATGGTGGTGCGGGCCGCCCCAGCCACCGCCATAGCCGCCCCGGTGCCAGCCCTGGGCTTCGGCGGCGGGGGCGGCGAAGGCGGCGGCGGCAACCAGGGCCGCGGCGGCGGCGATACGGAGTTTCATCTCACAACCCTCCTTGGGTCTGTGCCCGATGAAACAGCCCGATCATGACGGTCCTATGGCAGGAAGCCGGCGGAAAGCGGCCCTCGCTTCAAGAGGTCGGGATGGCGACGCCGCGCAGGAAGTCGATCAGGGCGCGGTTCACCGGCTCCGGCGCCTCCTGCTGAACCCAGTGGCCGACGCCCTCCAGCAGCACGGAGCCGCGCAGCCCGGGCGCTCGCTGCGGCAGCGCCTCCACCGCCCCCTTGGTCCAGCCATAGACCGGGTCCAGCGTGCCGGTGATGAAGAGGCTCGGCTGCTCCACCAGCCGCCCCTGGAAGGGCGCCATCAGCTGCCAGTTGCGGTGGATGTTGCGGTACCAGTTCAGCCCGCCACGGAAGCCGGTGCGGCGGTAGATGGCGGAGAGCGCGGCCAGCTCCTCTGCCGGGAACCAGGCGGGCAGGCTCGGAGGCTCGGCGAGGCTGGCGAGGAAGCCGCCCTCCGGCAGGTCGGGGCGCCAGCGGTCGGCTTCGGGCGGATTGCCGGAGAGGGACCAGAGCGTGCGGCGCAGCGTCACCTCCGCATCACGCTCAAGCTCCGCCTCGGCGACGCCCGGCTCCTGGAAATAGAGTTGATAGAAGCGGTGCCGCCCGGCCCGCCGCAGCGCCTCCACCGGGCTGATCGGCCCGCGCGGGGCGAAGGGCACGCTGAGCCCGGCGACGGCGGGAAAGCGGTCCGGCCGCAGCAGCGCCGCGGTCCAGGCGACGGGCGCGCCCCAGTCATGCCCGACGATCGCCGCCTGGGAGAGGCCGAGCGCATCCACCACTCCGACCATGTCGCCGGCGAGGTGGAGGATCGTGTAGTCCTCGACGGCGGCGGGCGCCTCGGTCTCACCATAGCCGCGCATGTCGGGGGCGATGGCGCGGAAGCCGGCGGCGGCCAGCGCCTCGAGCTGGTGGCGCCAGGAGCGCCAGGATTCCGGGAAGCCGTGGCAGAGCAGCACCGGCGGCCCCTCCCCCGCCTCCGCGACATGCAGGGTGATGCCGCCCGTGACGATGCTGCGGTGGCTGATCGGCATGTGGCGTTTCCCTAGCCGGCGAAGTCCGGCGCCTCCGCGGCGAGGATGCGCTTGATGCTCTCGAGGTGCAGCCGCGCGCTCTCGCGGTCGCCCTCGCGCATCTGCTCATAGGTCTTCTGCGCCAGCTCATGCGGCACCGGCTTGAGCGCGCGGCCGGTGGCCATGGCCAGGCGCTGCGCCTCGCAGGCGCGCTCGAGATAGTAGAGGTCGTCCCAGGCCTCGGCGATGCTGGGGCCAACCACCATGATGCCGTGGTTGCGCATGAAGACGATGTCGGCCTCGCCGATGCTGGCGGCGATGCGGTCGCCCTCCGCCTCGTCCAGCGCCAGGCCGGCATACTCCTCATCGACCACGGTGCGGCCGTAGAATTTCAGCGCCGTCTGCCCGGCCCATGCGAGTGGTGCGCCCTCCAGCATGGCGAGCGCCGTCGCATTCGGCATATGGGTGTGGAAGCAGGCCCGGGCGCGCGGCACGTTCTTGTGGACGCGCGCGTGGATGTAGAAGGCCGTCGCCTCCGGCACGCCCTCGCCGGCGACGACATGGCCGTGGAAGTCGCAGACCAGCAGGCGCGAGGCCGTCACCTCGGAGAAGGCCCATCCATAGGGGTTGACGAGGAAGAGGTCCTCCCGCCCCGGCACCATGGCGCTCAGATGGTTGCAGATGCCCTCATGCAGGCCAAGCTTCGCCGCCATGCGGAAGCAGGCGGCGAGGTCGATGCGCGCCTGCTGCACCGCATCGGCGTCGAGGTCCGAATTGCGCAGGACGGCGGGGGCGGTCGGCGGGGCGAGGCTATGGGCCATGGGGGTTCCTTCAGGCGGGTGGCATCGCGGGCATGAGCGCCTCATGCCCCGGCGCGTAGAGAGAGTTGGTGATCGCCGGGTTGCGGTTGACCAGCGGGCGGCGGAAGAGCGGATGCGTCATGCTGCGGATCTCGTGCTCCATCTGGAACAGGACCCGCCCATCCGCCGGGTCGACGATGTCGATGAAGCGGTACTGGTGCGGGCTGTCCTCCCGGCTGATCAGGCCCCGCGCGGCGAGCTTGGCATGAACGCCGCCGAAATCGGCGAAGGCAAGCTGGATGTGATGGCCGTCATAGGCCGGCTGCGGCGCATCCGTCTCGCAGAAGACGAGATGCTGGCCGGCGGCGACGAGCACCTGCAGCGCGCCCTCCCGCATCGCCGCGGGCGCGCCGATGACCTCATCGTAGAAGCGCTGGATGCCGGGCAGCGTCCCGGGCGGGACGTCGAGCTGCACATAGGGCATGCCGAGATTGATCCGCCCGAAGCGCTCCGCATCCGGCGCATGGACGCGCATGCGGTTGCCCCAGGGGCAGGTGACGGCGACGTGGTCCTCGGCTTCGGAGAAGGCGTAGCGCGTGCCCTCCAGCCAGCGGCGGGCGCGGTGGAGCTGGTGCAGCAGCAACTCACGGCTCGGCGTCACCAGCCCGACCACGCCGCGCAGCACCTGCGCCGGGCCGGCGGGCAGGTGGAACTGGCTGATGCCGGCATTGGCCCACATGTTGTCGAGGCCGGTCATCAGGTAGGGGTCGCGCGTCAGGCCGAGGCCGGTGATGTAGAAGGCCGTCGCCAGCGCCTGGTCGGGCACGCGGAGATTGACGTGCTGCAGCTCCACCGAATTGCCGAGGCTCTCTTCGGTCCGGTCGAAGGGGCATTCGACCTTCCGCATCCCGTCCATGATAGGCTCCTCCGCTCGCGGCGGAGATTGTCCCGCCGGCCCCGGGCCCATGCAAGGGGTATGAGGCGGCCCGCTTCCGGCTAGACTGTTGCGGTGCAAGGCGGAGACGGGCCATGGCGACGAGCTTCCAACTGGGCGACCTCACCATCCACCGGGTGATCGAGCAGGAGGGGCCGATCTTCGACCCCCTGACCTTCTTCCCGAGCCTGGCGCCCGAGGTGCTGGAGGAGAACCGCGCCTGGCTGGAGCCGGGGGCGATCGACCCGGCGACCGGCCATCTGCGCCTTGCCATCCAGAGCTATGTGATCCGCACGCCGCACCATACCATCCTGGTCGACAGCTGCGTCGGCAACCACAAGCAGCGGGCCCAGCCCTTCTGGAACAACAAGACCGACGACACCTGGGAGCGCAACCTGGCCGCGGCCGGCATCGCCCTCGGCGACATCGACTACGTGATGTGCACCCACCTCCATGTTGACCATGTCGGCTGGAACACGCGGCTGGTGGACGGGCGCTGGGTGCCGACCTTCCCCAAGGCGCGCTACCTCTTCGCCGAGCGGGAGGTGGCCCATTGGCAGGCGGAGCATGCCAAGGCGGCGAACCCGGTCTTCGAGGACAGCGTGCTGCCGATCCTCGAGGCCGGGCGCGCGGAGCTGGTGGCCGAGGACCATGGGGTCGGCGACCACCTGCGGCTGACGCCGACGCCAGGCCATACGCCCGGCCATGTCGCCGTCGAGCTCGGCAAGGAGGAGGTGATCGCGGTGCTGACTGGCGACCTCATCCACTCGCCGCTGCAGATGCGCTACCCGGAGCTCTCGATGCGCGCCGATACCGACCGGAAGCAGTCGGCCGAGACGCGGCGGCGCTTCCTCGAATGCCATTGCGACACCGGGCGGCTGGTCTGCACGGCGCATTTCCCCTCCCCCTCCACCGGGCATGTCACGCGCTGGGGTGATGGCTTTCGCTTCATGGCGACGGAGGCGTGAGGCCAAGGGGATAAGGCTAGCGGGATGAGAGTCGGCATCATCGGCTGCGGCGTCGCCGGCAGCGTGCTGGCGGAGATGCTGACGGAGGGGCCCGGCTTCTCCGTCGACATCTTCGACCGCATGCCGCCTGGCCACGAGGAGGAGGCGGGAACGGGCCTCAATTGCGGGCCGAATGCGATGAAGGCGCTGCGCCTCCACCTGCCCGCACGGCATGCGGCGGTGCGCGCCGCCTCGCTGCCCTGGACCCGCTGGATCATCGAGACGGCGGAGGGGCGGCGGCTCCTCGACCTGCCGCTCGCCGAGGTGGCGGAGGAGCCGGGCATCCGCCTGCGCTGGTCGGAGCTCTACCGGCAGTTGCGCGCGCCCGTCGCCGACCTGACCCATCACGAGCTGGAGCTGGTGGCGGTGGAGGAGGATGCGGCCGGCCGCCTCGTCCCAGTTCTGGAGGCGTCGGACGGCGCCCGGATGCGGCCACGCGGCTATGAGCTGCTGGTCGCGGCGGACGGGCGCTATTCCGCGCTGCGGCGGCTGGTGGCCGGGATGCCGCGTCTGGCCCTGCACGGCATCGCCATGACGCGGCTGCTGGTGCCGGATGCGGCGGACTGCCCCTTCGACGAGTACGGCCAGTGGTTCAACGGCAACGCCCGGCTGCTGGCCTACCGGCTGCCGGGCGGCGCGGCCTATATCGCCGGCGGCTTCCCCCTCGCCTCTGCCACAGCCGAGATCCCGCCCGAGGCGAAGACCGCCGCCTTTCAACGCGCCCTCTATACGCCGGAGGGCGGCCAGGCCTGCCCCGCCGTCGCCTGGATGGTGGAGCGCCTCGCCGCCGGCATTGGGCAGATGCACTGGGCCCGGCTGCAGGACTCACCGCTGTTGCGGATGGCCGCCGCCGGGCGGGTGCTGTTCCTCGGCGCTGCGGCGCATGCGATGGTGCCGACGCTTGGCCAGGGCGCCACCCAGGCGATCGAGGACGGCGTCATTGCCGGGGCCGTGCTGCGGCGCGGCGGCGGGGCGGAGGATGTCGGCGCCTGGCGCGACACGCGGATCGAGTTCGTCCGCCGCTTCAGCCTCGAGGCGACGGACACGATGTTCCCGGGCGGCGACCCTGTGAGGGGCTCGATTGCCAAGCGCGAGCCGGAATTTCTCGGGAAGCTCCGGCGGCTCTACACCGACGTGCCGGGGCCGGAGGAATTCGCCCCCGTCCAGGTCTAGGACTTGTTGCGCCGGCAGGCGGCGCCATCTCCGCCGGCATGGACCTGCACGCCCCGACCCTCGACGCCGCCACCATCGCACGCCTTGCCGCCCGCCACCCGCTGCTGATCGGCGACCTCCGCTCCGACCATGCGGGCGAGACGGGGGCGGTGATGATCTATCGCGGCATCCTCGCCTGCTCGCGCGACCCGGCGGTGCGGGACTTCGCCGCCCGGCACCTGGAGACGGAGGCCGGGCACCTCCGCCTGCTGGACGGGCTGCTGGCGCCGGAGCAGCGCAGCCGGCTGCTGCCGATCTGGCGCGTGGCCGGCTGGCTGACCGGGGCCCTGCCGGCGCTGGTCGGGCCGGCGGCGGTGCAGGTGACGATTGAGGCGGTCGAGACCTTCGTCGACCACCACTACCAGGAGCAGATCGACCGGCTGCCCGGGACCGGCGAGGCCGGCGCGGTACGGGCCTTGCTGGAGTATTGCCGGCAGGAGGAGGTCGAGCACCGCGACGAGGCGACGGAGCTGCTCGGCACCGGCCGCGGCTGGCTGGCGCGGCTCTGGGGCGGCATCGTTGGCGGGGGCAGCGCCGCGGCCGTCGCCGCCGCGCGGCGGATCTAGAGCATGACCGCCGAAGGCCGGAACGGCCGGAGGCGCGGACCATGCGACATGACAGTAAGCTAGAGAACGGCCTCAGCCGCCACGCGCAGCGCCTCGGGCGTTGCGCCGGTGAGGACGAGGGTGCCCACCTTCCCCTGCTTCGCCACCGCCTTCCAGTCCTGCAGCCGGCCGCGGATGCGGTCGGCCGGGCCGACCAGCGCGATCTCGTCAACCAGCCTGTCCGGCACTGCGGCCGCCGCCTCCGCCTTGCGGCCGTCGAGGAAGGCGTCCTGGATCGTCGCTGCCGCCTCCTCGTAGCCGAGGCGCTTGCAGTAGTCGTTGTAGAAATTCTTCCCCCGCGCGCCCATGCCGCCGATATAGAGCGCGAGTTCCGGCTTCGCCGCGTCGCGGCAGGCCTGGAGGTCGTCGCCCAGGCGAATCTTGGTGTAAGGTGCGATGTCGTAGCCCTCGAGGCCACGCCCCGCCTTCGCCATGCCCTCGAGCGTCGGCCCGACCACCGCATCGGCGCCTTCCGGCGACATGAAGATCGGCAGGTTGCCATCGGCGATCTCGCCCGAGAGCCGCATGCCGCCCGGCGTGATGGAGGCGGTGTAGATCGGCAGGCTGCGGTCGCCATGGATGATGCTGCGCAAGGGCTTGCCGAGGCCGCTCGCGCCCGGGCCGCGATAGGGGATCTGGTAGTGCTCCCCCTCATGCTCGAGCGGCGCCTCGCGGGCCAGGATGCTGCGGATGATCTCCACATACTCCCGCGTGCGGCCGAGCGGCTTGCCATAGGCCTGGCCATGCCACCCCTCCACCACCTGCGGGCCCGAGGGGCCGATGCCGCAGAGGAAGCGGTTGGACGACAGGGCCTGCAGCGTCATCGCCGTCATCGCCGCGCAGGTCGGCGTGCGGGCCGGCATCTGCATGATGCCGGTGCCGGCCCTGATGCGGGTGGTCCGGGCGAGCACCCAGGCGATGGGCGTCACCGCATCCGTGCCGTAGGATTCGCCGCACCAAACGGCGTCGAAGCCAAGCCGCTCCGCCTCCAGCACGAGGTCCATCTCGAGCTGCGGTTTCGCGCCGCGGATCATGCCGATGGTGATGCCGAGCTTCATCGCCCTCAGACCTTCGCCAGGATGGTGTCGCGGAAGGCGCGCATGGCGTCGAGCGCCCCCTCCGCCGTCTCGCCGGGGAAGGTGAAGTCGACGGCGGCGACGCCGAGCGCTTGCAGCGCGCGCAGGTCGCCCGCGATCTCCGTCGGTGTGCCGGAGAAAAGGCGGCGCTCCCCATCGCCGGCCTTCGCCGGCACCTCCGGCCCGAATTTCTGCACCCGGTAGGCGAGCGCCACCGCCGCCGGGTCGCGGCCGGCGGCGCGGACCAGGCCGTGCAGCTTCTCGATGGCGGCGCCGTAGCGGGCGAGGCTGTCGAGCGGGAAGGACGGGTTGGTCCCGATCGGATACCAGCCATCGCCGAGCCGCGCCGCCCGCCGCAGCGCCGGGCCGCTCTCGCCGCCGACCCAGATGGGCAGCGGATCCTGCACCGGCTTCGGCGCGAAGCCTATGTTGCCGAAGCGCACATGCTCCCCGGCGAAGCGCGGCTCCTCCTCCGTCCAGAGCGCGCGGGCGGCGAGGATGTACTCGTCCGTCACACGGCCGCGGGCCTCGAAATCGGGCGCCTGCAGGGCCTCGAATTCCTCGCGCAGCCAGCCGGCGCCGATGCCGACCGTGAGCCGCCCGCCCGAGAGCACGTCGATGGTGGAGAGGATCTTGGCCGCCAGCATCGCCGGGCGGTGCGGCACCACCATCACGGAGGTGACGATGCGCAAGCGTTCCGTCTTTGCTGCGAGGAACATCGCCTGGGTCAGCTGCTCATGCCGCTCGCCGCGGCTGCTGGCCGGGAACTCGCCGGTATCGGTGTAGGGGTACTTCGCCCCGATCTCGCGCGGGATCACCACATGGTCGCTGACGGTCGCGTAGTGGAAACCGAGCGCCTCGGCGCCCTGGGCCAGGCGGGTCAGCGCCTCCGGCGTCGCCAGCGGCCCGCCGCTCGGCGCATTGAAGCCGATCTGCATGCTGTCCGTCTCCTTCCCCGCGGCGTTGCGTCCCGCAGGGCTCTGCCACAGGATGTGGCGAGCCCGGGGGACGGGCAAGGGTGACGGGATGGATGCGCTTCTGAACCGGCCGCTTTCGGCGCTGATGGCGGAGGCCGCGGCCCTGCGCGATGCAGGGCATGGACGGCTCTTCTCCTATTCGCGGAAGGTCTTCATTCCGCTCACTAAGCTCTGCCGCGATGTCTGCCACTACTGCACCTTCGCCGAGAAGCCGCGGCGGGGCCAGAACCCCTACCTGACGCCGGAGGAGGTGCTGGCCATCGCCCGCGCCGGCGCCGCGGCCGGCTGCACGGAGGCGCTCTTCACCCTCGGCGACAAGCCGGAGCTGCGCTGGCCCGCGGCGCGGGAGGCGCTGGATGCGCTCGGCTACGCCAGCACCATCGACTACCTCGCCGCCATGTGCGGCCTGGTGTTGAAGGAGACCGGGCTGCTGCCGCATGCCAATCCCGGCGTGATGATGCGGGACGAGATCGCCGCGCTGCGCGAGGTGACGGCGAGCCAGGGCCTCATGCTGGAGGGCACCAGCGCGCGCCTCTCGGCGCCGGGCGGCGTGCATTACGGCAGCCCGGACAAGGACCCGGCGCTCAGGCTCGGCGTGCTGCGGATGGCAGGCGACCTGCGCGTGCCCTTCACCACCGGCATCCTGATCGGCATCGGCGAGACGCGCGCGGAGCGGATCGAGGCGCTGCAGGCCATCGCCGATCTGCAAGCCGAGCATAGCCACATCCAGGAAGTCATCATCCAGAATTTCCGCGCCAAGCCTGGCACGAAGCTCGCGGGCGCGGCGGAGCCGAATCTCGGCGACCTGCTCTGGACCATCGCGGTCGCGCGCATCCTGCTCGGCCCGGCGATGAACATCCAGGCGCCGCCCAACCTCTCGCCCGGCATCTACCAGCAGCTGGTCGCGGCCGGGCTGAACGACTGGGGCGGGGTCTCGCCCGTCACCATCGACCATGTGAATCCCGAGGCGCCCTGGCCGGAGATCGAGGCACTGGCGGCGCGAACGGCGGAAGCCGGCAAGGTGCTCGTCCAGCGCCTCCCCGCCTACCCCACCTATGTCCGCGCCGCCGAGCAATGGATCTCCCCCGCCGTCGCGCCACGGCTGCGCCAGGCGAGCGATGCCGAGGGCTGGGCGCGCGAGGATCGCTGGTCGCCGGGCGAGCTGGCGCCGCCGGTCCTGCCCGCGCCGCGCCTTGCGGCGCCGGATGCAGCGCTCGCGCGCGAGGTCGAGCGGGCCGCGGGCGGGGCGAGGCTCGAGCCCGCCGCGATCATGCGCCTCTTTGCCGCACGCGATGCGGATTTCGCTCATGTCACGCGGGCGGCAGATGCGCTGCGCGCCGCAGTCTCCGGCGAGACGGTGCGCTACGTCGTCAACCGCAACATCAACTATACCAATATCTGCACCTATCGCTGCCGCTTCTGCGCCTTCAGCAAGGGCCGCACGCATGCAGTGCTGCGCGGGCCGGCTTACGACCTCGATCATGGCGAGATCGTCCGTCGCGCCGTCGAGGCCTGGGACCGCGGCGCGACGGAGGTCTGCCTCCAGGGCGGCATCCATCCCGACTACACGGGCGAAACCTATGAGGGCATCTGCCGCGCCATCCGCGCCGTGCTGCCGGAGATGCACATCCACGCCTTCTCGCCGCTCGAGGTGACGCAGGGCGCGGCGACGCTCGGCCTCACGCTCACCAACTACCTGGCGCGGCTCAAGGCGGTTGGCCTCGGCACGCTGCCGGGCACGGCAGCGGAGATCCTCGATGACGAGATCCGCGCCATCATCTGCCCGGACAAGGTGACAACGGCTGAGTGGCTGGCGGTGGCGCGGGCGGCGCATGGCCTCGGCCTCCGCAGCACGGCGACGATCATGTTCGGCCATGTCGAGGCCTCACTGAATTGGGCCCGGCACCTGCTCGCGCTGCGCGACCTGCAGGCGGAAACGGGCGGCTTCACCGAGTTCGTCCCCCTCCCCTTCGTCGCCATGGAGGCGCCGATGTTCCTCAAGGGCCAGGCCCGCCGCGGCCCCACCTTCCGCGAGGCGCTGCTGATGCACAGCGTCGCGCGCCTCGTCCTGCATCCGCATATCCCAAACATCCAGACGAGTTGGGTGAAGATGGGCCCGCAGGGCGCGGCGATGGCGCTCCGGGCCGGGGCGAACGACCTCGGCGGCACGCTGATGAATGAGAGCATCAGCCGTGCCGCCGGCACGCAGCATGGGCAGGAATTCCCGCCCGCCGCCATGGAGGCGCTGATCCGCTCCATCGGCCGCGCGCCGGCCCAACGGACGACGCTCTACGGCCCGGTGCCCGAGGCGCGGCGGCATGCGGCTTTCGAGGCGGCGGAGCTGGCGCCGGTGGTGCAGACGGCGCCGAGACGGCGGGAGCCGGTCGGCGGCTGATCGCCTTTTCGGCGCTTCTGCGTTATGGGGGCGCCGAACCTCTTGCCGGAGAGCGAGATGCCTCAACGCCGCCTGCTGCTGACGGCCGCCGCCCTCAGCCTGCCCGCCATCGGCCTGTCCTCCAGGGCCGCCCTTGCCCAATCCTTCCCCGAGCGCGCGCTCCGCATCGTCGTGCCCTTCGCCCCCGGCGGTGCCGTCGACCTCACCGGCCGGCTGCTGGCGGAGCAGCTCCAGCCTGCGCTCGGGCAAAACGTCGTCGTCGAGAATCGCGGCGGCGCCGGCGGCAACCTCGGCGCCGATGCGGTGGCGAAGGCAGAGAAGGACGGCTACTCGGTGCTGCTCGGCTCGGCGAACATCCTGTGCGCCAACAAATTCCTCTTCCGCAAGTCGATGCCGCTCGACCCCATGCGCGACCTGGCGCCGGTGACGCGGGTGACGACGGGCACGGTCGTGCTGATCGTCAACGGCCGCAGCCCCTACAAGAGCTTCCAGGAGCTGATCGTGGCGGCGAAGAAGGACCCGGGCAGGCTCACCATGGGCTCCTCCGGCACCGGGACGGTCAGCCACCTCACCATCGAATCGGTGAAGCGCGCGGCGGGCGTCGACATCACCCACGTGCCCTATCGCGGCGGCGGGCCGGCCTTCCAGGACCTGCTGGCGGGCAATATCGACCTGATGTTCGACGTGATCCCGGCGGCGATCGGCAACATCCGCGAGGGCGCCTTCCGCCCGCTCGCCGTCGGCAGCGCGGACCGCATCACCTATGTGCCGGAGCTGCGCGAGGTGCCCTCGATGAGGGAGCTGCTGCCGGGCTCCAACATCGACATGCAGAGCTGGTACGGCATCAATGCGCCGGCCGGGACGCCGGCGGACCGCATCGCCATCCTGCATCGCGCGCTCACGCAGGTGGTGCGCGCGGATGCCTTCCGCCAGAAGATGGAGCCGATCGGCTTCGCCCCCATCGCGGATGAGTCGCCGGCCGCCTATGGCGAGTACATGCGGGCGCAGGAGAAGGTCTGGCAGAAGCTCGTCGAGGAATCGGGCGCCACTATGGAGTGAGGCCGTTCTCCCGCAGGAAGCCGAGGGTCCGCGTACCCGCGGCTTCCGGCAGGCGGGCGAAGGCGGCGAGGTCGGCGGGGTGGTCGATGTCCATCCCGATCCCCGGCAGCAGGACGGTGCGCGGCACGATACCCGCGGCGCGGGCCGCGGCGAGATGCGGGACATAGCTGTCCTCGCCGAAGCGGAGCGGCACGGCGAGGGGCGGCGACATCGCCACGGCATTCGAGCCGAGCTCGTCATGCGCAGGCGCGATGGTGAAGGCCGGCACCTCGCCATGCGCGGCGAGCACGGCCTCGATCTCGGCCGGCGTGACGGCGGGGATGTCGCCGGGGAGAGTGATGATGCTGCCCGCGCCCTCGGCGGCCAGAGCCCGGGCGGCGGCGGTGACGCTGCCGGTATGGCCGTCCCGCGCGCCCTCGGTCAGCACGCGGGCGCCGCTGCGTCGGGCCAGCGCCGTCGCCCAGGGATCGAGCGTCACCAGCGCCACGCCGCAGAGGCCGCGGGCTGCCAGGAGCGCTGCCAGCACCTCCTCGATCATCACCTGCATCAGCGCCATGCGCTGCGCCGGAGCGAGCGCCGGGGAGAGGCGCTGCTTCGCGCCCGCCAGCTCCTTCACCGGCAGGATGGCCCAGATCATGCCGCGCCCAGCACCACGCGCGCGAGGGCGATTTTGTCCTCGAGGCTCCGCATCAGCGTCGGCGCGCGGAGGATGCGGGCGGCGATGCCCGCCGCGTCGTCGCCGGGTTCCATGACGTAATGGGTCAGCAGGTCGGCATAGCGGGCGGCGACGGCGGCGGCGCTCGGCGCGATGCCGGCCTGTTCGAACATGCGCGCGGTCGGCCCCTTCACCGCCTGGCCGGCGATGATGGGCGAGACGGCGGTGACCGGGGCGCCGCAGCCGGCAATGGCCTCGCGCAGGCCCGGCAGGGCCAGGATCGGCTCGATGCTGATGAAGGGGTTGGACGGGCAGATCACCACGGCGCGCGGGCCGGCGCCCAGTACCTCCAGCAGCAGCGGGTTCGGCCGCGCCTCGGCGGCACCTGCGAATTCGATGCGGTGCACCGGCGGCCGCGTCTGGTCGCGCACGAACCAGTCCTGGAAGCCGGTCCAGCCGCCCTCGCTCAGGATCCGGGTGCGCACCGCATCGTCGCTCATCGGCAGGATGCGCGGCCGCACCCCGAGGCGATGCGCGATATCGGCGGTGATGGCGGTGAGGCCTTCCCCGGCACGGAGACGGCGCGTGCGCTCGATATGCAGGGCGAGGTCGCGGTCGCCGAGGCGGAACCAGGTCTCGCCGCCGATGCTCGCCAGCGTCTCCATGAAGGCCCAGGTCTCGTCGCGGCGGCCCCAGCCGAGCTCCTGGTTGTCGAGCCCCGCGAGCGCATAGGTCAGCGTGTCGATGTCGGGCGAGATGCTGAGGCCGAGATGCTCGAAGTCGTCGCCGGTGTTAGCGACGACCAGCAGCTCGTCCGGCGGCAGGCAATGGCTCAGGCCGAGCGCCAGCTTGGCGCCGCCGATGCCGCCCGAGAGCGCGACGATCATCGGAAGAGATCCTCGGCTTCGGGCCGCAGCAGGGCGGCGGCCGGGTTGGGCGCGGCGTCCCACTCGAGGCCGCGCACCAGCACCACCGGCTGCGCCTCGGCGCCCTGGCCCTGCAGCAGGGAGGCGGCAGCGGCGATCTCGTCGGCGAAGCCGCTGATGCTGACCTGCAGCTTGCGGCCGAAGAGGTCCGGCCTGCCGCGCAGGTCCCAGAGTGCGGGCAGCCCCGCCGCGCCGATCGCGACGCCGACCGTGCCGCGGCGCCAGGCGCGGCCGAAGCTGTCGGTGATCACGACCGGGCAGCCAAGGCGCGCCGAGAGCACCGCGGCGCTGCCGTCCGGGTCACGCGGCAGCAGCAGCGCATGCCCCTCCTCGCCGAGATTCGACTGGTCGATCCCGGCATTCGCCATGACGAAGCCGAGGCGGTGCTGCACGATCAGCAGGCCGGGCCGGGCGCGCACCACGCGCTGGCTTTCCGACAGCACCAGCTCGACGAAGCGCGGGTCCTTCTGCACCCGCTCCGCCAGCGCCAGCGCCTCCGCCGATGGCGTGACGGAGGCGAGCGAAACGCTCCGTCTCTCGGCCTTGCTGACGATCTTCTGCGCCAGCACCAGCACGTCATCGCGGCGCAGCGCGAGGCCGGCGCGGGCAAGCCCGGCCTCAATCAGCGCGACGAGGTCGTCCCCCGCCCGCACCATCGGCAGGCCGGGCAGCGCATGCATTTCCAGCCGTTGCACGGTTTAGCCGAAGCGGCGGCGGAGCAGCGGCAAGACCTGCTCTCCATAGAGGCGGAGAAAGCGCGCCTGGTCCGGCCCCGGCGCATGGAAGACGAGGTGGTTGAAGCCGAGCGCCACATATTCGCCGATGCGCTCGACATGCTCCTCCGCATCCGAGGAGACGATCCAGCGGCTGGCGGCGCGCTCGAGCGGCAGGGCATCGGCCAGCCGTTCCATCTCCGCCGGGTCCTCGACCGACATCTTCTCCTCGGGCGACAGGGCCAGCGCCGCCCAGTGGCGGGTATCCTCCAGCGCTCTCTGCTTGTCGGTGTCGAAGGAGACCTTCACCTCGATCATGCGGTCGTAGCCTGGCTTCGGCGCACCGGCCGCCTCGAGCCCGGCGGCGAGGTTGGGCAGCAGCGTCTCGGTATAGAGCTCCCGCTTCTTGCCGCTGGTGCAGATGAAGCCGTCGCCGGCGCGGCCGGCATATTTGGCGACGAGGGCGCCGGCGGCGGCGACATAGATCGGCACCATATGCTCCGGCCGGTCGTAGATCGTCGCGCGGTCGGTGCGGTAGTACTGCCCCTCGAAGCTGACGCGCTCCTCCGACCAGAGCTTCCGCATCAGCTGCACCGCCTCGCGCAGCCGGGCGAAGCGCTCCTTGAACTCCGGCCAGGGCGCGCCGGTGGAGGGCACCTCGTTCAGCCCCTCGCCCGTGCCGATGCCGAGGATGACGCGGCCGGGATACATCGACCCCAGCGTGCCGAAGGCCTGTGCGACGATGGAAGGGTGGTAGCGGAAGGTGGGCGTCAGCACGCTCGTCCCCATCACCAGCCGCTGCGTCCGCGCCCCGAGCGCGCCGAGCCAGACCAGCGAGTTGGGCGCATGGCCGTCGGTATGCTTCCAGGGCTGGAAATGGTCGGAGATGAAGCAGGAATCGAAGCCCACCTCCTCGGCGAGGATGCCGAATTCCAGCAGCGTCGCCGGCGCGAATTGTTCCGCCGAGGCCTTGTAGCCGAGCGTCAGCATGGCATCCCTTTCCCGCAGCGGCGCGATGCCGGGGCCCCTCTGCGCCCCGCACCCATCCCCTGCCCGCTTGCCGGCCAGGATCGCGCCGCCGGCCCGGCCTGTCCACTGGCTCTGGCCTTTCGCCGCCTGGGCGCCTAGATCGAGGGGAACAGACCCCCATTTTCAAGAGACGCGCCCGTGGACGCAATGACCCCGGCCGAGCTCTCCGCCACGGCACCGAACCAGGTTTCGGCCGAGGCGGGGCGCCGGCGCACCTTCGCCATCATCGCCCACCCCGATGCCGGCAAGACGACGCTGACCGAGAAGCTGCTGCTGCGCGGCGGCGCCATCCAACTGGCGGGGGCCGTGCGCGCCAAGGGCAATGCGCGCCGCACCCGGTCAGACTGGATGAAGATCGAGCAGGATCGCGGCATCTCCGTTGCGACCTCGGTGATGACCTTCGAGCGCGGCGGGCTGATCTTCAACCTCCTGGACACGCCGGGCCACGAGGATTTCTCCGAGGACACCTACCGGACGCTCACCGCCGTCGATGCCGCCGTGATGGTGCTGGACGCTGCCAAGGGCATCGAGGCGCAGACCCGGAAGCTCTTCGAGGTCTGCCGGCTGCGCGACATCCCGATCATCACCTTCGTCAACAAGATGGACCGCGAGGCGCGCGACCCCTTCGAGCTGATCGACGAGATCGAGAAGACGCTGGCGCTGGACGCGGCCCCCGTCGCCTGGCCGGTCGGGCGGGCGAGCGAGTTCGCCGGGACCTGGGACATGCTGGCGCGGCACTTCCTCCCCGTCGATGCGGATGACCGCTCGGCCGTCTCGCTTTCCGGCCCGGACGACCCGAAGCTGGCGGAGCTGGTCGGGCCGGAGCGCGCTGCGGCGCTGGCGGAGGAGGTCGGGCTCGCCGAGGCGGCCTGCCCCGAGTTCGACCTGGAGGCCTTCCGCCAGGGCACCCTCACCCCGGTCTTCTTCGGCAGCGCGCTGCGCGACTTCGGCATCGGCCACCTGCTGGACGGCCTCGCCCGCTACGCCCCGCCGCCGCAGAGCCGCAGCGCCGATGCCCGGCCCGTGGAGCCGGGCGAGGCGGCGCTGACCGGCTTCGTCTTCAAGGTCCAGGCCAATATGGACCCGAACCACCGCGACCGCGTCGCCTTCGTCCGCCTCTGCTCCGGGCGGCTGGTGAAGGGGATGCGGCTGAAGCAGGTCCGCACCGGCAAGCAGGTGCCGGTCAACGCCCCCCTCTTCTTCTTCGCCAAAGACCGGCAGGTGGCGGAGGAGGCCTGGCCCGGCGACGTGGTGGGCGTCGCCAATCACGGCACCTTGCGCATCGGCGACACTCTGACGGAGGGCGAGGCGATCAACTTCCGGGGCGTGCCGAGCTTCGCGCCGGAGATCCTGCGCCATGTCCGGCTTGAGGACCCGATGCTGGCGAAGAAGCTGAAGACGGCGCTCTCGCAGCTTGCCGAGGAGGGCGTGGTGCAGCTCTTCCGCCCGCTCGACGGGTCGAACCCCGTGGTCGGCGTCGTCGGGCAGCTGCAGCTTGATGTGCTGCAGAGCCGCCTCAAGGTCGAATATGGCGTGCCGGCCGGCTTCGACGACACGATGTGGCAGATGATGCGCTGGGTCACCGGTGACGATCGCGCCGCGCTCGATCGTTTCGCCGCCACGAACCGCCGCGATGCGGGCGAGGACCATGACGGCGCGCTCGTCGCCTTCTTCGGCTCCGACTGGCGGCGCAAGCGGGCGGAGGAGGAATGGCCGATGCTCCGCTTCCACGCCGTCCGCGAGCAGCACGGGCTGGAACTCGCCAAGCGCTGACCGCGGAACCCGGGGCGAGGGCCGCGTGTTCTCTCGGCGAAAGCCGCGCCGGGCCTCGCCCCGGATAAGCCGGCGGGGCCTGCCTTGGGCGGGCTCCTCGCCCCCGCGGTGGCGGGCGGCTGCAACGCAGGAGAGACCCAGTGACGACAGCGACAGACGCTGCGCTCGCGCAGCTTTCGCTCAACGCCTATTCCAATACCCCGGTGGCGCTGCCCGCCGGCTTCACGCCTGCCGCTGACCTGCCCGTTGCCCTCGGCGCCGGGCAGAGCTTCGCGGGTGGCCTCTACCAGAGCGACAACTCGGCCGCGCTGGTGACCGAGGGCGTGGTGGACGGCCAGGAAAGCCTCATCATCGCCTTTCGCGGCAGCGACGACCAGCAGGACAGCCTGAACGACCTGCAGAACATCAATGCCGACTACGGGGACTTCACCTCGCTGTTCCAGGCGGTGGACCAGGCTGCGGCGAGCGGGCGCTACGACCAGGTCGTGGTGACGGGCCACAGCCTCGGCGGGTCGCTCGCGCAGCAATACATGGCGGCGCATCCCGACCAGGCGGGCGTGACCTATGACGCCGTGACCTTCGGCTCGCCGGGCGCGATCCTGCCGGCGGGCGAGGATGCGCGGATCACCAATTTCGTCATCGCCGACGACCCGGCCGTGGCGCTCGGCGCCCACCGGGCGGAGATCGGCGCGGTGCTGCGGGCCGACCCGACGCTGGCGAACCTCGCCGCCTGCAAGGCTGCGGAGGAGCTGCCCGGCCTCACCGAGGAGCAGGCGCTGGCGACCATCAACAGCCTGACCGTGAACTACGAGAACCGCGGCGACATCGTGCTGCTGCCGGGCAAGAGCGCCGACCTCTCGCCGCAGGCGAGCATCGCCGGCCTTGCCCAGCTCGATGCCGCCCAGCATGCGCCGGGGCTCTATGCCACCAGCACCGCGACGGCGGCTGCTTCGCCGGAGCCGGAGCTCACCGTGCCGGAGACGGGGACGACGGATCCGCAGCTTCTCGCCCTCCGCAGCATCTACGACAGCGACGGCGGCGATCCGCAGGTCTTCCAGGCGCTGATCGATGGCTGGCGGCAGGATGTGCAGGCGGAGGCGAACGACGTCTTCACCACCGTCCGCGACGAACTCGCCGCGATCGGGCAGGACCTGAACCTGATCTAAGGCTGCCCGAGCAGCCGGAGGATCTCCCGCAGCCAGGCCGCCGTCGACTACCCGTTCGCCGAAGGGTCGATATCCGGCTCGAGATGGCGGAGGAAGGCGGCATCGGCCAGGCTGCCGGGATGGTTGGCGAGGAAGCGGCGGATGTCGGCGGCAAGCACCGCCCGCTCCACTGGCGCCGTCACTCGCCGCACCTCGGCCATGATCTCCGCATCGGTACCGTCTAGCAGCCTGTTGGATTTGGGTTTGCCGGTGGTTTGTTGGGTGGCGAGAGGGTCAAGCGGGGAGCCGCAGGCGGTGGAGCCTGCGGCCGTTGTAGGCGATGGCGATCAGCGTCCACTCGGCTGTGA
>JAESFQ010000047.1_pt1 | contig 78519 bp, 88 predicted proteins | sample 9269431 | NCBI WGS metagenome assembly JAESFQ01 (sample SAMN14502588, study PRJNA617103) | algae metagenome | isolation source: Plectolyngbya sp. WJT66-NPBG17 and co-occurring heterotrophs from well... | place: USA: Mojave Desert, Joshua Tree National Park, California | collected 2006-08-06 | reverse complement strand
GCCTCCGGATCCAACCGGCCCATCTCCCCTCCCAACGTTCCTCCCGTCAGGCGGTGACTTCAGCCGGAGGCGCCACCTCGTAAATCTGGATGTCGCCTAAGCCCGAGACTCCCATGTCCTCCTACAGGCGCATCACGAGCGATGAACAGGTCGGCCAATGTGTCGATGACGTCCGACGAGGAGAGCTTCCGCGCCACGCGGATCGCCAGCGCCTCTCGCGTGAACTCGTCCACCACGCAGAGCATCCGGATCTTCCGTCCGTCCCGGGTCCGGTCCTCGACGAAGTCGTAGGCCCAGACATGGTTGGCCCGCTCCGGCCGCAGCCGAATACAGGAGCCGTCCGCCAGCCACAGCCTGCCGCGCTTCGGCTGGCGCTGCGGCACCGTCAGCCCCTCGCGCCGCCAGATCCGCTCCACCCGCTTGCGGTTCACCGCCCAGCCAGCATCCCGCAGCAGCGCCGTGATCCGCCGGTAGCCATACCGACCGTAGCGCTTCGCCAGCTCGACAATGTCCACCGTCAGCGCCGCTTCGTCGTCCGGCGCACGCGCCGCCTTCCGCTGCGTCGACCTGTGCTGCCCCAGCACCGCGCAGGCCTTTCGCTGCGACACGCCGAGCTCGCGCACGACATGCTCGACGCAGGCCCGCCGCCGCGCCGGGCTCACCACTTTCCCGATGGTGCGGGGCAATGCCCCGCACCCTTCAGGATGACCTTCTCAAGCGTCAGGTCCGACACCGCCTTCCGAAGCCGCGCGTTCTCCCGCTCGAGCTCCCTCAGCCGCCGCACTTGGTCCAGCTTCAGGCCGCAAAACTCGGTCCGCCAGCGGTAGTACGTTCTCTAACTGAGGGCGGGTGCAGGGTGATCCTGATCCTCCTCCCTGGTCCGGCGCAAGGTCGGCTCCGTCACCCCGATCGACCGCACCGCCTCGGCCGCCGACTTGCCCTGACCTATGAGGACCTCGACCTGCCGGAGCTTGGCAACAATCTCCTCCGGCGTATGCGCCTTCTTCCGCGCCATCCCAGACCCCTCCGCAGCCGCCGGACTACCTTACCGGCGGACCACTTCTACGGGGGCGGGTCAAACCGATCCCTGGCGCACAACGCCTGCGAGTGAGGGTGGCGAGAGGCCGGTGCGGCAAGGCCGTGGCGGCGAGAGTGGCGGACCTTGGCAGGGTACCGTATCGCAGCTTTCAATACCCATAGCTCCACCCTGGCGGCACCGCGCTGGCGCGCCTTCATACCTACCGACATGGCGATGGCCCGTGACATCCACGGGCTGGTTCTAGGTGACCTCGTACGGGTGACGGAAAATGCCGGCTGGGTTTCGGCTGAGTAGGTCAGTAAAGGCCGGAAGAATGTCCGGGGCGTCCACGGCCTCGACCAGTCCAAGTTCAACGCTGCCAGCATGTTCTACCTACCCTGCCGGGCAGCGGTAGGTGACGAGGCAAGCTTCTTTCTCAACTTTGCTGGTGAGCAACGGTCGTCACTTAATGTAGAGGCTGCCATCAACCGGCCAATCACGGCCGACCGCGAAGTTGAGGTGGAGCGGGCTCAGCCTGCTGCCCGGCAGGCGGTGCAGCCGCAGCCCATCATCGTGTTGAGCCCTTCCATGCAGGCCATGCGGGAGGAGCTAATGGACGGCGAACAAGAACGGGCTGATGCCCGCCGCCAGGAAAAGGTCGAGCGAGCCATCGACGAGTGGCGGTCCTGTCTGCCGGGTGAAGGTAGCAAAGCTTTCTTCAAGCTTGGGATGGCGCTGAAACGCGCTGAGATGGAGAATTACGAGATTGGCTCGACCCTTCGGTTGGAAGCTGCCCACAGCCGGTCACCTGCTGGGCGCCGCGCCCAGGGTAGCATCCATCTTGCGAAAGGCATAATAGACCGAAACAGGCGATCCTGCAGCGGAAGGGAGGCGCGAAGCCGAGCGGCTGTCCATCGTGGGCCAACGAACCGCCCGAGCAGTCGGCCGACCTCGTCGCCGTTATGAGGGTTTCCCCGATGCTGTACCTACCAGTTGTCGCCCGCCGTCGCTTGCACGCGCGCCTCTAAACTAGGCCGAAGGCGGACGGCGGCTCCCGAGCGTGATTGCTACAATCGTCCGCACGCGACGGAGCAAGAAGCTTATAGGTGGCACCACCAAGCAAGCACCTGACCTTGCATTCGCCGCCTGTGCCCCACCATCGCAGGCGCAATAGGGACGGTGAGTTTATTAGACTGCCGCCAGCCCTAACCTCTAGCCCAACCTGTGCGCTTATATTCACTGAGTTTCATCCACAATTAGCCGATAAATGTGGGTTGGGAGCCGCAAGTTCCCGTCCAAAAACGCGCACATAAACAAGAATTCTTGACGACAGCTTTGCATCCTCAGAAGACCATCACAGAGGGGACAGTCGTTCCAGCTACGAGATTAGGGGAAGTCTTCATGCCGCCACCCAACATGCCCTTAGATGCCCATTTTGCAGCCTTGAGGCCGGGTAACCCGGGCCGGGGCGAGATCATGAGTGCCCACGGGCAGGATGTGAAGGCGGCCCACGTCCCTGGCGGGAAGACTGCCGACACGGGTGATGTGCAGACCATGAGCCTCATGGCCAGCACCGCCGATGTGCAGCCGATGAGCCTCACCGCGAGCACGACCGCTGATACCACCCAGTACACGCCGGTCTGGCGGGAGGATTTCACCTCCTCCTTCGGCAAGATGGAACGCCGCTGGGGCACGGTCGAGTTGAAGACCGGCATCGACGAGGCCACCGGTCAGTCCGTCAACGAAGCGGTGCTGACCAGCACGAAGGCCTCAGGCTGGGCACAGGGCGGCATGATGGTGCCTCCCACGGGTGCCAGCGCCGGGAATGGGTACGGAATCTACACCATCCGCGCCAAGACCGATCCCGGCGAGGGGCCGGGACCCTTCGCCACGCTGTGGCCCGCCACCGACAAATGGCCCGGACCCGAAATCGATATCTTCGAGAAGGTGTCGAAGCTCGACACGGATGGCTACTCGACGGTCCATTACAAGATCGAAAACGGGACGGCTGCGGGCAAGGACGGGTATGATGTCTACAAGTACCTGCCCGACTTCCAGTTCGATATGAGCAAGTGGCACGAGTATGCGATGAAGTGGGAGCCGGGCAAGCTCAGCCTCTCCATCGACGGCACGCTCGTTTACTCCACCAACGTGCATGTGCCGCTGGATTTCGCCCATGGCGGCCAGAACTCAGCCTTCGGTGTCGGCATGCAGCCCGCCTGGGCCGCTGCGCAGCAGAACGGGGACAGCAACGTCCTGCACGTCGACTGGATGAGCTATGCCGCGCCCGTGGAGGCGCCGTCACCGCCGCCACCGACCCCCACCTTGAGCATCAGCGACGCCCCCACCGTGGTGGAAGGCGGAACGCTGGCCTTCACGGTCACGCTCAGCGCGGCCAGCGCAGGTGCGGTGACGGCGAATTATGATTTCATCTACGGCACCGCCACGGCCGCCGACCATTCGGCGACGGCCGGGAGCATCACCTTCGCGCCGGGGGAGACGATCAAGACCATCTCGGTCCCCACCGTAGATGACGCCATCGTCGAGAGCACCGAGAGCCTGACCGTGCGACTAACCAGCCCGTCCGGCGCTACGCTGGCCGACGACCAGGGTGTTGGTAGCATTACTGACAACGACGTTGCGCCGCCCCCTCCTGGCATGAGCGTCAACGATGTCACGGTCAGCGAAGGCGTCGCTGGCGGCACGATGACCTTCACCGTGTCGCTCAGCACCAGCAATGCCGGCTCCTCGCCGATCACCGTCAACTACGCGACGGCGAACGGCACCGCCGCAGCCGGGACCGACTACACGGCCGGGACCGGCAGCCTCAGCTTCGCGCCGGGCGAGACCACCAAAACGGTGGCGGTGGCGATCACCAACGACACTGTGGTCGAGCCCGACGAGACCCTGACGCTGAACCTGTCGAGCCCGAGCGGCGCCACCCTGACGGATGTCAGCGGCACCGGCACGATCACCAACGACGACAGCGCTCCCCTCGTCACCCCGGGGCTGCGGGTGACGGATGCCAGCGTGGCCGAGGGCGGCCAGTTGAACTTCACCGTCAGCCTCAGCACCGCCAATGCAGGGACCACGCCTATCACCGTTAGCTACGGCACGGTCAGCGGCACCGCCTCTAGCGCCGCCTCCGACTATACGGCGCGGTCCGGCTCGCTCAGCTTTGCCCCGGGCGAGTTGTCCAAGGTCGTCACGGTGCAGACCAACGACGATGCCGTGGCCGAGACCAACGAGACCATGACGCTCCGGCTCACCACGCCGACTGGCGCGACGCTAGCGGATGCCGATGGCCTGGGCACGATCACGGACGGCCGGGTGGTCACCGGCACCTCGGGCGCCAACACCCTGACGGGTAGCCTGGGCGATGATCGCATCACCGGAGCACGCGGCAACGACGTGATGACCGGGCAGACCGGCGCGGATGATTTCGTCTTCAGCCGCTTCGACGGCTTCGACCGGATCAAGTATTTCGTCCCGGGTCTCGATGATCTGGTGCTGAACTCGATCTCCAGCACCTCGGTGCGGGCCGCGCCGGGCACGTCCAACGGCGTCAGCGGCATGGATGTGCGCTACGGACCGAGCGGCGACCACGTCTTCCTCGAAAACGTGTCGTCTTTCTCGATCAGCAACGACGTGATCTTCGCTTAGGTCGGTGGGGTGTGCTGTCAATCCTGAGCATGTGGAGTCATCGGTAAAGACGATCTCGACCTCCCACCCAAGGCGGGGCTGCCCGCCTTGGTGCGCCGTCTCACGCCAGCACTCGGGCGGATGCCGGCGCCTGACCCAGGCTTTCTGGTGCCCGCCGCCTATCGGCTGATTACCAGCACTGATGAGCTTCAGCGGCTCGGCAAGGAATTTCAGAATTGTTTGGCGCTGCACCATTGGGGAGCGGCAGAACATCCTGGGTTCAAGCAGTCGTCGCAACACCAGCCTGCGCTGCTCGCAGCAGCTCGTCAAATGCCTCGGCTGGTGTTCGCCACCCGAGCGTCTTTCGCGGTCGGCCGTTGAGCGTTGTGGCCACCGCTGCGAGAGCTGCTGCGCTGTGCGCACTTAGGTCTGTACCCTTCGGGAAATACTGCCGCAGCAGCCCATTTGTGTTCTCGTTCGTCCCACGCTGCCATGGGCTGTGCGGATCGCAGAAATAGACCTGCACGCCAGGAGCGATGCGGAGCTGCGCATGCAGGCTCAGCTCCGCACCCTGGTCCCATGTCAAGGATCGACGCAGCTGCTCGGGCAGCGTCCTGATGGCGCGCTTGATGGAGCCGCATACCGCCTCGGCGCCATGGCCCGCGAGGGCAGGTCCGTTCTTCAGCCGCTCGCCTTCCCCGTGCCCTGGCATGCGCGGCAAATGGAGCAGCATGGTGAACCGCGTCGTACGCTCGACCAGAGTGCCAATTGCCGAGCTGCCCAGCCCCAGGATCAGGTGCCCTTCCCAATGGCCCGGCACCGCCCTGTCGACCACCTCAGCCGGACGTTCGCTGATCATGATCTCAGGCGTGACATGCGACTTGCCCCGACCGCGGCTGCGCGCCCGTGGCATCCGCAGCGCCCGTCCCGTTCGCAGGCAAGCGGTTAGTTCCCGCCGCAGCGCGCCGCGTCCTTGCACGTACAGCGCTTGGTAGATCGCCTCGTGGCTGATGCGCATCGTCTCGTCACCAGGAAAGTCTAGCCGCAACCGCTTGGCAATCTGCTCAGGGCTCCAGGCCTTGCCCCAGCGACGGTGCTGCCGCCCATGGCGCCGGCTTTTCCAAGAAACAACAGGCCCGCGAGCCGAGGTTCCGCCAGGGCCAGCAATCTCCCCAGCCAACCGGTCCGATGTGCCTGGCCTGAAGACGTTCGGCTTTCCGCCGGTGCGTGATATCGAGCTGGCTGCCGAAGAAGTAGCGCAGGGTACCATCCGCATCGAACACCGGACTGATGTGGACGGACAGCCAGATTCCCTGCCCGTCCCGGCGATAGTTGAAGATTTCCTCCTCAACGTGCTGGTGCCCGGCCAGGGCCTCAGCGATCCGCCGGACCACTGCCAGATCGGTGTCGGGTCCTTGCAAGAAGCGCAAGTTGCGTCCAAGGGTCGCTGCCCGGCCATAACCCGTCATCGCACAGAAGGCATCGTTGCAGTAAACAACGGGACAGTCCGTGCGGTTGGGATCCGCCAGCACCATCGGCGTGTGCGTCATGTCCGCCGCGGCCCGAAAGGCGATCGGGTCAATGGCGCCCTGGCTCAGGAGGGAATCCTCCTGCCAGCCGCGTGTTCCGTCCTAGCCACGCTCGCTTTCCGAAGCACCGTGCTCCTCCTCCGCCGCTGCCGGGCTTGCCCCGCCGCCAACCGGGAGACTGCCCCGCGCGGCCATAGGTACCTGCCTAGCAACGCCAGGGCTGGCCTGCCTTTCCGCACACCTCACAGCAAACAGCCGAAAGACATCGCTTAGCTGGCGGCGGAGGTTCGGCTCCGTGCGGCTGCGCATCGTCCGGCGGGTGGGCCCTGCCAGATCGTCCCGTGGTAGGGACCGACTACAGCGCACTAGCTTTGCCAACAGCTTGTGGATCCGCCAGCCATCAAGGTCCATCGGCGCAATTCGCCAGCCCTTCGCTTCCGTCGCCATGGCGCGCCTCGACCTGTATGTGCGAGGCACCGGCGCCGAAAGGAAGCCGCGGGTGGGCCCGCTCCCGCCCCTTGCCGCCCCGTGTCAGCCGCTCTGGCGGAGCCCCGCGGGGTAGAAGCTCTTCCGTTGCACCCAGCGGAAACCTTCGTGCTTGGTGATGGCAGCGATCTCGATCGCGCCGCCGACGCTCTTCGGCAAGAAGATAGCGAACCGGACGAAACCGATCGTCGTCTCGACCAGGAAGCGCGCAAGGTCGATCGCATCCTGGATCGGCATGGCAGGGACCGACAGCGTCGCGTAGAGATCGCGGACCAGCTCCTGCTGCAGCCGGGTGGCGTCCTGGTGCGGCACACCATGCCGCACCAGCGCTTCTCCGATGTCGAACCCGAGGCCGAGGACCAGACGGTTGAGTGCCTCGTACTGCCCGTCCCACAGCACGCCGAAGCTGTTTTCGTCCATGATCCGTCGTGGTGGGGGACAGTCGCGCTCCGCAATGTTGACCTCCCACACTTCGGCGAGCGGCCGACCGGCAGAATAGCCGCAGATCCGAAGCTGGAGGTTGGTCGGTTCCGGGCAGCCTGCGGCTTTCTCCTCGAACAAGAAGGCACGAAGCCGCTCTGCCACCTCGTCCATGGTGTAACTCGCCGGATCCAGCCGCCACTCCGGATATGCAGTGTCACGCCCGTCGAAGCGCCGCCGCAGGTCCTTCAGCAAAGTCTCGACGGACTCACGGCCAATCCCGCCTGATCCCGTGGACATCGCCCCGACGGGCAGGCCGTCGCAGAGGTTCGTGATCTTGTTCGCGTGAAGGTACACCTGCCCGCTGCCCATGGTGCCGGCGCTATCGGCGGCCATGACGACGCCGTCGTTGATCTTCACTGAGACGATGATGGTCACGATGCAGCTCCCGTGCCGGCGGCATATCGCTGGCGACACCGACCGAAGATTCTGCTGCGCATTCGGTTCCGAGAAGATCCCTGGCACCACGCCGGTCGTGTGCAGGGTTCTCCGCGCGGGGGAACACACAAAGTGCAGTCTCGTCGTGGGTCGTCCGGTGCCAGGTTCACTCACCCGCTGCAGACAGGATATGCGGCGCGGGCGGCCGCTCCGGCAGAGCGGCGCCGGCCGGCCCTCTGCGGGCGGTCGCGGTCCCGCACCCGGCGATCGAGTTCCGTCGTCGCGCATGACGAGACATCTCCAGCCACAGGTCCACTGTCATCCCAGCTGGGCAACCGCAACCGTGCCTCAACGGCGGTCGGCCGCCTGCGCCTCGTCCAGTTCGCGCGGATCGACGACAAGCATCTGGACGAGGGCTCCGGCGCCGTTTGCCTGGCGCGTGATCGTGGTCGAGACACGGCGATAGGCCGGAAAGGAGAGACCCTCGAGCAGCTCCTCCTCCGTCTCAACAATGTAGGTGCCGGCCGGCTGCGGCCCCCCGGTGCTCTTCATGGAAAACGGGCGTCGGAACACGAGGGTGCTGGTGTGCGTGCGGGTGGGCATGATTGCGCTCCTGCGCCGCTCCGTTTGCCGAAACATTCGGGTTCGTGAGCAGCCCGCCCCAGGCAAAACAGTGCACCTCCTGCGGAGGCATCGCCGACGAAGCCGCAGCCTAAGGTTCTTGGCGACTTGCTCCCTCGATGTGGTGACAACAAGCCCTATCCCCTTATCACAATACAGCGTGTGTGCCTGTCGGTGCATGGCATGGCACGCCGCATGGAGCGGCCTTCCCGCATACCCGGCCGGTGCCCCAGGCCAGGGACGACGCTGGCGCTTATTGCGGGGGTTCCGCGACCGGTCGAGTACGCCCTCCGGGCACAGGAAGCGGCACAGCCTCCCCCGCGTTGGTGTCGACACCACGGCTTGGTGGAGGATTGCATGACGCTTCGGGTGGTCTCGTCCGGCGACGGTCCGGCGCTGGCGATTCGCAACCATCTCGTCCCACTGGTTCGGGAGCGTGGCACCCTCGAAGTCCAACGCGACAGGGTGCGGATGATCGCGCTCAGGACTGACGAGTGGGTGTTCGAGCACTGGACCCCGTTCAACGACCTCATGCCGGGAGAGGCCTCCTCTCCCGGATACCGCCGTGCCCTGCAGCGGCAGCACACCGAGCCGGACCTGCCCTACGGGCTCGATGTGTGGCATGCCGGCGCGAAGGTGCTGAGCGTGCTCTGGGCCGATGACGGCGCCTTCGAGGTCAGCGACTTCGTCCGCGGCGGCTGGGAGGCGGAGGCGCTGGCATTGTAGCGGCCCCTGCGCATCCGCGCACACTCGGTCGGCGGCTTTGCACGGCTGCCATAGGCCCCTGGGCGCGCCATATGGCAGCTACATGCCGGCCCGGGTCTCATCTGGGCGGCCGGCAGGCGCGAGGAGACCGGTGCTGCGCATCCCGACCCCAAGATCCCGCGGCATGGCGGCATGAGCGCGCTGCGCACCCTCCGATCCCGAACCGTGGCGGGCAGCCGCTTCCGCCAGTTCACGCAGATCCGCGACCTGCCGGTCCTGATCGTGGATGAGCCGAGCGGCATTGCCGATCCTGACCCGGCGCCGGAGCCGCTGGAGGTTCTGCTGGCCGCGCTCGGCTCCGATCTCACCATCGGTATCCGGGCCGGTGCGATCGCCCGGGGCATCGCGCTCTCGAGCCTCGCGCTCGACCTGGAGGCGGACATCGCCGCCGCTCCGATGGACATGGTGCAACCAGCGCTGCTCGGTCTCGAGGCGGTGCGCGTCGCGGTCCATATCGAGGCCAATGTCCCGCGAGAGGCACTGGCGGCGCTGGTGACGCGAGCAACCTTGCGGTCGCCGGTCGCCAATACTCTGCACGACGGGACCGTGCTGAACGTTGGCCTGGCCGAAGCACAGGGACGCTAAGCGTGGGGCTGCCTCGCTCTCTGAAGTTCCGGCGGGTCCAGCTGGCCGGCACGATCGCGGATGGCTGCCGCCACCGCGTCCAGCACCAACCGGATCCGCGGGATCCTGCGGTTGTCTTTGTGCACGGCGAGCCAGATCTCGACCGCGGCTTGCGCCACGGGCGGCCGAAGGCGTTGCAGCCCGCCCGGCAATGCATCCCCTCGCAATCGGGGCAGGCACGTCATGCCCTGACCGCACAACGTGGCTTGCAACTGGGTTTCTGGACTGTCGGTTCGCAGTACCGCGGTCGCGCGGGGGGCGAACTCGGCAAGCCAGTTGGCAAGCTGCGGCACCTCCGCCCCGTCCAGTCCGGTCACCAGCCGATGGCCCGGGCAGCCGGCCGCAAAATCCGGTGGGCCATGGCGCTCCAGATAGGCAGGGCTGGCATAGAGGCCGTGCGCCATAGTGCCGACCCGCCGCGCGACGAGGTCATGCTGCTCGAAGCGCGTGAGACGCACAGCAACATCCGCCTCCCGCATGGCGAGGCTCATGTGCCGCACATTGGCCAGCAGCTCGATGCCGATCTCCGGGTTGCCGAGCTGCAGCGCGCAGAAGGCGGGCGTCAAGACGTGGCTGGCGAGCGTCTCCACCGTCGTGACCCGCACTACCCCTTCCAGCAGGGCATCGCGGCCGCCAACCGTCCGCTCCACCGCGAGCGCTTCCGCCTCGACGCGTTCCGCCTTGCCGAGCACCGCCTCGCCCGCCAGCGTCGGGACATAGCCGTCCGGCGTGCGGTGGAGCAGCCGGGCGCCGAGGCCGCTCTCGAGCGAAGCGAGGCGGCGGCCGACGGTCGACTGGGTGACGCGCAGTTCCCGGGCAGCAGCCGAGAGACTGCCGGTCCGGACGATGGCCAGGAAGAAGCGGAGGTCATCCCAGTCCAGCAACGGCTCGTCCACGCCTCCCTTCCTGCCGGGCATCGGCAGGACATGAAAGCAACGAACGGAAGCACTGCCGGGTTCGGTCGCCCGGCTCAGTCGTCCTCGCGCGGAATGTCGGGGGTGTCGGGATTACCGGCGCCGGGGCCGTCATGCGGCTCGACCCTGTGGGTCTCCCGCATCAGGGCCAGGGCGTCTCGCAGGGTGCCCGCCCAGTCGCCGCCATTCGTCTCGTGGAGAGCGCGCAGCCGGGGCGTCAGGCGCGCGACCAAGGCCGCGTCTTGGTTATTGGGGTCCACTGATCACTTTCTCCGCTTCGGTTCGGGGGCGTGCAGGCTGCATCGGTCATGGCCCCGCGCAGGAAGCCACGGCCGCGCAGGGGTTCAGGCCGGGCGCCGGACCAGGCCGGGCGTCAGCAGGGCAGTTCGGTCGCGGGGGCCGCGGCAGGCGCCGAGCACCGCCGCAGCGGATGCGGTGCCCGCTGTCGCGCCGCCGACCGCCCTGGAAGCCGTAGGCCAGGCCCGCGAGCAGGTTGCCGATCAGCACGGCGGAGACCAGGAAGGCCACGGCCCAGACCGCGAGGCCATGCAGGATGCCGTCCGTGTCGTTGGCCGTCCCGGACAGCCGGGCTGCGATGTAGCCGCCCGCCGCGAGGGCGAGGGTACTGGCGATGACGAGCCAGATCGCGGCGCCGATGCCCATCCGGGCGGCGCCCGGTGTGGCCTGGGCGACGGCGTCAACCGCGGTCGCGCCGATCGCAGCGCCGAAGATATTGAGCATGGCCGCGATCACCGCGGCGATGAGGCTGCCGGCGATGACGGCGCCCCAGAAGATGTGGGATGGCAGGGCCGGCCCGCCTTCGGGCAGGAAAGCGGCGGCTCGGACCGTGCTGGCCGTGTCGGATGGCATGGGTGTGGCTTTCAGGGATGAACTGCCCAGCGACCCAACGCTGCCCGGCCCGAGGGCGGGGCGCTGCATTTCCGCATAGGCACTAACCGCCTTTGCCGCCTGCCCGCGGCACCAGCCAGCCACCACTTTGGGAGGCAGATGGCGGACCAGCAGCCCATTCGGGCCCTCCGGCTGGGCCGTGGGCTCCGTGCCCAAACCGGAGATGTCCCAGCGTGGCGGATGACGTGAAGGCCGATGCCGAGGTGGTGGTCCCGTTAGTCGAGGAGCACCTGGTCATCGCGCGGCGCTTGGTCGAGACCGGGCGTGTCCGCGTCCATCTATCGACCGCCACCGAGGACGCGCTGGTGCGGGAGACGCTGCGCGGCGAGCGCTTGGAGGTTGGGCGCATCGCCCTCGGTCACGAGGTCGCTACTGCACCGGCTGTGCGGGAGGAGGAAGACGGCGCGGTCCTCGTCGTGCCCGTGCTGGAGGAAATCCTGGTGGTGGAGCGCCGCCCCGTCCTCAAGGAGGGGCTCAGGATCCGCCGCATCGCCACGACCGAGACGGTCGAGGAAACGATCCCGTTGCGCCGCCAGATGGCGAGCGTGGAACGCTTGTCCACCGCTGCCCCTGCAAGCAGCCCCGAAGCTCAAACCCGTCCCGAGGACGGTGGCGGAGACCCAGGATGACCCAGACGACCCTGACCGCCCTCTACGACACGCGCGGCGATGCCGACACCGCGGCCGAGCGGCTGGTGACGGAAGTCGGCCTCGCCCGGTCCGACATCGCGGTGACCGCCCAGGAGACAGGCCGGGACGCGGACGCGGCGGAGGGAGGCGGCTTTCTTGCTTCCCTGAAAAACCTGTTCGTGCCCGACCAGGACCACAAGACCTATGCCGAGGCAGTCCGCCGCGGCGGCTTCCTGCTGACTGCGCGGGTAGAGCAGCGCAGCGCCGAGCGGGTCATGGACATCCTGGAGGAGCACGGGGCGGTCGACCTCGACGATCGCCAGCAGTCCTGGCGCACGGAGGGGTTGAGCAGCCAGCAGGCCACCGGCGCGGCGGCCCTCGCTGACGGTACCGTGGCTATCGCTGCGGTGGCTGCACCGCAGCAAGTGCCCGTGACGGCGCCCGCCGCGGCACCCGTGGAATCTCGCTCTTCGAGCAACGACGAGAAGATCGAGCTCGTCGAGGAGACCCTGCGTGTCGGCAAGCGGGCGGTCAGCGGCGGCCGGGTGCGCGTGCGCAGCTACGTGGTCGAGACGCCGGTTGAGGAACAGGTGTCCTTGCGCGAGGAGCATGTCGACATCGAGCGTCGGCAAATGGACCGTGCCCCGACCGCGGCCGATGAGGCACTGTTCGCCGAACGCGTGATCGAGGCGACCGAGACCGGCGAGGAAGCGATCATCGCCAAGGACGCCCGCGTCACCGAGGAGATAGTCGTCCGGAAGGACACGGAGGAGCGGGTCGAGACGGTGCACGACACGCTCCGGCACACCGAGGTCGAGGTGGACGATACCCGCGTGACCAATGCCAAGGGCACCGCCGCGGCGCCGTCATCATCGTCGGGCCGCCTGGACCCCGCGCCGCGTCGCTGACCGCCGCGGTCGGCCGCGACCGGACAGGAGGGGGCGGTGCCAGCGGGTGCCGCTCCCTCTCCACCACCCCTCGCCTGTGGCGCCCCTTGGCGCCGGCCTGGCGCAACCGCCCTGCCTGTTCTGACCGAGAGTCGCCGACCCATGTCTCAGATGACCAGCCCCATCACCCAGGCGGGCAACGCACAAAAGGGCACGCTCCCCGCCTCTGGCCTGCGAGAGCTGAGAGCGATCACCCAGCGCTTTCAGACAGCGGTACCGCGCACCGCTGCGTGGCAGCTCGCCACTACCTTCCTGCCCTTGCTGGCGCTGCTCGCGGCGATGCAGGCCGGCCTCGCCTTGGGCTGGTGGTGGGTGCTGGCGCTAGGCCTGCCGGCGGCAGGGTTGACGGTGCGCGTCTTCGCTCTGCAGCATGATTGCGGGCACGGCTCGCTGTTCCGCACGCAGCGCGCCAACGACCTGGTTGGGCGGCTGTGCTCGCTGTTCACTTTCACGCCCTATGGGCACTGGCGGCGGCAGCACGCCGGGCACCATGCGGTCTGGAACGACCTCGACCGCCGCGACCGCGGCACCGACATCTACTCGACCTGCGAGACTGTTGCCGAATACCGGGCTATGGGTCGCAGGCGCCGCCGTGGCTACCGCATCCTGCGTCATCCGCTGCTCATGCTTCTGGTATTCCCGCCTCTGGTGTTCCTTGTGCTCTACCGCGTCCCGTATGACGCACCGGTCGGCTGGGGCCGGGAGCACCGCAGCGTGCACCTGACGAACCTTTCGTTGCTCGCCTTTTACGGTGGCTTCTCGGCGCTGCTCGGCATCTGGCCGGTGACAGCAAGCATCCTCGCCGTGATGGTGCCGGCCAGCATCGCCGGCGTGTGGCTCTTCTCGGTGCAGCACCGCTTTGACGGGGTGCATTGGGCTCGCCACGCGGCCTGGGATCGGGTGGCTGCGTCACTCGCGGGGAGCTCCTACCTGCAACTGCCGGCGGTTTTGCGTTGGTTGACGGCGAGCCTCGGCTTCCATCACGTGCACCACCTTGCTCCTCGCATTCCGAATTACCTGCTAGAGGCCTGCCACGACGCGCACCCCGCCTTCGCCACTGCACGGGTGGTCACGCTGCGTGAGGCTTTCTCGGCGCCCGACCACCTGCTGTGGGACGAGGAGGCCGGCCGCATGGTGACCTTCAAGGAGGCCGAGGAGGGCGCTGCCCAATAAAGGGCTTGATGGTCTTCGCGGCGGGCCAGGCTTGCTCAGCCGAAGCGCAGCCTCGGCGGCGGCCCCTCACGCTGGCCGGTTCCGACGTCGCCTAGCCTTGGGCGAGGCTTGCGCCGCCCTGCTGGACGCACCGACAGCTCTGAGGCAGACCTGAGTGACCGATGGGAAAAGCGCGACGTGACATCCGGCGCGATGATGGCCCGCGGTGGGGCCAGGGTCCTTGCCTTGATGCAGTCCGGATTGGGGAACATCGTGACGATCACAATATACCATGACCCGAACTGCGCCACGTCACGCGACGTCCTGGCGCTCATTCGCAACAGTGGCGAGGAGCCGGAGACCATCGAGTACCTGGAGGCGCCGCCCTCGCGTGAGACGTTCGTAGGCTTGCTCCGGCGCATGGACATCCCCGTGCGCGACTTGCTGCGCCAGGAAGTGCCGCCGTACGAGGAGTTCGGTCTCGATGACGTCAAGTGGGCTGACGACGCACTGATCGACCTGATGCTGCGGCACCCCGTTCTGATGAACCGCCCGATCGTGGTCAGCCCGCTTGGCGTGCGGCTGTGCCGGCCATCGGAGACGGTCTTGAACATCCTGCCCGCCTCGCAAGAGGGCGCCTTCCGCAAGGAAAATGGTGCGCCTGTTATTGATGACCAGGGAAGACGCGTTGATCGGACTGCTTTGGATTGAGCGCATCCCGGACAGGGCCAGTCGCGCTGGCATATGCACTGACTCGGCGGCACCGAGCACCACCCCGTCCGTGCGGGCCGCGGGGGAAACGCGCCTTCATAGCGGGCCGGGATGAGGTTCCGTTGCCGACGTCACCCCCAGGGCCTTGAGCGAGCATGACGGCGAGATCAAGCCGGCACGAGGCAGAGCTGGAAGCGGAGAACGAACGCCTGCGGACCGAGCTTGCCGCCGCTGAGAGCCGTGCCGCAAAGAACGCCGAGGTGCGAACGCACGAGCTCGCCGACGCGCGCACGGATCTCGCCAGTTCCAAGGCGCTGAACGCGGAGCTTCGCCGGGCTAACGCCGAACTGGCGGAGAGCGAGCGGCATCGGAACCTGCTGTTGTCCGAGCTGAACCACCGGGTAAAGAATATCCTTGCCACCGTGCAGGGACTTGCCGCGCAGACGCTGAAGGGAGTCGGTGGTGATCCTCGGCGCTTCGCCCGGCACTTCGGAGCGCGGCTGCGGACCTTGGCGCGGGCGCACGACATGCTGGCAGCGGGCGGGTGGGAGCCGGCCGGCATCGAGGACACCGCTCGGAATGCGCTGGCGCCGTGGCTGGGGACCGGCCGGGCCGTCCAGCTCAACATCTCGGGCGGTTGCCTCGGCGTGATGGTACCGCCACGACAGGCGCAGGCGCTGGTACTCGCCTTTCACGAGCTGGCCACCAATGCGACCAAGTACGGTGCGCTCTCCGTTTCCGAGGGGCGGGTCGAGATCCGATGCGAGGCGGGAGCGGGCGAAACTGTAACGATCCACTGGGCAGAGGCGGAGGGTCCGCCGGTGGTAGGACCGCCGGACCGGCGGGGCTTCGGCACCCGGCTGCTGGAGCGCGGCCTCGCAATGGACCTCGGACCCGGCAGCAGCGTCGAGCTGCACTTCGAACCGGCCGGTTTGCAGGCGGCGATCCGCTTCCTCCCCGCGCAGGGACCGCATTGGCCGATCAACCGCCATCGGAGTGCCTAACGCCCGCATGCAGGCTGCCGGTTCAGAGAGTGTTCGCCCCCGGTTCTCAACGCTGCTCCCGTCGGCCTCCTCACAACCTGTCTTCCTCCGTTGACCTGGCGCATGCAGGCGCAGGTTCGGCCCGGGGTTTCGGGACCACCCTGGTCATGCATCGGTGGAACGGAGCCGGCTCTTCACTTCGGATCCCAAGAGCACACGGATCCAGCTGCCAGGCCTTGCCGCATTGAAACTGCAGGGTTTTCGGGTCTGGGATCAGTGACCCGTCGAGCATGTCGCAGAGCCCCTTTGATCCTGTCGCCCAGGTCGCATCGGGTTTGGAGGTTGCAGTTCCGCTCCCGCAATGTGCCCGACAGCACGGCACGCCGGAACTGTTACCGGCGTTTGACCTTTCGATCTCCAGCCCAAGGAGTCGAAAATGCCGGACGACAAGCAGAAGGGTACTGGGGAGCCCGGTTGGACGGAGGAGGAGAAGGGCCAGGGAGCCCCTAAAGCCAGCGACGCGGGCGAAGCCGGCGACGCGGTACCCAAGGCAGGCTACGGTGGCGACGACCGCGCCGCGACGGAAGCCGCTGCGGCGCAGGTGGATCGGGACTCAAAGGACGAGGGCAGTCCCGGGGACCATGAGCAATGACCGACCCGCATTCAGTCTGACACTGGACGCCAGCGTTGTGGGGCAGCCGGAGCGCAATCGATGCTGGATGAGATCGTGCCTGCGGGCGCGCCTTGGTGTAGCATCGTACCCCGCGGCCGCACCCTACGCATCACCGACTTGCACGGGCGGCAGGCTGTCGACTTCCTCTGCTACAACGCGGCGGCGCCTGACGAGCGGTACCACGCGCCCAACACCATGAAGGCGGCCGGCACGATCTTCCTGACGGCCGGACACGTTCTCTATTCGGACATCGCGCGTCCGATCTTCACCATCGTCGAGGACCAGTTCGGCGGCCATGACACGATCGGCGGATGTTGCAGCGCGCCATCCAACCTCATGCTCTACGGCGTGAGGGACTGCCCGGGCTGCCGCGAGAACTTCCTTCAGGCTCTGGCCCGCCATGGCCTGGGCCGGCGAGACATCGTGCCCAACGTGAATTTCTTCATGCGCGTGCCGGTCGAGACCGACGGCGCCGCCGCGATTGCGCACGGGGTCTCCCCGCCAGGCTGCGAAGTGGCGTTGCGGGCGGAGATGGATGCGCTCGCCGTGATCTCCAACTGCCCGCAGGTGAACAATCCCTGCAACGGCTACGACCCGACGCCGATCCGGGTGCAGATCACCTGAGCGGTGTGGGCTTTTTCATTGTCGCAACCACATGCCGATTGCCTGCTTGGGCGCCGGCGCCGGCGCCGGCTCCCGCTTCGACCGCCGCCACCTGACGCCGTCCAGCGACAGCGCGTGCGCCCCAGGCGGCGACCGGAAGCCTCAGCCTCGCCCAGGCGGCACCCCTGCGCCCGGCCTCGAGCCGGTAGGAGCCTCAGGCGAAGCCTAGCTTGACCCGGCCGAGTCCGGCGAAGCTGGCCGCCAAGCTCAGCCCTGCCTCCGGCGCCACCGCAGGCGAGAGCCCGTTCACCACGAGCACCGCCCCGGCCGGCAGCCCGCCCGACTGCCGGGCCGCATCCGCGGCCAGCGCCAGCGCCGCCCGCAGGTTGACGGCGGGTCCGCGCGGCCGCCGCCTCGCTTCGGCCAGGGTGACGGCGACGCTGCCTGCCGGCAGGGCGCCGCCACGGCCAACCGCGACATGACCGAGGCCGCACAGATCGGCCGCCAGCAGGCCTGGGCCAACCGGCGGGTCGCGGAAGCGGCTGCCCGTCACGTCGATGGCCGGATGCACCGCAGCGAAGGCCGGAAGCCCGTGTCCATGCTCGGGCAATGCTTCGGCCAGGACCGCGACAAGGGCCGCGCTGGCCCGCGCATGGCGCAATGCGGCCAGGGGCAGGCTGGCGCCGTCGGGCAGCAGCCGCCCCTCCAGCATCGGTCCGGCGAGCCGCACCCCGTCCGGTCCCACCGCCAGGCGGATCCCGCAGGTGGCGAGGCCCAGCTCCTCCAGCATCTGGGCCGCCAGCTCATCGCCCTCCGCAGGGCTGGCCGGCATGAGGGTGTCCGGCAGCGCAGCCAAGGGATTGCCGGTCTCGAAGGCCCCAGCCAGGCAGGCTGCCGCCTGCCGCCGCGCCGCGTCCCGCATGGGCCTAGCGCGCCGGCGGCAGGGCGATCTCCTCTTCGGCGAACCCCCCTGGCGGTGGCGCGTCCATGTTGATCGCCGGGGCACCGCCGGCATTGCCATAGAGCTGTTCCGGCAGCCAGGTCACCAGTCCGGGGAAGACGTAAACCAAGATCATGCAGAGCACCACGATGTAGATGAACGGCATGCAGCCGGCGAAGATCTGCTCCAGCCGCACATGCTTCGGCGCCACGCCTTTCAGGTAGAAGGCCGCCATGGCGACGGGTGGCGAGAGGAAGCTGGTCTGCAGGTTCAGCGCGATCATCACCCCGAAGAACAGCGGGTCCACGCCGAAATCATCCAGCAGCGGCAGGAAGATCGGCACGAAGATGACGATGATCTCGGTCCACTCCAGCGGCCAGCCGAGGATGAAGATCAGCAACTGCGCCAGGACCATGAAGGTGAACTGGTTCAGCGGCAGCGACTTGAAGAAATCCTCCACCAGCTGCTGGCCGCCGAGATAGCCGAAGACCGAGGAGAATATCGCCGAGCCGACGAAGAGCCAGCACACCATGGCCGAGGTGCGGGCGGTGAGGAACACGCTTTCCTTGAGCTTGCCCCAGGTGAAGCTGCGATAGATCACGGCCAGTATGATGGCGCCGAGCGAACCCATCGCCGCCGCTTCCGACGGCGTGGCGAGGCCGAGCAGGATGCAGCCCAGCACCAGGGCGATCAGCAGCGCCAGCGGCAGGAAGGAGGTCACCAGCGACCACAGGATGGTGGTCAACGGCACCGCCACCTCCTCGCGCGGCAGCCGCGGCGCGACGCCGGGCTTCACGACGGCGATGCCCATCGCATAGAGAACGTAGAGGCCGGCCAGCATCACCCCCGGGATGAAGGCCGCGGCATAGAGCTGCACGACCGACACGCCCGCGGTGGCGCCGAACAGGATCAGCATGATCGAGGGCGGGATCAGGATGCCGAGGCAGCCGCCTGCGGCGATGACGCCGGTCGCCAGCTTCACGTCATAGCCCGCGCGGAGCATCGGCGGCAGCGCGAGCAGCCCCATCAGGGTCACCACCGCGCCTACGATGCCGGTTGCCGTGGCGAAGAGCGCGCAGGTCGCGAGCGTCGCCACCGCCAGGCTGCCGGGGATGTTGCCGGAGGCCATCTGCAGGCTCCGGAACAACCGATCGAGGATGTTCGCCCGCTCGATGATGTAGCCCATGAAGACGAAGAGCGGCACGCTGATCAACACGTCATTCGCCATGATGGCGTAGGTGCGCTGCACCAGCAGGTCGAAGATGCGTTCCTGCATCCCGAGATAGCCGAAGATCAGGCCCATCGCCATCAGGGTGAAGGCGATGGGAAAGCCGAGCATGATGAAGAACAGGAACAGGAAAAGCTGGGTGAGGCCCAACACGCCATCGGTCATGGGGGTTATCGTCCGGTGTGTTCGTCGGCGGCGCGTTCGCCGGGGATTCGTCCGCTCGCGGCCATCTCGCGTGCCAGAAGCTCGGGGTCCTTCTCGGCGGCGGCCGCCAGGATCTGCTGCTCCAGCTCTTCCACGTCCGAGAGGCGCTGCGGCCAGACGCCGCTGCGGATGCATTGGATGCAGCGCACCACCTCGACCAGCCCCTGCAGCAGCAGCAGCACGCCGACCACCGGAATCAGCAGCTTGAAGGGCCAGATCACGGGCCCGGTCGGGGAGAACATGCTGCGCTCGTTCTGCCGGAAACTCTCGGCGAAGAAATGCCAGCCGGAGATCATGAAGGCGAAAATCGCCGGGAAGAAGAACAGGATGAACAGCACCAGGTCGAACCAGGCCTGGGTGCGCGGGCTGAAGTTGCGGTACAGGAAATCGCCGCGCACATGCCCGTTGCGCGACAGCGCATAGGCGCCCGCCATCATGAACAGCGTGCCGTAGAGCATGTAGGATACGTCGTAGCCCCAGGTGGTCGGGGCACGGAAGACGTAGCGGACGAAGACCTCGTAGACCACGACGCCGGTCAGCACGAGGATTGTCCAGGCGAAGGTCTGGCCGACGAAGGTGCTGAGCCGGTCGATGCCGAGCAGCAGGCGCTGCATGCGCGTTCCCCCAATGCGAACGAAACCCGCTGCCCGGCAGTGCCGGGCAGCGGGCTGGCTTGGCGCGTTCAGCCCTGGCGGGCGAAGAAGTGGTTGTAGGAGATCACCGGGCTGGCTTCGTAGCGCAGGAAGAAATTGCCCACGCGCCGGCACCAGTCGCGCTGGCTGTCGCAGATCTTCTTGAACAGCGGACCATTGACCGGGGAGGAATTATCGGCCTCCAGCCTGGCGATCACCCGGTCCCAGGCCTGGAGCTGGGCATCCAGGACCGGGCGCGGCGTCGGCCGGACGTTCACCCCCTGCTGCTGCGCCATGGCCTGGAGGTCGCGCGAGAAGCGGTCCTGCAGCTTCCAGCTCATCTCGGCCGAGGCGGATTCGGCGCCGTGACGGATCACCGCCTTCAGCTCGTCCGGCAGGCTGTCATACTTGGTCTTGTTGAACAGGATCTCGAAGCTCTCCACCCGCTGGTGGTAGCTCTGGATCATGTAGGTCTTGGCCACGTCGGGGAAGCCGAGGACGCGGTCGGAGGAGGGGTTGCTGAACTCCGCCCCGTCGATCACCCCACGCTCCAGAGCCGGAACGATCTCCCCGCCCGGCAAGGAGACGACGGCGGCGCCCATCTCGTTCATCACGTCGGCGGCCAGGCCCACGGTGCGGTATTTCAGGCCGCGGATCTGGTCCGCCCGCTCGATCGGGGTCTTGAACCAGCCGAGCGGCTGGGTCGGGATCGGGCCGGACAGGAAGCCGACGGTGTTCACCTTCAGCACGTCCTGGGTGAGCTCGCGGTACAGCGCCTCTCCCCCGCCCTGGTAGAACCAGCCGAGCAGCTGGTTGGCATCGCCGAACCAGGGCGGCGCGGTGCCGAACAGGCTGAAGGCCTTGTTCTTGCCGAACCAATAGGCGCAGACGCCATGCCCGCCATCGAGCGTCCCGGCCGAGACCGCGTCCAGCAGCTGGAAGGCGCCGACCACCGCGCCGGCCGCCAGCAATTCCAGCCGCAGCCGGCCGCCCGCCATGGCGTTGACGCGGTTGACGTAATCCTGGGCGAATTCGTGGAAGATATCGCGCTGCGGCCAAGTGGACTGGAAGCGCAGCGTCACGGTCTGGGCGCGGCTGACATTGGGCGTGGCCAGTACGGCGGTCCCAGTGGCGCCGATCGCGGCGACCTTCAGCAGGCCACGGCGCCCCGGGACCGATGTCTCGGTATTGGACATGTCTTCTCCCTGCGGAAAGGCGCCAGATTTGAAGTGCCTGGGCGCCATTGCTCCATCGTTCTAGATAACCTGCCGGAAACCCGACCGCAATGCCGTCCTGGGGTTGTACGGCCGACGGATCCGGCGTGGCATCGGCCTCCTCCATGCGGCCCGAGACACCTTTCCGGCTCCCGCGATCGCACGGCTGTTAGGCAGACGAGCCCAGGCAGCGTCCGACCGGTCCTGCCCCGGGACGGGTGGCTGTTGGTGAACGCCACCGCGGTCTCCCTTGCTCCACGAATGGAGCGGCGGGCAGCACGCCTCCGCTTCGGCTGCCCCAAGGCCTCCCATCAAGCTGCCTTCCTGGTGCGGAACAGCCCCCTCACGAGCCCTGCCGCTGGCGCCAGCACGTATCCGGCGAGCGGGACGGTCAAGGCGCCCACCGCCAGGCCCAGCACGCCGGAGACTAGGGCGGTTACCAGCCAGGACACAGCGCCGGACATCGCCGGCAGCAGCTTGCCCGCCCAATGCGCCAGGTCGTGCACCAGATGGCCGGGCGCGGTGACGCCGAATTCCTCCAGGCCATGGAGCACGATGCCACCGCCGACCCAGAGCATCGCAGCGGTGCCTATGATCGCAAGGACGCGCAGGAAATGTGGCATGCCAGCCACCAGCCCGCGACCGAGCGCCTGGGTCACCGGGCGCAGCGCCCGGTCGGCACCGGTCGGCGCCTCGGCCGGAGCATCGATCATTGGGATGGCGGCAGGCAGCACGGCGCGCCGGCCGACCACATCGGGCGCCGGGGCGGCCTTCTGCGGGATCATCCCCCCGCTTCCGCGAAGACCCAGCAGGGTGGAGACCGGGCGCTCATTGACCGCCAGCGAGACGCCCAAATCGTCGGCCTTCACGATCAATGCCACCGCGCCATAGACCAGCAGCGTCACGCCGATGCCGACGACCGCCAATATCACGGCCTGCGCCACCGTGGACTCTCCCGAAAGCCCGGCCAGGGTCAGCGCCATGATCTCGGCTGAGAGAATGAAGTCCGTATGAATGGCGCTGCGCACCCGCTGCTGCTCGAGCGCTTGCAGGTCCTGCTGGGCGGCGCTGACTCTTTCTCCATGATGCTCGGCTGCATGAGGCCGCAGCGCCTGCAGCACCTTTTCGAAACCCTCGTAGCAAAGGTAGGCACCGCCCAGCATCAACAGCGGCGTGATGATCCAGGGCGCAAGCCAGCTCAGCGCCAGTGACCCGGGCAGCAGGTACAGCAGCTTGTTCTTCAGCGAGCCGAGCGCGATCTGTCCGACGATCGGCAACTCCCGCTTGGCAGCGAAGCCGACGACATAGCGGGGCGTCACCGCCGCATCGTCGATGACGACGCCGAGCGCCTTGGTGCCGGCTCTGGCGGACTGGGCCGCGACATCGTCCAGCGACGCAGCCGCAACCTTGGCCAGGGCCGTCACGTCGTCCAGCAATGCGATCAGCCCAACGCTCACGGAGGCATCCCTCGGTTCGCCGCAGATGAACAGCTCTTCATCATCTGCGCAAAGCACCGGAAGCGGATGCGTTGCAAGGGCGGAGGAAAATTCCTCCGGTTCCCAGCAAGGCGGCGCCTCCTCCTGCCGGGCGGCACGGCCAATTGTCGACGGTGCCGTGGTTGGGTCGCCTCATCGATAGATGTTCCGCCACATCACCCATAAATGAGGTATTCGACCCGGATTTTCTCGCAACGGTTGAGGGTGGGCCGGCGCCTCAGCCAAGCTGGTCAACATCGCCATAGCTGGCCGCAGGCCTTGCAATGCACGGCGTCCAGGTCATCGCGCTGCAGCGTGCGTCAAGAGCGTGGGTGCAGCACTTCCCCGCCGGACCGAAACACGGCCTGCGCCGGCCGGAAAAACAGCGCGATCCCGACGATCGTCATTACCGCCGAGGGCAGTTCGCCGCAGGTGCTCGCGGGTCGAGAGCGCCGCCCCTGGTCCGCGGAACACGCCCCTGACAATGCTGCGGTGATGACCAGCGGTCAGAGGCCGCAGCGGGCAACGGCCATGGACGGGCGCCTTGACACGGGTTCCTGTCCTTAGGTTTCGGGCGTCGTCCCGTGCTGCCAGGCCACGCCGGCCTCGTCCATGAGGAGACGTCCTGCCGCCTCGCTGTCTGCCCAATCGGCCCGCAACTGTCCCTTGAACACGACGCGCTGGATCCCCGCCTGGATCAGGGAGGCAGCACAGGCCGCGCATGGCGGATGGGTGATGTAGGCCGTACAACCGGCGAGCGAGACACCCGAGCGCGCGGCCGTGGCGACGGCGTTGGCCTCGGCATGCACGGAGAGGAGCAGCTTGGTCGGACGATGGGCGAGACGCTCCGGAAGGTCGGTCACTCCGCGCGGGAACCCATTGTAACCGGTAACCCGGATCCGTCGGTCGTCGTCAACCACGACGCAGCCGACCTTCGTCGTGCGGTGCTTGGACCAGTCCGCGATATGCGTTGCCAGTGCCAGAAACCGAGCGTCCCAACGAGCGGAGATGTGTGCATTGATCATTTCCCGGCCACAATGGCACAAACGGCTTGCCGGTTCGAGGTCAGAGGTTGTCGACGGCCCTGCTGTCGGGTGGTGGTCTCGCCGAAGCGCAGCCGCGGCCTCAAGTCATTGAGGATGGACTCGAAGCCTTGAACCTCGACGGCGACATCCACCGACCCGCGGGGTATGGCCAGCGCGTGCAGCGCTACCGCAGCGAGCCACTCCGCCGCGGCGCCGAACCGCCTCCCGAGGCCCCCAGCCGGTGACAGGAGCGGCGCTGACAACAGCCGAACGGCGCTTTCCGCCGCCTCGACCTTGATCCCGCGGGTAGACCGATGCTTCCGGTGCCACGTTGCGCAAACGACGGCAATGGTCACATCATCCGGCGGCGCATCGCCAATGAGGAGGAAAGCCCATGCCTGCATCCCTGCGTGCCGCGCCGATCGCAACCCTCCTCCTTGGCCTCGGGGTTGCCCTTCCGGCCACTGCCCAGACACCGACCCCGACGCAGGTGATCGAAGCGTTTGAGGGCGTCCTGGGACCGATCCGGACCCATCGCCCGAGCCACCCCAAGGGTACCTGCGCCGCCGGCTACTTCGAGGGCACCGCCGAGGGGGCGCGGCTGTCGGTCTCGCCGGCCTTCAGCGGGCAACGCGTTCCGACCATCCTCCGCTTCGGGGTCGGCGGTGGTCCCACCGCCGCCGACACCAGCCGCAGCACCCGCAGCCTCTCGATCCGCTTCCAGGTGCCCAACGGCACGCCCTGGGACATGGCCAACATCTCCGTTCCCATCTTCGGGGCACCGACGCCCGAGGCATTGGTCGAGGGTCTTCGCGTGCGCAGGCCCGACCCAGCCACCGGGCGGCCGAACCAGGCGGCAATCGACGCATTCGTCGCCGCCAACCCGAAGACCACGCTGCAGGGGAGGTGGCTCGCCGCCAACGCCCCGCCGGCGAGCTGGGCAACGACGCCCTACTGGGGCGTCAACACCTTCCACTTCCGCGGCGCCGATGGGGAGGTCCGCCCGGCGCGCTGGGTATTTGAGCCTGTCGCCGGAACGCAGCGCCTCAGCGACGAGCAGATGCGCAGCCTGCCCGCCGACTTCCTGGCCGAGGAACTGCGGGGCCGGGTCGCCCAGGCGCCTGCCGCTTTCGACATGATGTTGATCTTCCCGCAGGCCGGAGACGACCTGAACGACCCGACCACAGCATGGCCCGACGACCGGCAGCGCGTAACCGTAGGCCGGCTGACGGTCACCGAGGTCGCCGCTGGGCCGGGCGGCGCCTGCGACCGGATCAGCTTCCTGGCACTGGCCAATTCGCCCGGCGTCGAGTTCAGCGACGATCCGACGCTCCGTGCCCGACCGGCGCCCTATGCGGTGTCGCTTTCGAAGCGGACGCAGCCTCAGTAGCGACAAGCCACAGGCGAAGGCCGCGATGTCCGTGGCCGGCTCCTCATGGCGACGGCGGCACCAGGCGCCATGCCGGGCGTTGTGTCCGTCAGCGCGGCAGCCGGTGGGCTGACGGCGTCGGTCGCCGTTTCGGCGCGTAGGGAGGAAATCGGGATGGGTATCATCGCCTGGATAGTGTTCGGGCTCATTGCAGGTTGGATCGCCAGCAAGATCATGCACGGCCAGGGTTCGGGTCTCACGATCAACCTGGTGCTCGGCGTGGTCGGTGCGTTCGTCGGCGGCCTCCTGATGAGTGTCATAGGCGGCGTCGGCGTCACCGGCTTCAACCTGTGGAGCCTGCTGGTCGCAGTCCTTGGGGCAATCGTTGTGCTCTGGCTCTACAATGTCCTGTCGTCGCGCCGGCGTGTGTCCTGAGCCTGCAACCAGCCGCGCCGCCGACTAGGCTGCCGCCCGCCCGCGCAGCCCGGAGGCGCGCTCGACCGGGCTGGCCTGGAGCAAGGGCCAGCTTGCACGACGCCTGAAACCATTTTGGCTGCCGAGGCCAAGCTTGCGGAGCGCATGCCCGGCCCGAACGGGTTCGGGTGGAGGTGTCGCGCCTGGATAGCGCCCGCGACCAGGCGTCCGCGGCTGTTGGAGCCTCGAGGCCCGCAATGTCGAAACCGGCCATGTCGGCTGGATGGCGGGGCGGCGCCTCACTGGGCTTGGGCGGCAGGCCATAGCCGGGGACTAGCGGCTGGGAATTGCGGCCTCCGGACATCAAGCTCCTAGGACACGGCCCGTGCCGGCAGGCTCCGCGTCCGTCCGGTTCGGCGCCGTTGCGCAGCATGCTGACGGTCCCTAAGCTGCCCGGCAGCGAGGGAGTCCTTGACCCATGCCGCGCGCGCCCGCCGGGCCCTGACCGTCATGCCCGGCTCCCTGCCCATTCTGGTCGCCGGCGGCGGCATCGGCGGCCTCGCCGCCGCGCTCGGCCTCGCCCGGCGCGGCATCAACAGCCTCGTGCTGGAGAAGGCGCCCGCGCTCGGCGAGATCGGCGCCGGCATCCAGCTCGGCCCCAACGCCTTCCATGCCTTCGACCAGCTCGGCGTCGGCGACACGGCGCGCGCCTTGGCCGTCTATATCGACCGGCTCCGGCTGATGGATGCGCTGGATGGCCGGGAGATCACCCATATCGACCTGGGCGAGGGCTTCCGCCGCCGCTTCGGCAACCCCTATGCGGTGATCCATCGCGGCGACCTGCACGGCGTCCTCCTCAGGGCCTGCCGCGAGAGCCCGCGTGTCGCGCTGCGCACCGCGAGCGCCGTGCAGGGCTACGAGCAGGAGGGCAGCAGCGTCGCCGCCCTGCTCGCGGATGGCAGCCGCATCGCCGGCGGCGCGCTGATCGGCGCGGACGGCCTGTGGTCCAGCATCCGCCGCCAGCTCGTCGGCGACGGCCCGCCGCGCGTCTCCGGCCATACCACCTACCGCTCCGTCATCCCGACCGAGCGCATGCCGGAGGAACTGCGCTGGAACGCGGCGACGCTCTGGGCCGGGCCGAAATGCCACATCGTCCACTACCCCCTGCAGGGCTGGAAGCTCTTCAACCTCGTCGTCACCTACCACAACGACGCGCCGGAGCCCGTCGCCGGCCTGCCCGTCGCCTTCGAGGAGGTGATGCGCGGCTTCGAGCACATCCACCCGCGCGCACGGAGCATCATCCGTCACGGCACCGACTGGAAGCTCTGGGTGCTCTGCGACCGCGACCCGGTGGAGCGCTGGGTCGATGGCCGGGTCGCGCTGCTGGGCGATGCCGCGCATCCGATGCTGCAATACATGGCGCAGGGCGCCTGCATGGCGATGGAGGATGCCGTGTGCCTGGCGCAGATGGTGGAGGCGCATCCCGGCCGCATCGAGGCAGCGCTCGAAGCCTACCGCCGGCGCCGCCTGCTGCGCACCGCCCGCGTCCAGCTGCAGTCGCGCGCGGTGGGCGAGCATGTCTACCATCCGGCCGGGCCCCATGCGCTGCTGCGCAACGCCATCATGTCGGCGAAGAGCTCCGAGGAATGGTACGAGGTGATGGCCTGGCTCTATGGCGGCCCGCAGGACGAGCCGGCGCCGGAGGCGGCGTGATGCCGGGCCCGCCGCCCGACATCCAGGACAAGCCCGGCTTCCTCATCCGCCGCTGCCAGCAGATCGCCCTCGCCCTCTTCCTCGAGCATTGCGCCGAATACGACCTGACGCCCGTGCAATACGCTCTGCTGAAGGCGGCCGAGGCGGAGCCGGGGGCCGACCAGATCACCCTCGCCGGCATGGCCGCGCTCGACCGCTCCAACGCCGCGCGCCTCGCCGCGGGCCTCAAGGCGCGCGGCCTGCTGCACCGCGCCGCCGATCCGGCCGACTGCCGCGCGCGGCGCCTCACGCTGACGCCGGCCGGCCAGGCTCTGCTCCGCCAGGCCGCCGCCGCGGTGGAGCGGGTGCAGGAGGAGCTGCTCGCCCCGCTGGCCCCGGCCGAGCGCCGTGCCTTCCTCGCCGCCCTCGCCCGGATCGCCGAGGCCGGCAACGAGACCTCGCGGGCGCCGCTGCGCCTGCCGGAGACGACCGACGCCGCCTGAGGAGACACCGATGGACCAGCAACCGAGGCCGGGCCGCCTGCACGGCTACTACCGCTCCACCGCCGCCTGGCGGGTGCGCATCGCCCTGAACCTGAAGGGCCTCGCGGTCGAGCACGCCTTCCACCACCTGCGGCGCGGCGAGCAGCGGGCGCCCGCCTATCTGCGGCTGAACCCGCAGGGCCTGTTGCCGGCGCTGGAGCTGGAGGGTGGCGCTGCGGTGCTGACCCAGTCCCTCGCCATCTGCGAATGGCTGGAGGAGACGCACCCGGCGCCGCCGCTGCTGCCGGGCGATGCGGCGCAGCGCGCCCATATCCGCGCCTTCGCCCAGGCCATCGCCTGCGACATCCATCCGGTGCAGAACCTGAAGGTGCTGGCCCGCCTGCGCGGCCTCGGACTGCCGGAGGAGGCGGTGACCGGCTGGGGGCACGACACCATCGCCGAGGGCCTCGCCGCCTGCCAGGCGCTGGCGCCGGCGGGGGAGGGGCCCTTCCTCTTCGGCCCGGGGCCAGGCCTCGCCGAGATCTGCCTGGTGCCGCAGCTCTTCAATGCCCGGCGATTCGGCGTCGACCTCGCCCCGCTCGGCCGGCTGCTGGCGGTGGAGGCGGCGTGCCAGGCGCTCCCCGCCTTCGCGGAGGCCGCGCCCGACCGCCAGGCGGATGCCGAATAGGGACCGCGGCCGTTTCCACCCGTCCGGGGTTTGCCCTACCCGCAATGCCCCGGCCGGCCCTCGATGAAATCGAGCAGGCAGGGGGCGTAGCGGTCGGTGAAGCCCGGCTCCGCCCCGCCGCCATGGCCGGCGAGCCCGGCCGGCCGGTCGAGGAAGAGCAGCCCCTTCACCCGCCGCGTCATGGCGCGGAACAGTCGGGCGCGTGCCGCCGGGTCCGGGTCGTACTCGTCGCCCTCGAAGGTGGCGACGGCGACGCGGGCCTCGGTGTTGCGGGCGCGCTCCAGCACCTCGCGCAGTTCCGCCACCGCCCAGGCCCAGGCCGGGCTGCCGCGCGGCCCATGCGCCGCCGGGGCGATGGCGACGACGCCGTCGACCAGGCCCGGCTCATCCAAAGCCTGCAGCGCGTTCCAGGCACCGCGCGACTGCCCGCCGACGACGATCCGCTGGTAGCCCTGCGCCCGCAGCGCCCGCAGCGCGCCATGCAGCCAGCTGGCGGCGGTCTCCGTATCGTCCACCATCGGGTCGCGGTCGAAGCGCAGCACGTCCCAGCCGGCATTGTTGAACAGGCGGACATGCGGCTGCGGCTGGCTGCCGCGGCTGTCCTGCCCGCCCGCGGCGCGGCCATGCGCCCAGACATAGGCCCCACGCGCCGCCCGCGCCCCCTGCCAGAGGAAGCGCCCATCCGGCACCAGCGCCCAGCCCGGCCCGCCCTGGATCGGCCGCGACGGCGCCACCGGCGGCGCCCCCTCCTGCCCCGGCCAGACCACGGCGAGGTCGCGCGCATAGACCCGGCAGCCCTCGTCCCGCGTGCCCTCGCTGACCCATTGGGCGCAAAGGGCCACGGCCCGCGCCTCGGTGGTGGCGAGGTCCGGCTGCGCCGCCGCCCAGCCCCAGGCGCCGCTCGGGCTGACGGCGAAGGCGCGCGGCGTCGCCTGCTGGAGGAACCGGGCATAGTCGGCGCGGCCTTCCGCGCTGAGATGGGGCACCGCCCCCGCATCCAGCACGGAGGCAGGCTCGGCGGCAGCCGGGGCGGCGAGGGCCAGCATCAGGGCTAGCCACAAAACTCTGTGATATCCCATGATTGTGAGGGAACCATGGGAGCCGCCGCAAAATCAACAGAATTGCCGAGCCTCAGCCGCGGCGCGGCACCACCAGCCTTGGCCGGATCACCTGCACCGCCTCGTCCCGCTGGTTGAGGGTGGTGCAGCGCACCCGGAGCATCCCCTGCTGCGGCTTCGACTGGCTCGGCTTGACCTCCACCACCTCGATCTCGACGCGGAGCTCATCGCCCGGCCGCACCGGCCGCGGCCAGGCCAGCTCCTCCATCCCGCCGCCGATGATGCCGCCCACGGGGCGGAAGTCGCTGCCGATCAGCAGTTTCATCGTCATCGAGGCGGTGTGCCAGCCGCTCGCCGCCAGCCCGCCGAACAGCGTGCCGCGCGCCGCCGCATCGTCGAGATGGAAGGGCTGCGGGTCGTACTCACGCGCATAGGCGATGATCGCCTCCGCCGTCACGGTCAGGCGGCCGGAGCGGAAGACCTGCCCCGGCGCGAAATCCTCGAGATAGCGTTCCTCCATTGCCCCGCCCCTTCAGCTGCGGGCGGAGTTTGCCCTCGCGGCGAGCGCCAGCGCCAGCACCCCGCAGCCGGCCACCGCGAAGGCGCCGCGATAGCCGATCACCGCCAGCCCCAGCCCGAAGGCGAGCGAGCCGGCGCTCTGCCCGAGGAAGAGCGCGAGCGCGAAGGCGCCGACCGCCGTGCCGCGCGCCTCCGGCAGCGCCTCGGTCGCCCGGGTCTGCAGCACGCCGTGGAACATGTAGAAGGCGAGGCCGAGCACCACCTGCAGCCCCGCCACCACCTCCCACCGCCCGGCCATCGCCAGCAAGCCGAGCGAGAGGGCGATCGCCACCCCGCCCACCGCCAGCAGCCCGCCCTCGCCGAAGCGCGCCAGCAGCGGCCGCGCCATCCGCGTATAGGCGAAGGCGCCGAGGCCGAAGCCGGCGACGATCAGCCCCGCCTGCGCCGCGTTGCGCCCGAAGCCCTCGATCAGGAAGGAGCCGGTGAAGGGAAAGGCTCCGCCGAAGAGCCAGAACCCGTCGAAGAAGGCGAGGCCGATCAGCCAGCGCCCGGAGGGCCGGCCGAGCAGCTCGAGATAGGCGCGCATGCCCCGCCCGCCGCCGCCCTCCTCCGGCTGCCGCCAGAGCAAGGGCCCCAGCCGCCAGGCGAGCACGCCGGCCACCGCCAGCGCCATCCCGCCGAGCAGCAGGAAGGGCAGCCGCCAGTCCGCCGCCTCCGCCACCATGCCGGAGACCGGGCCGGCGACGAGCTGCGCCATCACCATGCCGGTCAGGAAGCGGCTGATGGCCACCTGCCGCTCCGCATAGGGCACCGCATCGGCGATATGGGCCATCAGCAGCGGGATGACGGCGCCGGCGAAGAAGCCGCTCCAGGCCCGGAGCGCGATCAGCCCCGGCAGCCCGGTGGCGAAGCCGCTCGCCACCAGGCCGAGGCCGAAGAGCAGCACCGCCCCGCAGGCGATCCGCACCTTGCCCAGCCGGTCGCCGAGCGGCCCGGCAACCAGCTGCACCAGCCCGTAGGGCAGCACGAAGCCCGCCACCACCGCGCTGGCATGGGAGACGCTGACATCGAAGGCCCGGGCGATGGCCGGCAGCAGCGGGTCGAGCATCCGCATGCCGGAGCCGGTGGTGAAGCCGGCAAGCGCCAGCAGGGCAATGGGGATGGCGGGCGGCATGCGGCGCCGATAGGGGCCCGCAAGCCGCGGGGCGTCAAGCGGCGGCGGTCAGCCGGCGGTCGGGTCGAGCGTCGCCGCCACCGCCTCCTTCTTCTCCCGCGGCAGCAGCTTCATCGCCAGGATGAAGGCCGAGAGCGTCAGGCAGATGGCGTTGGTGAGGATCAGCGGCCATTGCCCGAGCAGCACCCCGTAGGTGAGCCAGAGCGCGAAGCCGATGACGGTGACGGTGTACATCCGCTTCGAGATCGCCTCCGTGTCGCGGGTGCGGATGACCTTCCAGGCCTGGGGCAGGAAGCTGGTGGTCGAGGCAAGGGTGGCCAATCCGCCAATGATGGGGGCGGCGTCCATGATAGGCATATCCTCCGGCGATAGGCGTTGGCCTGTAAGCGGCGGTCCGGGCCGGTGGTTCCGTTGACAGCCGCGCCCGCCGCGCCGAGCCTGCGGCGCGGGAGGACTCATGACGGACCGATCGGACGCGCCGCTGCTCGGCCGTGGCTTCGCCTGGCAGCAATTGCGGGTCGGCCAGCGCTTCCGCAGCTTTGGCCGCACCGTCACCGAGCATGACCTAATGGGCTTCGTCGCGCTCACCGGGATGCAGGAGCCGCTCTTCGTCGATGCGACCCATGCGGGCGCGCTCGGCCCCCGCCCCGTGCCGGGCGCGCTGACCCATGCGCTGATCGAGGGGATGGTGCTGGCCGGCATGGCGCACGGCACCGGCCTCGCCCTGCTCGAGACCCATATCCGCCCGCTGGCGCCCGTCCGCGTCGGCGACACGATCCATGCCGAGGTCGAGGTCACTGCCATCCGCCCGACCAGCGGGGGCGGCCGCGCCGTGGTGCGCAGCGCCATCCGCGTGCTGAACCAGCGGGGCGAGCCGGTGATGGACTACGACGCGACGCGACTGATCGAGGGAGAGGATTCCGCATGATTGCACGCCGCCTGCTGCTGGCGCTCGGCGCCGCCGGCCTCGCCGCGCCGGCCATGGCGCAGGGCAGCTTCCCCGACCGGCCGGTGCGGCTCGTCGTCGCCTTCCCGCCCGGCGGGCCGACCGATGTCGTCGCCCGCATCCTGGCCGAGCGCCTGGGGCGGGAGCTCGGCCAGCCGATGGTCGTCGAGAACCGCGGCGGGGCCAACGGCAACATCGCCGCCGAGGCGGTGGCGAAGGCGGACTCGGACGGATACACGCTGCTCTACAACACCTCCTCCATCGTCATCAGCCGCGCGCTCTACCGCCGCCTCGGCTACGACCTGCTGCGCGACCTCGTGCCGGTCTCGCTGACCGCCGCCTCGCCGCTGGCGCTGGTGGTGAACCCGGCCGCGCCGCCGCGCAGCCCGGCGGAGTTCATCGCCTGGGTGCGCGCCGATCCCGGCAAGCTCAGCTACTCCTCCGGCGGCGTCGGCAACATCTCGCACCTCGTCACCTTCCTGGTGCTGCGCCATCTCGGCGCCGATGCGGTGCACATCCCCTATCGCGGCACGGCGGCGGCGCTGACCGATGCGGCGGCGGGCAACGTGCAGTTCACCGCCGACACGGTGGTGACGGCGCTGCCGCTGATCCAGGAGGGGCGGGTGCGCGCCATCGCCGTCTCCAGCGCCGAGCGCTCGCCCCTGCTGCCCGAGGTGCCGACGATGAGCGAGGCGGGGCTGACGCCGCCCGGCTTCGACCTCGGCGCCTGGCAGGGCATCCTCGCCCCGGCACGCACGCCGCCGGCGGCCATCGCCCGGCTGAACGCCGCCATCGCCGCGACGCTGGCCGATGCGGAGATCCGCGCCCGCCTCGCCGCCCAGGGCGCCCGCCCGACCGGCGGCAGCCCGGCGGACTACGCGGCCTATCTGCAATCCGAGATCGGCCTCTGGACCAAGGTCGTGGCCGATAGCGGCGCGACGGCGGAGTGAGCGGCGGCATCGCCATCCGGCCGGTGGAGGCGGTGGACCTGCCGGCCCTGCCCGGCCTGCTGGCCCAGCTCGGCTATCCGATGCCGGTCGAGGAGATGGCCCGCCGCCTCGCCGCCGTCCGCGCCGCGCCGGACCATGCCGTGCTGGTCGCGGTGGGGGAGGGGGCGGTGCTCGGCCTGATGCATCTCTTCCTTCGCCCCGCGCTCGAGAAGCCGCCGGAGGTGGTGGTGCAGGCATTGGTGGTGGAGGCGGGGCTGCGCGGCTCCGGCCTCGGCGGCCGGCTGCTCCGCGCCGCCGAGGACTGGGCCCGGGCGCGCGGCCAGGCCTCCGTGTCGCTGCATTCCGGCATGGCGCGGGAGGCGGCGCATGCCTTCTACGCGGCGCAGGGCTATGCGCGGGTCGGCAGCGCCGTCCTGTTCCGGAAGTCGGTCTAGGCGGTCACCCGCCGCACCCGCTCGCTCTCCGTCTTCAGCTGCCCGCAGGCAGCAAGGATATCCCGCCCTCGCGGCCGGCGGATCGGGCTCGAATACCCGGCATCGTTGAGGATGGCGGCGAACCTCGCCGTCTGCTCGTAGGTGCTGGTCTGGTAGGGGCTGCCCGGCCAGGGGTTGAAGGGGATCAGGTTGATCTTGGCCGGGATGCCATGGAGCAGCCGCACCAGCTCCCGCGCCTCGGCCTCCGAGTCGTTCACCCCGCGCAGCATGACGTATTCGAAGGTGATCCGCCGCGCATTGCTCGCCCCCGGATAGCGCCGGCAGGCATCGAGCAGCTCCTTGATCGGATACTTCCGGTTCAGCGGCACGATCTCGTCGCGCAGCTCGTCGGTGACCGCATGCAGCGAGACGGCGAGGTTGACGCCGAGCTCCTGCCCGCAGCGGTCCATCATCGGCACGACGCCCGAGGTGCTGAGCGTGATGCGGCGGCGCGACAGGCCGATGCCCTCGCCATCCATGATGATGCGCAGCGCCTTGGCCGTGTTCTCGTAGTTGTAGAGCGGCTCGCCCATGCCCATGACGACGATGGTGGACAGCAGCCGCGGCTGGTCGTCCTTCGGGCTTGGCCATTCGCCGTAGCTGTCCCGCGCCGCCATGAACTGGCCGACGATCTCGGCGGCGCCCAGGTTGCGCACCAGCTTCTGCGTCCCCGTATGGCAGAAGCGGCAGGAGAGGGTGCAGCCCACCTGGGTCGAGATGCAGACGGCGCCGCGGTCGGCATGGCGGTCGGGGATGTAGACCGTCTCCACCTCCTGCCCGTCGCGCCAGCGGAACAGCCACTTCCGTGTCTCGTCCGCACTCGTCTGCACGGTCGCCGCCTCGGGCCGCCCGACAGTGAAGCGCTCGGCGAGCTTCGCCCGCATCGGCCCGGCGATGCTGGTCATGGCGGCGAAGTCGGTGACGCCCTGGTGGTAGATCCAGTGCCAGAGCTGCTTCGCGCGGAACGGCTTCTCGCCGAGCGCGGCGAGCTCCGCCACCAGCTCCTCGCGGGAGAGGCCGACAAGCTCCCGCCGCCCGTCCGGCAGGGTCGCCTCCGGCGGGTTGAACAGGGCGGACTTGGCGAGGATGCGCTCGCGCTCGGCGCTGGTCAGATCGCTCATCGGCGGCCTCCTGCGGGGCATTCCTTGCTGATCGCGTCATAGGCGGCGCTGAAGCCGGCGAGCGGGAAGGTGTCGGAGGTGGTGCCCCGCCCGTTCGCCCCCGGGCCGCGCACCAGCATTTCCCGCCCGTTGCGCATGGCCTGGACCACCATGGCGCCGTCCCGCGCCGCGGCGGTGGAGCCGGCGGTGTAGAAGGGCAGGTCGGAGCCGCCGATCACCGCCACCGCCTCGGCATTGCGCGGATAGGCGTAGCCGGCCGAGACCGTCACCGTATCCCGCCGCCCCGGCCGGTGCGTCACCGTCAGCATCACCCCCTGCCGGCTGGCGCGGGTGAAGGCGTAGCAGACCTTCTGCCCGCCCTCGCTGTAGGTCGCCGCGATCCAGGATTGGTACTCGCCGAGCTTCTGCGGCCGCGCCTGTTGGGCATGGGCCGCCGAGGGGGCCGCCAAGGGCGCGGCCTGGGCGATGGCAAGGGCGAGGAGGAGGCGGGGAAGCGCACGCATGCCGCTGGAAGCACCTGTCAGGGCCGGCCCGGCGCGGCCGCGGGGGAGGGCGGCGCCGGCTCGGCGGAGGTCGGATGAAGGTGGGGCCGCGGGGGTGGCGGTCTCATGGCGGTAGATAGGCCCGCTGTCGCGCCGCAGCAACCGGGCTGGTGCCCCGGCGCGCCTCCGCTTATGCAACCCGGCCATGAGCGACGCTCCCGACCGGCACCTCGCCGCCCAGTACGAGGCCTTCCCCTACCCCGCCCGCGACCCGCGGGAGGAGGCGCGGCGCCTGATCGTCGGCAGCCCGAGCCATCTCCGCGAGGTCGACCACTGGATCTTCGGCGGCCGGCGCCCGGCCTCCGCCCTGCTCCGGGCGCTCTTTGCCGGCGGCGGGACGGGCGACGGCACGATCATGCTGGCGCAGCAGATGGCCTGGGCCGGCCGCCCCGGCGAGGTCACCTGGCTCGACCGCAGCGCCGCCGCCCGCCGTATCGCCGAGGGCCGCGCCGCCGCCCGCAAGCTCGGCAACCTCCGCTTCGAGAACGGCTCCCTGCTCGACCTGGCCGGCAGCGGCCTCGGCCCCTTCGACTACATCGATTGCTGCGGCGTGCTGCACCACCTGCCGGACCCGCTGGCTGGGCTCCGGTCCCTGGCCTCGGTGCTGGCGCCGGGAGGCGGCATCGGGCTGATGGTCTATGCCCCGCATGGCCGCACCGGCGTCTACATGCTGCAGGACGCGCTCCGCCTCCTCGCGCCGGAGGGCGAGGCGCCGCCCGCCCGGATCGACCTCGCCCGCCGCCTCTGGCGCCAGGTGCCCGAGACCGCCTGGCTGAAGCGCAACCCCTGGCTGACCGACCACATCTCGGGCGGCGATGCCGGGCTCTACGACCTGCTGCTGAACCCGCGGGACCGCGCCTACACGGTTCCCCAGCTCGCCGAGCTGGTCGCCGCGGCCGGCCTCCGCATCGCCTGCTGGGTCGAGCCGGTGCGCTACGACCCGGATGCCTACCTCCCCGACCCGCGCCTCCGTGCCCGCACCGCGGCGATGACGCCTACCGAGCGCGCGGCGCTGGCCGAGGCCGTCACCGGCAACATGGGCATCCACATCCTCTACTGCCGCCGCGCCGAGGAGCCGGAGCCGGAGCGCCCTTGGGAGGACCCGGAGGCCGTCCCCACCCTCCGCGAGATGGACGGCGCCGCCCTGGCGAAAGGCCTGCCGCGCGACGGCACCCTGCCCGTCACCTTCGACGGGCTGCGGGTGAACCTGCCCCTGCCGCGCCTCGCCGGCGCCATCCTCCAGCGGGTCGACGGCCGCCGCAGCTTCGGCGCCATCGCCGACGAGCTGGCGGCCAACGGCGTCTCCCGCGAGGCCTTTTGGCGCGACCTCGCCGCCCTCCGCCGCAGCATGGAGGCGATGAACCGCCTGCTGATCGCCGCCCCGGCGTGAGGGCGGCCATCGTCATCTTCGGCGCCGCCGTCCGGCCCGACGGCAGCGCCAGCCCGACCCTCCGCCGCCGGGTGGAAGCCGCCGCCCGCTTCGGCGCCCGCCTGCCCGACCCGCTCTATATCCCGACCGGCGCCCGCGGCCGCTTCGGCCCGGCCGAGAGCCATGTCATGGCCGACCTCCTGCGCTCCTTCGGCATTGCCAAGGAGGCGATCATCGAGGAGCCGACGGGGACGGACACCCTCTCCTCGGCGCTGGCCTGCGCCGCCCTGCTGCGGCGCCTCGGCCATGCCGGCCCGGTCCATGCCGCGACCAGCCGCTTCCACCTGGCGCGCTGCGTGCTGCTGCTGCGCATCGCCGGCTTCCCGGCCCACCCCGTCCCCATCGGCGGCTCCGCCGGGGCGGAGGGCTTCGCGAAGCGCTGGTACTGGCGCCTGCGGGAGGTGCCCGCCATCCCCTACGACGCCGCGCTGGCGGTCTGGCATCGGCTGCGGGGCTAGCTCGACAGCCCCTTCCCGCCTTGCCATCCTCCCCGCGAGGAGACCCAAGGATGATCCAGCCCATCGCATCCGCGGCGGCCTGGCGGCCGCCTGCGCTCGAGGCTACGGGTGCTTGGCTGCGCCGCCTTGCCCCCGCCGAGATCGAGGACCTGCGTAGCGCCTTCCGCCGCCTCCAGGCAACGGGCAAGCCGATGCTGGAGATCACGCGGGAGGACTTCCCCCTCGGCCCCTTCGGCGCCGTGCTGGCCGAGGCGGCGCGGGAGCTGGAGCACGGCATCGGCTTCCGCACCCTCCGCGGCATCCCCGTCGGCGACTACACGCCGGAGGAGGCGCGGCTGCTCTTCTGGGCGATCGGCACGCATCTCGGCGTCGCCCGGCCGCAGGGCAAGGCGAGCCAGCTCATCTCCGACGTGCGCGATGCCGGCGGCACCTATCGCGGCCATGGCGGGCGCGGCTACAACACCAATGCCGAGCTCGACTTCCACACCGACGGCAGCGACGTCGTCGCCCTGCTGTGCCTGAAGACGGCGCGGAGCGGCGGGCTCAGCCGCCTCGCCAGCTCGGTCGCCATCCATGACGCGCTGCTGGCGGAACGCCCGGAGCTGGTGGAGACGCTCTACGGCCTCTTCCCCCATAGCCGGCAGAAGGAGGAGGCGGCCGACGAGACGCCGACCTACCTCGCGCCGGTCTACAGCCTGCAGGACGGCCACTTCGCCGCCCGCTACATCCGCAACCACATCCGCGCGACGCAGCAGCTCGAGGGCGAGCCGCCCCTCACCGAGCGGCAGCACGAGGCGCTCGACGCCATCCAGGAGATGGCGAGCAGCGACGCCTTCTGCTTCTCGATGTGGCTGGAGCCGGGCAACCTGCAGCTCGTCAACAACCACGTCCTCATCCACAGCCGCACCCATTACGAGGATTTCGAGGAGCCGGAGCGGAAGCGCCACCTGCTCCGCCTCTGGCTCGCCGTGGCGGAGGGCCGGCCGCTCTGCGACGCGATGCGGGAGGTCTACAAGAGCACCGCCCCGGGCAGCGTGCGCGGCGGCTTCAAGGGCCAGAACCTGCCGCCCGGCCTCGCCGCCTGGCAGGCCCGCGCCGCCGCCGCGCTCGGCATGCGCGACACCCCCTACTGAGAGCCGCCCGATGACCCCCACGCGCCGCGCCGCCCTCGCCACCGCGCTGATGGCAGGCACCGCCCGGGCGCAGCCCGCCTGGCCCTCCCGCCCCGTCACCATCATCGTCCCCTATGCGCCGGGCGGCGGGACGGACATCTTCGCCCGCGCCGTGGCCGAGGGCATGCGCGAGGCGCTCGGCCAGCCCGTCGTCGTCGAGAACCGCGCCGGCGCAAATGGCGTGGTCGGCGCGGAGCTCGTGCAGCGCTCGCCGCCCGACGGGCACATGCTGATGGTCGCCACCGGCGCGCATGTTATCAACCGCTATGCCATGCCGAACATCCCCTTCGACCCGGTGAAGGACTTCGCCCCGGTCTCGATGCTCTCCGGCTATCCGCTGGTGCTCGCGGCGCATGGCGGCCAGCCCTATGGCGACATCGCCGGGCTGGTCGCGGCGGCGAAGGCGCGGCCCGGCAGCATCGCCTTCGGCTCCACCGAGGCGGCGACCAGCTATGCCGGCAACGCCTTCGCCCGCCAGGCCGGCATCCAGCTGATCGAGGTGCCCTATCGCGGCAGCGGGCCGCAGCTGAACGACCTGGTCGCCGGCCATATCCCGCTCGCCACCACCAGCACCGTCGCCGTGCTCCAGCATGTGGCGAGCGGCGCGGTGACGGTCCTCGCCGTCACCTCGGCCCGCCGCTCCGCCCTGCTGCCGCAGGTGCCGACGATGCAGGAGGCGGGGCTCGCCGGCTACGAGTTCAACGGCTGGTACGGCATGTACGGGCCGCCCGGCCTGCCGCCGGCGCTCGCCGCGCGCATCTTCGCCGCGGTGCAGGCCGCGCTGGCGAAGCCCGCCATCGGCCAGCGCCTGGCCGAGCTCGGCGCCGACCTGGCGACGCTCGGCCCCACCGACTTCGCCGCCTTCCTCGAGCGCGACAACCGGCGCTGGGCGGAGGCTGCCGCGGCTGGGCTGGTCGCCAGGGCGAACTGACCCCGCCTCCGCCCGGCAACCCGGCCCGGGGCCCGCCCCGGGAGCATGATCCGCAGCCGCTGGATCGCGGATCTATGCTCCCGGCGCTCGATCCTCGCCGGCCTCGAGCCTGCCGCCCCCGATGCCCTGCCGCCGCCGCGACGCAGCCCAGGCCAGGAGCAGCGGCGCCAGCAGCGCGGCGGCGCCGATCCCGTCCCAGGCCCCGTCATCCACCAGCGCCACCACCAGCCCCGCGGCGGAAAGCAGGGCGAGCGCCGCCGGGATGCGCCAGACCGGCCCGATCATGCCGCCGCCCCGCGCCGCCGGCGCCACCAGAGCCAGAGCCCGCTCAGCAGGATGACGATGGTGGCGGCATCGAGCACCGCCCAGGCGATCTTCAGCGCCATGCCGCCATAGTCGCCGAAATGCAGCGGCTGGGAGACCAGCAGCGCCGTCACGTACCAGGGCATGCGCCGCATATCCGTGAGGCGCCCGGTCTCGGCATCGACCAGCGCCGGGGTGAGCAGCCGATGCGTCAGCGGCGTGTCGCCGCGGAGGAAGACCGCATAGTGGTGCCCGCTCGAGAACATGGTCTGCGGCCAGGCGATGAAGAAGGGCTCCCGCCCCGGCGCCGCCGCCCGCGCCGCCGCCAGCGCCGCCTCGACCGAGCCCGGCGCCGCGACCGGCGGCTGGCCGCGCCAGGGCGCGACCATCTCGGCCAGCTGGTCGGCCCGCCAGGCGGCCAGCACCTGCTCCGCCAGGGTGTTGACCACGCCCGTCGCGCCCACCACCAGCACCCAGCTCAGCGTGACGACGCCGAGGATGTTGTGCAGGTCGAGCCAGCGCAGCCGCGCGCTCCGCCCGCTGCGCACCGCACCGAATCCCCCATGCCGTGCGAAGGGCCCGTAGAGCACCGCGCCCGAGACGGTGGCGACGACGAAGAGCAGCCCCATCGCGCCGAGGAAGAGCTTGCCCGGGATGCCGGCGAAGAGGTCCGTGTGCAGCCGGAGCATCCAGTAGAGGAAGCCCTCGCGGTCGCGCGGCTCCTCCAGCACCTGCGCCGTGCGGGCATCGACCAGCACGGTGCGCAGCGCCTCCGGCGGCGCGGTCGGGCTCGGCGCCATGCTGAGGCGGAGGATGGCCGGGTCATCCTCCCAGATCAGGTACTGCACCACCTCGCCCGGCCGCTTCGCGCGGGCCGCGGCGGCGACGCGGTCGAGATCGGCGGGCGGCGTCCCGGGCGGCATGGCCGGCGCCTCCACCTCCGCCCCGGTCAGGTGGCCGATCTCATGGTGGAAGATCAGCGGCAGGCCGGTGATGCAGAGCAGCAGCAGGAAGAGCGTGCAGACCAGGCTCGACCATGTGTGCAGGCGGGACCAGGCGCGGAGGCTCACCAGCGCTTCACCAGGCTGGCGAGCACCGTGCGCCGGTTGCCGTAGAAGCAGGCCGTGTCGCTGGTGCAGCGCGCGACATAGCTGGTGTCGAACAGGTTGTTCGCGGTGACGGCCAGCTGCGTGCCGGCGAAGCCGGTGCCGAGGGGCGACAGGTCGTAGCGCAGCGCCGCATCCACCAGCGTCACCGAGGGGACGACGTTGTGCGCCGCGTTGCCCGTGGTGCTGTTGCCGAGGAAGCGCAGCCCGAGCCCCAGGCCGAGCCCCGCGAGCCGCCCCGACCCCTCCTCGAAGCTCTGGTCGGCATAGAGCCCGGCCCCCGTCGCCGGCACGCCGGCCGGGCGGTTGCCGCGCTCCTCCGGCGCGCCCTTGGTGATCTCCGCATCGAGCGCGGTGAAGGAGCCGATGAGGCTGAGGCCGCGCGGCAGCCGCGCCACGCCCTCCAGCTCCACGCCCCGGACCCGGATCTCGCCGGTCTGCACCTGGAAGATCGGGCTGTTCGGGTCGGTCGCCAGGCTGTTCGACTGGGTGAGCTGGAAGAGCGAGGCCTGGACGAAGCTGTCCCGCCCCGGCGGCTGGTACTTGATGCCGATCTCGAACTGCTCGCCCTGGCGCGGCGTGAAGGCGCGGCCCGCGGCGGTGACGCCCGGCGTCGGCAGGAAGGAGGTGGACCAGCTCGCATAGGGCGCGAAGCCGCCCGGCGCGAGATAGACGAGGCCGACCCGCGCCGTCGTCGCGGTATCGCTCTGGCGCTGCGTGTCGCCGCCGATGCGGTCGAGCGTGCTGGTCTCCACCCAGTCCTGCCGCACGCCCGCCGTCAGCACCCAGCGCTCGCCGAGGCGGAGCTGGTCCTGCGCGTAGAGGCCGTATTGCGCGGTGTTCTGCCGGGTGTTCGCCCCCGCCGCGGCGAGCGGCACGGGCGAGCCGTAGACGGGGCGGAAGAGGTCGAGGCCCGGCGCGCTGCCGAAGGCCTGCGGGTTCGAGATCCGCACCGTGGAGTAGTCGAAGCCGGCCAGCAGCCGGTGCCCGACCGGGCCGGTCGAGAAGCGGAACTCCGCCTGGTTGTCGACCTGGAAGCGGTCGATGTCGGGCGTCGAGAGGAAGCCGATGCGGCCCAGCGTCCGCCCATCCTCCAGCAGCCCCACCCCCACGGTCTGCCGCCAATTGATGCCCGAATGCGCCCAGCGCAGGTTCTGCCGCAGCGTCACCACGTCGTTCAGCCGCCGCTCGAACTCGCTGCCGACGCCCCATTGGGTGATGTCGTACTTGTCGAAGCGCGGCTCGCCGACGAAGCGGCTGGTCGGGATGCGGCCGAAGGGCGTCTCCGTCACCGTGCCGACATAGGGCAGGAACTGCGCGCCCTGGGTGCGGTCCCGCTGGTAGTAGGCGCGGAGCGTGAGGCGCGTGTCCTCATCCGGCCGCCAGGTGATGGCCGGCGCGATGAAGGCGCGGTCGTTGCCGACCTTGTCGACCTGGCTGTCCGCCAGCCGCCCGAGGCCGGTGATGCTGTAGGACCAGACCCCATCCCGGTCGAGCGGGCCGCTGGCCGTGCCGGCCGCCTGGGCCCGGCCGAAATCGCCGGCGGTGAGGCGCAGCTCGCCCTGCGGCGTCAGCGTCGGCTGGCGGGAAACCTGGTTGACCAGCCCGCCCGGCTGGATCTGGCCGTAGAGGACGGAGGCCGGGCCGCGGACGATCTCGAAGCGCTCGAGGCCATAGGGCTCGAAGGAGCCGGCGGCGAAGCCGACGCTGTAGCGCAGCCCGTCGAGGTAGAGGCCGTAATCGACCGCGTCGAAGCCGCGCAGCAGCAGGAAGTCGGCGCGCGGGTCGGGCCCGTAGCTCTCGGCCCTGAGCCCCGCCTGGTAGCGCACCGCCTCGCCCAGGGTCTGGGCCTGGAGCGCGTCGATGGTCGCCCGCGGCACGACGGAGATGGATTGCGGCACCTCGATCAGCCGCTCCGCCCCCTTGGTTCCGGAGGTCGCCTCGCTGGCGACGAAGCCGCGCGGCGGCTCCACCGCGCCGAGCGGCGGCGCCCCGGAGATGTCGAGCTGCGGCAGGCGGACGGTGCCGTCCTGCGCCATGGCAGGGCCGGCGAGGGCGAGCAGGAGCAGCCCTGCGGCGCGGCAGGAGGGGGCAGGCGATGTCACGGCAGCAGTTCCCGGCGAGTTTTAACCGCCGTTACTGCGTCTCATTCTCAATTGCAATTAACAATCTATCCGAAGTGCGAGGCCGGGCCAGGAGGGCCCGGCTCGCCGGCTCAGACCCGCATCGGCATCAGCACGTAGAGCGCCTCGGGCTTCGCCGCATCCGTCACCACGGTCGGGGCGCTGCCATCGGCGAAGCGGAACTCCACCATGTCGCCGATCTGGTCGGTGATGTCGTTGAGGTAGCGCGCCTGGAAGCCGATCTCGAGCGGCGAGCTGTCATACTTCACCACCTCGCCGTCCAGCTCCTCCTGCGCCTGACCCTGCTCGGCGGAGGAGGCGGAGAGCAGCAGGTGGTTGCGGTCGAGCGAGAGCTTCACCGGCCGCGACCGCTCCGAGCTGATGGCGGCGACGCGCCCCACGGCCTCGGCGAATTCCCGCTTCTGCACGCGGAGGATCTTGTCGTTCCCGCGCGGGATGACGCGGTCGTATTCCGGAAAGGTGCCGTCGATCAGCTTGCTGGTGAGTTGCACCGCCCCGATGTCGAAGCGGATCTTGGTGTCGGAGAGGCGGATGGTGATCTCGTCCCCCGTCTCCTCGGCGAGCTTGCGCAGCTCGTTCACCGTCTTGCGCGGGATGATGACGCCGGGGATGCCGGCGGCCCCGTCCGGCAGCGGCTCCTCCACGCGCGCCAGCCGGTGGCCGTCGGTGGCGACGGCGCGCAGCACCGGCGAGCCCTCGCTCTCCGTCGCATGCAGGTAGATGCCGTTGAGGTAGTACCGCGTCTCCTCCGTGCTGATGGCGAAGCGGGTGCGATCGACCAGCTCCCGCAGCTGCCCGGCGGAGAGGGCGAACTGGTGCGGCAGCTTGCCCTCGGTCATGGAGGGGAAGTCCTCCACCGGCAGCACCGAGAGGTCCGTGTTGAACCGCCCGGCCCTGAGCTTCAGCGCCGCATCGCCCCCGGCATGGTCGAGCTCCACCTTGGCGCCCTCGGGCAGCTTGCGGACGATCTCGTAGAGGGTCGCCGCCGGCGCCGTGGTCCGCCCCGGCCGGGCGACCTGCACCCCCGGCACCTCCTCGACGACGGCGATCTCCATGTCGGTCGCCGTCAGCCTGAGGAGGCCGTCCTGCGCCGAGAGCAGGACATTGGCGAGGATGGGGATGGTGTTGCGGCGCTCGACGACGCTCTGCACATGGGCGAGCGCCTTGATGAGGATCGCCCGTTCGACCGTGAACTTCATCTGCCCCGAGGCTCCCCCGACACCCGAACCTGCCGTCCGGTGTGCACTCTAACACCCTTGATTCGCAAGGGTAAGCGGAGGTTTCCGGCTCAGGTTTCGAGCATCTTCCTCAGGAGGGCCACATCCTCGGCGAAGCCGGCATCAGCCTCCATGAGCTCGGCGATGCGGGAGACGGCATGCATCACCGTGGTATGGTCCCGGTTGCCGAAGCGCCGGCCGATCTCCGGCAGGCTCCGCTGGGTGAGCTGCTTGGCCAGGTACATCGCCACCTGGCGCGGCCGGGCGACGTTCCGGGCCCGCCTGGCGCTGCTCATGTCGGTGAGGCGGATGTTGTAGTGCTCCGCCACCTTCTTCTGGATCTCCTCGATCGAGACCCGCTTCTCATGGGCGCGGAGGACGTCGTGCAGCACCTCATGGGCGCTGTCGATGGTGATCGGCCGGCCGAAGAGATTGGCATGGGCGACCAGCCGGTTCAGCGCCCCCTCCAGCTCCCGGACATTGGTGGTGATCTTGTTCGCCAGCAATTCCAGCACCTTGGGCGGCACCGCCACCTGCGCCGCCGCGGCCTTGGCCTGCAGGATGGAGAGGCGCAGCTCATAGGTCGTCGCATGGATGTCGGCGACCATGCCGCAGCCGAGCCGCGTCCGCAGCCGGTCCTCGATGCCCGCGAGGTCGGAGGGCGACTTGTCGGAGGAGACGATGATCTGCTTGCCCTGGTCGACCAGGGCATTGAAGGTGTGGAAGAACTCCTCCTGCGTGTTGTCCTTGCCGATCAGGAACTGCAGGTCGTCGATCATCAGCACGTCGACGGCGCGAAGCGTCTCCTTGAACTCCATGGTGTTCTGCGAGCGCAGCGCCGCGATGAAGCGGTACATGAATTTCTCGGCGGACATGTAGGCGACGGTCCGCTGCGGGTCATGCGCCCGGATGGCCCAGGCCGTCGCATGCATCAGGTGGGTCTTGCCCAGGCCGACGCCGCCATAGAGGAAGAGCGGGTTGAAGCCTGGGGAGGCCGGCTTCTCCGAGACCCGCCTGGCGCAGGCATGGGCGAACTCGTTCGGCTTGCCGACCACGAAGGTGTCGAAGGTGAAGCGCGCCTCGAGCGGCACCACCCAGTCGGAGCGCGGCTCCGGCGCCATGCGCGCCTCGGCGGCCCGCGGCGCCAGCGGCTCGGCCAGGCCCCGCCCATCCACACCGGCACGCTCCTCGGCACCGGCCATCACCGCCTCGGGCGGCGGGCTGGCGGAGACGCGGATGTCGATGCGCCGTACCTCCGGGTACTCGGCCTGCCACAGCACGCGCAGCCGGTCGCCGTAATGGCTGTTCACCCAATCGCGCAGGAAGCGGGTGGGGAGGAGGATGACGGCATCCTCGCCCTCCACGCCGGACAGGGTCATCTGCCGCAGCCAGGTGCGGTACTCGACCTCACCGACCTCTTCGCGCAGGCGGCCGCGGATGCGGGCCCAGCCGGCAGCCAACTCTCCGGAGGATTGGGGTGGCAAGCGGGCCGGCCTCCTGTTCGAACCATGCGCAAGCCGGCAGCCGCCAGCCGATGGGTCGCGCAAGGGTAGCGGACCTGCGCGGCTGTTCGGTCTCGGTGCTGCCGGGGATTGGATGTCTGGGCCGCACGTCGATCCGACGAACGGTATGATACCGCGGGCTCAAAGTCCGCGACAATAGCAACTTTCCATCAGGCGCTAACGGTAGAATACCGGCTGAGTACAAACGCAAGCAGACGGGTTCCGGCACAGGTGCGTTACTTGCCGGGGCCCGCCATCAAGATCTTGCGACATCATCACGAAGGCGGCCGCGCCACGCCCGCCCCGTCAGCCGAGCCGGTGGCTCAGGCGCCGATCGACTTGATCCGCGCCGAGAGGCGGGAGAGCTTCCGCGCCACCGTGTTGCTGTGGAGTACGCCCTTGGTGGCCGCGCGCTGCAGCTCGGGCTGCGCCGACTTGAAGGCCTCCTGCGCCTGCGCCTTGTCACCCGAGGCGATGGCGGTCTCCACCTTGCGGAGGAAGGTCCGCACCCGCGAACGCCGCGCACGGTTGCGGATCGTCCGCTTCTCGGTCTGGCGGATGCGTTTGCGGGCGGAAGCCGTGTTCGCCATGGGGCTGTATCTTCAACTCAGGCAGGGGTGAAAGCAGGTCCGCAGGCCCCGGCCAATGGCCCGGGCTGCGCGAGGAAGGGGCTTCTACCCCCGCCTCGCGCGCCACGTCAAGCGAGCGAAGCCCTTCTAGCGATTCCTGAAATTGGGCTTCCGCTTCTCGGCGAAGGCCGCCATGCCCTCCTTCTGGTCCTCGGTGGCGAAGAGCGCCTGGAAGGACCGCCGCTCGAACTTCACCCCCTCGGCCAGCGTCGTCTCGAAGGCGCGGTTGACGGCCTCCTTCGCCACGGCGACGGCGGGGGCCGAGAGCGAGGCGATCTTCTCGCCCACCCTCACCGCCTCGGCCACCACCTCGGCCGCGGGCACGATGCGGGCGACGAGGCCGGAGCGCTCCGCCTCGTTCGCGTCCATCATCCGCGCGGTCAGCACCAGGTCCATCGCCTTCGCCTTGCCGATCGCCCGCGTCAGCCGCTGCGTGCCGCCCGCCCCGGGGATGACGCCGAGATTGATCTCCGGCTGGCCGAATTTGGCGGTCTCGGCCGCGATGATCATGTCGCACATCATCGCCAGTTCGCAGCCGCCGCCGAGCGCATAGCCGGCCACCGCCGCGATCACCGGCTTCTGGACGTAGGTGACCGCCTCCCAGCGCTTGCCGATGAAGTCGTCGAGATAGACCGCCGGATAGGTGCGGGACTGCATCTCCTTGATGTCGGCGCCCGCGGCGAAGGCGCGCTCGCTGCCGGTGATGACGATCGCCGCCACCTCCGGGTCGGCATCGAAGCCGCGCAGCGCCTGGCCGAGCTCGTCCATCAGCTGGTCGCAGAGGGCGTTGAGCGTCTGCGGCCGGTTGAGGCGGATCACCGCCACCCGTCCCTGCCGCTCGGTCAGGATCATCTCGTACTCGGCCATGCCCGCATCCTCCATTCTGGGGGCGGAGGATATCAGCGCTGAAGCCGCGGGCAATAAAAGCTGGCCCGGCCCGCCTGGACGATGCGCCGGATGCCCTCGCAGCCCGGCGGCCCGGGGCAGGCCTCGCAGGGCAGGCCCTCCCGGTCATAGACCTTGAACCGCTCCTGGAAGAAGCCGATCCCCCCATCCGCCTGGACATAATCCCGCAGCGAGGAGCCCCCGGCCGCGATGCTCTCCTCCAGCACCGCCTTGATCGCCGGCACCAGCCGCACCGTCCGGGCGCCCGCGACGCTCGCCGCCGCCCGCCGCGGCGAGATGCGCGCCCGGTAGAGCGCCTCCGACACATAGATGTTGCCGAGCCCGGCCACGACCTTCTGGTCGAGCAGCGCCGCCTTGATCGGCGTCTGCTTCCCCGCCAGCGCCACGCTCAGCACGGCGGGGGAGAAGGCCTCCTCCAGCGGCTCCGGCCCCAGCCCGGCCAGCAGCCGGTGGCCGTCCTCGCCCGCGGTCGGCACCAGGTCGACGCTGCCGAAGCGCCGCGGATCGACGAAGCCGACCCGGATGCCCTCCTCCGTCTCCATGGCGAAATGCTCGTGCAGGACCGGCTCGTTCGGCAGTTCGGCGGCGCGGCGCGCCACCATCCGCCCCGACATGCCGAGATGGATCAGCACGGAATCCCCGCCTGAGAGCCGCATCAGCATGTACTTGGCCCGGCGGCGGAACCCCTCCACCCGGCTGCCGGCGAGGCGCGCCGCCAGCCCCTCGGGGAAGGGCCAGCGCAGGTCCGGCCGGCTGATCGAGGCCGCGCGGATCACCTGCCCCTCCAGCACCGCGGCCAGGCCGCGCATCACCGTCTCGACTTCCGGCAATTCAGGCATAGGTTCCGTGCCGCCCCCAAGGGGCCTATGGTGCCCGCCGCATGACCGAACGCAACACCCCCCCCGACGAGACCATCGACTTCGGCTTCCGCGAGGTCCGCCGCGAGGAGAAGGCGGGCATGGTCCGCCAGGTCTTCGACAGCGTCGCCCCCCGCTACGACCTGATGAACGACCTGATGTCGCTCGGCCTGCACCGCGCCTGGAAGTCGGCCTTCGTCGCCGCCATCGGCGCCTCGCCGCGCGAGGCCCTGCTCGACCTCGCGGGTGGCACCGGCGACATCGCCTTCCGCGCGCTCGAGGGGGGCGCCGGCCGCGTCATCCTCTCCGACATCAACCCCTCCATGCTGCAGGTGGCGCAGGGCCGGGCGCTGGATCGCGGCCATGCCGCCCGCCTCTCCTTCCTCTGCGCCGATGCCGAGCACCTGCCGCTGCCCGACCGCAGCGTGGAGAAGGTCTCGATCGCCTTCGGGCTGCGCAACTGCACCGACAAGCCGGCTGTCCTCCGCGAGGCCCGCCGCGTGCTGCGGCCCGGCGGGCGCTTCCATTGCCTGGAGTTCAGCCGGGTCGAGGTCGCGGCCCTCGCCCCGCTCTACGATGCTTGGTCCTTCCAGGTCCTGCCCCGCCTCGGCGCCCGCATCGCCCGGGATGCCGAGAGCTACCAGTACCTCGCCGAGAGCATCCGCATGTTCCCCGACCAGGAGGCGCTCGCCGCCATGATGCGCAAGGCGGGGCTGGAGCGCGTCACGCACCGCAACCTCTCGGGCGGCATCGTCGCCATTCATACCGGCTGGCGGCTGTAACCGTCCCCACAGCAACTGCTAGCCATGCTGTGAATGAGCAGATGACGGCTCCCGGGAGTTTTCCACTCATTCGGGGGACGCAGCGCGCCAATATCCCATCTCTCATGCTGCGCTGCAAAAAGAGCTAACGTATACTAAATACGAGTAGGGGGACCCGTGGCCCCAGGGCGCACGGGACGGAGTCGTCAAGGGGGGCACTGCACCCATGAACCATCAGCCAGAGGCCGCCTTGCGCCTCGACCCATCCGCCGAGCCACGTCGCATGCCGGCAGCCGATACCTCCGCCTTGCCCGAGGGCTGGATCAGCCTGCCCGATTGCCTGCTCGAGCCCCGCCCGGTGGCGGGCGTGCCCGCCACCACGATCCTGGTGCCGATGGCGCTGCTGCACCCGGAATTCGGCGTCGCCCTGCTCGGCGTGCCGGGCGCCGTCGCCGAGGCCGCCGCCGCCGCCTTCCGCCAGCGGCTGGAAGATGCCCGCTTCCCCGCCATCTTCCCCGGGCACCTGCCGGTGGTGACGCTGGCCATGCTGCCCGGCGAGCCGCTCAACCTCCGCCGCCGCCTCGCCGCCGCCTTCGCCGCCGTGCCGCCGCTGAACCTGGCCGGGGGCGATGGCTGGATCACCCTGGTGAGCCGCCTGCTGCAGACCCGCCCCCTGATCCGCCCGCCCGGCCCGCGCCGCATGCGCCCCGCGGCGGCCGATCCCGTCGTCGCCGATGCCGGCCTGCCCTGGCGCAGCTTCGCCCCCCTGCTCGGCCTCGCGGGCGGCGGCCTGCTGATCGGCCTGCTGGTCGGGCTCAGCCAGCAGCCCTCCGCCCCGGCGGAGAGCGGCACGGAGGCGGCCCCGCGCCCCGTCGCCAGCGCCCCCCCGCCGCCCCGGGCCGAGGTGCCCGTGCCGGAGCGGCCGCCGGAGCGGCTGCCGGAGCGCCAGGCCGCGCTGCCGTCGCCCCCGCCCCCGGCCGTTCCGGCGCCCCCGGCTGCCGCGCCGCCCGCGGTGGAGCCCGCTCCCGCTCCCGCCCTGCCGCGCGTGCTGGTCCGCTCGGCCGCCAATCTGCGTGCCGGCCCGGACAGCGGCGCCCCCATCCTTCGCACCGCCCCGCGGGGCGAGGCCTTCCGCGTCCATGGCGAGGCCCGCGGCGGCTGGATCCAGGTCGGTGGCACGGCGCCGGAGGGGTGGATCCATTCCAGCCTGCTGACCGAGCCCTGATCAGGCGACCTCGAGCGGCAGCACCCCCTGCCGCCGGCGCCGCCTGTCGAGCCAGCGCATCGCCGGCGTCACCGTCATCCCGTGCAGTCCGACCGAGATCAGCACCGTCAGGCTGATCACCGCCCAGAGCTCGCCCATCTCCGGGAAGGCCGCGGCATTGGCCGCGAAGGCCAAGTAGTAGAAGCTGCCCAGGCCCCGGATGCCGAAGAAGGCGATCGCCGCCCGCTCCGCCATCGGCTGCGGCGTGCCGAGCAGCGAGAGCATCCCCGCCGCCGGCCGCACCACGAAGATGAAGGCGAGCGCCGCCGCCACCCCCGTCCAGGTGAGCGGCCCCAGCACGCCGCCCGCCACCGCCCCGCCGAACAGCACCAGCAGCACCATCATCAGCAGCCGCTCGGTCTGCTCGGCGAAGTCGTGCAGGCGCTCGTGGTAGTCATGGTGCCGCTCCGCCGCCCGCATCGCGAGCGCCGCGACGAAGACGGCGATGAAGCCGTAGCCATGCACGACCTCCGTCAGCCCGTAGGCGAGGAAGGTCGCCCCCAGCGCGACGAAGCCGTCGCCCGTGCGGGACAGCTTCGCCCGGTTCGGCATGCGGAAGGTGAGCCAGCCCAGCAGCCGGCCGATGGCCCAGCCGGCGCCAACCCCGGCGGCCAGCTTCCACAGCACATCCACCCCGATCCAGTGCGGCAGCCAATCCCGCGGCGCCAGCCCGACCGCGGCAAGGCTCACCGCGAGGTTGACGAAGGGAAAGGCCAACCCGTCATTCAGCCCGGCCTCGGCGGTGAGGGTGAAGCGCACCTCGTCCTCCTCGCCGGAGCGCGGCGGCCCGACCTGCACGTCCGAGGCGAGCACCGGGTCGGTCGGCGCCAGCGCCGCGCCCAGCAGCAGCGCCGCCGGCAGGCCGAAGCCGAGCCCCCAATAGCCGATGCAGGCGATGCCGAGGATCGAGACCGGCATCGCCACCCCCAGCAGCCGCCAGGTCAGCCGCCAAGTCTGCCAGGCGAAGGGCCGGTCGAGCTTCAGCCCCGCCCCGGTCAGGGCGACGATCACCACCAGCTCCGTCAGCCGCTCCGCCGTGTTCGGATAGGTCAATGGGTCCGGCGTGTCGCCGTTGGAGAGGCCGAAGGCGGTGAAGCCGCAGGCGATGCAGAACATGGGCAGCGAGAGCGGCAGCTCCCGCAGCACCATCGGCAACCAGGCGACGAGAAGGATGAGCGCACCGGTGCCGATCAGCAGAACGATATAGGGATCCATGCCTTTCCAACGCCCGAGGCCTCGCCGGTTGCCCTCGCCGGTTGCCCTCGCCCCCGGGGGCGCCATAAGCCTCACCGGGTGGAACGGAGGGGAAGGCCATGCAGGTTACGGTCCTGGGTGCCGGCGCGGTCGGCGGCTGGCTGGCGGCGGGCCTGGCGCGGGCCGGCTGGCCAATCTCGGTCCTCGCCCGCGGCGCCAGCCTCGCCGCCCTGAAGGCCCATGGCCTCGTCCTCCTCGACGGCGACCGGCGCGAGGCCTTCCCCGTCGTCGCCGCCGGGGATCCGGCCGGGCTGCCCCCCGCCGACCTCCTGCTCCTCGGCCTGAAGAGCCATGACCTGCCGGCCGCCCTGCCGCTGATCGAGCGCCTGATGGGCCCGCGGACCCTGGTCGCCACCGCGCAGAACGGCCTGCCCTGGTGGTTCCTCGACGGCTTCGGCGGCCCCGCCCAGGGCCTCACCCTGCAATCGGTCGACCCCGGCGGGGCCCTGGCCCGGGCCATCCCCGTCGGCCGCGTGCTGGGCGGCGTCGCCCATGTCGGCAGCCGGGTGGAGGCCCCGGGCACCATCCGCCTGATGAAGCAGGACCGGATGCTCTACGGCGACCCCTCCGGCCGCCATCCCGGCCCGCTCGCCGCCCTGGTCGGGGCGCTCCGCCGGGGCGGCATCCCGGCCGAGCCGGCCGGACACCTCCGCCGCGAGATCTGGCTGAAACTCTGGGGCAATTCCAACATGAACCCGCTGAGCGCCCTCAGCCGCGCCGACATGCAGGCGATGCTGGACGATGACGGCATCCGCGGGCTGGTCGAGGCGATGATGGCGGAGATGGCCGCCCTCGGCGACCGCATCGGCCTGCCCACCGGCCAGGGCATCGCCGAGCGCATGGCGGTCACCCGCCGCCTCGGCCCCTTCCGCACCTCGATGCTGCAGGACCTGGAGGCCGGGCGGCCGCTCGAGCTCGGGCCCGTGCTCGGCGCGCTGGTGGAGCTCGCCGGGCATCTCGGCCAGCCGGTGCCGATGCTCGCCGCCGTCCACGGCCTGACCCGCCTGCTCGCCCGCAACCTCGGGCAGGGCTGAGGCGGGCCGGGACGGCTACTGCTTCGGCGTCTCGTCCGGCGCGTCGGTCGAGCGCCAGTCCTCGAGCCCGGTCCGGTCGCGCCGGGTGGGGAAGATGTCGATCGGCCCGCCCAGCTGGGAGGCCCGCTCGTTGAAGTCGCCGGGCTGCGCATCGCCGGGCCCGATCGGCCGGTCGATGGTGCCGCTGGCGCGCTCGGTCGGCCCGGTCTCGTTTGATGCCTTGTCGTCCGGTGTCTTGCGTTTGTCGGTCATGCCCGGCCAACGCGGCCGCGCCGGGGCCGGTTCGCCTGGCCTCCGCTCCCTTCCGGTGGGACAATGGCCGCCGCCATGGGGGAGGGCAGGGATGCAGGGCAGGCTGGTGATCCTCGGCGCCGGCGGGCATGGCAGAGCCTTGATCGAGCTGGCCCGCGACCTGCCCGGGATCGAGCTGGCCGGGCTGGTCGATGCCGCGCCCCGCGCCCGGGAGATGCTCGGCCTGCCCATCCTCGGCGACGAATCCGCGCTGCCCGGCCTGCTCGCCGCCGGCACCCGCCTCGCCTGCGTGGCGATCGGCGATGCCGCGGCCCGCCTCGCCGCCGCCGCCCGGCTGGAGGCGATGGGCTTCGCCCTGCCGCCGCTGGTCCACCCTTCCGCGATCATCGCCCGCAGCGCCCGCATCGGCCCCGGCGCGGTGGTGCTGCCGCGGGCCGTGCTCGGCGCCCTGGCGGAGGTCGGGCGGCTGGCCATCGTCAACACGGGCGCCATCCTCGAGCATGACGCGGCGGTGGGCGAGGCGGCGCATATCGGCCCCGGCGCGGTGCTCGCCGGCGGCGTCCGGGTCGGGGCGCGGAGCCTGGTCGGCGCCGGCGCCGCCTGCCGGCCCCATGCGGTGATCGGCGCCGATGCGGTGGTCGGCACCGGCGGCGCCGTCATCGCCGACATCCCCGACGGCGCGGAGGTCGGCGGCGTGCCGGCGCGCTCGCTGGCATGAGCGCCGGCCCGCCCCCCAACCCGCCCGCCAGCCCGTCCCCCTACCCGCCTCCTGGCGCCTTCACCCGCGCCGGCTTCCGCCGCGGCGCCCTGGCCGCGCTCGGCCTGACCCTCGGCCTCGCCCCTTTCGGCCTGGTCGTCGGCATGGCGGCCGATGCCCGCGGCCTCTCCCTGCTCGAGACCCTGCTGATGAGCGGCCTCGTCTTCGCCGGCACCTCGCAGCTGGTGGCGCTGGAGCTCTGGTCGGACCCGGCCCCGATCCTCGCCGCGACGTTCGCCGCCCTCGTCATCAACCTGCGCATGGCGCCGATGGGCGCGGCGCTCGCCCCGGCGCTGGACCGGCTGAGCGGCCTCCGCCTCTGGGGCACGCTAGCGGTGCTGGTCGACAACTCCTTCGCCCTGATGGTGACGGAGATCCGCTCCGGCCGCCGCGACGCCGCCTTCCTGCTCGGCGCCAGCCTCGCCATGTGGGCGGTCTGGATGGCGACGACGCTGGCCGGCCACCTCTTCGGCGCCGCGGTGCGGCTGCCGCCGGGCCACCCGGTCTTCTTCGCCTCGGTGGCGGCGCTGATGTCGATCCTGGTCCCGCTCTGGCGCGGGCGGTCGGACCTGCTGCCCTGGTGCGTCGCCGGGGTGCTGGCGCTGGGCGCCCAGGGGCTCGGCCTCGGCGCGCCCTGGCCGGTGCTGGCGGGCGCGCTCGGCGGGGCGGCGGCCGGCGCGGCGCGGGACAGGCGCCGCGCCGGCGCGCGGGAGCAGGGACGCGCATGACCCTCCGCTGGGAGGTGCTGGCCGCCATCCTCGGCATGGTGGCGGCGACCTTCCTCTGCCGCGCCGGCGGCTATGCCATCCTCCGGGTGACGCGGCCGCCGCCCTTCATCCAAGCGATGCTGCAGCACCTGCCGGGCGCGATCTTCGTCGCCTTCCTCGCCCCGGCCCTGGCTCAGGGCGGCTGGCAGAGCTGCGTCGCGGGCGGGGTGGCGCTGCTGGTCCAGGCGCGGCTCGGCCGGATGGCGGTGTCGATCCTCGCCGGCGTCGGCGTGCTTTGGCTGCTGCGGGGCGGCTGAGCCGGTTGTCAGAACTCCATCCGGCCGAGCGGGATCGGCGCCATCGGCCCGGCGATGACCTTGGTCGGCGAGGCTGTCGTCGCCAAGTTGGTGGCGATGGAGGCAAGGCCGAGCTTCGCCTCGATCTTCTGAGCGATCCGCTCGGTCGGGATCTTGAAATGCCGGACTGCTTCCTCGGCATTCTGCAGCACGTACCGGACGCCGGCCTGGATGTCCGTGTTGTCCACGGTGACCGTCAAATCCGCTCCCTTGATCGCCGCAGAGGTACGCTGCTGAACCACGCCGAGGCTGTTCTGCACCGCGTTCGACAGCATCTCCGCCAGCTGGCGGTTCTTGACCTGGGCGTTGATCAAGAAGGTGGCCACTGCCCCGATAACCGGGATCAGCAGGTCGGCCAGGGCCTGGACCAGCGGCGCGAGGTCGATGGCCGGGGTACCGGTCTGTGCAGCCGCCGGCCCTGCCAGGACCGCCGGCAAGATGGCGAGCGTGACCGACTGAAGACGAGGCATGGTACAACCTCCAATCGACGAGCTGCGATACTGGGGCGCTTCTTGCCATTGGACCACATGTTGGGCACATGGCTCGAAAGACCCAAGCAATGGTAGATTATCATGCGGTCAAGCCGCGATGACATTGCCGGGTCGATTGTCGCAGCCGTGTCGCAAGATCGGAGTTCAGCGATGGTGGTGGCCCATGCCCTCCATGCCGTGGATCATGCCCAGATCCACCGGCACCGCCGCCGCATCGCCCGCGTAGGACGCCGTCACCGCCCGCATCAGCGCGATCTCCTGGCTCTGGTCGGTGACGATGTCGACGTTCATCAGCGCGAGGAAGCCGTTCCGCGCCGCCGGGTTGGCTTGGTAGGCCCGCGCCATGTCGAGCGCCGCCTGGTGGTGCGCCGACATCGCCTTGGCGAACTGCACGTCCCGCGCCGTCACCGGCCCCGCCGCGTCGAGCAGGCCGGGGATCGGCGAGCGCATGAAGCCGTCCTGCTGCGCCACCCCCTCGGTTGCCATCGGCTGCAGGGCGAGCCCCCCGAGCCGCAGCGGCGGCCGGTCGAGGTTGCGCGCCACGTCGTCGAGCAGCCTGATCTCGAAGGCCTGGTTGCGGATGATGGCCTCGGCCAGGCGCCGCAAGGCCGGGCTCCGCGCCTCCGGGTCGGCGAGGTAGTCCCGCGCCATGGTCAGCGCGCCCGCATGGTGCGGCCGCATGCCGCGGATATAGGCCCGGTCGGCCTCGGCCGCCGCGGCATCCGCCGGCCCGTACCAGGTGCTCGGCACCGGCGCGCCGCCAGGCACGTAGCCCTCCTCGATCGCCGCCCGCGCCGGCAGGGCCGAAAGCAGGGCGAACCCGGCCGCCGCCAGCCTCATCCATGGGGAACGCATCACAGTCCTCCCTCCCTCGAAGGACCGCTGAGATGGGGCTTCCTACAATGGGAAGGTCAAGGGCCGGCCTGCGCCGCCAGGTAGCCCGCCACCGCCGCCCGGTCCGCGGCCTCGCGCAGCCCGTTGGCGCCCATCCAGAGGCCAGGGAACATCGCCTCCGGATCGGCGAGGAAGCGCTCCAGCATCGACGCATCCCAGCGCTGCCCGGCCTCGCCCGCCGCCTGCAGCACCGGGGAGTAGTCGAAGCCCGGATCGCCGCCGACCCGCCGCCCGACCACCCCGCGGAGATTGGGCCCCGCCCCCGGCGGCGCCCCCGCCGCCACGGCATGGCAGGTGATGCAGTGGCGCCGGAACACCGCCTCGCCCTCCGCCGCCGCGGCCGGCAGGGCGAGCGGCAGCAGCAGCGCCGCGGCCAGCGCCCTCACAAGCCGTACTGGATGCGGAGGATCCGGTCCGTGCCGCTCTCGCCGCCCCAGGCCTCGCCCGGCACCCCGTCCATCTGCCGGATGTTGGCGCCCGCCTTGTCGGAGGGAAAGGACAGGAAGCTCTCATCCGCCGGGTCGAAGCGCACCACGGCATTGGCGGCGAAATCCGTCAGCCAGACCTTGTCCGACGGATCGACCCAGACCGAATAGGCCCGCGGCCGCTGCCCCGGCAGGCGCCAGACCTTCCAGGACCCGTCGCGCGGGTCGTGCATGGAGACGTTGCCGCTGTTCCACTCGCTGATCCAGAGCCGCCCGGCGCTGTCGGACCAGACCCGCCGCGCCCCCTGGTTCGGCGTCGGCGGCTCGACGATCCTGACGCGCCCGCTCTCCAGGTCCTCGATCTGCGCCAGGTGGTTGCCGGCGAGCGAGACATACCAGAGGCCGCCCCCCGGCGTCCGGGTGATGCCATAGGCGCCGGGGCCGCGCGGCGCTTCCCAGACCTGCATCGCCTCGCTCTTCGGGTCGAGGCGGCCATAGACGCCGTTCTGCCCGGTAAACCAGTAGCGCCCTTGCCAGTCGAAGACGCCGGTGTTCAGGTTGGCATTGGCGAAGCGCTCCGGCAGCCGCCAGAGCTGCACCCGGTGGTCGGCGGGGTCGACCCGGGCGATGGCGTTCTGCCCGCCCTCCGTCACCCAGGCCGCGCCGTCCGGCCCGCGGATGACGCCATGCGGCGCCGCCCCCTCGCCAAGCCTCACCACGCGGATCGAGCCGTCGCGCGGGTCGAGCCGGTTCAGCGTGCCGTTGCGCTGGCCGCAGAACCACATCGTCCCGTCCCCCGCCGCCGTCACGTCGCGGGAGCCGACGCGGCCGCTGCCCGGCGTCGCGGCGTCGAACCAGGTGAGGCGGTAGCCGGGCGGCACCGCGGCCGCGGCGCGCCCCGCCGGCAGGGCGAGGGCAGCGCCGAGGGCCAGGAATTCACGACGTTGCATCGTTCCAACCTCCGCATTGCGCGGGGGTAACCCTAGCACCCGGCCCGTGGCCCTGTCGCGGGCGGCCTCACTCCGCCGCGCGGACCTCTCCCTTCTTCCCGGCTGCCTTCGGCGGCGCCTCGGCCTCCGCCTCCTCCGGCGGCCTTGCCGAGCGCTCGAGCGGCGCCAGCGCCTGGTGCGGGATGTTGATTCCCATCTCGTAAAAGCGCCGCTTCACCCGGCGCATCAGCTCCCGCTGCACCGGCCAGCGCTGCGTCGGCTCGGTGCGGACGCGCCCGCGCAACTGCACGCCGACCTGGCCCAGGCTGTCGACGCCCCAGAAGTCGAACTCGTCGCGGATCGCCGTCTTGAACCGCGCCTCTCCGCGCATCTCGGCGACGATCTCCTTGATCGCCGCCCCCGCCCGGTCCGTATCCGTCTCGTAGGCGACCAGGATGTCGACCATGGCGAAGGCGAAGTCGCGAGTGCTGTTGGTCACCGTCGTGACCGTCGAGAAGGGCACGATGTGGATCGAGCCGTCGCCGTCGCGCAGCTTGATCGAGCGGATCGAGAGGTGCTCGACGACGCCGCCCTTGCCGCCGACATTGACCACGTCGCCCACCGCGACAGCATCCTCCAGCAGCAGGAAGACGCCGGTGATGACGTCCTTCACCAGCGTCTGCGAGCCGAAGCCGATGGCGAGACCCACGACGCCGGCGCCGGCCAGCAGCGGCGCCACGTTGAGGCCGAGCTGCGACAGCGCGTTCAGCACGACGAAGACGAGGATGAAGACGCCGAGCACCGTGCGCAGCATCGGCAGCAGCGTCCGTACCCGCGCGCTGCGCGCCGCATGGCTGTCGCGGGCAAGGCGCGTCAGCCGCCGCTGGATGGAGGAGTTGGTCACCTCCCACACCACCAGCGCCAGCGCCAGCGTGCAGGCGATGTTGAAGAGCGTCTGCACCAGCCGGTTGCCGAGCGTCCCCACGGAGAACCAGGCGAGCGCGCCGAACCCCCAGGTCTCCAGCAGCAGGACCACCGCCGCGGCGCCGGTCAGCACGGAGACGGCGGCCCGCACTGGCGGCACATAGGTAGCCGCCCGCGCCGGCAGCCCCGACCAGCGCCGGGCGAGGTCGCTCCCCGGGTCGAGCAGCCGCTCGGTCAGGCGGATGAAGCCCTCGTCCAGCGCCTTGGCGACGCCGACGATCAGCAGCGTCAGCCCCGTGCCCCAGAGCAGCCGGTGGAAGCCGTTCTCCAGCGCCAGCGCCCAGACCGCCCAGCCGGCCACCAGCCAGAGGATGACCATGACGTGCCAGGTCTCGGCCAGCCGGTTGCGGAGGGCCCGCAGCGTGAGCCGCGTCCGGTCCGGCACCTCGTCCGGCTCGAGCGGCTTGGCCCGCAGCGCGGAGGCCACGGCCTCGCGCTGCTGCAGCACCAGCCGCACCAGCAGCAGCGAGTTGATCAGCAGGGTGACGTTGATGATCGCGTCATAGGCCGCCCAGGGCAGGCCGAGGAAGAGCCCCGCCTCCGCCAGCACGTAGCCGCCGACGCCGACCAGCATCAGTCGCCGCAGCCAGCCGATGCTCGCCGCCGCCGCCTCCTGCGAGCAGGGGATCAGCCGCAGGTGGTTGGAGGCCGGCGAGAGCAGGGCGCGCGCCAGCGCGAAGGCCGCGCGGGAGCCCATATAGACATGGGCGATCATCAGCCCGACCAGCTTCGTCGTCGGCAGCGGCTTCACCAGCCCGAACAGCCCGTAGACCGTCAGCCCGAAGGCCGCGATCGGCACCAGGTCGAGCAGCAGCCGCAGCAGCACCAGCGGCAGGCGCCGCAGCCAGGTCCAGCTTTCCTGCTCGCCCGGGGCTGCCGCGTCCAGCCAGCGCCGGAGCCGGCCGAAGGCGCGCATCACCAGCCGCTCGGCGAGCAGGCCGAGCCCGACCAGCAGCACCAGCTTCCAGGCCGCGTCGAGGATGCGGGTCTGCGCCACCGGGTCCTGCGCGAGCTGGCTTGCCGCCTCCCACAGCGCCGGCAGGTCTGCCATGGACTGAATCGCGCTCAGGACGTTGTCGGCGACGGTGCCGATCCGTCCCGACAGGCCGCTCAGCAGCTGCGCGCCGACCGTGTTGGGCGCGATCAGCGGCGCGGCTGGCGCCTGGTCGGCCGGAGCGGCCGCCGGGGCCGGTGCGGCAGGCGTGGCCGCCTGGGGCGGCGGGCTCGCCTCGGCCCCCTCCGCCTCGGCGGGCGGGCCGGCCGGCTGCGCCGCGGGGGTGGCCAGGCGCTGCGCCGGCGGCAGGGAGCCTTCGCCGGCCGTCCCGCCATGCGCCCGGCTTGCCGCCGCCAGCGCCTCCAGCGTGCGCAGGAACTCCGCCCGCCGCCCCGGGTCCTGCAACAAGGAGGTCAGGCGGCTGATATCCTCGGCGTTGAGGCTGGCCGCCGGCGCCACGGGCTGGGCCGGGCGTGGGGAGGCAGCCGGCGCGGGCGCCTGGGCCAGGGCTGGGCCCGCCAGCAGGATCAGCAGCGCAGGGATGATGCGGAACAAGCTCATGGGCCCGGCAGCAACCCGATCCACTGCCCCGGGTCAAGCACGGAGCGCGGGATTGTAACCCGGGCCGGACCGTCTAACTGGGGGAGATGAAGACGATCCTGACCATCCTCGTCGGCATCGGCATGCTGGCGACGCTCGGCACCTTGTTCGCCGGCATGCTCGGCCTGGCGCGCGGAGACGGCAGCGGCGGCCGCTCCAACCTGCTGATGCGCTGGCGCGTGCTGATCCAGGGCATCACCCTTGTGTTGTTTGCCCTGCTTCTGGCGGTTTCCCGCCATTGACCCGGCTTTGACAGGCCGCGCCGCGCGACCCTATTTTGCCGCGGATTTCTAGGGGGCACGGCCCCCATGAGGATCGGTCCGGGGGCAGGTCCGTGCCACGCCCCCGCGATCGGCTCCGCTGCCCGTACGGGGCGCCGGGGGAACCATCAACAGCACGCAGGAAACGGCAGAGGCGATGAAGCTCCTCGTCCCCGTCAAGCGGGTCGTCGACTACAACGTGAAGGTCCGCGTGAAGGCGGATCATACCGGCGTCGAGACCGCGAACGTCAAGATGTCGATGAACCCCTTCGACGAGATTGCGGTCGAGGAAGCGGTGCGGCTGAGGGAGAAGGGCGCGGCGACCGAGATCATTGCCGTCTCCGCCGGCCCCACCGCCTGCCAGGAGCAGATCCGCACCGCGCTCGCCATGGGCGCCGATCGCGGCATCCTGATCGAGCATGACGGCGTGCTGGAGCCGCTGGCGGTCGCCAAGCTGCTCAAGGCCGTCATCGCCAAGGAGAGCCCGGACCTCGTCATCCTCGGCAAGCAGGCGATCGACGACGACATGAACGCGACGGGCCAGATGCTGGCCGCGCTGCTCGGCTGGGCGCAGGGCACCTATGCCTCGAAGGTCGAGCCGGCCGAGGGCGGCATCAAGGTCACCCGTGAGGTCGATGGCGGGCTCGAGCGGCTGCAGCTCAAGCTGCCGGCCATCATCACGACGGACCTTCGCCTGAACGAGCCGCGCTACGCCTCCCTCCCCAACATCATGAAGGCGCGCAAGAAGCCGATCGAGACGCTGAAGCCGGCCGATCTTGGCGTCGACGTCTCGCCGCGCCTCACCGTCCTCAAGGTCGAGGAGCCGCCGAAGCGCCAGGCCGGCAAGAAGGTCGGCTCGGTCCAGGAACTCGTCGACAAGCTGCGCAACGAAGCGAAGGTGATCTGACCATGACCGTTCTGGTTCTGGCCGACCATGACGGGTCGGCGGTGACGCAGCCGACCCGCAGCGCTGTCGCGGCGGCGAGCAAGCTCGGCGAGGTGACGGTGCTCGTCCTCGGCCCCCGCGCCGTGGCGGAGAGCGCGGCCAAGGTCGCGGGCGTGGCGAAGGTTCTCCACACCGAGGACGCGCTCTACACCAACGGCCTGGCGGAGCCGCTGGCGGCGCTGCTGGTCTCGATGGCGGAGGGCTACTCGCACCTGCTCGCCCCGGCCTCGGCCGCCGGCAAGAACGTCATGCCGCGGCTGGCAGCGCTTCTCGACGTGCAGGTGATCTCCGACATCGCCGAGATCGTCGATGCCGACACCTTCGTGCGCCCGATCTATGCCGGCAACGCGATGGCGACGGTGAAGTCCTCCGACCCGAAGAAGGTCATCACCGTCCGCGCCGCGAGCTTCGACCCGGCCCCGGCCGAGGGCGGCAGCGCCGCCATCGAGGCCGCGCCGAAGGGCGAGGATCCGGGCCTTTCCAGCTTCCTCGGCGCCGAGATCGTCAAGTCCGAGCGGCCGGAGCTGACGGCGGCGAAGGTCGTCGTCTCCGGCGGGCGCGCCATGGGCTCGGCCGAGAATTTCCACATCATCGAGAGCGTGGCCGACAAGCTCGGCGCGGCCGTCGGCGCCTCCCGCGCCGCGGTCGACGCCGGCTACGCGCCGAACGACCACCAGGTCGGCCAGACCGGCAAGATCGTGGCGCCGGAGCTCTACATCGCCGTCGGCATCTCGGGTGCGATCCAGCACTTGGCGGGGATGAAGGACAGCAAGATCATCGTCGCCATCAACAAGGACGAGGAGGCGCCGATCTTCTCGGTGGCCGATTACGGCCTGGTCGGCGACCTGTTCAAGGTGATGCCGGAGTTCGAGTCCGAGCTGGCGAAGAAGTAGGCCATGGCGGAGGTGAAGAAGCTCGGCGTCATCGGCGCCGGGCTGATGGGCAACGGCATCGCGCATGTCGCGGCCCTCTCCGGCGTGCCCGTGGCGCTGGTCGACGTGAACCCGGCGGCGCTCGAGCGCGCGCTGGCGACCATCGGCAAGAACCTCGACCGCCAGGCCTCGAAGGGCGGCATCCCGGCCGGGGCCAAGGGTGAGGCGCTGGCGCGCATCGCCGCCGGCACCGACTATGCCGCCTTCGCCGACTGCGACCTCGTCATCGAGGCGGCGACCGAGAACGAGGAGATCAAGAAGAAGATCTTTGCGAGCGTCTGCCCGATCCTGCGGCCGGACGCGATTCTCGCCAGCAACACCTCCTCCATTCCGATCACCCGCCTCGGCGCCGCGACGGACCGGCCAGGCCGCTTCGTCGGCATGCACTTCTTCAACCCGGTGCCGATGATGAAGCTGGTGGAGGTCATCCGCGGCCTCGCCACGGAGGATGCGACGGTCGCGGCCGTCACCGCGCTCGCCGAGCGGATGGGCAAGACGGTGGTGGCAGCGGCCGACTACCCGGCCTTCGTCGTCAACCGCATCCTCTGCCCGATGCTGAACGAGGCGATCTTCGCGCTGATGGAGGGCGTGGGCGACGTGGCGGCGATCGATGCCGGCATGAAGCTCGGCGCCAACCATCCGATGGGGCCGCTCGAGCTCAGCGACTTCGTCGGGCTGGATACGCTCTACAGCGTGCTCAAGGTGCTGCATGAGGGCCTGGGCGACCCGAAGTACCGGCCCTGCCCGCTGCTCGCCAAGTATGTCGAGGCCGGCTGGCTCGGCCGCAAGTCGGGCCGCGGCTTCTACGACTACTCGACCACGCCGCCGACGCCGACGCGGTGACGGCGGAACCTTCCGCGGCTTTGCCGCGGAAGGATGCCAGGCGCTTTGGCCTGTGCCGCCCTTGGAGCCCCCACGACGCCGCGCAGCGGTGTCGTGAGGAGTTCTCAGCCGGCCTTCTTGGTGAAGTCGACCTTGTCGTTCGCGCCGGGATGCGGCGGCTCTCCGGTCGTGACGGCCTTGATGTAGCCGTAGGCATGGACCAGCGTGCTGCTCGGGCTGTCCCAGTATTCGGCGCCCTCGCACTCGACGCGGATCAGCTCGATCTTCGGATCCTCCGGCCCGGCCGGGAACCAGACGCGCAGCGGCTCGCTCCAGAGCTGCTTCTGCTTCGCCGCGTCCTTGATCACCTCGGCCATGCCGTAGATCGAGACGTAGTTCTGGCTGCTCGGGTCGGAGAAGGCGAGGAGGACGCGGCCGTCATCCCGCGTCTCGGCGGTAACCGGGCTGCCGCCGCTGGCGAAGAACCAGAGCACGCCGTCGAACTCCTTGTTCACCGCGCGCATCGGCCGGCCGCGGAAGCGGCCCTCGCTGTCCTGCGTGACCATCATGGTCACGTCGATGTCCTTGATCATCTCCCAGACCTTGCGCTTGGCCTCGGCGTCGCTGCGGGTTTCCGGCATGGTGGCCTCCGTTTCGGGGTGTCGGCAGACCAACGACCGGGGCCGCGACCGGTTGCAGGCGGCCGGGGCCCAGCCTAGCCTCGCCCGGACAGCCGAGGACAGCCCGTGAGCGACGCCACCGAGCCCACCATCATCGCCCGCCGCGAGGGTGCCGCCGGCACCCTGCTGATGAACCGGCCCAGGACGCTGAACGCGCTCGACCTCGAGATGATCCGCGGCTTCCAGTCCGCGCTCGATGCCTGGAGCGGCGATCCGGCGGTGAGGCTCGTCATCGTCGAGGGGGCGGGCGGGAAGGCCTTCTGTGCCGGCGGCGACGTGCGGCGGGTGCGCGAGCAGGCGATCGCCGGCGATGCGGCCGCCATCGAGTCCTTCTTCGCCGAGGAATATGCGGTGAACCGGGGCATCGCCACCATCGGCAAGCCCTGGGTCTCGCTGATTGACGGCGTCTGCATGGGGGGCGGCATCGGCGTCTCGGTGCATGGCAGGCCGGTGGTGGTGACGGAGGCGGCGATGCTGGCGATGCCGGAGACGGCGATCGCCCTCTTCCCCGATGTCGGCACCAGCCATGTGCTGCCGAAGCTGCCGGGCGCCGTCGGCACCTGGCTGGCGCTGACCGGCGCGCGGCTGCGCGGGGGCGATGCGGTGGCGGCGGGGCTCGCCAGCCATTTCGTCCCGAAGGCGAGGCTGCCGGCGCTGCGCGAGGCGCTGCTCGGCGGCGATGCCTCGGTGGTCGAGCGCTTCGCCGAGGCGCCGCCGGAGGCCGGCTTCGCGCCGCACCGCGCGGCGATCGACCGCTGCTTCGGGCGCGACACCATGCCCGCGATCCTCGCCGCGCTGGAGGCGGAGGGGACGGAATGGGCGGCGGAGCAGATGAAGATCCTGCGGCGGATGTCGCCGACCAGCCTCTGCGTCTCGCTCGAGCTGCTGCGGCGGGGCGCCGGGGCGACGCTCGACGAGTGCCTCTCGATGGAGCTGGCGCTCACCCGCAGCGTGGTGAACCGGCACCCGGACTTCCGCGAGGGGGTGCGCAGCGTGCTCGTCGACAAGGACGGCGCGCCGCGCTGGGAACCGGCGACGATCGAGGCGGTGGACCCCGCCGCGATCGCCGCCCTGTTCGAGGGCTGAGCCGGGCTCAGGCCACCGGGCCGATATGCCGCAGCACGGCCTCCGCCGCATGGCTGTCGCCATGCCGGATGTCGGCGCGGGCCGAGACGACCTTGTCGATGGCGCGGCCGAGATGCGCGTCGCCGGCGGCGCGGGCGTTCAGCAGCGCGGTCTCCGCCCGCTCGAGCCGGGCCTCGGCGAGTTGCGGGTGGCGGGCCCTCAGCGCCGCATCGGCCTCGTGCAGGTAGGCGCCGACCTCCTGCTTCACCGGCGGCTCGGCGGCGCTGGCAGGCGCGGCGGCGATCCAACCGGTGGCGAGCAGGGCCAGGGCCAGGGTGGTGCGGGGCAGGGTAATGCTCATGATTGCGTCCTCCATCTGGGATGCGGAGGCGTCGCCGCGGTCATGCCCGTGTCGGCGTCTCGCGGGAGGATAGTTGGTCATCCAACATGGCTGCACGTTGCACCGCGGCATGAAGCTGCGGACAGGCAACGACACGGCCTCGCGACGCGGCCTCAGCGGCCGACCAGCACCAGCACCACGCCGGAGACGACGGTGAGCGCACCGAACACCTCGGCCCGCGTCGGCTGCTCGCGCAGGTAGAAACGGCTGAAGAGCAGGGTCATCAGGATCTCCACCTGGCCGACGGCGCGCACCAGCGCCACGGGGGCGAGCGCGAAGGCCGAGAACCAGCAGGCCGAGCCGCAGGCCGAGAGGGCGCCGACCTGGGCGCTGCTCCGCCAGGTCGTGAAGACGGCGCGGAGCTGCGCCGGCTCCCTCGCCAGCAGCCAGCCGCCCTGCATGATGGTCTGCAGGATGTTGGTCGCCACCAGCGTCACCAGGGCGCGCAGGATCGCGTCCTCGCCCGGCAGGGCGAAGTTGGCGCTCTTGATCAGGACGCTGGTGAGGGCGAAGCAGAAGCCCGAGGCGAGGCCGCAGATGGCCGCCGGCTGCACGGTGGCGCGGGCGAGCTCCCGCCAGGAGGCGGCGCGGCCCGCGAGCGACAGCCAGAGCACGCCCGCGACGCCGACCGCGATGCCGCACCAGGCGATGGCCGAGATGCGCTCGCCGAGCAGGACGAGGGCGAGGATGGCGCCCTGCACCGCCTCCGTCTTCGCATAGGCGGTGCCGACGGCGAAGCCGCGATGGCCGAAGGCCATGATCAGCAGGTTGGTGCCGAGGATCTGGCCGAGCCCGCCGGCGGCGCAGAAGAGCAGAAACGTGAGGTTCAGCGGCGGGAGGCTGCCGCCGAAGGCCGCGAGGTAGAGGGCCAGCAGCAGCGCCCCCACCGGCACGCCGTAGAGGTAGCGCACCACCGCCGCGGCATTGACCGAGAGCTGGCCGCGCAGCCGCTGCTGCATGGCCGTGCGCCAGCACTGGAACAGCGCGGCGGCGAGGGTGACGGGCAGCCAGAGCGGCGAGAGGATCATTGCGGCTCAGGCTGGGGGCCGGGTCAACTCGCGTCAAGCTGCAGCCCCTCCTTGCGGATGACCTGGGCCCATTTCTCGGTCTCGCCGTTGACGAAGGCCGCGTACTGCTCGAGCGAGCCGTAGAGCGAGACGCCGCCCATCTCGCGCCAGCGGGCCTTCACCTCCTCCGTCTCGTGCCAGGCCTTCATGGCGGCGTTGAGCGCCTCGGCGATCGGGCGGGGCGTGGCGGCGGGGACGAAGATGCCGAACCAGGTGTTGACGTCGAAGGCCGCGAGCTCCGGCATCGTCTCGCGCGCGGCGGGGATGTCGGGGAGGGTGAAGTTGCGGTCGGCGCTGCTGACGGCGAGCGCGCGTACGCGGCCGGCCCTGATCTGCTGGATGCCGCTCGTCAGGTTGTCCCACATGTACTGGATGTTGCCGGCGACGAGCTCGATCGCGGCGGGGCCGGCGCCGCGGAAGGGGACGTGGATGGCCTCCGTCCCCGTCGCCTGGTTGAACCAGACGCCGGTGAGGTGCGGCGACTGGCCGACGCCGGGGGAGCCGTAGCTCAGCTTGCCGGGATTGGCCTTCAGATGGGCGACGAGCTCGGGCAGGGTGTTGGCCGGGACGGAGGGGTGGACGACCAGCACGTTGGGCCCGCGCACGGTGCCGGCGATGGGCAGCAGGCTGGTGCGGTCATAGGGCAGGCTGCGGTAGAGCGAGAGGCCGATGGCCTGCGGGCCGATATTGCCGAGCAGCAGGTTCAGCCCGTCCGGGGCGGCGCGCACGATCTCCGTCGTGCCGATGACGCCGCCGGCGCCGGAGCGGTTCTCGACCACGCAGTTCTGGCCGAAATGGCTCTGCAGGTAGGGCGCGAGGAGGCGGGCGCTGATATCGGCCGTGCCGCCGGGGGCGGCGGGGACGACGATGCGGATGGGCTGGCTCGGCCGCCATTCGCCCTGGGCCAAGGCGGGGGTGGCGAGCAGGCTGGCGAGCGCCGTGCGGCGGGTGATGCGTGGCATGGAGGTCCTCCCGGGTTTTGCCGGGGAGGATGGCGCGAAACGATTAACCGGACCAGTCATGCCGGCTCCATCCACCGGGGGATGCGGGCGCGGCCGGCGACGAAGCGGTGCATGGAATGCAGGGTGCGCCAGACCTGCCTCGGCGGGTGCCAGGGGCGCTCCAGCATCGATCGGGCGAAGCGGTCGAAAACGGGCTGGTAGATTTCGGACAAACCCGGGTCGGGCAGGAATTGGGACGGGGCGGGCAGGGCCGAGAAGAGGCGGAGGCTGCGGGCGAGGACGATGGCGTGGAGGTTGCCGCAGAGGCGGATGGCGCGGCGGAAGGCGCAGCAGATGCGATGCGCCAGGGTGGCGAGGCGCCTGGGGTGGAGGGCGAGGGCCACCAGCAGGCGGGGCCAGAGGCCGGCCTTGGCCCAGCGGCGGTAGGAGCGGGAGACGGTGTCGGGCTTGCCGTGCTCGGGCGGCAGCAGGCGCCAGGGGGCGCGGCCGCCCCGGTACTTGGTGGTGGCCCAGCGGAAGATGGCGTCGAGCCGGGCGCGGGGGGTGGCGTCCATGGGCCGGCCGCGCTCCTGCGTGCCGCAGGCCATGGCGTCGAGCAGGGGCGCCATCGCGGCCCATTCGGACATCGGTCATCGGCGCCCAGGAGCGGGCGGGGGTCAGGCGGGTGAGGGGGTCGAGGCAGATGGGGCGGAGGATGTCGTGCCTCGCCAGGAAGCCAGGGGGGAGGAGGCCGGGCGGGATGGGGTCGGGCTGGCGGCGGCGCATGGGGGAAGGGCTCCGCGGTGCAGCCGTGAACGTATTAGGAACAATGCGAAAGAGCAAGATCTCGCCGGTCAGCCTGCCGGGGTGCGGTCCTCCGCGGTGATGGCACGGAGGACGCGGCAGGGGTTGCCGGCCGCGAACATGCCGGGCGGGATGCTTCGCGTCACGACGCTGCCGGCGCCGATGACGCTGCCCGAGCCGATGGTCACGCCGGGGAGGATGAGGGCCCCGGCGCCGACCCAGACATCGGCGCCGATCTCGACCGGCTTGCCGTATTCCCGGCCCCGGCGCAGCGCGGCATCGAGCGGATGCATCGGCGTCAGGATCTGCACGCCCGGCCCGAACAGCGTGTAGTCGCCGATGCGGACCCGACAGACATCAAGGACGATGCAGTTGAAGTTGAAGAAGACGCGCTCGCCGAGCTCGATGTTGGTGCCGTAGTCGCAGAAGAAGGGCGGCTGCATCCAGACCGTGTCGCCGCCCTTCCCGAAGAGCTGGCGGCAGAGGTCGCGGCGGCGAGCCTCGTCGGCCTCGGCGGCGTTGAGCTGCTGGCACAGCTCGCGGGCGCGGATGCGGTCGGCGACGAGCCCGGGGTCGAGGGCGTCGTAGAGCTCGCCGGCGAGCATCCTCTCGCGTTCGCTGGGCATGGCAGGGTCCCTCCTGCTGGCGTGTCAGGCTTCGACCAGCCCCAGCCCGTTCAGCCCCGGCAGCAGCTCCGGCCAGCGGCGGGCCTCCGCGGATTGCAGCAGGATGCGGGCCCAGGCGACCCAGCCGGACCAGGCGATGCGCTTGTCCCAGGCGACGCCCCAGTCGGCGAGCAGGGCGAGGCCGGCATCGGCGTGGCGCGCGGCGGCCTCCCAGTCGGCGGCGGCCAGCGAGAGCTGGGCGAGGAGCAGGCGGGGCTCGGCGACGTAGGGGTTGTGGGCGGCGGCGGCCTCCAGCACCCGGCGGGTGGGGTCGGGGCTGGCGACGGGGAGGGCGCGGGTCACGGCCTGCCAGTAGAGCGTCGCGGCGGCCAGCTCGTCGGCGGGGTCGAGCCGCGCCGTGCAGCGGGCGAAGACGGGGGGCGTGGGGATGCGCCATCCGGGGGGCATCTCCGCGAGCGGCAGGGCGAGGCGGGAGAGGGTGGAGAGGGCGGTGGCCGTCGGCTTGAGCGGGCCGGGCCAGAGGGCGGCGGCCCAGTGGTCCTGCACCCGGCGCGGCTTGGAGGGGCCGGGGAAGCCGGGGAAGAGCTCGTCCTGCCAGGAATGCCACTGCTCGGCGATGTCGGCGATGGTGGCGATGGCGAAGATGGCCACGTCGCGCATGGAGAGGAGGATGGCGGGGGCCCCCTCGCGCTCGAGGACCATGCCCTCCTCGGGCAGGTCGCCCTCCTCCAGCAGGCGGCGGGTGAAGAGGGTGCGGGGCATGGTGCAGAAGAGGTGGACCAGGCGCTCCGCCTCCTCGCCCAGGGCCTGGCGGAGGGGGGCGCGGTCGGCGAAGAGCTTCAGGTCCACGTATTCGTTCGAGTAGACGCTGTGGAAGAGGCCGAGCAGGCGGATCTCGCGCGGCATGTCCCAGAGGGCGAGGGTACGGTAGAGGCCGAGCAGGTGGTCCTTGAAGGTGCCGGCCTTGTGCCAGTCCTCGCCGGCGGCGCGGGCGAAGAGCAGGTCGAGGAGCGGGGGAAGCTCCGGGTCGATCGCGGCCCAATCCTCGGCGAGGAGGGGCTTGATGAGCGGGTGCATCACGGCTCCACCCGGTAGCGGAAGTCGCAATGGCTGGCGCCGCCCATCAGCGTCTGGGTGCGGGTCAGCTTGAGCTTCGGGTCGTAGCCCTCGCAGAAGGCGCCGTCGCGGTTGCAGGAGAGGACGGCGCCGAGCTCGGCGAGGCCCATCTGGCGGTACATCTCCGAGTATCGGCAGCGGGTGACGTTGAAGCCGTAGCTGGTCTCGCTGCGGTCCGTGACCTCGATGCGCAGCGCGTCGTCGCGAGTCCAGCGCTCCTGGATGGCGATGAAGTGGTCGAGGCTCGGGCCGTCGGGGGATTCGGCGGCCATGGTGGCGGCGGCCTCCTTGGCGAGCTTGACGATGGCGCGGGAGAGGATCGCCTTGGCCTGCTCGGGGCCGAGCGCGGCGGCCATCTCCTCGTAGATGCCCTTGGCGAAGGCGGCTTCGATGCGGCGCTGTTCGAGGATGCCGATGCTGCTCATCGCGGGGGGCTCCGGTGGTTGGCAGGGGGAGGGTAGAGGGGCGGGGGCTGGACCGGAAGGCCAAGCGGGGCCAGATGCGGGGCCGGATGAGCGGCGACGGGAGCGGGACGATCATGGCACTGGACGCCGATCTACTGATCGACAGGCGGCGGCTGAAGCGGCGCCTGGCGCTGTGGCGCGGCTTCGCCCTGCTGCTGGTGCTGGGGGCTGCCCTGGCCTGGCTGGGGCGCGGGGCGGAGGTGCCGGGTCTCGGGGCCGGGCGCATCGAGCGGCTGACCGTCTCGGGCTTCATCAGCGACGACAGGAAGCTGCAGGAGGCGCTCGACAAGCTCGCCAAGGATGCGGGGGTGCGGGCGGTGATCGTCGCCATCGACAGCCCCGGCGGGACGGTGAGCGGCGGCGAGGCGCTGCATGCGGCGCTCGGCCGGCTCAGGGCGGCGAAGCCCGTCGTCGCGGTGATGCGGGGGACGGCGGCCTCGGCGGGCTACATGACGGCCGTCGCGGCGGAGCGGATCTTCGCCCGCGAGTCGACGCTGACGGGCTCGATCGGGGTGATCCTGCAGACCTTCGACACCTCGGAGCTGCTGGCGCGGCTGGGGGTCAGGGGGGAGGCGCTGGTCTCGGGGCCGCTGAAGGACCAGCCCAATCCCTTCCATCCGCTCTCGCCCGAGGGGCGGGCAGCGCTGCAGGGCGTGATCGGCGACATGTATGCGCAATTCGTCGAGAAGGTGGCGGCGGGGCGGCGCATGCCGGTCGAGCAGGTGCGGGGGCTGGCCGATGGGCGGGTCTTCACCGGGCGGCAGGCGCTGGAGGCGGGGCTGGTGGACGCGATCGGCGGCGAGGCGGAGGCCAGGGCCTGGCTGGCGGCCGAGAAGGGCGTTCCGGCCGATCTCCCCGTGCGGGACATCGATACCCGCAGCATGGGCGAGCGGCTGGTGGGGGCGAACTTCGGGGCCTTGGCGAAAATCGTGGTTTCAGAATGGCTTGGCGTTGACGGGCTCGGCCTGCTCTGGCAGCTTCCCCGCTGAGGGGCAGGATGGGGCGGCGATGACCAAGAGCGAGCTGATCGCGCATCTGGCGGCGGAGAACCCGCATCTGCGCCAGCCGGATATCGAGCTGATCGTGGCGACCATCTTCGAGGAGATCACCGAGGCGCTGACCCGGGGGGACCGGGTGGAGCTGCGCGGCTTCGGCGCCTTCTCGGCCAAGAAGCGGGACCCGCGGACGGGGCGCAACCCGCGCACCGGGGCGGCCGTTCCGGTGGAGGGCAAGGCCGTCCCCTATTTCAAGCCGGGCAAGGAGCTCCGGGAGCGGGTGAATGGCGGGCAGGTCCCGGCCGCGCCACGCCCGGCCCGCGCCGCGGCCAGTTCGTGAAGGACCCCCTCCCATGCTGCGTCTGATCCTGCTGCTGCCTGTTCTAGTGGTGCTCGTGCTCTTCGGCCTGTCGAACCGGGAGGAGGTGGAGCTGCATCTCTGGCCGCTCGACTTCACCTGGGCGGTGCCGCTCTCGACCGCGATGCTGGTCTTCGCCGCGGTGTTCTTCCTCTTCGGCGCGCTGGTGGCCTGGACGGCGGGGCTGCATTACCGGACGCGGGCGCGGCGCTCGGCGCGGGCGGCGCAGGTGCTGGAGGCGGAGCTCAACGAGTACCGCGCCGCGGCGGCGCGGCAGGTCGGGCCGGTGCCGCAGCCGGCGGGGACCAACCTCGCGCGGCTGCAGCGGCCGGCGGCCTGAGGTGCTCGCGCGTCCCCGCACGGGGGCCGAGCGCGTCATACCGGCGATCGACACCCCGGACATCCGACGGGCGGAGGCGCTGGCGCGGGCGCTGGCGCCGGGCTGCGGGGCGGTGAAGCTCGGGCTCGAGCTCTACGCCGCGCAGGGGCCGGAGGCGGTGCGGCGGGTGGCGCCGGTGGCGCCGGTCTTCCTCGACCTCAAGCTGCATGACATCCCGAATACCGTGGCCGGCGCGGTGCGCTCGCTGCTGCCCTTGCGGCCGGCGATGCTGACGCTGCATGGCGCGGGCGGGGCGGCGATGATCGGCGCGGCGCGGAAGGCCGCCGAGGCGGCGGGGGAGGCGAGGCCGATCCTGCTCGCCGTCACCGTGCTGACGAGCCTCGATGCCGGGGCGCTGGCGGAGACGGGCGTGGCCGGCGGGCCGGTGCAGCAGGTGCTGCGGCTGGCGCGGCTGGCGCTCGGGGCCGGGGCGGATGGGCTGGTCTGCTCGCCGCGCGAGGTCGGGCCGATCCGCGATGCCTTCGGCGCGGCGCCGCTGCTGGTGGTGCCGGGGGTGCGGCCGGCCGGGAGCGCCGTGGGCGACCAGGCGCGGGTGGCGACGCCGGCGGAGGCGGTGGCGGCGGGGGCCGATTGGATCGTGGTCGGGCGGCCGATCACCGGCGCCGAGGATCCGGCGGCGGCGCTGCGGGCAATCGCCGGGGAGATCGCGTGATCGAGGTGAAGATCTGCGGGGTCCGCGATGCGGCGGGCTTCGACGCGGCGGCGGAGGCGGGGGCGGCGATGGTCGGCTTCGTCTTCTACCCGCCCTCGCCGCGGGCGGTGACGCCCGGGGAGGCGGCGGCGCTCTCGGCGCGGATCGAGGGCGGGCCGGTCCGCGTCGGGCTCTTCGTCGACCCGACGGATGCGGAGATCGCGGCGGCGCTGGCGGCGGTGCCGCTCGGGCTGATCCAGCTGCATGGGGCGGAGAGCCCGGCGCGCTGCGCCGCGATCCGCGCCCGGTTCGGCGTGCCGGTGATGAAGGCGGTGGGCATCGGGAGCGAGGCGGATTTCGCGGCGCTCGAGGCCTATGCGCCGGTGGTCGACCGCTTCCTGCTGGATGCCAAGCCGCCGGCGGGGGCGGGCCTGCCGGGGGGGAATGCGGCCGCCTTCGACTGGGGGCTGACGGCGGGGCGGGTGATCCCACGGCCGTGGCTGCTGGCAGGGGGGCTCACGCCGGAGACGGTGGCGGAGGCGATCCAGCAGAGCGGGGCGGCGGGGGTCGATGTGTCCTCCGGCGTCGAGCGGGCGCGGGGGGTGAAGGATCCGGGGCGGATCAGGGACTTCGTGGGCGCGGCGCGGGATCCCCGTAGGGCATGAGGCGGGCGGTGCTCGCCCTCGCGGCGCTGCTGCTGTGCAGCGGGGCTGCGCCGGCGGCCGAGCGGCGCTGCGGCTGGCTGCTGAACCCCACCCCGGCGAACTGGTCGCTCCGCGACCGCGACGGGGAGTGGCTGCTCTCCTCCCAGGGCGGCTACGAGGCGGCGGGCATGGAGGCGATGCCGGACATGAGCGGGGCGGGCTGGGTCGTCACCAACGGCGCCTCCCACGGGCATGGCTGCGCCTGCCTGACCGTCGAGGCGGACCCGAAGGCGCGGCGCGTCCTCCGGCTGCTCGCGGCCCAGCCCCTGCCGCTGGCGCGGTGCCGGGCCGACCGGAGCCTGCCGCCGCCCTGACCACGCCCTGACCACGCCCTTCTTTCCCCTCTCGTCCTGCTGCTCTATGACGGCGGCCGGACAAGGGGAAAGCCAGTGAACAAGCCGCTGCCGAACAGCTTCCGCCAGGGCCCGGACATGCAGGGCCGCTTCGGCCAATTCGGCGGGCGCTTCGTCGCCGAGACGCTGATGCCGCTGATCCTCGAGGTCGAGCAGGCCTATGAGGCGGCGAAGCGCGACCCCACCTTCGATGCCGAATGGCGCAGGCTGCTGACCCATTACGTCGGGCGGCCGAGCCCGCTCTGGTTCGCGGAGCGGCTGACGCGGCACCTCGGCGGGGCGAAGGTCTACTTCAAGCGCGACGAGCTGAACCATACCGGCGCGCACAAGATCAACGCCGTGCTCGGGCAGATCCTGCTGGCCAAGCGCATGGGCAAGACGCGCATCATCGCCGAGACCGGGGCGGGGCAGCATGGCGTGGCGACGGCCACCGTCTGCGCGCTGTTCGACCTGCCCTGCACCGTCTTCATGGGTGCGACCGACGTGGAGCGGCAGCAGCCGAACGTCTTCCGGATGAAGCTGCTCGGCGCCGAGGTGATGCCGGTGACGAGCGGGGCGGCGACGCTCAAGGATGCGATGAACGAGGCGCTGCGCTACTGGGTCGCCAATGTCGAGGACACCTACTACTGCATCGGCACCGTCGCCGGGCCGCACCCCTATCCGGTGATGGTGCGGGACTTCCAGAGCGTCATCGGCGAGGAGGCGAAGCAGCAGATGATGGCGGCCGAGGGCAGGCTGCCGGATGCGCTGGTGGCGGCGATCGGCGGCGGGTCGAACGCGATGGGGCTGTTCTATCCCTTCCTCGACGATGCCTCCGTCAGGATGTACGGCGTGGAGGCGGCGGGGCATGGCGTGGAGACGGCGCAGCATGCCGCCTCGCTGACCAAGGGGCGGCCGGGCGTGCTGCACGGCAACCGCACCTACCTGCTGCAGGATGCGCATGGGCAGATCACCGAGGCGCATTCGATCAGCGCCGGGCTCGACTATCCGGGCGTCGGGCCGGAGCATTCCTGGCTGCACGAGCTCGGCCGCGTGCAGTATGTGAGCGCGACCGATGACGAGGCTCTGGCCGCCTTCCAGCTCTGCTCGAAGCTCGAGGGCATCATCCCGGCGCTGGAGCCGGCGCATGCGCTGGCGCATGTGGTCCGCATGGCGCCGCAGCTCCCCCGGGACGAGATCGTGCTGATGAATCTCTGCGGGCGCGGGGACAAGGACATCTTCACCGTGGCGCGGCATCTGGGAGTGGAGATGTGAGCCGGATCGCTGCGAAGTTCGCTGCGCTGAAGGCGGAGGGGCGCAAGGCGCTCGTCACCTACCTGCAGGGCTTCGACCCGGACCGGGAGACCTCGCTGGCGCTGCTGCGCGGGCTGCCGGGGGCGGGGGCCGACCTGTTGGAGCTCGGCGTGCCCTTCACCGACCCGATGGCGGACGGGCCCTCCATCCAGCGCGCGGCGCAGCGGGCGCTGAAGGCGGGGGCGACGCTGCACGGCGTGCTCGATCTGGTGCGGGACTTTCGCCGCGGCGACGACGCGACGCCGATCGTCCTCATGGGCTACTACAACCCGATCCTCGCCTATGGCGTCGACGGCTTCTGCACGGATGCGGCCGCGGCCGGCGTCGACGGGCTGATCCTCGTCGACCTGCCGCCGGAGGAGGCGGGGGAGATCGAGCCGCAGGCCCGCGCGGCAGGCATCGACCTGATCCGGCTGGTGGCGCCGACGACCGACGATGCGCGGCTGCCGCGCGTGCTCGCGGCGACCAGCGGCTTCGTCTACTACGTCTCGATCACCGGCATCACCGGCACGCGCAGCGCGACGGCGGCCTCGCTGGAGGAGGCGGTCCCGCGCATCCGCCGGCATACCGACCTGCCGATCGCCATCGGCTTCGGCATCCGCACGCCGCAGCAGGCGGGCGAGGCGGCGCGGCTGGCCGACGGGGCGGTGGTCGGCACGGCGCTCGTCGACACGCTGGCGGCCTCGCTCGACGAGGACGGCGGGGCAAGGCCCGAGACGGTGGGGCTGGTGCTGGAGCAGGTGCGGGCGCTGGCGGGGGCGGTGCAGGCCGGATGAACTGGATCAGCGAATGGGCGCTGCCCAAGATCAAGACGCTGTTCGGCGCGCCGCGGGAGGTGCCGGAGAATCTCTGGCACAAATGCCCGGTCTGCGAGCAGATGATCTTCCACCGCGACCTCGAGCGGAACCTGCATGTCTGCACCCATTGCGGGCACCACATGCGGGTCGGGGCGCGGGTGCGGCTGGACTACACGCTGGATGCCGGGTGGTCGCGGATCGAACTGCCGAAGGCGCCGCAGGACCCGCTGCGGTTCCGCGACCAGCGGCGCTACGTGGAGCGGCTGCGGGAGGCGCAGGCCAAGGCCGGGCAGGAGGATGCGGTCGTCGTCGCGCATGGGACGCTCGACGGCAACCGCGTGGTCGCGGCCGCCTTCGAGTTCAGCTTCATGGGCGGGTCGATGGGCGCGGGCGTGGGCGAGGCACTGGTGACGGCGGCGCGGCTCGCGGTGCTGCAGGATGCGCCGCTGATCGTCTTCACCGCCTCGGGCGGGGCGCGGATGCAGGAGGGCGCGATCAGCCTGATGCAGATGCCGCGCACCGTCATCGCCACGCGCATGGTGAAGGAGGCGGGGCTGCCCTTCATCACCGTGCTCTGCGACCCGACCACGGGCGGCGTGACGGCGAGCTTCGCCATGCTGGGCGACGTGCAGATCGCCGAGCCCGGGGCGATGATCGGCTTCGCCGGCGCCCGCGTCATCGAGCAGACGGTGCGGGAGAAGCTGCCGGAGGGGTTCCAGCGGGCGGAGTACCTGCTGCAGCACGGCATCCTCGACATGGTGGTGCCGCGGGGCGAGATGCGGGCGACGCTGGCGCGGCTGATCGGCCTGCTGCGGACGCCGGAGCGGGTGGAGGCGCCGCCGCCAGCGGATGAGGCGGCCGAGCCGGTCCCGGCGCTGCCCGCGCCGGAGGGGCCGGCCGTCCCGGCGTGAGGGGGCGGGCGTGAGGCGGAGCGAGGCCATCCTCGAGCGGCTGCATGCGCTGCATCCGGTGGCGATCGACCTGAGCCTCGGGCGGCTCGAGGCGCTGCTCGGGAAGCTCGGGCATCCGGAGCGGCGGCTGCCGCCCGTGGTGCATGTCGCGGGGACCAACGGCAAGGGCTCGACCTGCGCCTTCCTCCGCGCCATCGGCGAGGCGGCGGGGCAGCGGGTGCATGTCTTCACCTCGCCGCACCTCGTGCATTTCAACGAGCGGATCCGGCTGGCGGGCGCGCTGGTCGGGGAGGAGGCGCTGGGGGCGGCGCTCGCGGAGGTGGAGGCGGTGAATGCCGGGGCGGCGATCACCGTCTTCGAGGTCATCACCGCCGTCGCCTTCCTGCTGTTCAGCCGCGTGCCGGCCGACCTGCTGGTGCTGGAGGTGGGGCTCGGCGGGCGGTTCGACGCGACCAACCTGATCCCGCCCCCGCGGGTGGCGGCGATCACCTCCATCTCCATGGACCACATGGAGTTCCTCGGCGACAGCCTGGAGAAGATCGCCTTCGAGAAGGCGGGGATCATCAAGCCGGGCGTGCCCTGCGTGACGGGGGCGCAGGAGCCGGTGGCGCTCGGCGTGCTGGAGCGCGTGGCGGCGGAGGCGGGGGCGCCGCTGCTCGCCCGAGGGCAGGGGTGGAGCGTCGAGCGGCATGCGGGCGGGCTGCGCTATGCCGATGCGGCGGGGGTGGTGGAGCTGCCGCCGCCGGGGCTGCTCGGGGCGCATCAGGCGGACAATGCGGGGATTGCCGTCGCGGCACTCCGGGCCTGGGGGCCGGGCTGGCTCGGCGAGGGGGCGCTGGCGTCGGGCGTCGCCCGGGTGAAGTGGCCGGGGCGGATGCAGCGCCTCGGCGGGCGACTTGCCGCGATGCTGCCCGAGGGGTGGGAGCTCTGGCTGGATGGCGGGCACAATGCGGGGGGCGGGCTCGCCATCGCCGAGCAGGCGCGGGCCTGGGGGGACCGGCCGCTGCATCTCCTGGTCGGGATGAAGGGGACGAAGGTCGTCGAGGATTTCCTGCGGCCGCTGCTGCCGTTGGCCGGGAGCCTCTGGGCGGTGGCGGAGCCGGGGCAGCACCTGGCGACGCCGGTCGAGCGCATCGTCGCGGCGAGCGGGGGCGTGGCGCGGCCGGGGCCGACGGTGGAGGCGGCGCTGGCCGCCCTGCCGCGGGAGGGCGGGCCGGCGCGGGTGCTGGTCTGCGGGAGCCTCTACCTCGCCGGCGAGGTGCTGAAGCTGGACGGCAGCCCGTAGGGGCAGGCGGCGGTGTGTCCGGCGGCATTCCTGGGGGCTGCCGCAATACCAAGTCCGGGAGGTGCGGAATTGCTGTAACCCACGGCCCCGCCTGCGCGTTACCATCGCATGATTCTGCGAAGCCCGGAGAACGGCGCCCGCCTTCTCATCTCCCAGCCCTCCCATGCCCTGCTCTCCGGCCAGATGATGGCCGCCTGGGGTGCCCCCGGCTTTGCGTGGCCGGACCCGGCGCCCGAGGTCATCCTTGCCGCCGAGCAGCACGACATCGCCTGGCTGTCCTGGGAGACGGCCCCGACCCTCGACCAGGAGACGGGGCTGCCCCACCCCTTCATTAGGCTCGGCCCGGCGGTCCATGCGCCCATGTGGGCGCGCGGCGTGGAGCTGGCCCGCGCCGCCTACGGCCTCTGGCCTGCCCTGCTCATCTCCCTGCACGGCACGCGGGTCTATACGGAGTACATGGACCCGGAGAGCCTGCCGCCGGAGGACCGTGCCGCGATCGAGCGCAACGCTGCCAAGGAAAGCGCATTGCAGGCGGACTGGACCGCCAGGCTCGGCGCGCCGGCCGAGCAGGTCGAGCGGAACTCCGCCCTCGTCGCGGTGACCGATGCCCTTTCGCTGGCCCTCTGCTTCGCCGATCCGGACAAGGCCGGGGAGGCGCCGATGGAGGATGGCAGCACCCGCCCGATGAAGCTCGTGCGGCAGGGAGCGTCGCGCTGGTCGCTGGACCCATGGCCCTTCCGCGACAGCACGCTGACGGTGCAGTGCGAGGTGATCCGGCTGCCGGTCGAAACCCGCTGGACCGACGAGGAGGCGATGCGCCGCGACCTCCGCGACGCGACCTGGAGCAGGCTGGCCGAGACCTTGGTCCCGGCCTGACGGATCGGCTGGCTGGCGTGACCATCGGCCTGGTGGCCGCCAAGGGATCGGGGCCTGGGGCGTTCATCAGGGCCTGCGGCCATCGCTCCGATGGCCTGTTAGAGGCTGTTAAGCAATTTTATTGCGTGCTGGTGGCTGTTGGCAGCAGCGCATAGCAGAGATCCCACCACCATCTCTGATACATGACGTCGAGTTCTTACCATTCCGACTTGAGCGACGCGGAATGG